>WNGF01008542.1_pt1 | contig 12854 bp, 7 predicted proteins | sample 5400641 | NCBI WGS metagenome assembly WNGF01 (sample SAMN13153371, study PRJNA577476) | soil metagenome | isolation source: 80 cm soil or saprolite under grassland replicate 2 | place: USA:California | collected 2016-06-15
CGGCGACGGGCGGTTGGATCTGGTCACGGCGGGGGAATGGATGCCGCTCCAGTTCTATCACAACGACGGCGCGCGCCTGCACGATGTCACCGCATCGATGGGCCTGCCGCCAATGCGGGGATGGTGGTACAGTCTCGCGGTCGGAGATTTCAACCACGACGGCCATCCCGATCTGGTGGCCGGGAATCTGGGGTTGAATTACACGTACACGACGTCCGCCGACAGCAAGTTCGGGGTCTACGCAGCCGATTTCACCGGGAACCGGACGATGGACATCGTGCTCACGCAGGAGATCGACGGGACGGAGTATCCTTTGTTCGGCTTGGCGCCATTGGGTCGGGAGATCTATCCGCTTGCGGTGAGATTCCCGAGCTACGCAGCTTTTTCACAGGCCTCGGTCCCGCAGCTGTTCGGCGCCTCCGAGTTGCAGCAGGCCGTCCATTACCAAACGGATAGCTTCGCCAGCGTCTATCTGCAGAACAATGGAAATGGGACCTTCAGCGCGCTTGCGTTGCCCAATCTCGCGCAGATCTCACCGATCAGAGGGATCATCGCCCACGACGTGGACGGTGACGGCAATCTCGATCTGATCGTGGCGGGAAACCTCTACGATACGGAACCGAACACGCCGAGGGCCGACGCCGGCAATGGGCTCTGGCTGAGGGGAGACGGCCGGGGCCACTTCACTTCGGTCGCTCCAGTCGAGAGTGGCTTTGTGGCCCCCTGGGATGTCACGGGACTCGCCCTGATCCAAACGCCTGCAGGGAGCGCCATACTCGTTGCGAATAACGGCGACTCCCTGCAGGCGTTTGTCATCCGGCGTCCATAGCCTACGGACAGGCCGGCGTGCCCCACCCAGCGTTCTGGCACAACGCGCCATGGCTCAACTCGATCTGTATCTGAGGGATCGGATACAGATGATGCCGACTCTGGAAGGGTGCCGCGGTTGCAAGCCAGGGGAGCCGATTTTGCTCCACCGCCAGGTAGTTGGTGATCACCGAATCGGCGTCTCCCCGGCGTCGCAGGTCGAAGAAGCGTTGACCCTCCATCGCCAGCTCCAGCCGAGCTATCATGATTGGCCAAGTGGAGCAAAGGCAAAGCGATTTCATCACGCCCCGCACACGTGGGGTACCTATTCACCAACGCAGTATCGGTGGACCCGGCGCCACACCCCTCGGCGGTCTGCCCGGCCCGCGCCCGGATTTGATTGACGATCCCTCGGGCCTCTTCCAGGTTGTTCGTTTCGACAGCCGCCTCGGCCAAGAGCAACAGCACATCCGCATACCGGAAGATGTGGATGTGCACGGAATTCAATTGGAACGAGTTCCAACCGACGCCACTCTGAGCGCCACTGCGCTTCTCGTGGACGTTCTTCTTCGGGCTGTACGGACCGGAGTAGGCTCGGTCCCTGATGAAGGTCGAATCGTGCAGTCCCCAGTCCTTGTAGGGGACGCCATCCCTGCCGACCGTCCAGTCCAACCGCGGATCGACGGGAACCGCCGTGGTAGCGGCGAGATTCGCGTTTCTGGTGTTCCACGCAGGATCCGTCACGGCCAAGGGAAGGCCGCTGTCGTTTACGACGAAGGAATTGACCAGATTCTGTGTCGGCTGGTGAAAGCCACAGCAGAATGGGTCCACATACGGGAAATTGAGGCGTTCGCCATAGTTGGAATTGTTCCCATTGGGCTCTCCATCGTTGACGGAGGCCTCATACGCCAGGATGGTTTCCTTACCGTTGGCGAACGTCCGAAAGCCCGTCCACACATGATCGAAGCTCGTTTCCAGGTCGAACCGTCCGCCGTTGTTGTCCCGCACGGCCCGCAGGGTCGTCAAGGCACCGGCGTAGTCGCCCCGATACATCTGCACCCTTCCCTTGTAGGCTAGGGCCTTCCACTTCGTCGCCCGTCCCGTCTGGTTGTTCCTCGGGTCCGCCGGCAGCAATGCGAAGGCCGTGTCGAGGTCCCGCAGGATGAGCTTCGCCACGGAATCCACGCCGAGATTATTCGGCTTGTTGAAATTCGCATCATCCTCGAAGTAGTAGGGAATATTCCCCCACATCCGCCAGGCTTCGAAGTGATAGTGCGCCCGGAGAAACAGCGCCTCGCCTTTGATCCCGTTCGCGTCGCTCGCCGAGATCTCACCCGGGTTCACCTGCTGGACCTTGCTCAGCAGGCGCAACGTCGCATTGCTGCGGACGACTCCTTCCCAAACGGTCCGCCACTTATCGGCCAAGTAGCCCTCGGCCAGACCGGTCCCCCAATTGTAGAGCTCGATGTCCGCAATGGGGGCCTGATCGTTCGCGTCGGACCCCTTGTGGGCATCATCGCTCGCGACGCTCCCCCACACCCAGTTGCTCGCCGCGCCTCCCCAGGCACCGCCCACGGCGTTGTTCCAGTCCAACGCGCGGTAGGCGGCAATGAGGAAGCCTTCAACGCCTGACTGTGTTGTGAGCGTCGGTTCATCCAGTGTGCCTTGTGGGCCGACATCGAGAAAGTCCTTGCAGCTGTACGTGACGCCGCCGACAAGGATCAGGAACGCCGTCCCGACCAGCAGGCTGTGCCCAGTGCGCATGTTCATCGTCGTCCGTTCCTCGAGAAAAGGCGGTCCCTAGAGCGTGGTGCTGATGCCCACGCTGATCATGCGATTGCTCGGATACGAACCGCGATCGACACCGCGATACTGGTCTCTGATATCGCCGGCGGCTCCGAAGATATTCGCCGCGGGCAACGCCGGATCGAGACCCGAGTACCCGGTGATGGTGAACAGGTTTTCCGCCTGGAGATAGATCCTCGCGGCGGGTATCCAGCGGATCATTCCCGGCGGCACCGTGAATCCGATTTGCAGATTGCGCAGCCGGACGTACGTTCCGCTCTCGATGTAGTAGCTGCTGAACTGGTTGCTGAAGGGATCGCTCACATCCAGCCGCGGATACTTGGCGCCCGGGTTCGTCACCGCTCCTGGGCAGGGATAGGTACCTGGCGTTCCAGGCGGCGATCCAGCCGGCGGTGGCACAGGGCCACAAGGGCCGTCCAGAACCGCGGAGTTAGTCAGCAAGTCGCTGCGGACGTTGGTATCGAACACGCGGAAGATGTACCAATACTTTTGGTAGTTGAAGATCTTGTTGCCGAACGTGCCGAACAGGGTCGCGCTCAAGTCCCATTGTCCCCAGCGAAGCCCGAGATCCAGGCCGCCTGTGAACTTGGGATGGGGACTGCCGATGATCGCGCGGTCGGCCGAGGTGATATGGTGGTCCCCATTCACGTCCTGGAACTTGATCCGGCCGGGACGAGCGCCATCGGCCCAGCATTGCCCCAGCGCGTCCCCGGTGCCGCATTGGGCGGCGTCCAGCGAATCCCGATAGTAGCCATCCGCCACCAGGCCGTAAAACGACCCGATCGGATAGCCCACCCGGTTGATCACGGCATTTTGTTCGCGGGTGAATATCGGACCGAAGAACTCCTTCGCCGATCCGTCGAGTTGCACGATCTTGTTGGTGTAATGGCTGCCGTTGAAGGTCACGTTCCAGAGCTTGCCCTCGCCCAGGTTGCCCGCATAGCCGAGGGAAAACTCAATGCCTTTGTTGCTCATCTTACCGATATTGATGAAGGGCGGGGCTGCCGTGCCCGCAGTGCCGGGAGTAGCGGGAGGAAACAGCAGATTGTCCGTCCTTCTGTCGTACACGTCTACGCTAAAATTGCCCTTGCCCTTGAACAGCCCGAGATCCAACCCGACGTTCACCGACTTGTTCTCTTCCCACTTCAGGTCCGGGTTGCCCAGTGCCGTCTTCCTGTAGCCCGGTAGCACCGTAGTGCCCGATCCACCGATATCGTAGGAGGTGCCTCCCGTTTCGCCGCCAAATTGGTCCTTGGTGCGCCCCGAAGGGATGTTCTGATTTCCGGTGATGCCCCACCCGAATCGGAGCATGGCGTTCGAGATGAAGTCGTTGCCCGAGAGGAAGGATTCCTGGGACAAGCGCCACCCCGCGCCGATCGCCGGGAAAGTTCCCCACCGGTGAGCCGGGCTCATCCTCGAGGAGCCGTCGCGTCGCAGGGTGAAGCTCAGAAAGTAGCGGTCGGCAAGGTTGTAGTCGAGCTTTCCGAAGTACGACAACAGCGTGCCGATATCCCCCCGGCTGTTCACGTTCTTCGTCTTCGCGTCACCCAGGGCATCCGTGATGTAGCGGTAGTCCAGGCCGGTGTTGAGCAGGTTCGCGAGGTTTCCGTTGATGCCCCTGCTCGCGTTTCGGTTCGCTTCCTGTCCCAGCAATAGGGCGACGTTGTGTCGGTTGAACGTGGTCACGTAATTCAGCGTGTTGCTCCAGGTCCACTCCACGAAGGAGCTGAAGTCCTGGTTGATCTGATTCGCGGTGACCGGCTCTTTGTTCTCCGGCGTGGTCGGCGTGAAGGTTCTCACGGTGCCTTGACCCACGTTGAACCCGAACCTGCTTCTCGCTGAGAGTTGGCGCGTGGCCTCGAAGCCGCCAAACATATTCCCGAAGATCCGGCCGTTGGTGTTCCGATCATCTTTGTGAGACCAGGCGTACCCGAGCGGATTGGACTGATTCCCCAGCCTGAGGGCTTTGCCGGAGGCGAAGTGCCCGCCGATGTCGTACACGGGGACGACCGGCTGCATCAGGATGTTCTTGCCGAGGATGCCGTCTTCAGCATAGCCACCGGGGTCGGCCGCGATCCCGCCGTACGCCTGCTCGAGCGCGAGCCCGATATTTTCACCCACGTTGAGCCGGTCCAGGTTGAAGGCGGTGTTGACGCGCACGGTGCCGCGCTGGTACCGGTTATACGCAGCCGTGCCGTCCTGCCGGAAGTAATCGAAGGAAACGTGGTACGCGTTATCCTCGCCGCCGCCCGAGACGCCGAGGTACGCATCCGCCACCGGAGCCGGACTGAACACGGCCTTCCACCAGTTCGTCCCAGCACTGCCGGGCATGATCAGACGGGTGGGATAGAAATACGTGCTCGCATCCACACTGGAGCACGGGTTCGGATTGCAGTTGTTCGGCCAGATGTAGTTGGGAACCCGAGGATTGATCGAATCCCCAAAAACGTTCGTCGGGATTTGCAGCTTGGCATTCTGATAGCTTTGCTTGACGACTTGAAAGTACTGCAGCGCATCGAGCGTGAGGAAATCGTCATAGCCGCGCACCGGACTGGCGACGCCCGTTCTCACATCCAACGTGACCTGGCGCGGCCCCGGTCTTCCCTTTTTCGATTCAATGACGACGACGCCGTTGCTCGCCCGCGACCCGTAGATGGAAGCCGCCGAAGCATCCTTCAGGACCTGAATGGACCCGACGTCGCCGGGATTCACCCAGTTCAGATAGGAGTCCAGCGTGGGCGTCCCGTCGATGATGAACAGCGGATCATTGTTCTGGAAGGAACTGACACCCCGGATCCTGACGGTGCTGCGTGAACCGGGAGAGCCACTGGCGTCGATCGTTACACCGGGAACCCGACCATCCAGCTTCTGCAGCACGCTGGCCGAGGTCTGCCTGATAACGCTTCCGAGATCGACGCTGGTCACGGCACCGGTAATGTCGGCCCGCCGCTGTGCCGTGTAACCGGTCACGACGACCTCCGGCAACACGGAGATAGCTCTTTCCAGAGCGACGTCGATGGTCGTCCGCCCGCCAATGCCTATCCCAACGCCCCGATACCCGATGAGACCAAACACCAAAACGCCATCCCCAGGGACGGTTATGGAGTACTTCCCATCCGCGCCCGTAAGGGTACTGGTGCTCGTCCCCCGTATGCGTACGGTAGCTCCCTGAATGGGAGTACCTTCTGGGGAGGTGACTCTGCCGGATACCTCTATCTGCGGACTCTGCTGGCCAACCGCAGGCCCGCACAACGCCAGTACCAGCGTCAAACTCATCCCCACTTCACGAAGGAAACGCTTACCCTGCAGCATGTCGTTCATAGGGGCGTCCTCATTCTGCGGGTCGTCGCATGGCCTTGAGGCCTTGCTTGCCAATCACTTCGCGGTACGTCATGAGTCGTACGTTTCGGGCCTTCAGAGCTTCGCTGAACTTCTGCGACGTCAGTGCATCCAGTTCTCCCTGACGGTTCTTGCTCATATCGGGGAGGGGCTGGTCGGTGTTCATGTCCTCCAGCGCGCCCAGCTCCGGATCGTCCATCCCCACGTGGGTGATCACGACATTCACGCCCGGCTGCAGGCGATCGATCAGCGCCACCAGGCTGTCCGCCTTTTTGGCCGGGGGCGCCCAGTATTGGGGAGACTCCATGGTCTCTCCGAAATACTCCGACATGCCGAGCGCAAATTCACGCGCCAGCCGCTCCGCGACGTCTCGGAACTCGGGGTAGCGAACCGCCGTGCCCATGTGATAATCGACGTAGTCGACCTTGAGCCCCGAGCGCAGCGCCCGTTCGATCTGTGCCCGCAGCTCCTTTTCGATTTCCCGTAGATCAGGATGGTTCTTGTACAGGGCCTCGGCGGAATGGAAGAAATATCCGTCGGCGTCGACCAGCGTCGGGACGGCCTCGCGGCCCGCTACAGGTCCCCAGCGATAGTGCTTCCACTCGGAATTCAGCGTCAAGTGAATGCCGATGGCGACCTCGGGATGGCCCTTCAGGAGCTCCACGGTTTCCTGATACCAGGGACAGGCGAACATGACCGACACCGAGAGGGGAAGGCCGGTGTCAATGAGCCGTTGCAGCGCCCGGTTGACGCTGTGACTGAACCCCGCGTCGTCGGTGCGGATAATCAGGTAGACGGGGTCGGGAGTCCCTGGATGTTTGGTCACGTCAGCCTGACCGAAAACGGAAACCGGCGAGAGGGTAAGCAGGAGGCGGACGGTCGACGACCGGCGACCGACTAGCGCGGCAACGAGGTGACGGCCCAGTGCCATACGCCTGCCCTCCTACAGCGTCGACAATCGATACCGGCGGAGCAAGGGAAGCGAAGCGCGTGCTTGGAAATACGCGTCGAATGGAAACCCCGCAAGGGGTCCCGCAGGGCCGGATAACCCGTTTCAAAACGGACCGAAATCACGGCGACGATGTATATTGAGGGCAGAAGCGCTCTTTCACGGACGAAGCGGCCAGGTCAGTGAGGCGTCCACCTTCCTCGAACCCACCACTGAACCCACCACTCGCAGGAGGCCAGCATGTGTTCAGCCCACGCCCAGCGACTCTTTGGCGTGCTCCTCGGCTGCGTCGCCGCGTGCTCCCACCCGAAAGCCACAGGTCAGGGCAAGCCCGAGCCCTCCGCACCGGCGACGGCGGCGGCCCCCGGCTCGGTCATGACGGAGGAAGAGATCGGGCGCGTGCCCGGCCGGCCGATCGAACAGGTGCTCATGGAGCGCTTTCCTGGCGTGATGGTGTCGCGGACGCCCGACGGTGGCATCTCCGTTCGCATCCGCGGCGTCACCTCGTTCGTCGGGAGCAACGAGCCGTTGTATGTGGTCGACGACGTGCCGATGCAAGCGGGACCGGGCGGGACCCTCAAAAGCATCAATCCACACGACATCGCGTCGATCCAGGTGTTGAAGGACCCCGCCCAGACGGCGATCTACGGCGTGCGCGGCGCCAACGGGGTGATCGTCATCAAGACGAAGCGCCGGTGAGGACCGTGAAGGGAGCGGGGGCCATCAAAGATGGCCCCCGGCCGGCGGACAACCCGTTTCAGAACGGAGCAGTAGCGGCGGTCGGACTCGAACCGACGACCCGCGGATTATGATTCCGCTGCTCTAACCAGCTGAGCTACGCCGCCCTAGATAGCCGGAGAAGAACTTAGCGAGGCACAGTCTGGGGCGGGAGGGCTGGACTTGCCCACGCTCCATCGCCCCCGCCCCAACCTTCCGACCTGTCCGCCCGGGAACAATTAGTTGATGCGTGCACGTTCCGCATGCATCTCGCCGTCGATTTGGAGCGCCCCCGTTCGACGAATGGGTGTGCTTGATGAGCGCAGACCCGTCGTGTCACCAGTGATTCTCGCACAGGACGAAACCATGGACGCACAAGCAATTACCTCTCGTGGCTGGCTCCGATCCACCCTGCTGCTCGCGGCAGTCGTCGTCACGGGAGCAGGCCTTGCCGCGTGGAAATACGCGGCCGTCCGGGAAGCGAGTGCCGCTTCCGCCCACCAGCCCGAGCCTATGTCGGCGGTGACCACTGCCGTCGCGACGGAGCGACCGTACCGCCCCACCACGACATCGGTCGGCACGGTGCTGGCGCTGCGCTCGGTCACCCTCCGCAATGAGGTGGCGGGCACGGTTCGCAGGGTCACGCTCACGCCCGGGCACGTTGTCGAAGCTGGCACCGTGCTCGTGGGCCTGGATGTGTCCGTCGAGGAAGCGGAGCTGCAGGCGCAGGAAGCGCAGGCCGCCCTGGCGGAGACCACGCTCGAGCGCCTGCAGCGCCTGCGGCAGGCCCGCGCGACGTCCGAGGAAGAGGTGGATCAAGCCCGGGCGGCGCGCGACGTCGCGCTGGCACAGATGGCGCGCACCAGGGCCGTCATCGAGCGCAAGACGATCCGCGCACCGTTCCGGGCCCGCGTGGGCCTGACGGACGTGCACCCCGGCCAATATCTGGCCGAGGGCTCCGAACTCACCACGCTGCAAGGCGTCGAAACGGCCGCGCACGTCGACTTCACGGTTCCGCAGCGGGTGGCCGCGGCCTTGCGCGAGGGCCAGACGGTCGCCGTCTTCGCCTCGGGCGACTCCTCTCCCATCGTGGCCAGGATCGTCGCCGTCGACGCGCGGGTCGATCCCGCCACCCGCAACGCGCTGGTGCGCGCGCGGATCGCCGCCCACGCGCCGGCGCCCGGCGCCTCGGTGCGCGTCGAGGTCCCGGTCGGCCCGCCCAGCAGAGTCGTCGCCATCCCGGTGAGCGCGCTGCGCAAGGGACCGGGTGGCGATCACGTGTTCACGATCACCGAGGACGAGCACGGACAGACCCGGGCACACCCGCGGCCGGTGAAGAGCGGGGCGGTGCTCGGCGACGAGGTCCTGATCGTCGAGGGCCTCTCGGCCGGTGAGCAGGTGGCTACCTCGGGGTCGTTCAAGCTGCGCGACGGAGCCCTGGTCGCGGTCGCATCCGATTCGGCCCGGGGCGCCAACTGATGCGCTCCATCACCGACGTTTTCATCAAGCATCCCGTCCTGGCGGTTGTCGCGAACCTCGCGATTCTGCTGGTCGGTTGGCGGGCGCTGACGAGCTTGCCGGTGCAGCAGTACCCGAAGATCGAGAGCTCGTCCGTGCTGATCACGACGGTTTACTACGGCGCGAGCGCCGAGACCGTGCGCGGCTTTCTGACGACGCCCATCGAGCGCGCCGTGTCGGCCATCAGCGGGGTCGACTACGTGGAATCGACCAGCCGCGCCGGGGTCAGCACCATCACGGTCCACCTCAAGCTCAATCACAACAGCACCGCGGCGCTGGCCGAAGTCACCGCCCGTCTGCAACAGGTCCGCTCCGAGCTGCCGGCGGAGGCCGAGCCGCCGGTGGTCGAGGTGCAGCGCGCCGATCGGCCGTACGCGTCGTTCTACCTGAGCTTCACCTCCACCGAGCGGGACATCCCGGCGCTGACCGACTGGCTCAGCCGGTCGCTGCAGCCGCAGCTCGCCACGCTCCCGGGGGTCCAGCGGGTCGACGTCGTCGGCGGGCGTCCCATCGCCATGCGGGTGTGGATCGAGCCCGAGCGGCTCGCGGCGGTGAACCTGGCGCCGGGCGACGTCTACGCCGCATTGCGGCGCAACAACTATCTGGCTGCGGTGGGCCAGACCAAGGGCAACCTGGTCCAGATCAACCTGCTGGCGAATACGGACCTGCGCTCCACCGCCGAATTCAACAACCTCATTGTGGCGGATCGCGACGGCGCGATCGTGCGGCTGTCCGACGTGGCGCGGGTCGAGCTGGGCGCCGAAGAAGCCGACATGGTCGCGAAGTTCAGCGACAAGGAGGCGGTGTACCTCGGCGTGTGGCCGCTGATCGGCGTCAACGAGATCGAGGTGGCCCACCGGCTCCACGCCGAGATGGACCGGATCCGGCCGACGCTGCCGAAGGACGTGGACATGCAGCTCGCGTACGACGCGACCGTGTTCATGGAGGATGCGTTGCAGGAGATCACCAAGACGCTGGCCGAGACGATCCTAATCGTCGGCCTGGTGGTGTTCCTGTTCATGGGGTCGGTGCGCACCGCGCTGGTGCCCCTGGTCGCCATGCCGGTCTCGCTGGTCGGGGCGGCGGTGGTGATGTCCGCCTTCGGCTTCAGCCTGAACCTGCTGACGATCCTGGCGATCGTGCTCTCGGTCGGCCTGGTCGTGGACGACGCGATCGTGGTCGTCGAGAACGTCGAGCGGCACGTGCGGCTGGGCAAGACGCGCATCCAGGCGGCCCTGGTCGGCGCCCGCGAGCTGGTCGGGCCGATCATCGCCATGACCATCACGCTGGCCGCAGTCTACACGCCGATCGGCTTCCAGGGCGGCCTGACGGGCTCGCTGTTCCTGGAGTTCGCGATCACGCTCGCGGCCGCGGTGGTCGTGTCGGGCATCGTCGCCGTCACGCTGTCGCCGGTGATGAGCTCGCGTTTCGTCCACGAGCACGGCCAGGAAGGCCGCCTGACGAGGCTCGTCAACCGGGGCTTCGATGCCATCCGCCGCAAATACGAACGGCTGCTCGACGGTGCCCTGGGCATGCGCTGGGCCATCGTTGCGGCCGCGCTGCTCGTGATGGTCGCGGCGTGGCCGCTCTACAACTTCTCGCGGCGGGAGCTCGCGCCGGTCGAGGACCAGAGCCACATCAGCCTGTTCATGCAGGCCTCCCCCGACGCGTCGCTGGCGGCATCGAACAAGGCGTCGCTGCAGGTCGTCAAGGCGATCACGGCGTTCCCCGAGGCGAAGTTCATGTGGTCGCTGACCGCGTCGTGGGGCGGGTTCGGCGGCATGGTCACCAAGGACTGGAAGCAGCGCAAGCGCACGACCGAGCAGATGTATGGCGCGGTGTACGGCGCGGTGTCCCAGGTAGCCGGGCTACAGGTGTTCCCCCGGCTCGACCCGCCGCTGCCGACCCCGGGGCAGTACGATGTCGAGCTGGTGCTGCAGAGCGATGCGCCGCCCGAGCAGATGCTCGAGACGGTGGGGTCGGTGGTCGGCGCCGGCTGGCAGAGCGGCAAGTTCCTGTACGTCGATACCGACCTGAAGATCGACCTGCCCCAAGCGCAGGTCGTGATCGACCGCGACCAGGTCGCCGATCTGGGGCTCGACCTGGCGGGGGTCGGCCGGGAGCTCGGTACCCTGCTGGGCGGAGGGTACGTGAACCGGTTCAACTACTTCGACCGCAGCTACAAGGTCATCCCCCAGATCGGCGACGAGGGCCGCGCCACCGTGGGGCCGTTGCTCGATCTCAAGATCAAGACGCCAGGCGGCGAGCTCGTGCCGGTGTCGACCTTTACGCGCATCGAGTCGAGCACCGCGCCCCGCACGTTGAACCGCTTCCAGCAGAGGAATGCGGTCCGGATCTTCGGCGGCGTCCAGCCGGGCGTCACCAAAGAGGAAGGGCTGCGGGTGCTCGAGGCTGCCGCCACGGCGGCAGGGGGTTCGAATGTCGCCCTCGATTACATGGGAGAGTCGCGGCAGATCCGCCGGGAGGGGGCGGCGCTCACCACCACGCTCCTGTTCGCGGTCGTGCTCATCTATCTCGTGCTCGCCGCCCAGTTCCAGAAGTTCCGCGACCCGCTGATCGTGTTGCTCGGCTCGGTGCCGCTCGCGATCTCCGGCGCGCTGGTGTTCAGCTTCCTGGACCTCACCACGATCAACATCTACTCGCAGGTGGGACTCATCACGCTCGTGGGACTGATCGCCAAGAACGGAATACTCATCGTGCAGTTCGCGAACACGCTCCAGGAGCGCGGCATCGAGAAGCTGGCCGCGCTGCGCGAGGCGTCGTTGACGCGGCTGCGGCCCGTCCTGATGACCTCGGCGGCCACCGTGTTCGGGCACTTGCCCCTGGTGTTCGCGTCCGGACCGGGATCAGCAGCCCGAAACAGCATCGGCACCGTGCTGGTCGCGGGCATGACCGTCGGCACCGTGTTCACGCTGTTCGTCGTGCCGGTGTTCTACTCGCTCATCGCGGCGGAGCACCGTCCCAGCCCGGTTGAAGTGAGTTCCGCCAACGGCGTCGAACCGGTCTTCCTAGAGGAGCCGGCCCGTGCGTAACGCGATTCTCCTCGGGCTCATCGCGCTCGCGGGCTGCGCCTGGACTCCAGCGTACCGCCCGGCCGCGGTCGAATTGCCGGCGGCGTTCCGGGAGACCGTGGACACGGCCCGCGGTGGTGTTCCCGCTCGCTCCCCGGCGGCGCCGGACCCGCGAGCCACGATCACCGATGCCGTAGCGATCGATACCGGCTTCTGGCGGCAGTTGGGGGACACGACCCTCAACCGTCTGATCGGCGAGATCGTGCGTGCCAACCTCGACGTTCGAGCGGCGCAGGCACGGGTGCGGGGTGCGCGCGCGGGTCGAGCCAGCGCCCTGCTCGACCTGACGCCGTCGGCTACGCTCGGCGGCGGATACTCCCGGCGGCGGTTCTCCAGCGCCAGCTTCCCAGGAGCGTCGGGAACATTCCCCGACCAGAGCGTGTGGGATGCCGGGTTCGATGCCGCGTGGGAGGTCGACCTCTTCGGTCGCCTCCGGCACGGCGTGCAGGCTCAGAGCGCTTTTGTCGCCGCGGCCCGGGAAGATCTGCGCGACGTGCTCGTCTCGTTGACGGCGGAGCTCGCCCGAACCTATTTCGAGCTTCGGGGAGCGCAGGAACAGCTCGCCGTGGCTCAGCGGAACGCCGAGAACCAGCGTCGCACCTTCGACCTCACGCAGCAGCGACTCG
>WNGF01012537.1_pt1 | contig 12853 bp, 9 predicted proteins | sample 5400641 | NCBI WGS metagenome assembly WNGF01 (sample SAMN13153371, study PRJNA577476) | soil metagenome | isolation source: 80 cm soil or saprolite under grassland replicate 2 | place: USA:California | collected 2016-06-15
CAGCCAGCGTGAGACCGGACAGGCGGTGTCGCACGGGAGTCCTCTCCAAACGGGGCCCCCCAAACTAGCAAATGCCGTGCCCTAATGCACTGTAACCCGCGTCACCCCGCCGCGAATTGCACGGTCACCGTCGTCCCCCGGCCCTCGGTGCTGGTGAGGGTCATGGCCGCTCCCCAGCTCTCCACCAGCCGCTTAGCGATAGCCAGCCCCAGCCCCGAGCCGCTGGAGGTGGTCGAGAAGGTCGGTTCGAACACGCGACCCAGCGCCTCGGCGGGGATCCCGCGGCCGTCGTCGCGGACAGACACGCGTCGGCCAGCGTCATCTACACGGACCTCCACCGCCCGCGCCCCCGCATCCCGGGCATTCTCCAGGAGGTTCACGAGCACTTCCTTTACTTCGTCCCGCCGCGCGCGCACGGCTGTCCCCGCCGCACCCGTGAGCGTGAAGGTCGTCGGGCCGGCCCGCCCCCCCAGCGCATACAGATCCACCACCTCGCGGGCCACGGCGTGAAGGTCCACGGGCTCGAACGGCACTTGCTCGGCTCCCGGGGCACCGAACCGGGAAAATGCGCGCGCGATCGCGTCCAGTCGGTCGATCTCGGCGAGGATCCGCGCCGCCGTATCCTGGAGCGTGCGATCGAAATCCGTGCCGCGGTGCGCCCGCTGGAGGTGCTGGATCCCCAGACGGATCGGCGTCAACGGATTCTTGATCTCGTGCGCCACCTGCCGGGCCATCTCCCCCCAGGCGATGACGCGAGCGGCCCGCGATAGCTGGGTCGCATCGTCGAGCGCGACGACGCAGCCGTCGGGACTCGGCCCCAGCGGAGCGAGCTGCACGCGAATCTGCCGTCCCGCGACCTCGAATTCCCGGTCGGCGATCCGGTCCGCTCCGGCGGCGACGAACGCCGCGACCGCCTCCCACACCGGCTCCCACGCCGGGGCGGTCGCGGGGCGCAGCAGGTCGCCGGGCGCGACCGCGGTGCCCAGCAGCTCCTCCGCGCGCGGATTGGCCATCGTGACCCGGAGCTCGGGATCCACCGCGAGAACGCCGGTCGCCACGTTCGCGAGCACCTGCGCGGTGCGCCGACGTGCCTCCTCCACCGCCCCCTGGCTGCGGCGCACGTCGGCGGCCATCCGCTCGAACGCCGAGAGGACCGGCGTGAACTCGAGCGGCGCGCCGGGTGGGAACGCTGGGACCGGCGCGCCCCGTCCCACCGCGACCGCGGCCTCCCGGAGCGCTGCCACCGGACGGGCGAGCGTGCGCGCCACCAGGCCGGCGAGCACGACGGCCGCGACCAGCCCGACGAGGATCGCGAGCGCGAGCACGTACCCGAGGTCTTCCTGATCCTGCCGCACTCGCTCGTCGTCGAGCAGCTGCGGAACCGCGAGCGTGCCGAACACGGCCGGGGGGCCGGGCGCCACGACGAGGTACCCGACACGGACGGGACGGCCGGCGGCACGCTCGTCGGTCGTTACTTCGAGCTCATCCTCGAGCGCCAGCCGCCGGAACACGGGTGGGGCGAGCAGCGGGTCCACGAGCCCCAGCTCGGCCAACACCGGAGCGCTCGCCCCGACGAGCCTCCCGCCACGGTAGATCCACAGGTCCGCATCGAGCCGGGCGCCTAACTCTCCGGCGGGCACCTGCGCCGCCATCGGGGCCGCGTCGCGCAGGGTCTGGCGGATCAACAGGTCCCCTGCCCTCCGGGCCTCCTCGCCGAGGCGGGCGAAGCTCCAGCCCGCGAACAACAGCACCGGCAGGACGAAAAAGGCGCTCAACGTGGCCGTGAGGCGCACGCGATAGCTCGAGCGCAGATCGCTGAGCGCGCGCGGCCAGGCCAGGCGCCACGGCTCCGAGAGCATGCGACTCAGCCACCCCACCACGCCGAGCAACAGCATGTCGACCAGGACCAGCAGCGTCCCGCGCACGAGGAGTCCCGACAGGCCTCCCCCGCCAAGCTCCACGCGCACGTGAATGTGCCGCGCTCCACCGGGCAGGCTCACGTGGCGCTCGCCGCGCGCGAACCACCCTTCGCGCGTCCAGGAGACGTCTGATCCCATGTCCACCATCCCCGGTTCCGCCCCGCCCAGAGTAATGGAATACGGCGGCGCGCGGCCCAGCTCCCCGCGCAGGAATTGCGCGACCCGGTCCGGCGCCATGTAGCGCGACCGAGGGCCCACTCCGACGGTGAGCAGATCACCGGACGCCAGCGACGCCACCAACACGTAGTGCACGCCCGGAACGCGCTCCAGCCGCTCGACGCGTGACCCCGCGAGGCTTTGCGGCGATCGCACCAGAGCCGCCAAGGTGTCGGAGGGCAGATCCAGAGTCGCGAGTCGGATCTCGGCGACCAGGGCGCCAGCGGCGTGGGACCACAGGGCCAGCACCGTCGGGTAATCCTGCGCCGCGAGCGGCGAGCGCTGCCACAGGGCGTACAGGTCTCCCGCCGAGTGGGGTGGCGGAGCCGTCCTGGCCTCCTCGCCGACGCGTTCCAGCAGCGCGACCGCGACCGCGTCGCCTTCCGTGCCGAGACTCTGCGCGTCGCGCCGCGCCAGCTGCAGGCGCCCTTCCACGGCGGCCCCCCATGTGACGAGCGCCGCCGCGGTGCCTGCCACCGTGGCGATGCCGGCGAGCGCCCAGCGGCGCGGCGCCGGCACGATGACGCCGACCAGGGCCGGCAGCCAGAGGAACGTGTACCACTCCGGCCACGCTCCGTACGGGTGCCACAAAAACAGCCCCCCTACTCCGGCGCAGGCCGCCCACGCGGCGGAGACGGGCAGGGTCCACGGCACGCGCGTCGGCTCGACCGGGCCGCGGACGAGCGCGGCGCCGAGGAGCACCAGCGCCATGCTGGCCGCGGCCAGCGCCACCTCCCACGACAGCCACAGGCCGAGGCTCACACCACCCGCCGGTGGCTGGATGCCCCGCCCGAAGTAGCGCACGACGTATGGCGAGACCAGCAGCAGCAGCAGCGCCGCCAGGGCGCTCCACCAGCGCCGTCGCGGGGCGCGCCGCCACAGGGCCGCCGCCCCGAGCAGAACCGCGACGCCCAGGACCATCAGGGATCCGGCCGACGCGCTGAAATCGCGCAGCAGCGGTCGATAGAAGGTGGCCGGCGAGAACAGGGTTGCGAGCGGTAACGAGGGCCCGAGCGGGGCGCGGGCGAGCGACCAGGCGGCCGCGAGCATCACCGCCCACCGCCACCGGCCTGCGGGGGCCGCGGCGAGGAGGAAGAGTAGGGTCGCTGCGAGCGCCAGCCCGGCCCGGCGCGCCGTCGCCGACAGGGCCGCCAGCTTCGCATCGCCTTGTGCAGGCGGCACCGGCCGCACGCTGAAGAGCGTGGCGCTGTGTGTGCACTGGCCCGGGCAGAAGTCGAAGACGTCGGTGTCGCGAGGCGCGCTCCCGGGCGGGTACAGCCGGAGCACGACGCCGTGCGCTCGTCCAAAGGCGACGCTCACCGCGCCGCCGCGGTCGGGCGCCGCCGGCGAGGCATCCAGCAGCACGGTGCCCACGGCCGTGCCGCCGCGTTGCGTCTGGCGCCGCGCCTCCAGCGTCACGTAGAATGGTGTGATGTCGGCCCGCAGCTCCGTCGTATCCAGTCCGGGGATGACCCGGTGCCTTCCCGCCCACGCCTCCGGCGCGCCATCCGGGCCGAGGATCACCACTCCGCGCTCGAGCGCGGCGGCGCCCCCGACGGCGTCGGCCAGGCGCGCGAACTCCTGCGGTGCCGGGAGCAGCGCGGCGGTCGCCCCGCGCTCCGCCAGGCGGCGAGCTTGGGTGACCGCGTCCGACAGCGTCGCCTCGAGCGCGCGCGAGGCGCGGGTGATCCGCGCCTCGCGCAGCGCCATCCAGCAACACTCGATCCGCCGGACCTGGAGCACGCCCGCGACGAGGATGCCGCCCAACGCGAGCGCCGCCAGCACGGCCAGTCCCGCCCCAAACGCGCGCCAGGCGCGTGCCCGCAGCAGTGCGGCGGCGGCGATCAGCGCCGCCCCCCCCGACACCCACGCCCACCCTGGCGCCTGGGCGTGCAGCCACTCCGCCGCTGCCACGGCCCCCGCCGCGCCGGCGACGAGCACGTGAATCAGCCGCTGCACCTCAAGGCGCTCGTCCCCGACGAGGTGCGCGCCGTTCTCGCGCGCGACCCGCGCCTCCTCGTGCCCGTCGGTACCTGTGAGCAGCACGGCCCACACCTCCCCCTGGGCTGCGACACCGTCATCGTCGAGCGGCTCGCCGACGACCTCTCGGCCCGCTTCGGCATCCTGCGCGCCCCCACCGTGGAGTACGGGGTGAACACCGCCACCAAGGTGCCCTACCCCGGCAACGCTCCGGTGCGCCGCAAGACCCTGCACCGCTGGTTGAACGACCTCGTCGGCGCGTGGGAGCAGAGCGGCGTCGAGACGTTCGTGATCCTCACCGCGCACGGCCACGACCCGCATCAGGAGGCGCTCTCGACGCTGCGCACGCAGCGCGCGCGCGTCTTCACCGTGGACGTCTTCGCCTTGGACTTCGGCGCCCACCTCGAGGACCCCGACGCCCCCGTACACGGCGGGGAGCTCGATACGTCCCTGCTCCTCTATCTCGCCCCCGAGCTGGTGCGGATGGACCGCGCCCAGGACTTCCTGCTCGAGGGCCGGGCCCGCGCCCGCTATCAGCGCGGCCAGACGGGCCGAATCCCCGCCGTGAGCCCCGGCTCCCTCGGCCGCCCCAGTCTGGCCTCCCGCGAGAAAGGGGAGCGGCTCTATAAGATGATTGTCGAACGCATCGCCGCGCGAGTTCTCGACGGCGCGCCGGCCCCGGCGTGATCGCCATCGCCGGCGTGCTCGCGCTGCTGCAGGCGCCGCTCGACTCGGGCGTCTTCGTCGTCCGCCAAGATACGGTGGAGATCGCGCGCGAGAGCTTCCGGCTGCTGCCCGGGCGGGCCGGCGGACTGACGCTCACCGCGACGAGCCGCTACGACCGCGGCCGGCCGGTGGTCGTGCTCGCGCCCCTGATCGAGTTCACCGCCGACTCGCTGCCCGCCACCCTGCAGTACGACGTCGCCGACCCGCGCGAGCCGCTGCGCATCCTCGGCCAACTGGGGCGCGGCCGGATCACGCTCCGCTACCTCGCCCACGCCCTCGAGCGCGCCCGCGAATTCCCGGCAGGTGCCGCCACCGTCGTCCTGGACGACTCCGTGTTCGCCCTGTACCAGGCGGCCGCCTGGCGAGCCGGGCCGACGCTCACCGCCATCTACCCGCGCGGAGCCCGCCGCGCGACGCTGACGGCCCGCGACCTCGGCGTGGAGCCCACCACGGTCAACCACGGCGCCGCCTCGCTGCGGCATGTTGTGTTGTCGGGCGGCGCCGCGGGCCCGGTCCACCTCTGGCTCGCCCCGGACGGGCGACTCCTCAAGGTCGAGATTCCCGGACAGCGCATCGTCGCGGAGCGGGCACCGGGCGGTTGACCCTCCCGAGTGAGGGAAAGGGCCGCTAACTTTGCGTCAGGGCCGACCCCGCACGTGTCTGAGGACGAAACCCCGCAGTGCAGTGTCGCGTACAGGGTTCGGCCTCACGAACCGGTTCCAAGGATTGCCATGAGACACGTGTTGTTGACCGCCGGGCTGGTCGTGTGCCCGGCGCTCGCCCACGCCCAGCAGCGACCCACGCCGGCATCGCTCTCGCTCGCCGACGCCCTCGCCATCGCCCGTGAGCACAACCCCGCGTACCGTCAGGCGCTCAACAACGCCGGCCCCGCGGGCTGGGCGGCGCGCAGCGCCTTCGTGAGCGTGTTCCTCCCGACGGTCACAGCCTCGGGGGGCATCGGGTACAGCGGGCCGGGCTCGCAGCGGTTCCTGACGCTGAATCTCTCCCAGAGCGTCGCGACGCAGTCTTCGAGCTACAGCCTCGGCCTCGATTGGGAGCTGTCAGGGCAGACGCTGACGGCGCGGCCGCTGCAGCGCGCACAGCAGCACGCCACCGACGCCGATATCGTCGGCGCGGCGCAGGCGCTGAGCTCCGCCGTCACCCAGCAGTACCTCACCGTGCTGCAGGCGCGGGAGACCGCGGAGGTGGCGCGCATTCAGCTCGAGCGGAACCAGCAGTTCCTGGCGCTGGCGCGCGCGCGCTACGGCGTGGGCCAGGCGACGCTGATCGACGTGCGTCAGGCCGAGGTGGCGCGCGGGCAGGCGGAGGTGGCGCTGCTGCGGGCCCGCACGGCGGTGAGCGTCGAAAAGCTGCGGCTGTTCGAGCAGCTCGGCGTGAGCGCGCCGGTGCAGATCGACTCCGTCCAGCTCACCGACACCTTCGCGGTCGAGACGCCGCCGTGGAAGCTCGAGGAGCTGCTCACAATGGCCGAGGCCCAAAACCCGTCGCTCCAAGCGCTGCGGGCGCGGGAGCGCGCGGCGGCCTGGGGCGTGCGCTCGGCGACGTCGAGCTACGGACCGAGCGTGTCGCTGTCGGCCAGCTGGTCGGGCTTCACGCAGCGCTACAAGGACATCAACCCGATCCTTTTCGGCCAGCAGGTGCAGTACGGCCAGCTGTTCACCGATTGCCAGGACGAGAACCAGATCCGCACGAATGCCGGCCTCGCGCCCCGTGACTGCAGCGGCTATGTCTGGGGCGCGTCCCAGGAACAGGCGCTGCGCGGTGCGAACAGCCAGTATCCGTTCGACTTCACGCGGCAGCCGTTCCAAGCCCGCCTCACGGTGACGCTGCCGTTGTGGACGAATCTCGCGCGCCCGCTGCAGGTGTCGCAGGCGCGGGCCCAGCACGAGGACCTCGAGGAGTCGGTGCGGGCGCGCGGGCTCGCGGTCCAGACGGAAGTGAGCGAGGCGTACCTGATGTTGCAGACGGCCTTCACGGCGATCGCGATCCAGGATACCAACCGCACGGCGGCGCGCGAGCAGCTGCAGCTCGCGACCGAACGCTACCGCGTCGGCTCGGGGACGTTCTTCGAGCTGCTCGATGCCCAGGTGGCGTCGCTGCGCGCCGAGCTGGACTACGTGACGGCGGTGTACGACTACCACAAGGCGCTGGCCGTGCTCGAAGCGGCGGTCGGTCGGTCCCTGCGCTAACGAGAGGACGCACGCGACATGTCCAAGCGAAACAAAGTGCTGTTGGGCGGCGGGGGGCTGCTGGCGATCGTGGCGCTGGTGCTGGCCAGCGCGAGCGCCAAGCGCGAAAAGGGCGTCGAGGTCCGCCTCGAGAAGGTAGGCCAGCGTGACCTGATCGCGGCCGTGACGGCGAGCGGCAAGGTCCAGCCGAAAAAGAAGGTCGACGTGAGCGCCGACATCACCGGCCGCATCACGCGGCTGGCGGTGCGCGAAGGCGACTTCGTGCGCAAGGGACAGTTCCTGCTGCAGATCGACCCGACGATCTACCAGGCGAACCTGCAGCGCGCCCAGGCCACGTTGGCGTCCGCGCAGGCCGGGCTGGTGCAGGCCCAGGCGAACCGGGAGCAGGCGCAGCGCCAGCTGGGGCGCACCAAGGAGCTGCGCGAGCAGAACCCGAACCTGGTCTCGCCCGAGCAGCTGGAGCAGGCGCAGACGGCGTACAACGTCGCGGAGGCGATCGCCAACTCGTCGACCCACCAGGTGGACCAGGCCCGCGCGGGCGTCCAGGAGGCGCGCGACCAGCTCAGCAAGACGACGATCGTCGCCCCGATGGCCGGCCGCATCACGCGGCTCGCGGTTGAAGAGGGCGAAGTGGCGGTGCCGGGGACGTTCTCGCGGGAGACCGGGCTGCTGCTGACCGTGTCTGACCTCTCGGTCATCCAGGTCAAGGTCAACGTGGATGAAACGGACGTGGTGCGGATCCATCTCGCGGACTCCGTCGAGGTGTCGATCGACGCGTTCCCCGACACCACGTTCACCGGCCGAGTCACGAAGATCTCGGACAGCGCGATTCTCACGGCCGCGTCCTCCGCGGTGAACGCGAACGACCGCGCCGTGGATTACGAGGTGGAAATCACGCTCGACCACCCGCCTACCGACATCCGGCCCGACCTCTCGGCCACGGCGCGGGTCGTCACCGACACGCGCAAGCACGCGTTGTCGATCCCGATCATCGCCCTGACGGTGCGCGAGAATACGCCGGTCTCGACGGGGAACCGTCGCGTGGACACGGCCACCACGGGCCGCAAGAAGGAGACGGAAGGCGTGTTCGTGGTGCAGAACGGCCGGGCGGTGTTCCGTCCCGTGAAGGTCGGGATCGCGGGCGACGAGTACTTCGAAGTGGTGGACGGGCTGCACACGGGCGAGACCATCGTCGCCGGGCCGTATCAGGCGATCCGGGACCTGAAGGAAAACAGCGCCGTACGCGCCAGCCGCCAGGCGGCCGATTCGGGGCGGCGGCGCTCGTGAGCGACACGCAGGAATTCCGGACCGGAGACACGCCGCTCCCGGACGTCATCATCCTGACGCACAAGTTGACGCGCGAGTACGACATGGGGTCGGAGCTGGTGCGCGCCCTGAAGGGCGTCAGCCTCCAGATCCGGCGCAACGAGTACGTCGCGGTCATGGGGCCGTCGGGGTCGGGCAAGTCCACCCTCATGAACCTGATCGGCTGTCTCGACACGCCGACGGGGGGCGAGTACTGGCTCAACGGCCACCAGGTCTCCTCCCTGCACGACGACGATCTCGCGCGCATCCGCAATAAGGAGATCGGCTTCGTCTTCCAGACGTTCAACCTGCTGCCGCGGGCGACGGCGCTGCACAACGTCGAGCTGCCCCTGATCTACGCGGGCGTGGGCGCGGCGCCCGCGGATCACCTTCAGCGACGCCGAGGCGGTGGCCGGCGGCATCACCGTGCCGGTCATCACCGCCTGGGAATCCACCGACCGCTCCACCGTCGAGGCGCGCGGCAAGAAGATGCTCGACGTCGAGCTCATCGCGGCCACCGAGCGCTACTTCGACATCAAGAACCTGCGCATCACCGCGGGGCGCGCGTTCACGACGCAGGAAGTGCGCAGCGGCACGCCGGTCATCGTGCTGGGTTACGACGTCGCCCAGAAGTTGTTCGCCGACCGCGACCCCATGGAGCAGCGCGTGCATATCGGCGGGCTCCCCTATCGGGTCATCGGCGTGCTGGAGCGCCAGGGCAAGCTCCTGGGCTTCTCGCTCGACCGGCTGGTGGTGGCCCCGGCGCTGTCGCCGCTCCAGGACCTGGTGAACCCGCCCGGCGTGGTGGACGCGCTGATCGTCAAAGCGACCACGATCGACGACATGCGGGAGGCGATGTCGGAGGCGGAGGGCATCATGCGCGGCCGCCGCCTGGGCCGGCATCCAGCGCATCCTGGTGATCATCGGGCCGGGCCTGGTCGGCGTGTCCCTGGTCGTGGGCGGCATCGTGATCATGAACATCATGCTGATGGCGGTGGCGGAACGGACCCGGGAGATCGGCCTGCGCAAGTCGCTCGGCGCGCGCCGCCAGGACATCCTGCGGCAGTTCCTCGCCGAGGCGACGGCGATCGCCACCGTCGGCTCCGCCTTCGGCGTGGCATTCGGGGTGGGACTCTCGGTGCTCGTCAACGCCGCGACCGCCCTCCCGGCGCAGGTGTCGCCCACCTCGATCGTGCTCGGCGTGGTCATCGGGGCCGGCGTCGGCATCGTCGCCGGCGTGTATCCGGCGAGCCGCGCGGCCCGGCTCGATCCCATCGCCGCCCTGCGCCAGGAGTAACGGATGCGCACCCTATTGGAAGGTGTCGGCATCGCGCTGGCCTCGCTGCGGGCGCACAAGGTGCGCGCCGCCCTCACCATCCTCGGCGTCGCGATCGGGGTGATGGTGGTGATGGTGATCGGCGCCATGATCGCGGGCTTCAACAAGGGCCTCTCGGACATGCTCGCGTCGCTCGGGCCGAAGACCTTCTACGTGGGGCGGTTCTGGGGCGGCGCCCAGCAGGAGGACCCCGACGACCCGAACCCGTGGCGTCGCCGCCCGCCGATCACGATCACGGAAGCCACCCGCCTCGAGGAGCTCCCCACCATCCGCTTCGTGGTCCTCGACGAGAACGGGTCGGCGGACGTCGAATTCGCCGGCAAGAAGGTCTCGGCGGTGAACATCTCGGGACGCGACGCCGATTGGCCCAAGGTCGCCGGGGGCGACGTGTGGCCCGGTCGCTCCTTCAGCGACCTCGAAGACGCGGCCAACGCGCGCGTCGTGGTGGTGAACCGCAAGCTCGCCGACAAGCTGTTCGGCTCGAGCCTCGATCCCGTCGGCCGGGAGATCAAGATCTCGACCCTGCCCTACGAGGTGATCGGCGTGTACAACCCCCCGACCGGCCTGTTCGGCGAAGGGGACGAGGCGCGCGCGCTCATCCCGCACGGCGCGCTCGTCAAGTACGTGCGCTACTGGCCCGGGTGGATGGACCTGTTGGTGACGCCGGAAGACAGCGTGACGGTCCAGCGCGCCATCGACGATGTGACGGTAGCGATGCGCTCGATGCGGGGCCTGCGCCCGCGCGACAAGAGCAACTTCGACGTCGTGACGCAGGAGAAATACCTGCAGGCGATCAACAGCATGACCCTGCTCTTCAAGATCCTGATGGTGTCGCTCTCGAGCGTGGGGTTGATGGTGGGCGGCATCGGCGTGGTGGCGATCATGATGATCTCGGTGACCGAGCGCACGCGGGAGATCGGCGTCCGCAAAGCGCTGGGCGCGACGCGGCAGACCATCCTGTGGCAGTTCCTCGTCGAGGCGGCGACGCTGACCCTGGTCGGCGGCATGGTCGGCATGATCGTGGGCGGCGCCATCGCGTTCCTGATCGGGGCGCTCACCCCCGTGCCCGCCTATGTCCCCATCGGCTCGGTGATCCTGGCGCTCGCCGCCGCCGCGATCACCGGCGTGCTCTTCGGCATCTACCCGGCCAGCCGGGCGGCGCGCCTGGACCCCGTCGAAGCCCTGCGGTACGAATAGCCGTTAGTTTGTAGTCCCATGCCGGTCTACGAGGCCGTCGTCCTCGCGCTCCAAGCCGTCTGGAGCCACAAGCTGCGCTCGTTTTTCACCCTGCTCGGCATCATCGTGTCGGTGGCGTTCCTGATCGCGGTCGTGGCGGTGATCCAGGGGATGAACGCCTACGTGCGCGAGCGGCTCGCCGGCGCGATCGTCGGCGTCAACGCCTTCCAGATCCGCCGCGATCCCATCCAGGTCGGCTTCGTCGACGACGAAGAGTACCAGCGCATGCAACGCCGGCCCAACATCGCGCCGGAGGACGTGCCGCTGGTGGAGCGCGCGCTCCCCGACGCACAGGCGATCGCCCTCCAGTCCGGGTGGCCAACGCCGATGGCGGATGTGCAGTGGCGCAACCGCACGACCGGAGACGTCTTCGTCTTCGGCGTCACCGCGCCCTACGTACTCGTGCAGGACTACGCGTTCGCCGCCGGGGAACCGCTCACCGATATCGACCTCCAGCAGCGGCGTTACGTCGCGGTGCTCGGTTATGAGGTCGCCGACAAGCTGTTCGGGACTCCCGAGGCTGCCATCGGTCGAACCATCCGGGTCCACGGCACTCAGCTCGTCGTGAAAGGCGTGATCGCGAAGAAGGGCACGGTCCTGGGCCAATCGTGGGATGGGTTCGTCATGCTGCCACTGACCACGTTCGAAGCGATGTACGGTCGTCGCCAGACCATGGTAATCTCGGTCAAAATGCCAGCGGCCGAGATGGTGGCGCCCGCGATGCTGCGGGCGGAGGAAGCGATGCGCATCGCGCACCGGCTGCGCCCCGGGGCGGACAACGACTTCACCATCGATACCGGTGAAGGGCTGATTGCGTTCTGGGCCAAGCTGACGCGCGTGATCTTCATGGTGGTCCCCATCGTCGCCGGGATTGGCTGCGTCGTTGGGGGAATCGTCATCATGAACATCATGTTGATGAGCGTCACGGAACGGACGCGCGAGATCGGAATCCGGAAGGCGCTGGGGGCGGCGCGCCGCGACATCCGCCGTCAGTTCTTCGCTGAAGCGCTCACGTTGTCGGTGCTCGGCGGCGTGGCCGGCCTCGTGGTGGGGGTTGCCCTGGCGGGCCTCGTGCAGGCGATTTCGCCGCTGCCGGCGCGTGTCACGGGCTGGTCCATTGGCCTCGGTCTCGTGGTCGGTATCGCCGTGGGAATCACGTTCGGGGTCTACCCTGCCCATCGCGCGTCACGCCTCGACCCGATCGAGGCGCTCCGTCAGGAATAGATGAGACTCCACTCGGTGCGCGAGGGGTGGCGCATCGCCCTCGATCAGCTGCGCGCCAACAAGCTGCGCTCGGCGCTGACGATCCTCGGCGTCGTGATCGGAATCGCCACCGTGATGGCGATGGCCTCCATCGTGGCCGGCTTCCGCGAGCAGATCGTGAACACCCTCGAGGTCGTCGGGCCGACAACGTTCCGTGTGCTCCGCTTCTTCTCCCCGACCGGCGTGAATCCGGACGCGGTCCCGCGCGAGGTACGCATCCGGCCAAAGCTGGTTCCGCGCGAAGCTGAAGCCATCGCCCGCCTCCCCGAGATCCACTACGCTGCCATTTGGACGCAGGTCTTCGAGCGATTCGAATACGGCGGCAATCACACCCGGATTCTGGGTGTGTTCGGCGCCGACGATCGCTTCATGGAAATCCTGGGTGGGGAGATCATGCGGGGCCGCTCGTTCACCCCGGCCGAGCTGCGCGGGGGAGATCCGGTAGTCATCGTCGAGCAACGCACCGTCGATCGCTTGTTCGGGGCGATCAACCCGCTCGGCCGCATTGTCCGGATCGGCGGGCATCCGTTCAAAATCCTCGGCGTGTGGCAACGTCCCACGAACATTTTTGAAGTTCCTGGAGCGCCGGAGATTGCCGGGATCACGCCGTTCGAAGCAGCACGCCGCAGTTTCTTCGTCGATGAAGTGAACGGCTTGATTAT
>WNGF01007766.1_pt1 | contig 12842 bp, 16 predicted proteins | sample 5400641 | NCBI WGS metagenome assembly WNGF01 (sample SAMN13153371, study PRJNA577476) | soil metagenome | isolation source: 80 cm soil or saprolite under grassland replicate 2 | place: USA:California | collected 2016-06-15
GCGCACGCGCGTTCGCCAGTTAGTTAGCCGAACATCGGTTGTGACGGGGCGCCCTTCGGGGCGCTTCGCCGTTCTAGGAACCCAGCGACCGGTCAGCATCGCCCCCAACGGCCTCCCGCAGCTCGTTTGCCATATCGAGGGCCGCTTCCCGGGTGAGCGCGAACTTCAGGACCGCTCCTTCTTTGCCGCCGATGAACATGGCGCCGGCGCTCAACCGGGCGCAGCGGCGCCGAGCGTACACCTAGTCCCTAGACTCCTGCCAAGCCCATGACCGAACCGCCTCAGGGGGCCGAGGCCATGACCAACTTCCGGTGGCGCGTCGGCCGCGTCGAAGTGTCCCCGGGCGACCCATCGCTCGGGGCGATCCTCACTACGATGTGCTGCGTCAGCCCGTGGGGTGCACAAACACGATCCCGCTGCAAATCGCGCCATTCGAGCGCGCGACCGAGTTCGTGCACCCCACGCGATCAGCGAGTCGCGTCTGCCGCTCGAGACCATCACAGGGGAAGGGTGGAGCGGCCGTCGCCAGCGTGACCGCGGCCACCCGATCCGCTAGTCAGGCCCCCCGAGCTCCGGCACGATTCCCTGCAAATCCCCACGACCGAGTTTACGAACCCTACGCGCGCGGGGTCCGCCGACCACTCGCGATAACGCGGTCGTCGATCTTGCCTTCCACCTCGTTGTACGGCGTCGGCACCCCGGAACGTTGATTTCGCGGCTCAATAGCCCGGCCTACGCGTACCCCTGCCAACGCTTCACCGACGCCCTCACGAACGCCGGCGCATGACTCGGGCTCACCGTGGATCGCTACTCCTTCGATGTAGAGCTCCCTCCTCTCCTTCTCCATGCCGGTTTATCCCGGCGCACACAACACGCATCGGCCACACCGCTCGCTCGACCAGCACCCGCCGCTCCTCAAGACGCGCCCCGTCCCGCCGCCCGACTTGGAGTGGCGTGTCCGTCGGCGCGACCGACTCGGCGGTCTGCTTCACGAGTACGAACTCACCGCGTAGCGACCCATTGCGATCTTTGAACCGGCAGCCCGTCGGTCTGCGGCAGCGCGTGCCTGAAGCCACTGCGCGCAGTAGCCGGACGTTGCTCGGTCGATCTACCCGGCGCGCGAAAGAAATCCCCCAAAGCCGCGGCCCTCAAAGACCGACGCCGGTCAGAGTTGAGGAGAACCGAATTTCTGGGACCCACAGGGCGACGAGAAGGCTTTAAGGCCGCCTTAAGGGCGCTCGGGACGATGTGGGCGAGTCACTCATGAAGATCGAGAAGAAAGGAGTACGTCATGGCATCAGTTGTAGTCGACGCGCTTCGCTGCGTCACGGAGACGGACGAGATCGGGTCCGACGACGTCTACCTCGTCACCTTCCGAGGAAACACGAATGCACCGTTCGACAGCAACGTGGGCGTGCACGGCCCCGGCTCGCTCTGGACCGATTTCGACAGCAGCGACCTCGAACCCACCGACGTCACGATCGCGATGTTTCGCTCTGACGCGGCCTACGTCGTGATGCTCGTGGAGCGGGACAACGCCAAGGACATCGACGACACCCACCTCAGCCAGCTCAAGTCTCAGTGCGACCTTGTCTGGAAAGCGCAGATGTTTTCCTTGTTGGGTGGTGGGTCTGGGCCCGCGACCGAGGCGCAGCGGGCCGCAGCGGCCCAGAAAATCGCTGACACGCTGCTCGGTTGGGGCACGATCTTCACGAGTTTCCCGATCGGCAACGACGAGATCATCGATGCGCCCAAGCGCATCGCGATCAAGCCGGGCCAGCTCGTGAAGCAAGAGTTCTTCGGTGACGGCGGCCACTACCGGATCGCCTTCAAAGTCGCCTAGGACGAAGGCCACCCGGGACAGACGACGAGCCACCGGCAGGTCCCTGACGAAAGCCCCGCATGTGCGGGGCTTTCGTCTGGCCCTTCGTACATCGGACCGCACTTGGGAAAACCCCGAAATCCGCAGAGACCGGGGTTTCCATCGATGCGCCGTTGGTGGGGGCGACCTACCGTCGGCTCCATGACGACGATCGCCGCAGACAACGTCCGCGACGCAGCGGCGGTCGATCGGGACCTGAAGAACGCCTTAAGGCGACCTTAAGCGCCCTCCGGATGATCGGGCTCGAATCGAGATCCCAGGAGGCCCAGAGATGACGATGTTGCGAAGCTCAACCAGCGAACCGACCGGAGCAGGCGCAGCCCAAGCCTGTGAGAAGAAGCTGACCAATTCGAACAGGAACGGCGCTCCGTCAGGCGCGCCAAGCGCGGATCCGAGCAACTTCGACTCAGCGATCTCGCTGTCGGCGAATGGTCACGAAGGGGTGTTCGTCGGTGAGCTCGCTCGCGAATGGTGGGGCGGGATCGGCCCGCACGGCGGGTATCTCGCGGCAATCCTGCTGCGCGGGCTCCAACTGACGGCCGAGCACGGGCGCAAGGCGCCGCGCTCGTTGACGGTGCACTACCTGCGCACCGCGAACGCGGGCTTGGTCGAGCTGCGCTGCACCAAGGAGCGGAGCGGGGGGAGCCTGGAGACCGTGGGGCTGCGGTTGCTACAGGACGGCAAGCCGGTCGTGGTCGGACTCGGGGCGGTGGCGGCGGCGCGCCCGAGCCCGGCGTTGAGGGATGCTCGTATGCCGGCTGTGAAGCCATGGCGCGAAGTGGAAGTGAGCCATTTCCTCAGCGATTGCGACGTGAGCGATGTGGCGCCCACGTTCGCGCTCCAGCTCGAGTACCGGCAGTGCTTGGGCCCGGCGCCGCTCAGTGGGGGGCAAGAGGCGTTGACCGGCGGCTGGCTCCGGTTCCGCGACGGGCGGCCGCTCGATATGCCGGCCGCCGCGATGCTGATGGACGCCTGGTGGCCGGCGGCGTGGTCGCGGCTGCGCGCCGTGCCGCGCACGCCGACGATCGACCTCACGCTCCACTTCCGGGAACGGCCGGCGCCGACGCCGGAGCCGGTGCTGGCCGTCTTCCGGACGCGGCTGGCGCAGGACGGCCTGATGGACGAGGAGGGGGAGCTGTGGTCAGGCGACGGGCGGCTGCTCGTGCAGTCGCGACAGCTTTCGATGCTGCTGGGAGCGTGAGAGAGATGTCCGCGAACCAGCGACGCTACTGGGGTTTCGTCACGCCATTGCAAGGTGAGCTGCTCGCAGCGCACGCGCAGATGCTCGACGCGGCGGCGGTGGAGGGGGCTTTTGCGCCGCAGGTGTACGGGCCGCCCTTCTTGCCCCTGGCGGCGGCGGCCGTGGTCACGAAACGCATCCGTCTCGCCAGTGGGGTCGCGATCGCATTCGCGCGCAGCCCGTTCGAGACGGCAATGGCCGCAATCGACCTCGACCGCCTCAGCGGCGGACGCTTCACGCTCGGCCTCGGCTGCAGCGCCCGCTCCTGGATGGAGGGGTTCTTCGGCGTCTCCTACAGCAAGCCGCTCGGGCGGATGCGGGAGGTGGTCGAGATCGTCCGCCTCGTCGTCGCCAAGGCGCACACGGGCGAGCTCACTCGCTACGAGGGCGCCTATCACAGCCTCGACTTCGCCGAGCTGCAGCCGCCGGCGCCGCCGGTCCGCACCGAGCTGCCGATCTGGATCGCGGCGCTGCGTGCGCCGCTCGTCAGCCTCGGCGCCGAGATCGCCGACGGGGTGATGGGCCACCCGATCTGGTCGGTCGAGTGGGCGACGAGCCTGATGCCGGCGGCGATCGCTCGGGGCCTCGAACGCGGCGGGCGGGAACGGGGAGAGATCGAGGTGAACCTCTGGCTGTGGACTGCGATCGCCGGGGACCGGGACGAGGCGATCGAGGACTCGCGGCCGACGATCGCCTTCTACGCCGCCATTCCGCAGTACGAGGAGTACTTCGCAGCCCATGGCTTCGGCGAGCAGGCCCGGCGCGTTCGACAGGCGGTCCAGGAGGGCAGCCTCGAGGACGGCGCTGGCCTTGTCCCGGACGAGATGGTCGAGACCTTTGTCGCCTGCGGCAGCCCGGAGCAGGTGCAGGAGCGGATCGAGCCCCTGTGGGAGGTTGCCGACTCGCTCTGCCCGGCTCCGCCCTCGTATGGCCTGCCGACCGAGAAGGTCGTCGCGTACACGTCCGCGATCGCCGAGACGTTCTATGGCGGCGACCAATGAGCGGCGCGGACTTCGACGCGATCGTGATCGGCTCCGGCCTCGGCGGGCTCGTCGCCGCCGGGCTCGCGGCGCGCAGCGGCCGCCGCGTCCTCGTGCTCGAGAAGAACCGGACGTGCGGTGGCGCGGCCGGCGTCTACAAGGTGGGCGAGCTGACGATCGAGTCCTCGCTGCACGAGCTCGACGGGCTCGACGGCGAGGACCCCAAGCTCCCGGTCTTGGAACGCCTCGAAGTGCCGGCCGGAGTCCGCTTCGTCGACCTCGGCGACCTTTGGGAGGTGCGGGGGCCGGCGCTCGGGGAGCCGTTCGTGATGCCAGCCGGGCTCGAGGCGGCGCGCGAGGCGACGGCGGCGCGGTTTCCGCGCCGCCGCGCGGCCGTCAGCGAGTACTTCGACCGCATCGCCCGGCTGCGCAGCGCCATGTCGCTCGCCGTCCGGCATCAGCGCGACCCGCGCTGGTGGCTTTGCGAGGCGCCCCGGACGCTCTGGCCGTTCGTGCGCCAGCAGCGGCTCTCGCTTGCTCACGTGCTCGAGCGACTCTTCGGGGCGGACGAGGCCGTCAAGCAAGCTGTCTGCGCAAACCTCATCTATTACGCCGACGACCCCGGCCGGATGTGGTTCCCGCACTGGGCGGTGGCGCAGGGCTCGTACCATCGCGGCGGCGGCCACTACCCCTACGGCGGCTCGAAGGAACTGGCTGAGCACTTCGTCCGATTCATTCGGAAGGCCGGCGGTGAGGTCGAGACGGGGCGGCGGGTGACCCGGATCCTGCTCGAGGGAGGCCGCGTATGCGGCGTCGAGCACGTCGCCGCCGGCGAAGGCGACCACCGATGTGCGCCGGGACCGAGCGCCACTCCTGTTCGGCAACGCCGCGCCGCACGCGCTGGCCGAGATGCTCCCCGCCGACGCTCAGGCGCGGTTCATGGCGCCGTTCGCCGCGCGGCCCCTCTCGCTGTCGCTGTGGACGATCCCGCTCGGCTTCGGCCGCAAGCCGCGGGAGCTGGGGGTCGAGCGCTACACGACCGCGGTGTTCCCGCGACCGCTGCGAGAGCTGGCGCGCGGAGCGGTGCTGCCGGCGGGACGCTCGAACGGCAGCCCGCCGCACTACATCTTCGTCGACTACAGCTCGGTCGACACCGGGCTCTCGCAGGGACCGCCCTACCTCGGGACGCTCACCGGAGTCGACCGGACCGACAACTGGGACGGTCTCAGCCCCCGTGTGTACGACGAGCGGCGGGAGCGCTTCATGGACACGATGGTCGCCGCGCTCGAGCGGGAGTACCCACGCCTCGCTGGCGAGATCGTCCAGCGCCAGCTGACGACCGCGCGAGGAGCGGCGACCTACCTCGGAACGCCAGCCGGCGCGATCTATGGCTTCTCCCCCGAACGCCGCCGCCAGGTGGTGGACGGCCGCACGCGCATCCCGGGGCTCTGGCTCGCCTCTGCCTTCGCCGGACTGGGCGGCTACTCGGGCGCGATCCTCGGAGGCAGCTGGTCCGCGAAGGCTGCATTGCGTGAGTCATGGCGGGACTGGACAAGCTGAAGCCCGAGCAGGTCCGCGTCACGCCCGATCTCGTTGGTCGCTGGCGGCTGGTGGCCTGGGAGATCACCGATCGCCGGGGCCGGGTCGTCCGTCCACTCGGCGACGACGCGCACGGGCTCCTGTTCTACGCCGCCGACGGCTCGATGGCGGTCCAGATCGTCGCCGCAGAACGGCCGAGGCTCGGGACCGCCGACCCACTCGGCGGCAGCGAGCGCCAACGCGCCGCCGCCTACTCGACCTGCCTCGCGTACAGCGGCCGCTACGCGGTCCGGGGCGAAACGGTCGTGCACGAAGTCGAGGTCAGTCTGTTCCCCGACTGGACCGGCGTCGAGCAGGTGCGCCTGTTCGAGCTGGCGGGAGACGAACTGGCGCTGCGGACGCCTCCGATCGCGGCCGGCGATACGACCGTGACCGTCGAGCTTCGCTGGGCGCGTGACACGATGGAGTCCCCGATCGTCCCGCCCTCAGCCTGTAACGATCAGGCTACTGCGTAAGGGCCGCGAGCTCCCAGCCGCCGGAGCGGCGAACGGAGCTTTGGAGGCCCTGAGACCGCCGTTGCCACAGGTCGGCCCCGGTCGTACCCTCCTGCTGGAGGGTCGAGAAAGATGGCGCCGTCAGCGGAGATCGTCGGGCGAGAAGCCGAGCTCGCGTCCGTCGAGCACTTCCTCGACAGCGTCACCGCCCGACCGGCCTTTCTCGTCCTCGAAGGCGAGGCCGGTATCGGCAAGACGACGATCTGGGATGCCGGTGTGGCTCGTGCACGCGAGCGTCTGTACCGGGTCCTTGTCTCCCGCCCAGCGGAGGCGGAGACGAAGATGAGTTACGCAGCACTCGGCGATCTCCTCGAGCCGGTTCTGGAGCAAACGCTCCGGCAGCTGCCGAAACCGCAGCGACTCGCTCTCGAGGTCGCACTGCTGCGCGCCAACGCGAAAGGGGCGCCTCCGGAACCGCGAACGCTCGGTGTCGGGGCGGTCAATGTGCTTCGCGCGCTTGCCGATGCCGCACCGGTCGTTGTCGCGGTCGACGACATGCAGTGGCTCGATATGGCGTCTGCACGCGTGCTCGAGTTTGCGCTGCGCCGTCTGGAGCCTCTGCCGATTGGCTTCCTTGCGACCTGGCGGACCGGCGAATGCCGCGCCGGCGCAGTGGCGCTCGACTGCGCCGACCATGTTGAGATCGGTGCGCTGGACACGGCGGCGCTGGACGGCGTCATCCGCGCCCAGCTCGCTGTGGGATTGCCACCGCCGACACTCCACCGGCTGAAAACGGCAGCGGGAGGCAACCCCTTCTTCGCGCTCGAGATTGCTCGGGCGCTCGTCCATCAGGGCGGCGAGATAGGTCCGGGCGACCCCCTGCCGATTCCCGACGATCTCCACGAGCTCGTCACGCGTCGGCTGCGTCGGCTTCCCCGCCGGACGCGGAGGGCGCTCGTCGCGGCCGCTGCTCTTGCGCGCCCGACGCGCTCGCTCGTCGCCGCAGCCATACAGGACGGGACGGAGCTCGAGGAGGCCGAGCGGGCAGGGGTGATCGCAGTCGACCGCGACGCCATCCAGTTCAGCCACCCCCTGCTCGCAGCCGCGGTGTATGCATCCGCGGCGGCACACGAACGGCGGACGTTCCATCGGCGCCTCGCTGATCTGGTCGAGGATCAAGAGGAACGGGCACATCACCTTGCGCTCGCCGCAGAAGGTCCGGACGAGGAGGTTGCCACCGTCCTCGAGGCCGCGTCCGAGACGGCGCGAGCACGGGGCTCGCCTGAGACGGCTGCCGAGCTCGCCGAGCAGGCAGCGCGGTTGACCCCGCGCGCGAGCACCGAAGACGTCCAACGGCGGAAGATCGCGGCAGCCGAGCACCATCTGCTGGCCGGCGATCTTCCGCGCGCCCGCACGCTGCTCGAGCACGCGGCGTCCGCCCTGTCAGCCGGACCACTACGGGCGCGCGGGCTCGCGACGCTTGCGATCATCCAGGCGTACGAGACCGCCCGCTGGAAGGAAAGCCATGCGACGCTGGAACAGGCGTTGTGCGAGGCAGGCGGCGATGTTCGTCTCCGGGCGAACATCGAGCGGCGGTTGGGCTGGGCATATGCGGCCGATTTCCAGGCGACGAGGGCCGAACAACACATCCGCGTCGCGCTCGAGCTCGCGCCCGACCTCGACGACCGGGTCCTCCTCGCCGAGACGCTCGCGGTGGCCGCCCATGTCGACTTCCTGCGCGGACGAAATTTCCGGCGTGACCTGTTCGAGCGCGCGCTCGCGCGCGAGACGCTCTACGAGCATCACAGCGTCCTCCGCCACCCCTACGTAGCGCTCGCGACTCCGCTTCGCTGGATGGGCGACTTCGCGGGAGCGCGCTTGTGCCTCGAGACTCTCCTGCGAGTCGGATCGGAGCGCGGCGAGGAAAACGTGCGCACGTTCCTGCTCTTCGAGTTGGGCGTTACCGAGGTCGCCGCGGGGAACTGGACCGCGGCTCTCCGCTGTGCCGACGAGGCATACGATTCCGCGGTCCAGACCGCACAGGAGTCACCGCGGCGCGATGCTGCCTATCTCCGCGTTCTGGTCGATGCTTGCCGCGGGAGCGTGGAACCCGTGCGTCGGTGGGGAGACGCGCAGTTGCGGTCGGACGACCAGGATGCTCGGCATTGGGATGCCGGAATGATGCTCGGATTCCTAGAGCTCTCGCTCGGAAACCCCGACGGCGCTCGCCACTACCTCGACAACCTCGTCCACGCCACGAGGCGAGATGGCGTCGAGGATCCCTCGGTCTTCCCGTTCTGGCCGGATGCGATCGAGGCCCTCGTCGGCAGCGGCGCGCTCGATCGGGCGGAGCATGTGCTGGAGTGGCTGGAGGAGCGTGGGCGAACGCTCGACCGGCCATGGGCAATCACGACCGGCGGCCGCTGTCGTGCGCTCCTCTGTGCCGCGCGCGGCGATCTTCCTCGCGCTCTGGACGTCGTCGAGGAGGCGCTGTGCGCGCACGAGCGCTTGCCGCAGCAGTTTGAGCTCGCGCGCACGCTGCTCGTCAAAGGGCGGATCGCGCGCCGTGCGAAGAAGAAGCGCATGGCACGGGAGGCGCTCGAACAGGCAGGGGAGATCTTTGACCGGATGGGCGCGGTGCTCTGGTCGAAGCAGGCTCGCGGGGAACTCGACCGGATCGGCGGCCGCGCGGCGACGAGCGGTCTGACCCCGACGCAGAGCCGCATCGCGGAGCTCGTCGCGAGTGGTCACACGAACCGTGAGGTTGCGGAGGCGATGTTCGTGACGGTCAAGACCGTCGAGGCGAACCTCTCGAAGATCTATCGCAAGGTCGGTGTCGCATCGCGACGGGAGCTTGCGCGCGAGCTTCGCGTAGGTGCGCTGACAACCGCAGAAAAGCGAGGAGAGCCCGGGCAAACGTAGGGGAAACCTCCACTTTCGGCGGGGGCTGGGGTGCCATAGCTTCGAAGCCATGACCGTCACGACCGAATCGGCGGGGGTGGGGCATTGACCGCGTTCGCGATTGAGCAGCCGGTTGGGTCGGTGGCGATCCGCGCGCTCGGCGGTTTCCGGGTGTTTCGCGACGGGGTTGCGGTGCCGGTGCGGGAGTGGCAGTCGCGGAAGGCGCGCGATCTGCTCAAGCTGCTGATCGCTCGCCTGGGGCGGCCGGCGCCGCGTGAGTGTTTGCTCGAGGCGCTTTGGCCCGACCAGGATCCCTACCGGACGCGGGCGCGCTTGTCGGTGGCATTGAGCACCGTGCGAGCGGTCCTAGACCCCGAGCGTCGGCTCGATCCCGAGCACTACGTCACCGCCACCCGGGACACGGTCGCGCTGGACACGGGCAAGCTGGTGCTGGATCTGGAGGCGTTTCTCGGCGAGGCCGAGCGTGCGCTTGCGTCGCTTCGGAATGGCTCCGGCCAGAACGCCGTCTCCCAGTTGAAGGTCGCCGAGGCGAAATACGGGGCGACTTCCTGGAGGAGGATCTGTACGAGGACTGGGCGGTCGGGCCGCGCGAGCAGGCGCGGGCCGTCTACCTCGCCGTCGTGCGTGCACTGATCGAATTGGCGGCCGCCCGCCGCGACCACGAGGCCGTCGGCAGCTATTCGCTGCGGCTGCTCGAGCGCGACCCCTTCGACGAGCCGGCGCACCTGGCCTTGGTGGCCGCCCGCTCGGCGGCTCGAGCGCACGGCGAGGCCCGCCGCGCCTACGGCGGCTACATCGCGCGGATGGAACAGATCGGCGTTGAGCCCGCGCCGTTCCCGGCCGCGCACCTCACCAACAGGTCCCAATCGCCTTAAGCCCACTTTAAGGGTCATGCGGATGATCGCGGGCGTGGAGACGTTCGTAATCCGGATCTGGACGCCGGTCGGACTCTGCCACGAATGCGCCATGAGGAGGAATCGATGAAGAGGAAATTGCTCATCGCCCTGACCACCGTAAGCGCGCTCGCGCTCGCGGCGGGCGTCGCCTACGCGACCATCCCGGACGACCAGGGCGTGATCCACGCCTGCTACAAGACGGACAACGGACAGCTCCGCGTGGTCGACGTGGGCGGCGGCAGCGGCTGCGGCCCGAGTGAGTCGGCAGTCACGTGGAACCAGACAGGGCCGCCCGGCGCGCCGGGCCCACAAGGCCCGAAGGGCGATCCGGGGCCGCAGGGCGTCCCGGGGCCGCAAGGCGATCCCGGCGCCGATGGACAGCCCGGTATCAGCGGCTACACGGTCGTCCACGATTCGACCGAGGCGCGAGCTGGAATCTTTTCGCGACTGTTTATTGCCCGGCTGGGACGCAGGTGCTGGGCGGCGGTGCTTCCACCGATCCAGATGGTGACGTCACCCAGAGCGTCCCTATGACTCAGCCGCCCGGCTGGTACGCCTTCGCCCACAACTCGGATCCCGCGCCGGGCTGGTCCCTGTCGGTGAGCGCCATCTGCGCCCATGTGGCGCCGTAAACGTGGACACGCCCGCAATCTGGACGTCTCAGGAGGTGCGGTGATGAAGCTTCGTTTCATGCTGGCGGTGGTCGCGCTGGTGGGCGCGCTGGCAGCGCCCGCCGGAGCTCGCGCAGACGACTCGGATGCCGTCCACTACTACCTCTCGCTCGGAGACTCGCTCGCGGCGAGCGTGCAACCGAACGGCGACTTCGAGCACGGGTACGCCGAGCAGCTCTATGCAACGCTGAAGGTGGACGACCCGACGCTCAGGCTGGTCAAGCTCGGCTGCGGCGGCGAGACGACATTGAGCATGGTCGATCCGTACTTGCCGTTCGAGGGGCGCGGCGCCCGGTACTTCTGCGACTTTCCGCACGGATCGCAACTCGCCGAGGCGGTCGACTTCCTGCACGCGCACGCCGGCTTCGTCCGCGTAGTCACGATCGACATCGGCGCGAACGACGTATTTCAGTTCGGCGATCGGGCGCCGGAAGTGATCCGTGCGAATCTGCCACGGATCCTCGCCGACCTCGGCGCGGCCGCCGGGCCCGATGTGCCCATCGTCGCGATGAACTACTACGATCCGTTCCTACCGGACGTCTGGGATCGGAGTCGCGACATCGGTGCGCTCCAGGCGGAGATCCGGAGCGTGGTCGCGCTCAACGACTCGCTGGAAGGCATTTACGCGGCCGCCGGCGATCCGGTCGCCGATGTAGAGGAGACCTTCCGGGTCACCGATACGACGCTCGTCGACGGGGTACCGCTCGACGTCTCGATCGAATGCGCCTGGACGTGGTTCTGCAGCAACGGTGACGTCCACGCGAACACGATCGGCTACGGCGCGATCGCACAGGCATTAGGCGTAGTGCTCAACCTCCCGTACGTCGACGACGTCTACACGAAGCCCATTGTCGGCCTGCCGCAGTACAGCTGCCCGCAGAACTACGGACCACAGCTGTTGGGCTACTTGCCCGCCAACGATCCGCTGTGGGCCTACGACAAGAACCACGACACGGTCATCTGCAAGCGAATCCACTAGCCAGGAGAGATCGAGATGAGGAAGACCTTCACAGCACTGGGCGCGGCCGCGCTGCTCGCTCTGGCGGCCGGCGTCGCCTACGCCACCATCCCCGATGGCCAGGGCGTGATTCACGCCTGCTACAAGACGAACAAGGGCGACCTCCGAGTCATCGACACCGGTGGGTGTGCCGTCGGCGAGCTGCCGCTCTCCTGGAACCAGATCGGCCCCCAAGGGCCCGTTGGACCCCAGGGACCGCAGGGCGCTCCGGGTGAGACGGGCGTCGAGAAGGTGACGAAGCTGACCACCGACGTCGCCGACAAGTTCGTGCCGAGCGACTCGAGCTTCCACGAGCGTGTGATGCTCGGACGCTTCACGAAGGCGAGCGACGCGACCCGCCTCCGGATCACCTGGCAGGGCCCTGCATCGATCTCGGGACCGGCCGCGGGCGCCTGCACGTTTCAGCTGCGAATCGACGGTGCGAAGGACACGGGCAGCACCTCCCCGGCAATGGAGGGCGCAGAGGGTGGCGACGCCACACTCGTGATGTTTGCCGACACGTACAGCGAGGCGCCGATCGCCGACACGGCCTATTTCCCCGCTCTGCCGGCGGGCCTTCACTACATCACGCTCTGGGTGAGGGGAAGCGAGCCGTCGGATTCCTGCACGACCAATGCGGGCGTCTTTCCGATGAGCGTGGAAGTCGAGGAAATGCCGTGACCGCGTGGGGTTCGAAAACTCGGTCGCGCTTTCCGATTCTCCGGATTTGCAGGCGGGATCGAGTTGATGAACTTCACGCGAGCGGTATGTCGCCGGATTACTGGCTGACGCCGCCGCCGGTTCTGATTGAGCCTTCTCGGCGTCCTGCTCAGGTCTTTGTCTCATGCGTTTACTCGACCGCGTTCTTGGAACCCGAATGCGGGTAGGGGGTGTTCACCCGAAATCGAAGGAGGTTCCGATGTCGAGTTCCGCGGCGGATCCAGGGCGTGAGCGCCCGGAGCCGGAGCCGGAGCGGGAGCCTGAGACCATGCCGGAGGAAGGAGGGGGCGTGACGCTGCCGGAGCCGGGCACGCTGCCCGAAGAACCGGGCGTGACTGTGCCGGAACCCGAAAGCGGTAGCACTTAGTGCTCCCGGTCGTTAATACGCGCGCGATTGGTTGAAGGGACCGCCGGCTCGGCGTCGAAGAGGGCGCCATGGCGAAGAGTCCGTTCGAGATCGAGTTGAGCGAGGAGGAGGCGCGGGGGCTTCGCTCGCGGGCT
>WNGF01007767.1_pt1 | contig 12842 bp, 9 predicted proteins | sample 5400641 | NCBI WGS metagenome assembly WNGF01 (sample SAMN13153371, study PRJNA577476) | soil metagenome | isolation source: 80 cm soil or saprolite under grassland replicate 2 | place: USA:California | collected 2016-06-15
CGGCGGCGCGGGGGGTGGCGTGAAACGCATCGTCGAGCCCGCCGGGGCGCTCTCCGGCGGCGGGAGCGGAACGCCGCTCTGCCGCGCAGGTCGACGCGCGCCGGCCGGCAGGGGAACCGCGCCCGCGCCGGGCGGCGGCGGCCGGACCGGGAAGGCGCCCTGACACTTCGGGCAGCGGACGTTGAGCCCACCCGGCGGCACGCGCCGCTCGTCGATGTTGTACTCCGAGTGGCAGGTCGGGCAGGCGACGCGCAAACAAAAACCTCAGTGTTGATGGCAGCCTAACACTCGATTTCCGAGCGCAGCAAGGATCACGTCGAACCCTGCGAGTATGCTAGGGTGCGTCGCCTTCGGAGCCTCCTCATCGGTGGCCCGGGTTTTCGCATGTCCGACACCGACATCCTCATCCTCGGCGCCGGCCTCGCCGGAATGTCGGCGGCGCTGCACGCGAAGGGTCCCTACCGGCTGGTCGAGCGCAGCGAGCGCGCCGGCGGCCTGTGCAAGACGGACGAGCGCGGCGGCTTCCGCTTCGACGCGACCGGGCACTGGCTCCACCTGCGCGACCCCGACATGCGCGCGCTCGCCGAGGAGGCGCTCCCGGGCGGCTGGACGACGGTGGAGCGCAAGGCCGGGATCTGGTCGCATGGCCGGTTCACGCGCTACCCGTACCAGGTGAACACCCATGGGCTGCCGGCGGAGGTCGTCGCCGAGAACGTGCTCGGGTTCATCGACGCGCACTTCGGCGAGAAGGGCAGGAGCCTGCGCGAGCGCGAGCCGCGCACGTTCGCGGAGTTCATCCTGCGCCACCTCGGCGAGGGCTTCGCGAAGAACTTCATGTTCCCGTACAACGCGAAGCTCTGGACCGTCCACCCGCGCGACATGAGCACGGAGTGGATGGGCCGCTTCGTGCCGCGTCCGACGGTGGAGCAGGTGGTGCGTGGCGCGCTCGGGCTCGAGGGCGACCAGGCCGGCTACAACGCGAGCTTCATCTACCCCAGCGAGGGTGGCATCGAGGCCTTCGTCCGGGCGCTCGCGGCGCGGCTGCCGCGGCCCGCGGAGTGCCGCGTCGAGCCGACGGCGATCGATCCCGCGCGGAAGACGGCGCGGCTCTCGACGGGCGAGGAGGTGCGCTGGCGCCACCTCGTCGCGACCATCGCGCTCCCCGAGCTGGTGCGGCTGTGCGCGGGAGCGCCCGCGGCCGTCCTCGAGGCCGCCGGCGAGCTCCGGGCCACCACCGTCACCTACGTGAACGTCGCCGCGCGCGACGTGGGCGCGCCGCCGTTCCACTGGGTCTACCTCCCCGAGGAGCGCTACGCGCCCTACCGCGTCGGCTCGGCGTCGGCCGCGGTCGCGTCGCTCGCGCCCGCCGGTTGCCGCAGCTTCTACGTCGAGTTCAGCGCGGGGGCGCCGCTCGACGGCGCGACGGTGGAGCGGCAGGCGATCGAGACGCTGCTCGAGCTCGGGTTCCTGCGCGGGCGCGACGACGTGCTCTTCACCGAGGCGCGCGCCATCCCGCACGCGTACGTCATCTACGACGACCGGTACGGCGCGGCGAAGCGCGAGATCGTGTCCTGGCTCGAGGCGCGGGACATCCTCGTGGCCGGCCGGTACGGCCGCTGGGAATACTCCTCGATGGAGGACGCCTTGCTCGCCGGCCGCGAATGCGCGAGAAAGGCCGGATAGATGGCTGCCCCCAAGCTCTCCGTCGTCATCCCGGTCTACAACGAGGAGTCGATCCTCCGCGAGTCGTGTCAGGAGCTCATGGCGCGGCTCGACGAGCGCGGCTGGGACTACGAGATCGTCATCACCGAGAACGGCTCTAAGGACCGCACCGTCGAGATCCTGCACGAGCTCGCCGCCGAGACGCCGCGCCTGCGCTTCATCCACTCGGACGAGCCGAACTACGGGCTCGCGCTGCGCCGCGGCATCCTCGAGGCGAAGGGCCTCTACGTCGTCACGGACGAGATCGACCTCTGCGACGTCCGCTTCTACGACCGCGCGCTCGCGGTCCTCGACGCGGGCGGCGCCGACATGGTGGTGGGGTCGAAGCGGGCGCCCGGCTCGCAGGACCACCGCCCCGTCTACCGGCGGGCCGCGACCGCGGTGCACAACACGCTGCTGCGGATCGCGCTCGGGTTCCAGGGCACCGACACCCATGGCGTGAAGGCGTTCATCCGCGAGCGCATCGCGCCGACCGCCGAGCGGTGCGTGGTGGACAAGGACGTGTTCGCGAGCGAGCTCGTGCTGCGCGCCGGTCTCGAGGGCAAGAAGGTGGTCGAGATCCCGATCACGCTCGAGGAGAAGCGGCCGCCCTCGATCGCGCTCTTCAAGCGCGTCCCGAACGTGCTGAAGCAGGTCGGACGGCTGTTCTGGGTGCTGCGCGTGCAGGCGCCGCCGCAGCGCGAGACCGGCGGCGGATCGTCGCAAGGCGGCGACGACTCCAAGCGCGCCGTGCCGTGACGGGCGCGGCGCCCGAGGTACACCCGAGGCGTGCTCGCCTCCCTGTCCATCGACGTCGACGGCTCGAGCACTACCACCGCATCCACGGCCCTCCCGGCGCCGCCCCCCGGCGACGCCCCCGTCTACGGCCTCGGAACGGCCTCGGACCCAGAGTAGTTCCACGGACGTCCGGGCTGAACCACGGACCCCGGTTGCGCGCCCGACAGCGGCCAAGCGCCCGAATCTGCAACACCTCACCTCCGGCACGGCGTCTGCTCTTGCCTCGCTCATGACCGCACCGCGCCAGGTGCTTCCGGGCACGACCTATCTCGTCACGCGGCGTTGTTCTCAGCGGCAGTTCCTCCTCAGGCCCTCGGCCACGACCAAGGGCGTCTTCGCCTACGTGCTCGCGGTGGCAGCCCGACGCTTCGGCGTTCGCGTCCACACCGCCTGCGTCCTGTCTAGCCATTTCCACCTCGTCGTCACCGATCCCGGCGGTCGCCTCCCCGCCTTCGAGCAGTACCTGGACTCACTCGTCGCGCGCGCCCTCAACGCTTCCCTCGATCGTTCCGAATCGTTCTGGGCGCCGTCGAGCTACAGCGCCGTCGCGCTGTCCTCTCCCGACGACATAGTCGCCAAATCCGCCTATACGCTGGCCAATCCCGTCGCTGCGGGGCTCGTTCGTCATGGCTGCGACTGGCCGGGGCTCTGGTCTGCTCCGGAGCAGATCGACGCCGGCTCCATCCGCCTCGAGAGGCCCGGCACGTTCTTCCGAGCCGACGGCCCGATGCCGGAAACGGTCGACCTCGAGTTCAGCACGCCGCCCGGCTTCGAATCACCCGACGAATTCCGGGAGAGGCTCAGCGCAGCGCTTGCCGTCCTCGAAGAGCGGGCCACCCTTGCCATCGCCAACAAAGGTGTCGGGTTCTTAGGAAAGGCGAAGGTTCTGGCTCAGAAGCCCACGACCCGGCCAGCTTCCAATGCGCCCCTCGGCCAGCTTCGGCCCAGGATCGCCAGTCGTGACAAGTGGAAACGGATCGAGGCGCTCTCTCGCCTGAAGGAGTTCCTCACGTCGTACCGCATCGCTTGGCAGGCGATGCGGGAAGGCGTCCGCGATGTGATCTTCCCCAGCGGCACCTATGGGCTCCGGGTCTCGCTCGGGGTCCGCTGCGCTGCGCCATCCTGAGCCGCCGGACAAGAATCGAGACGACATTCGCGATTCATCCATATCGGGGACAGCCGATTTACGGCCGCATCTCCAATCGCCTTGCCGTCCGCTTCTCGGGGCTCGCGAAGGCTCAGAGTCCGTCTCATCAAGGCTGCCTCGTGCGCGGCGTCGGGCGTTGATGGGGTGCGCCAGCGCTGCGGGAGCTGACGACCACCCGGCCGGACCGTGAAGCGATGCACTTTGCGATCGGATTACGAGCGGATTACTCTGGGTGGGGTACAGCACGAGCCGATTACTCTGGGTCGGGAACAGCGCAGCGTACAGCCCGATCCCGACCTGACCCATGGCGGCGTGATAAACCCCCTCCCGTGCTCGCCTCCCTGTCCATCGATCTCGACGCGCTCGAGCACTACCACCGCATCCACGGCCTCCCGGCGCCGCCCCTCGGCGACGACCCCGTCTACGGCAAGGCGGTGGAGCGCTTCGGGGAGCTGTGCGCGCGCCTCGGCATCCGCGGCACCGCCTTCGCGATCGGCAAGAACCTCGATGACCCGCGCGCGGCGGCGGCGGTGCGCCAGCTCGCGGACGGCGGGCACGAGATCGGCAACCACAGCCTGTCGCACGACTACGCGCTCTCGCGCAGGCCTCTCGCCGAGATCGCGGCCGAGGTGCGCGGCGGGGCCGAGGCGATCCTGCGCGTGACCGGGCGGCGGCCCGCCGGCTTCCGCGCGCCCGGGTACACGCTGTCGCCGCCGCTCCTCGCCGTGCTCGCCACCGACGGATACCGCTACGACAGCTCGGCGTTTCCAGCGCTGCCCTACTACCTCGGGAAGGCGGCCGTGATGGGGATCCTTGCGCTCGCCGGGCGCCCCTCCGGCGCCATCCTCGACCGTCCCCGCGTGCTCCTCGCGCCGCGGGCCCCGTACGCGCCGCGCCCCGGCGAGCCGTACGCCCGCGGCGTCGCGCCGGACGCCCTGCCCATCGCCGAGCTGCCCGTGACGACGGGGCTCCTCGGGTTTCCGCTCATCGGCACCTTCGTCGCGACCTTCCCGGCGTGGGCGCTGCGCGCCCTGTCGCTCGGCACCGGGCGCCTGCCGCTCTTCGTCCTCGAGCTGCACGGGGTAGATCTCCTCGACGCGTCCGACGCCTCGATCCGCGCCAGCTTGCGCGCCGCCGGCAGCGCGACCTCGCGGTGCCGGCGGCGCGCAAGCTGGCGCGGATCGAGGCGTTCGTGCGCCGCCTGGAGCGGCGCGCGTGGCTGCCGCTGGCCGACGCCGCCGAGCGGCTCGCCGCCGGCCCCGCGCGGACGCCTGCCGGCTTCCCCCGGCCGTGATAAGCCTCCTCCCATGAGCGAGCTCGGCGCGGCGCTGCGGGAACGGCTGCGCGCCCTCACGTTCGAGCTGGGCGGGCCCGGCACGCGGGAGCGATTCGAGAAGCTCACGCCGCCGCGCAACGAGTACGGAGTCGATCCCTATGGCCTCGACATCGACTACGCCGTCTCCGCGATCGCGCCGTTCCTCTGGCTCTACCGCAAGTACTTCCGCGTCGAGGTGCACGGGATCGAGCACGTCCCGAGCGACGGGCGCGTGCTCCTCGTCGCGAACCACTCCGGCCAGCTCCCCTTCGACGCCGTGATGGTCGGGCTGTCGCTGCTGGTGGAGCTCGACCCGCCCCGCTTCGCGCGCGCCCTCGTCGAGAAGTGGGTCCCCACCCTGCCCTTCGTGTCGAGCTTCTACGCGCGATTGGGGCAGGTGGTCGGCACGCCCGAGAACTGCCGCCGCCTCCTCGCGGCCGGCGAGGCCATCCTCGTCTTCCCGGAGGGCGTGCGCGGGCTCAACAAGCCCTTCCGCCAGCGCTACCGCCTTCAGGACTTCGGCCTCGGCTTCATGCGACTCGCGCTCGAGGCGGACGCGCCCATCCTGCCCATCGCCGTGGTGGGCGCGGAGGAGCAGTCGCCGGCGCTCCTGGATCTGAAGCCGCTCGCGCGCCTGCTCGCCATGCCCGCCCTGCCCCTCACGCCCACCCTCCTCCCGCTCCCGACGCGCTACCGCATCCACTTCGGCGAGCCGATGCGCTTCACCGGCTCGGCCGACGACGAGGACGCTGTGCTCGAGGAGAAGGTGCGCGAGGTGAAGCGCGCGCTGCAGAAGCTCCTCGACGACGGCGTGCGCGAGCGCAAGCACGTCTTCTGGTGACCACCATGGCCTCCCCCGCCCCCGCCGCCGAGCCGGTGAGCTTCCCGGGCATGCCCAGGCTCGTCGCGATCACCGGGATCGCGGGCAACCTCGGGAAGGCGCTGGCGCGCCTCCTCCACACCGAGACGCGCATCACCGGCGTCGACCGCAGGCCGTTCCTCGACCGGCCCAAGGACGTCGAGCACCATCAGGTGGACCTGCGCAAGCGCAAGGTCGAGGACGTCTTCCGCAGGCGCCAGGTCGAGGCGCTCATCCACCTCGGGATCATCCACGATCCGCGGACGCCGTTCTCGGAGGCGCACAGCTTCAACATCCTCGGCACCCAGAAGATGCTCGAGCTGTGCGTGCAGCACGGCGTCCGCAAGGTGGTCGTCCTCTCCTCCGCCAACGTCTACGGACCGCTCCCCGACAACTCGAACTTCCTCACCGAGGAGACGCCGCTCATGGCGGCCGACCGCTACTCCGACCTGCGCGATCTGATCGAGGTCGACATGCTCGCGCAGTCGTTCCTGTGGAAGCACCCCGGGATCGAGACGGTCGTCCTGCGCCCGGTGCACATCGTCGGGCCGACGGTGCGGAACGCGCCGTCGAACTACCTGCGCCTCGAGCGACCCGTGACGGTCCTGGGGTTCGACCCGATGGTGCAGCTCATCCACGAGGACGACGTGTGCCGCGCCATGGCGCTCGCCCTCAGGCCCGGCGTGCGCGGCGTCTACAACGTGACCGGCCCGGGCGAGGTTCCGCTCTCGGCGGTGCTGAAGGAGCTCGGCCGCCGATCGGTGCCGGTGCCCCACTTCCTCGTCCGGGCGATGCTGCGGCGGGCCTTCGAGGCGCGGCTCACGAGCTTCCCTCCGGAGGAGGTCGATCACATCCAGTACCTCTGCGTCGTGGACGGCTCTCGCGGGGCGCGCGACCTCGGCTACGCGCCGCGCCACTCGCTGCGCGACACCATCCGGTCGGTCCTCGGCTCGTGAGGCGACCCGTCGGACCGCCATGACCCGCCTCCTGCGGGCGCCTATGATGAGCCGAGAGGAGTGCCCTCCATGATCCGCCTCCTGACGGTGACGTGCCTCGCGGTCGCCTCCTTCCTCGCCAGCCCCGCGCTCGCCTTCGATCCGAGCGGTGAGCTGCTGTTCGTCGCTCGCGGCGCGCAGTCCGCGGGCGCATCGTACGACGCCGACCGGCTGGTCGGGCCGACGGTGAACATGTCCCGCCGCGAGGACGGCGGCTGGGCGGGCGACCTCGGCGGGCAGAACATCGACCTCGAGGTCTCCGACACCAGGCTCAGCGGCGCGAACGTGGACCTCCACGTCGACCGCTCGAACGACAAGACCACCGTGCGCGGCACCTACTTCGGCCAGCGCATCTCGCTCGAGCTCAGCCCGCGGACCGTGAGCGGCCGCGTCGGTACCTGCTCGCTCGACCTCACGCGCAAGCGCCCAGGCTACTACGAGGGCGATCTCGGGTGCGTGGCCCGCGGCGCGGCCATGCCCGCGGTGGCGAAGGCGACGCTCAAGCTCGCGGGCGACGCGGCGACGGCGCGCCCCCCCATGCCGCAGTTCGCGCTGGCGCTGATCTCGGTGCTGCCCGGGTAGAGCTTCCGCGTTACAACCGCGCCTGCATGCCCGACCGCCTCGTGCGCGGGCTCCTGCCGTCGCAGGGGTTGCGCGCCGTCCACGTCCGCGTCACCGACACGGCCCGCATCGCCCGGATGCTGCACGGCCTCTACCCCACGACCGCTCGCCTCTTCGGCGAGGCGATGGCGGCGGGCCTCCTCGTCGCCTCGCTGCAGAAGGACCGCGGCCGGGTGAACCTCCAGGTCGAGTGCGACGGTCCGGTGCGCGGGCTGCTGGTGGACGCCGACCCCGAGGGCAACGTCCGCGGCTACGTGCGGGCCCCGCTCGTCCACTTCCCCGGCGACGCCGCCGCCGGCGCGCGCGCGGCGCTCGGCGGCAGCGGGTTCCTCTCCGTCATGCGCGACCTCGGCGGCGGCAACTTCTACCGCGGGCAGGTCGAGCTCAGGGCGATGGAGCTCTCGAAGGACCTCGGGAGCTACTTCTCGGAGAGCGAGCAGGTTGCCACGGCGGTCGACCTCGCCGTCGTGCCGCGCGAGGGCGAGCCGCTCGGCGACGTCGCCGGCATCCTCGTGCAGCGGCTGCCGGAGGGCGACGACGCGGCGCTCGCTGCGGCGCGGGCGCGGCTCGCGTCGGGCGCCTTCCGCGACGCCGTCGCGCGCGGCGCGGGCGTGCAGGACGCGATCGTCGCCGTCGCCGGCGACGGATTCGACCTCCTCGCCGACCTCGAGGTGGCCTACCGGTGCGGGTGCAGCCTCGAGCGGGCCCGCGCCGCGGTCTCGGCGCTCGGCCGCGACGGCATCCTCGACGTGCTCTCGAACGAGCGTGAGGCCGTCATCACATGCGAGTTCTGCCGCGAGCGCTACGTCGTCGCCGAGCCGGAGCTGCGCGACCTCGCGCGGCGCCTGGCGGAGGCACAGGAGCGCGACGGCTGACGACATCGCGTGCGGGCGTGGTAGATCCATGCTGTCCCGCTCCGGCGCTCGCGCGCCCTTGAACACGAGGCGAGCCATTCCGACGCGCACGAAGAAGAAGACCCGAGTCTCCCCCGCGGCCAAGCCGCGCGCCGCCTCCCGCCGCTCGAAGCCCGCCCGGAAGCGCCGCCCCGCGCCGCGCCGCCCCCGCGCACGCGCCGAGCAGCCGCTCGGGGTGGGCGTTGCCGACGCCTTCGCGCTGAACCGCCTCCGCGTACCGCCGCAGCCGTCGCGCGAGCGGCAGGCCAAGGGCGTCCGCGAGATCGGCTGGGCCGAGTTCGGCGAGCTCGCCCGCGAGCTGGCCGACCGCATCGGCCTCGAGTTCCGGCCGGACGTCATCCTCGGCGTCGAGAACGGGGGCATCTTCCTCGGCGGCGCGCTGGCGGTGGCGCTCAAGGCGGAGTTCCGCCCGGTCCACGTCGCGAAGCACGGCCGGCGCAGCGTCGCGCCCGCCACGGGGGACCTCTCGGGGAAGGCGGTCCTGGTGGTGGATGACGTGACCGTCAGCGGAAAGACGCTCGCCTCCGCCTGCGCCACCGCGCGCCGGGCGGGCGCGCGCGACCTGCGGACGGCGACGCTCGTCGTCCGCCCGCGCCGGAAACACTCCGACTTCCACGCGCTCGAGACGCCCGACCTGGTCGTCTTCGGCTGGGACTACCAGCTCCACGGCGGTGGCGGCGCGACGGGCTCGGGCGATCCCGGCGAGGTCGGGGTCTGACGGGACAGTCGCCACGTGCCCAAGCGCATCGTCCTCGGCACCGCGGGCCACATCGACCACGGCAAGACCGCGCTCGTGAAGGCGCTCACGGGCGTCGACACCGATCGCCTGCGCGAGGAGAAGCGGCGCGGCATCACCATCGAGCTCGGGTTCGCGCACCTGCCGCTCCCGGACGGCACGGTCGCGGGCGTGGTGGACGTGCCCGGGCACGAGCGCTTCGTCCGCGCCATGGCCGCGGGCGCCGGCGGGATCGACCTCGTGGTGCTGGTCGTCGCGGCGGACGAGGGCGTCATGCCGCAGACGCGCGAGCACCTCGACATCTGCCGGCTCCTGGGCGTGCCCCGCGGCGTCGTCGCGGTGACAAAGGCCGATCTCCTGCCCGACCTCGGCGACGACTGGCTGCCGCTGCTGGAGCAGGACGTGCGCGCCGCGGCGAAGGGCACCTTCCTCGAGGCGGCGCCCATCCTCCCCGTCTCGGCGCGGACGGGCGTGGGGCTCCCCGAGCTCGTCGCCGCGCTCGCGGCGCTGGCGCGCGAGGTCCCGGAGCGCCCCGCCGACGGGCCGCTCTTCCTGCCCGTCGACCGCGCCTTCTCGCTGAAGGGGTTCGGCACCGTCGTGACCGGGACGCTCCTCTCCGGCGCCGTCGCGGCGGAGGACGAGGTGGCGCTCTCGCCGCCGGCGCACGGCCAGGGTCCCCTCCGCGTGCGGTCGGTGCAGGTGCACGGGAAGCCGGTGGAGCGCGGCCTCGCCGGACAGCGGACGGCGGTGAACCTCCCGGGGGTCGAGGCGCACGCCATCTCGCGCGGGCAGGTGGTGGTCCACGCCGGCGTCGTCCCGGTGAGCCGCGCCCTGGACGTGGAGCTCACGCTGCTCGCCGCCGCGCCGAAGCCGCTGCGCCACCGCGCGAAGCTCCTGCTGCACGTCGGCACGGCGCAGGTGCCCGCGGCGGTCGCGCTCCTCGATCGCGGCGAGCTCGCGCCCGGCGACACGGCGCTGGCGCAGCTCCGGCTGGCCGCGCCGGCGACCGCGCTCCCGGGCCAGCGCTTCATCCTGCGCGGGTTCACGGTGCTGGAGGGTCGCGGCAAGACGCTCGCCGGCGGGCGCGTGCTCGCGGTCGCCGCCCGGCGCCGCAAGCGGGGGCGCCCCGCCGAGCTGGCGCAGATCGAGGCGCTCGCGCGCGGCGACGCCGAGGCGCGCATCGCCGTGGTGCTCGCGATGGCGGGGCCCGCCGGGCTCGCCTCCCAGACGCTCGTGGGCCGCACCGCCCTCGCGCCGAAGGCGCTCCATGCCGCGCTCGATCGGCTGGGCGCGCGTGGCGGCGCGCTCCTCTTCGACCGGGAGCGGCGCGCCTACGTGGCGGGGGAGGTGGCGCGGGCGCTCGCGGCGCGGCTGGTGGAGGCCGTCCGCGCGTCGCACGCGGCGAAGCCGCTCGCGGCCGGCATCTCCCGGGAGGAGCTGCGCGGGAAGCTCCCGCCGGTCACCGATCCGCGGCTCTTCGCGCGGCTCCTCGCGCAGCTCGTCGAGAAGGGCGAGCTCGTCACCGAGGGCGATCACGTCCGCGCGCCGTCGCACCACGCCGCGAGCGGCGCCGCCGGCGGCGCGCTCAAGGCGAAGGTCGCGGCGGCCCTCGCGCGCGGGGGCCTCACCCCGCCCTGGCTCGCCGAGCTGCCCGCCGCGGTCGACGCGCCGGCGGACGAGGTCGCGGCGGTGGTGAAGCTCCTCGCGGCGGAGGGGCGGGCGGTGCGCGTCACCTCCGAGCTCTACTTCGACGCGGCGGCGGTGGAGAAGCTGCGCGAGCGGCTCGTCGCGCACCTGCGCGCGACCCACGAGATCACCACGCAGGAGTTCAAGGACCTCGTCGGCGCGACCCGGAAGCACGTCATCCCGCTCGCCGAGTACTTCGACCGCGAGAAGGTCACCCTCCGCGTCGGCGACAAGCGCGTCCTGCGCGGCGAAGGGAGATAGCGGGTGGATCGCTCGGCGCTCGACGTCGCGCCCATCGCGACCCTCGTCCTCAGGGACGGGCGCATCACCTACGCGAACGACGCGGCGCTGGCGCTCGTCGCGCTGTCGCGCGAGGAGGCGCTGGGGAAGCCGTACCTCGAGCTCGTGTCGCCCCGCGAGGCAGAGCGCGTCGCGGATCGGCAGCGCCGCCGCCTCCGCGGCGAGCCGGCGCCCACGCCGTACGAGACGGCGCTCGTGTGCGGCGGCGCGCTCCGCCCGGTCCAGGTGCACGTCGCGGTCACCGGCAACGACGTGGTGGTGCAGCTCATCGACGTGACCGTCGAGGCGTCACGGCGCATGCGCCTGGCGGCCCTCGCCCAGCTCGGCGCGCTCGTTCAGCGGGAGCACCGCGACGAGGACGTCCGCAGGGCCGTCCGCGAGGCGCTCGCGTCGCTCGGGCTCGAGTCGCTGCTGTTCCGGGTGGACGGCGACGGGCTGCGCATCGCGGAGGTGCAGCTCGACGAGTCGCGGGCCGCGCGCCTCGAGGCGAGCCGGGGCGAGCCGATGGTGGGCTCCCGCCGCGCCTGGACCCCCGCCCTGCGCCAGGCGTGGAGCGAGGGCGTCTCGTTCGTGGACGAGTGGGTCGACGAGGTGCCGCGCGACGCGGGGGGCGAGCTGCCGCCCGACGACGCCGCGGCCCGGCTCCCGGCCATGTTCGTCCGCGTCGACGCGCTGGGGGAGCCCGCCGCCCTCCTCGCGGCCGTCGGGCCCTGGCTGCACGTCGAGGACCTCCCCGCCTTCCGCCTCTTCGGGTCGCAGATCTCCGGCGCGCTCGACGCCGCCCGCCTCCTCGGCGACCTTCGCGGGCGCGTCTCCGAGCTGACGCTCCTCAACGACATCGCGGTCGCCACCGCGGCGCTCGATCCGGTGCTCCTCCTCGAGAACGCGCTGCGGCGGATCGCGTCGACGTTCCGCGCCGACACGGCGGCCGCCTACGTGCTCGAGGGCGCCGAGCTCGCGCAGACGGCGTGGCTCGGCGTCTCGTCCGAGACGGCGGCCCGCACCGCGCGGCTCGCGCTCGGGGTCGGTCCGGCCGGCCGCGCGGTGGCGCAGCGCAAGACCATCCACCTCCCGGACCTCGACCGCGACGGCGAGGCGCAGCGCTGGGTGGAGGAGCAGGAGGGACTCTGCGCGTCCGCGGCGGTGCCGCTCCTCGTGAAGGACCGCGTGCTCGGCGCCTTCGTCCTGGGCCGGCGGCGAAAGGAGCCGTTCACCGACGCGGAGCTCTCGCTCCTCTCGGCCATCGGCGTGCAGCTCGGCATCGCGGTGGAGAACGCCCGGCTCTTCGCCGACACGCGGCGCCGCGTCGGCGACCTCGAGGCGGTGAACGCGCTCGCGCTCCGGGTGTTCGGCACGGCGCCGGGCGACGCCGCGAGCCTCCTCGCCTCCACCACGCGCGAGATCGCGCGCGCCCTCTCGGCGCGGTCCGTCGTCATCCTCCAGCTCGACGCGACCGGCGCGCAGCTCGAGGGCGTGGCCGGCTGGGGCACGCCGCTGCCACCCGCCGACCTCGCCATCCCGCTCGTCCGCAGCGAGCTGGCCCGGCGCGCGCTCCACACGCAGGAGCCGGTCTGCGGCCTCCACGTGTTCGACGCGCTGCGCCGGGGCGAGGAGGGCCCGCCGCCGCTGTCGCTCCTCCTCGTCCCGCTCACCTCGCGCGGCGCCACCCGCGGGCTCGTCGCCATCGCGGACGTGCCGCAGCGGCGCTTCAGCGACGCCGACGTCGCGCTCGCCTACGCGCTCGCCAGCGAGGCGGCGGTGGGCATGGAG
>WNGF01008045.1_pt1 | contig 12841 bp, 17 predicted proteins | sample 5400641 | NCBI WGS metagenome assembly WNGF01 (sample SAMN13153371, study PRJNA577476) | soil metagenome | isolation source: 80 cm soil or saprolite under grassland replicate 2 | place: USA:California | collected 2016-06-15
ATCCGACCAGGGCGGCGAGTGGTCGGGTCAACTCGTGGGCGACGATCGGCCCCGCCAACATCTGCAACGCCAGCACGGGCTGGCTCTTGCGTAGGCGACCGGCGGCCATCTGTTCCGTCAGGTACTGGATCAGATCCGGCAAGCCTCGCAGCATGCAGCGGTGGATGCCCTCGCCGGTATCCGGTGCGCCTCTGGACATCTCCAGGACCATCCATCGGAGGCCTCGCGCCCAGCATCTACTCGTTCATGGGCTACATCGCCGATACCGCGCCGCGGTCGAGGAAACCGGCCCCGCCGTGGCGGCGAGGCTGGTGGCCGACGGCGCCGACCTGGTCCTGCTGGCCCCCGACTTGACCTGTTTGTCAGCAGTCCGTGGGGCTGATCCAACGCGTCCTGGACGAAGCCGGGCTGTGCACAATGTCGATCACGCAGGTGGCCGAGATCACGGCAATCATCAAACCGTCGCGCGCCGTGTTCGTGGCCCACCCGTTTGGCGCACGTCTGTTGCCGAAGACTTCAGCCCACGCCTGCGGTGAGGGTCAACCACCTGCTTAGCGGGCGACCAACGCCCGCAACATGTTGATGGCTCCGGCGACCCGCTCGGCGTGGTCCTCGGGCACGAAGTGCTTGCCGCCCTCGATCCGGTCCAGCGGCGCGCGGAGGTCGCGCGCCAGGCGCTCGCCATAGCCGACCTTTTGGAACTGGTCGGCCGCGCCCCACACTATTCTGGCCGGCAGATCCAGGCGAGCCAGACCGTCGGTGATAGCAAGCGTGTCCTCGGTGTGCAGGGCCTGCACCTGACGCGCGAATGCGGCCGCTCCGCCGGGCGCGGCGTACGGCGGCCAGTGCTGGGCGAAGGACTCGCGGGCACAGGCACGATCGTCGTGCGCGCGCAAAAAGAGGCTGGCCAGCAGCACGCGCAAGGCTGGTCTGGGGAGCGAGGCGACCAGGCCTGGCGCGGTCTGCATCATCTTGACACTCGGGATCGGCCACGAGTCGTAGCACACGGCCTTCATCAGCACCAGCCCGCGCACGAGCGCGCGATGGCGGACCGCGAGGATCTGCGCGACGCCCCCGCCGAGATCGCGCCCCACGACGAGCACGGGCCCGACGTCCAGCGCGCGCAGCCACTCCGCGAGGTACTCGGCCTGCTGAGCCAGCGAGAGGTCGCGCCCCTGCCCTTCGGCAATCGATCCGGCGTAGCCGACCATCTCCCATGCCCAGCGCCCGCGCACCCTGCAGTCGCGGCAGGACGTGCCGCCAGAGCCGCGGGCCGGTCGGGATCCCATGAATGAGCACCACGGGCGCCGCGCCAGTGCCCTGCTCCGCCCAACGCATGCGGAGGCCGCCGATGTCAGACATCCGCATCTCAGGCACGCCAACGACCTCGCATGTTGATGCCCGAGTTGAGATGTTGCGGGCGCCGTACCGGCTGTTTACGCATGAGCCGTGCGGCAATGCGCGGCGAGTGCCTCACATGACGCCCGCGAGGTAGGCACGCACACGATCACCACGCACACGATCACTACGGAAGGGACCGCGGAGTACCGCTAGCCACACTTCCAGCTGCAGCTGCTCCTCGAGGACCTGGCGCTTGCGGGCGGTTGTTCAACTGTTCGCGGCAGCAGCGCGCCTTGGCGACGTCGTCACTGCGCCACGATGCCACGGTACGCCACACCTGTGAGCACCCCGAACATCAGGTGGCCGACCAGGCTGCCTATCGCCACCGGCACCATCATCGCCATCATCAGTGGCGCGAACACAGGCATGCCCAGCAGCACAGGCATCAGAATGAGGCCGCCCAGCACCCACCAGACTAGCCCGTAGAGAGCACCCCAGCCAGCTCCCGAGGCGTAGCCGCTGATGCGCCGCCCGAGCAGCCAGCCGAAGATGGCGCCGATGACCGCACTATTGAACAGGTGGTAAATCCAGCCGACGAGCAGGCTGTCCGACCGGACGACCATCGCCACCATGCCCATCATCGGCATGCTCCCGCCGTCGGGCGTTGGCGCGGTCATGAGGGCCATCATCACCCCGAAAACGACTCCCCCGACCAGGCCCGCGATGGCGCCGGCCAGCCAGGGCTGTGTCCGCCACGCCGGCATAGTGGCCGCAGTCGACGCACTGCTGATTGAGCTTGCCATACGACACCTCCTTACACCGCCACTGTGGACCAGGCGCCGCCTCCTGTCCGTAAGGTGGCTTACTGAGGGCTGAATCCATGCGCTCGAACTTGTCGCGGCAATGCCCACGAGCGACCTATCGGCAGCGAGACAGCGGGTCACTGATCCATCGGAGTGAGGCACCTCGGGCTGGCCGGCCGACATCGTTCAGCACCTGCTGTGCGGGCTCTTCACAGCCCTCGCTTATGAGGCGTTCGCCGGCCGTGGGCGACGGCTCGCCTGATCGTCAACCCTCCGCGAAGAGGTCCCGGAGTGACCTGCGGTAGGGGAAGAAGCGCTCGCGCTCGCCACGCTGCCAGGCGGCTCGGAGCTCCGGGCTGGTGATGTCCCAGTCCAGGCGCACTCGGCGCGTTACTTCGCGCAGGTCGGCCCACAGCTCGGCAATCGAGGGCCGCCCCCAGTACCAGTAGCCGTTGTAGATCTTGTAGACCTTGAGCCCGGGCTCCAGGACCAAGGTGTAGGAGATCATCGGGTCATTCTTCGCGTCGGTGTACTCCTGGATGTCCAGGTCGCGCTGGACCACTCGATCGGGGTCCGACAGGAACGGCCATTGCGCCCCCAGCCCATCACGGAACTCGTTGGTCTTCAACTGGTTGTCAGACGAGATGGTCACGATACGGGTGTAGCCCACCTTCAGCTCCGGGTAGAAGTCGACCAGGTCGCGCAACTGCCGACGCTCTTTCGGTCAAAAATGACCACGCGAGAGCACCAGGATCATAGGGTTATCGCTCTGTAGTTCGGACAACCGTCGTTTGCGGCTGGTCTGGTCCGGCAGCTCATAGTCAGGGAAGGTCGCCCCTGGCTGAATGTCGGCGCGCACGGGGTAGAACCTCCTTGTTGTTTCGGGGCTCCGCTCAGGCCCAGATGCGCACGGGGGTGCCGATCTCGGCGAAGTCCCAGACCCACCTGGCCTCGTGGTACGGGAGCCCGAGGCAGCCGTGCGAGCCCGCGTAACCCCAGTTGCTCGACCAGTAGTTGTAGTGGATGCTCTCGCCACTCCAGGCGTAGTACTGCGTCCACAGGACGTCCTTAAGGTAGTAGCCGCCTGGCGCGTTGCGCGGGATGGGCGGGTGGAGTGTCTCACTGTTCATGATTTCGCGCAGCACTTGGGTAACGATGCGGTGCTCGCCCAGAGGCGTGCGATCCGCGGCGGTGCCTTTGATCGTGAGGCTTGCCCAGAGCGGCGCGCCGTCCTCGAACGCGGTCAGCATGGCCGGCTCCAGCAGGTCTGCCTCGAGCCATCGCCCGGTCCTAACCCGATCCGGAGTGCGGGGTGTGCGCAGCCGCGGCAGCCGGATCGTCGAGTGGTGCAGAAAACCGGTGCCAATGCGGTCCTGCGTTGCCGCGCCTATCCAGTCGACGCCGTACCACAGCTCGCCGTCTTCGCCCTCGACGCTCGAGACCACGCGGACCGGCGCGTTGTGGCCCAGGGTGCGCAGCAGGGTGTCGGAACTGACCGACGGCCAGCGACGCAGGTTGCCACCTCCAGCCACCCGTCCGGGCAGGCCCATGGAGGCCACGTTCGGCGGTCCCAGCGGCTCCGCTCGCTCGGCGGCGAGTTCCTCTGTTGATGGCGTGCCGACCGGCCCGACGGCGGCTGCTGCCACGCGACCAACCAGGTCGAGCCGCGGAACCCAGACCTCGAGCTGTCCACGTGCCATCGTGCGCAGGAGACGCATGCGTGTCCAACGCGGCAGCCATGCGGCCGGGCCACCATCAGTGGCAAGTAAGGGCGTTGCCACGTGGTTTGCAGTCCATTGTGCGTCGCGCGGTTCGGCGCGGGCGCTGCCGAGCGGGAGCAGTGAGGTTCCCAGCAGGGCGCCCGCTCCAAGCAGCCATCGCCGCCTCGATGTCGCCCGCTGCCAGGATCCCGTTACCGACTGCACGCCGATGTCCTCCGCAGACCAGCCGTGTGGGTACCCAGCTGCTCGTGCCCGCTGGGGCCAATTCTTACTCTGCCGCCAGACGCCGCGGCCTGTCTGTGAGGAGCCTTACAGACAGGCTGAGCGGCCTAACCTCGTCAGTCAGGGCCGTGGACGGCGAGCACAGTGGTGCCGTCCTCAGTGTCGGTCGCAACGTACACGGCGTCGCCGACGCTGACTGGGCTGAAGAGGATCGCGCCGCCGAGGCTGAGCTGGAACTGCACTGCACCAGTATTCGGCTCCAGGACGTACACGTCGCCGGCAAGCGTCCCCACATGCAGGCCACCCGCGCCTAGGCTCGGAGGCGCGATCGTGCGGCCGACCTCGCGCGTCCAGCGCTGGGCTCCAGTCGCTGGGTCGAGCGCGATCAACGCGCCATCGAAGCTGGTCACGTACAGGCTTCCGGCCAGGCGACTCAAGCCTTCACTGCCGGGCAGGACACCAAGTTCGCGTGACCACACGACAGCGCCGCTCGACGCCTCGACTGCCGATATGGCGCCAGTCCCGGAGGCCAGGTAGACGCGATCGTCGGCGACCAGCGGGCGTGGCGGGAACTCAGGCGCCGCCAGCTCCCAGCGTCTCGTGCCAGTGGCGGCGTCCAGCGCCAGCACCGCGGATTGAGTGCGCAGCACAAGCGTGCCGTCGTTTCCGATCTGAGTCGGCGCCAGCGGCTCGGGGAGGTCGCCGACCATTTCGCGCCAGACCGGGCGGCCTGTGGGTGCCTCGATCGCCAGCAGCGTGCCATCGCTCAGCGGCGCGAAGACCAGCCCTCGCCAGGCGAGGAGCCCTGGGAGTGGGCGTTCTCGCAGCCGGACTTCCCAGCGGCGGGCACCGTCGGCGTCCTCGAGCGCGTAGATGCTGAACCCCTGCTGATCACCACTGGCCAGCATCACCAGGCCGTCCGCGGCAACGGACGGAGAGGCGATGGCCTCACCGACGATGCGGGACCACCGAGCGGCGCCCGTCAACGGGTCCAGGGCAGTCAGCGTGTCGCCGCCCCCGACCGAGTACAGGCCATTGCCAGCAGGACCAGCGGCGTTCTGACAAGCGCAGCCGAGCTGCTGCGCAATTTCGCTGATGGTTGGCCCAGCGTAGTTCCACATGACCGCGCCTGTACTGGCGTCGAGCGCCGAGGCGTTGCCGCCCGAGAAGACGAAGAGCCTGCCACGATCCACGAGCAGGGGTCGCGTGGTGAACGGAACCGCCTGCCGCCAGACGACGCTGATCGATCCAGCCCCGACGCCGGGCTCCTGCGCTCCTGCGGGCAGCGCGAGCGCCACGAATGACAGAACGCTGCTGAGGATAAAGCGAGTGAACAGGGCCATCCTGCCGATGCTACGACCCACTGCTTACCAAGCGACCGACCACGCTGCGCAATTGCGACTCGAGCACCATGCCCGGCACCTGGTCGACGACGTGCCCCCGCGCGTCGAAGAACACCGTCGTTGGCATGCTCCGCACGTTGTAGTGCCGCAGTGCGGTGGCATCCGTTGCGTACGCAGCGGGGTAATGAATGCCGAGCTCGGCCAGCAGGCGGCGCCCGCTATCGTGACTGCCCAGTCCCGTGAAGGTGCCGACGTCCACGCCGACAAACCGGACCTTGCCTTCGAACTCATCGGCGACCCGCTGGAAAGCGGGCATCTCAGCGCGGCACGGCGGGCAGTCGCCGGCCCAGAAGTTGAGCACGACCGGCTTCCCGTGCTCGAACACGCGCTCGAAAGTGGTCTCCTGTCCACCGAGGATCGCCTCACCCTGATATGCCACGAGTGCGAAACTCTTGACATCAGCGGGTGCTGCCGCGGGCGCACAAGCGGCAAGCAGCAGTGACCCAACCGCGAGCAGCCAGACGATCAGGCGCACGTTGTCAGCTTCGCTGACTGCCAGGCCGTTTGTCAGTAAGGCCGCTTACAAATTGAGCCCTGCACCGCCAGCGCAGCCGCCTACGTTTCCTCGCGCGGAAGTCAACCGTTGTCGCAAGCGCCTGCCGAGCCGTGCGGCCCTGCTGTTCACTGTTGGTAGCCCTCCCACAACGACCAGGCAAGCCCGAGCGTGGCCAGCACAGCAAATCAGCGCGACCTGCCCGGCCACGACGGTGAGAACCTCCGAGACGACGTGGTCGGCGGCGCAGTACGGTCCATCCGTGTTTGGGCCGCAACGGACCCGTGCCGGAGTCACCGTGCATGGTGTGGCATTCTGGCGTCAGATGCAGATTGCATTCAGCCCGGACCAGATCGGCCCGGCAGTGGTCAGGCGATTCCCGAAGTGACCGCGGGCCTGGGCTAGCCTGCCCAGTCCGTAACGAGCGTAAGATCTCGGTCGCCGGGATCGCTCATGCTTAGGATCGATCATAAGCATGAGAGGTGACACGCTATGGACCGCACGCTGACCAGCCGCCGCTTACTGCCGCATCGCCGCCTCTTGGCCGTGGCCGCCGTCCTCGGCGCAATGGCGAGCCTGGCCACCGCTGGCGTCGCGTCTGCCGATCAGACCGGCACGCCCGGCGCATTCCTGTGCCCGATCGTGGGCGACGGTGTCCTGAACGCCAGCAGCCACGGCGGCGTCTCGGCCATCCAGCCCGCGGCCGGGACGTCCATCCTGCCCGGCAACAACCAGGCGGGTAGTCACGCCAACGCCAATGCCCTGAACGCCAACGGCGGGCCGACCGCCGGCAACACGCCGGGGACAGCTGGCTTCACGCCTATCTGGAATCCTTAGCCTGGCTGGTTGCGCAGGGCGATGAACACGAACATTGGCAGTCGCTTTCGACAGCCACCGTGTAGTCGCCCTCCGCCAACAACCAGCCGGCTCCTGCCGTCAAGCATCGGGTGGCGTTGGCGTGCGGCCATCACGACACCGGCGGCGTGGCTGGGCGCTGGAGTTGCCCGTGCCGCTGGCCCGACAGCGCTCGAGCGAGGTAGCCGCGAGCCGGACACGTAGACCGCACCCCGGCGAACACGAGCTGGAGCAGCGCCGTCGCCATCACGACCCGCCGCCTTTGGGGCTGGTGCAAGCGAGCGCGGCGACCCGCGTGCAGGCCGCGGCCGGGCTCAGCCTATGCCGCGTGCCGCTCGTGCCCGACGTGCTGCGCGTGCTGGGCGTGCGACTCCTCGAGCACCCGCTCGGCGTCGGCCCGGCGCACGATGCCGACCAGCACACCGTCTGAGGTGGTGACCAGGATGCGATTTACCTTGCGCTCCCTCTCGTGCAGGTGTTCGACGAGCTCGGCAAGCAGGGTGTCTGGGCGGTAGGTGCCCGGGCCAGGGTCAATGACCTCGTCGACCGCCACCTGGGGGTCACTCTCCAGGTCCTTCGCCCGCGCCAGGCCCAGCACCACCCGGCCATGCTCGCTGAGCACCACGCAGGCGTCCTGCCCCGACTGCTCGAGTCGACGGCGAACTTCACCGACAGTGTCACGCGGACCGCAGGTCGCCACGTCAGGATTGGCTATGTCGCCGATGCGCGGCACGGCCGCCATCTCGCCCTCGCGCGGCAAGCCAGCCGCCAGCCAGTCCGCCTTGCCCGGCGTGTAGCGGTAGACCTGCTGGAACCCGAGCGTTTCTTCGAGCCGCCACGCGGCCCGCGCGCTCATATCTCAAAGGAAGTCATTGCAGTAGACGATGACCGGTCGATCCCGCCGCAATTGCCGCTCGGCCTCGAGGCGCGTTAGCTGCTTCAACGGCAGGTTAATGGCGCCAGGCAGATGCTCCTGCTGGTACTCCTCGTCCGGCAGGACCTCGACCAGTTGCGCGCCCTGCTCGACGAGTCGCCGCACATCATCGCGGCCGATTTCACGTGGCATGTGGTTGTGGTTGCTCCTGTGGGATCTGCACGTCGAGCGTGCAAGTTTCCGGCCAGATCCCTGCGAGCTTGCCTTTTAGCCGGAGGTATGCGCCCGCGGAGGGCGGCATGCCGTCAGGTCGATTACAGATCCCACGCGGGCACGGGAATACTGGACGAGCCTGGGACTGAGCAGTCTTCATTGAGCACCTCGTGCAAGGGAGGACGTTGAGTGCAAGAGCGTCGAATTACAGCAGTCCCCGTCGTTCGTCTGGTGGCTCTTATCAGCGCGGTCATAGTGGCGGTAACCGCGGCGGCACCTATCGTGGCGGAGAGCGCGCACACCCGCCGCGAGATCGTCCGTCAGAGACCGCCTCCGTGGTATGTGCATCATGCAGCGCCGGCATCTGCCCGCGCTGAGTATGACGCTCAAAAAATGAATACGTGATGAACGAACCACCTGACGGTGGGCGAGCGGGGCCTACGTCCGCCTTTCATTTGCCGTTCATGTCCGCGTGCCAAGCTGAATGCGGCGTCAGGCTCTGCTGATGCTCAGTCCGCACGCCGCATTCGAGAATGCACCCCTCGCGAGGACGCGTCCCCTATCGCGAAGATACGCTCGCAGACGTTTCAGCTGATGCGGGCTGGACGCTCGCTAGGTCAATTGCGCTGGATTTGGTATGTCTCGCGAGTCACACGGCGCAGGGCATGTGCGGACTGGTGCTCGTCCTCGCCGGCCAGTCGCTCGGTGCTAAGCCCGGCTGAGGATATGGCGTACGGCGTCAGCCTGGCACTCGTCTGGGTCGCTAGCGGTTTACCGGCCATTCCGATACTCGCCAGCAGCGGCGCGCGCCGTTTTCTCGAGGCGTACCGGAGTCCTTACCTTCGCTGATTGACCGAGTGGTCGTCACCGATGACACGGTGGAGATTCGGTACGTCATCCCTGCCACCGACGCCAGCACGCACACGCGTTTTTGTCAGTTGCGATCAGACTATTTCCACTCGCTTGCGAATGCGTTGGCTAATGCGTAGCCAGGATGGCGGGTGGTGCGCTGATCGATGGCGCTGCGTCGACCGCTGTTGTTCTGCGCGACGTGTGGCGTGACACCTGCTCCTGCCGGATCGCCGCCACGCACGCGAGTGCGTCATACGCCTTGTCGGCGCCCAGCGTGCTTGGGTGAAATCCGCGCAGCTTCGCGTCGTACAGCAGTTGCGGCACTATATCTCGCTCGGCCGTGCCCGTGGCGTGCGTCAGTTGGAAGTCGACCAATAGACCATTTCGATTCTCCATCAGCGCGTGACCCATGTACGCCAGCTTCGCTTCACAGCCTTGATCGCTCGCGTCGCGGACAGACCGTCCATGTCCGGCATGCGCACGTCCAAAGCCATGGCCTCTTTTGCCAGGCGTGCTTCTGGGTCAGTCGTACTCTGGTGCGTCGCGTTCGAGCGCTTCTCGCCTCGGAAGTTGACCGTCGGGTTGCCAGGATCGTCAGGCGGTATATCCGAAGGTGGGTTGTCCTTCGGCCGGAAGCTCTTCAGGCTGGCGGCAGCCTCGATCAGCGTGCCGTCGACGGTGAAGTGCTCGTCCGAGAGCCATCCCCGTGCGTCAGCCTGCCGGCCACCTCGTCGAAGAACTGCAGAGCGACAGATTGTCGCAACAGCCGACTGCGGTTCTTGCTAAACGTGGAGTGATCGAAGCTTGGCTCCATCAGGCTCAAGTCCAGGAACCAGCGCCAGAGCGGTTGGAAGTCGAGCTCTTCGCAGAAGGCCCGCTCGCTGCGAACCGAATAGAGGCTGATCAGCAGACTGGCCTTGAGCAGCCGCTCGGGTGGGATCGACGGCCGACCACCAGCGCCATACATTGCGTCGAACGTCGGCGACAGGTTCGTCAGCGCACGATTGGCAAAGCGCTTGATGGTGCGGAGCGGATGATGCGGCGGGACGCGCTCTTCCAAATCGACGAACGCCAACATGCACGCCTGCGGGTTCCGTCGCCCACGCATCCTCTTGACCTCAACACTTCAGGATGCGACGACCGTACCCGGTCGACATGCCTGACCGGAATAGCCACGCCTATCCGGTGTGGGCGTACATCACCTGCTAAGCGCGCTTTGCCCTGCATACTGGTTGGAGTGGCGAAATCAGTGCGCAATGACGATCCCCTGGCGATTGCCGGGGCTACAGCGATTCGCACCGGTGATCTGGCTACTCTCGAACGCTTGCTGGCCGAGAATCCGGAACTCGCAAACGTGCAAATCGAAGGACGCAGCGGCGGCTATCGGACACCGCTGCACGTCGTAGCCGACTGGCCCGGCTATTTCCCTAACGGGCCCGCCGTGGTGCGGCTGCTGCTCGCGAACGGCGCCGACGCCAACGGCGGCTCCGAGGGTTTCGGCCGCCAGGAGGCGCCTCTGCATTGGGCTGCCAGCAACGACGACGTTGATGTGGCGGAGGCACTCATCGACGGCGGAGCCGACATCGAGGCGCTGGGCGGCTCAATTGCAGGCGGCACCCCACTGGACAACGCCGTTGGCTACGGGTGCTGGCGAGTGGCACGCCTGCTCGTCCAGCGTGGCGCCCGCGTGGACAAGTTGTGGCAAGCCGCCGCGCTCGGCATGCTGGGGCGGACCAAGGATCTGCTGCGGGGCGCCAGCCCTGAAGAGATCAACAACGCGTTCTGGCAGGCCTGCGCTGGTGGGCAGCGTCGCGTAGCCGAACTCCTGCTGGCGCACGGCGCCGATCTGAACTGGGTCCCCGACTATGCCAAGGGCACGCCTCTGGACCAGGCACACAGCATCGACACGGGCCGGGCAGCGCTAGTGTCGTTGCTGCAGGAACGCGGCGCGCACTCAGCCAGTGGGTAGTGGCACGCGCGTGAGCGGTGTCCGCAGGTCGTGCGAGACGACGGAGACGAAGTCCGTCCGCAGCCGGTCCAGGTCCGAAAGCCGGGCCGCCTCATCACGTACCGCCCGGGCGGCCGCCTGTTCCAGCTCCAGCGGGCGTGTCAGGACGGTCACGCCGGCCGCGAAGGCGCCAGCAGGATCAGCCGGGCGCCGAGCCCGGGGAGATCCCCGTCGGCGAGCGACCACCGCGGCAACGTGACGTCGATGACCGCGACCAGCGCTCCGGCCGCTGCCGTATAGGGCCACGCTGTGCCCCAGCGGGAGGCTAGCCGCCGCGCAGACGACGCTCAGGAAGAACAGCACGAACAGCAGCCCGCCGGGTTCCACGGCGAGGAAGTAGACGAGCGCGTTGACCGGCAGCTCCGCGACGTACTTGCGTCCGAAGGGTTGCAGCCATGCCACGCAACTCCGGAGTAGTTCAACCAGTAGCTTGTAGACCGCGAGCACCAGGACGAGCGCCCATGTCGGCAGGTCCAGCCGGGTGGTGGTGGGCTGAGCGAGGGTGAGAAGCAGCAGCGCCCCAAGGGCGGGCCACTCCAGGCGGGCGAGGGCGCTGTCCAGGAAGCGGTGTAGCCCTGTCTCACCGCGCAACATACTCAGGCTGAAATGACGGCTGCAAGAAGCCCGCCCAGCGTGAGCCAGTAATAGATGATGTAGGCGCCGGCCAGCAGCAGCAGCGCGGCGCTAACCGGCTGGACCCAGCGCATCGTCCGGCGGGCTCGGGTAGTGACCGCCTCGCGGAAGGTGCCCACGGCGAGCGTTACCCCAACCACGACGACGGTCATGCCCAGCGCGTACAGGACGAACTGCCCGCTGGCCGTGACATAGTCGCTCGAGGTAAAGGCGGTGCCGACGACTGCCAGGAAAATGGGCAATGTGCAACTCAGCGAGGCCGCGCCGTAGGCGACGCCGTACAGGAAATAGCCGCGCGTACCCGACTGCTGCGCTCGCTGGCCGAGTCGATCGGCAATGCGTTCGCCGAGACCGGCGTAGACAGTCGCGCCACCGATCAACCGGGCGCCCACCGCGACCAGGCCCACGCCCACGGCCAGCCCAACCAACGGGAACACCCGCACCACAGCAGTTGCGGCCACTCCCAAGAGCAGACCGGCCGCGGCAAACAGAAGCGTAAAACCCGCGCTGACCGTCAGCCCGACACGCGCGGCGCGAGCCAGCCGCACCGCGCCTGGAGGAACCGTGCCGTCCGCGTCGCGACCGCCAATGAATAGGGCCAGGTACGCCGGCAGTAGCGCGAAGCCGCACGGGTTGACAGCGGCCACCATGCCAGCGCCGAAGGCGTACCCCAGTGGGAGCACGTTCGCCAGGCCACCCAGGCCCGTGCCGGCGCTCGAGGACACCCCCTCCGCGCCCGCGTTGAGGCCTCCAATATCGGACCCGGTCATGAGAGCGGCGCCGAAGACAGTGACGTACGTCACGATGGCCAGCAGTACCGCCCCGCGGTTGGCGTTAAGCACGGCAGCGTACATATGGGTCGCTACTAACCACGGTAGCTGGCACGCCGACGTGGAGTCGGTGATGTGGCTTACTGACCTGCGCCGCGCGCAACGATAATTATCCGGATCAGCGGAGGAGAAACGCGATGACCGTTCAGCAGCCGCCAGCCGCGACAGCAGCGGAGCCATTCAACTACACGACGTTCACCTCGTCGGAGGCGCGCGGCAAATCCACCGCGTTCCGATCGATCGCGCGAGTCGGCGAGGAACCGCCAGACTTCTCGCTACCCACGCCCGACGGTGAGCACGTGCGGCTCTCCGCGTTTCGAGGACAGAACTATGTCGTGCTGGAGTTCGGCGCAATTACTTGACCGCCGTTCGTGGGCGAGGTCTCGCCTCTGAATCGCCTCTATGGCGTGTTCGGCGATCGCGATGTCGCGTTTTTTACGATCTACGTGCGCGAGCCGCATCCTGGCGAGCACTATCACGAGCATCGCACGTGGGAAGAGAAGCTCCAATACGCTCGCGATTGCCGCGCCCAGGATGCTATCGAGACGGGTCTGCTCGTGGATGACTTGACTGGCACCGTGCACCGCGCCTAC
>WNGF01007769.1_pt1 | contig 12840 bp, 5 predicted proteins | sample 5400641 | NCBI WGS metagenome assembly WNGF01 (sample SAMN13153371, study PRJNA577476) | soil metagenome | isolation source: 80 cm soil or saprolite under grassland replicate 2 | place: USA:California | collected 2016-06-15
CAAGCCCGACTTCCCGTCTACGACCCTGCACCCCGGGGAGCAGTATCGCTCGCGGACCATCTACAAGTTTGCCGTCCAGCCCTGAGCAGGCGATGCGCGGAGCGACGGCATCATTCCGCATCCGTTCGAGGAGCCGACCATGACCACGCGCCGCGAATTCCTGCAGACCACCGCCGCGCTGCTCGCCGCCGACTGGACGCGCGTCCCGCGCCCGGCGGGGCGCCTCCCGCTCGGCTTCTCGACCCTGGGCTGCCCGCAGTGGACGTGGCGCCAGGTGCTCGACTTCGCCGCCGCGCACGGCTTTGCCGCCGTCGAGCTGCGCGGGCTCCTGACAGCGATGGATCTCACCCAGGTCCCCGAGCTCGGGGCGCGACTCGCCGACGCACGGCAACAGCTCGCCGAACGCGGGCTCGTCGTCTCCGACCTCGGCAGCTCGGCCAACATGCACGAGATGGACGCGACGAAGCGCGCCGCGCAGCTCGACGAGGCGCGCCGCTTCATCGACCTCGCGCAGGCGCTGGGCGCGCCGTACGTGCGCGTGTTCGGCAACAAATACGTGGAAGGCGTGCCGCGCGAGGCGATGCTCGCGCACATCGCGCGTGGGCTCCGCGAGCTGGGCGACTACACGCGGGAGAAGCGCGTCACTATCCTCATCGAATCCCACGGCGACTTCACCGACTCGCCCGCGCTGCTCGAGATCCTGGAGCGCGCCGACTCAGCGGCGGTGGCGCTGCTCTGGGACGCGCACCACACGTTCGTCTCCGGCAAGGAGGAGCCGGAGGACACGGTGCGCCGGCTCGGGCGCTACATCCGCCACACCCACCTGAAGGATTCGGTCCCCGCCGGGCCGGACGGACAGGACCGCCGCTACGTGCTCACCGGCACCGGCGAGGTGCCGGTGCGGCGGCAGATCGAGGCCCTGGTGAAGAGCGGCTACCGCGGCTACTACAGCTTCGAGTGGGAGAAGCGCTGGCACCCCGAGATCGAGGAGCCCGAGATCGCGATCGCCCAGTTCGCGACGGTGGCGGGGGAGTACCTGCGGGGGGCGGCGGTGGAAGGCGGTAGAGGGCGGTGAATGGCGGTCGCAGGCGGTGCACGGCGGTCGAGGGGATCGACCAGCACCCTCCCCGCCGTCGGGCACCAGATCCATGTATGCCTCATACCGGCCGGGCGTCTCCCGACGCAGCGTAACCACTGCCAGTCAGATCGCTCGATTGAAGGAGGAAGCGCGTCGTCGACGTGAGCACGTGTTCGTGAACTGCTGGTACATGGGCGACCACGAATCTGACGCTATGTGGCGACTATACTGCCGCTCCGGCCAATGCATCGCGATAACGCCTACGTCGCATTGTCGGGCATCGGCGCTTCGGCACACAAGGTGGCGTCCAGTCCGTTAGATCACGCCCTCACGCCAGAGCCACCCGACGAGCTCGTCCACGAGGCGGGAGTAGTCGGCGAGAAAGCGGACTGCGGCGGTGCCGTGCAGGCGTACCTGCTGGCCCGTTTCCATGGAGATGTACTGCACTCGCTCGAACCGGAGCGGGCTATCGCAGTCGTCGTCGAACAGCTCGAGGCGGGGCGGCGGCTCCTGCTTCGAATAGACCTTGTTGAGCGCCCTGACGTGGACCACCATCATGCGACACCGGCCGCTTTCGTCGTCATGAACCTCCGCCCGGAACTCGTAGTTGAGGGTCTGCGAGAAGCCGTCCTCCGGCACGTGGCGAAGGCGGAGCCAGGGACCCGAACAGGCTTGAATAGAACCGGATAGGAAGAGAAAGGCGGCGATCAGAGGGCCAACCAGAGCACGAGGCACGCACTCACCCCCGTTCGGCTTCGGACGGCGGGCCACATTGCGTGCCGGCCCGCCGGCCGAAGACGTGCGAACGAAGCGTCAATACCCCGGATTCTGGACCAGCTTGGGGTTCCTGTCCATCTCATCCTGCGGGATCGGCAGGAAGTAGGCTTTGTCGTTCCACAGGCGCTCGTCCACCTCGATGACTTGGTACTCGTACCTGTAACGGTACTCCTGTCCATTGTACATCAGCGGTTTTCCGGTGGGATCGAGGCGGCCGGTAACCCTGATGCCGTGACCGTTGGTATACGCTTGCGGCGCGATCATCCACCGCCGTACATCGAAATACCGGTGCTCCTCGAAGGCCAGTTCGACGGCGCGCTCCTGGCGGATGCGCTCGATGAGCGTTCGGCCCAGTCCTCCGTCGGGCGGCACATCCGGCATCCCCACGCGCGCCCGGACCTGGTTCAGCGCCGAGACCGCCTCCGTCGCAAGGCCCAGCTCGGCCGCGGCCTCCGCGTAGTTGAGCAGCACCTCGGCGTAGCGCAGGAACGGCCACGGATTGAATTGCTGCTGCCGGTCCGGTAAGAGGTCCTCATCTACAAACTTCGCCAGATTGTATCCCGTCTTCGTCCCGTTCCAGTTTTGTACGAAGCTCTCGCGCGTGTCGAGCCCCGCGCGCAGCGTCCCATCCGGCATCTCAAACCACCCCGTCTCGATGACACCGACGGGATCGAGTGCATCGAGACCGGGCGGCCGCGGCCGCCACACGGCGGCGTTGTACAGGACGTTGGCGTAAAAGCGGGGATCCCGGTTGGCGTACGGATCGGCGGCCTCTGCGGAATCCGCCCAATTGAATTCCGATCCGTCGGCCATCTCGTACTTATCCACGTGCTCCTGAAGCGGCGTGTCGCCCGACCAGGAGTTATAGCCGTTCGGGCTCAGCCACAACCCCTGGTTGTGGGTCTCACCCCCGGACGATTGGAAATACCGCGCCCAGATGGTCTCCTCGCCCGGGTTGCCCTTGGCGAAGAGGTCGTGGTACGCCTCGGCCGTCGGCGCCGGCGTGAGGCTGTACCGGCCCAGGTCTATGACCGCCTGGCAGGCGTTCGCGGCCGCCTGCCACCGCGCCATCTGGTCGCCTCCGGTGTAGCCGGTCTCCGGCATACCTGAGGGATTCTGTGCATAGAGGTCGCTCGCGGCATACAGCAGGACTCTGCACTTCAGCGCGAGCGCCGCCCCTTGTGTCGCGGCTCCCCGCCGCCGTACGCCGGGCGTCAGCAGGCTGGCCGCGGTATCGAGGTCCGCGACGATGAAGTTGACGGTCTCCTCGAACGAGCCGCGCGGCACCTGGTACTGCTCCAGGTCGGCCCCCAGTTCGAAGACCCGGTCGATGAGCGGGACCCCGCCGTGGAGCCGCGTGAGGTTATGATAGAAGAAGGCGCGCAGGAAATGGGCCTCGCCCAGAAACGTCTTCTTCTGGTCTGCCGACAGGGCCTGGCTCGCCGCGACGTTCTGAAGGAGGATATTGAGATCCCGGATGCGGGAATACACGATATCCCACCTGTACTGGGTAATGACTTCATTGCCCCACGACCAGAGACCCCGATCGGTGGGGGTCATATTCGAGAGGAGCATCGGTGCGTCGCCGTGCCCGTGGGTATTCTTCGCCTCGTCCGCCAGGCCGGCAATCATGGGGTCGCCGAATCCGTACCCGACGCCCGAATAGACGTCGTTCAGGTAGGCTTCGACAAGGCCGGGATCGCTCCAGACGGCATCGTTGCCAAGTTCGGTTGGAGGCTCGAGGTTCAAGTCGCACCCCACGAACAGCAACGAGCAGCCGACGGTGATTGCAAGAATGGGTGTGAAGGCTTTCATAGGTCAGAACCCCATCTGAAGGCCTAGCGTGAAGCCCCGCTCCGGCGGATACTCCTGCGCCGCCTGGTTGCGGATCTCCGGATCCATGATCTTCAGCGGCGACCAAGTCATCAGGTTGCGCCCGGCCACGTAGACCTGAAGGGACTGCAATCTGCCGAACCGCTGGAGCCACGCCTCGGGGACGTTAAAGGCGATGCTCGCGGTCTTCAGACGGAGATACTTGGCATCCCGCAGGAAATACGTGTTCGCATTCCTGGCCCAGTATGGATCGACCCGGTTCCAGGCCCGGGGGCCGTCCGCATTCGGGTTCTCCGGCGTCCAGCGCTTGTCCGCATCCTCCTTGAAGAAGTTGCCGAACTCTCCGACGCTGCCCGCTTGCACGTACTGCCGCACCCGGGTGGCGCCCTGAAGCAGCGCGAACAGCTCGAACCGGCCGATTGTCGCACCGACGTTGAAGGAACCGATGATGTCGGGCACATCATTTTCGTCGATGCGGACGCGGTCGGCACCGTCGATCACGCCATCCTTGTTGTAATCGACAAACTTGATGTCTCCCGGCCGGGCATCTGCCCAGTGCGGGTAAGCATCCACGTCCGCCTGGGTGTGAAAGATGCCGTCGGCGAGATAGTAGAGACCCGTCTGGTCCCCGCAAGCGCGGTTCAAGCCGCAGCGCCATTGCCTGCCAGTGTTGCGCTGCCACGGCAGCGTCCCTTCGGGCTCGGCGAAGTACTCCACCTCGTCCCGGGCGAAGGTGATATTCGCGCCGGCTCGGAGCGTGGCGTTCTCCGACAGGCGCTGCGAGAAGAGGACCTCACCCTCGAACCCGCCGTTCCTCATCTTGGCGATGTTCTCGCGTGGGAGGCTGAAGCCGGCGGTCTGCGGGACGGCCGCGCTCCTCCACCAGAGAATGTTGTCCCGGTGGTGGCGGAAGTAGGTGAGGTCGAACGCGAGCCGCTCGCCCAGAACAGCGCCCTGAAGGCCGACGTCGAACTGTGTCGCCACCTCCCAGGTTATGTCCCGGTTCGCCACGCGGGTCGGCGCGATGCGGGTGCCGAGCCCGTCGCCGTACCCCTGCTGGCCGTTGAACCGGAACGTCGAGAGGTACTGGTACGGTTCGACCCGGTCGTTCCCGGTCTGCCCATACGAAGCCCTCAGCTTCAGCCGGTTGAAGACCTTGCCCGCCCGGTTGTTGAACCAGCCTTCCTGATCCAACCTCCATCCTGCCGAAATCGATGGAAAGAACCCGAAATGCTTGCCTTGGGGAAAGATGTACGATCCGTCGTAGCGGGCGACCAGCTCCAGGAGATACTTCTGCCGGTAATCGTAGTTGAGCCGGCCGAAGTAGGAGAGGTGCGCATCGTGCGCCGCGCCCCCATCGATACTCTGCTGGTCGGTGCCACCCGCGAATGGAAGGTCGATTTTGTCCGTCGGGAAAAACCGGCGGAAGATCCCCAAATCGGTGGAATCTCCGTGCTGCCACTCCGTTCCGAGCAGGAACGTGGTGTTGTGGCTTCCTCCAAAGGTCCTTTCATACCGCGTGGTCGCCCGCAACAGGACGTCCGTCGCATTGGCGGTTTGCTGCCTGAGCCGGGGATCAGACACGCCTTCCTCGACCCCGATCATCATGGGCTCGCCGTTCGCGTCACGGCCCCCATAATTGTAGAGGGTCCACGGCTTCTGCCACCGCTTGCGGTTGTAGAAGGAGCGGTCGTAGGCGACGGTGCCGTCCACGGTCCATCCATCGACGCCTGGGACCTGGAGCGCCAGGGTCACATTGCTCTGGAAGTAGTAGGTCTGGTCGTCGTCATACCCGGTCTGGTTCGACACGACGGGGTTGACCCCATTCTCCTGAGCGGGACCGGGTAGGCCGTTGGGCCAAAACGCCGGCTCGATGGGCTTGCCGCGCTGGAGCAACTCCCATGCGGCATTGCCAGTAGGGTTATTGGTACTTTCCCGGGTCCAGGCCGGCAGCCCTCGATTTTGGTACCGCCCGTGGAGGTCCACGGACAGGCTGAGCTTATCAGTGATGTTCCCGTCAATGTTGCTGCGAAAGCCGACCTGATCGTACCCCTCGGCGTTGTTTACCAGGATCCCGTCCTGGGTCACGCCGTCGGCTGAGAGGCGGTAACGCACGTTCTCCGTTCCGCCGGTAACTGACCCGTGTGCCGTGACCTCCTGGGCAAAATCCTTGAGGGCTGCCTTGTACCAGTCGGTATTCGGGCACTCCCAAGGATCCGCGTTCGTACGGTGGCACTCGATCTGATCGGCAGAATACCGCGGCGGATTTCCGCGTGAGATGTCGATCTCGTTCAGCATCTGCATGTAGGTCACCCCGTCGGCCATCTCCGGTATAACCGCCGGCTGAGCCAAGCCACGTTCGACGTTGAGGTCCACGCGCGTTTGGCCGGGGCGACCCTGTTTGGTCGTGATGAGAATGACGCCGTTGGCCGCTCGGGATCCGTAGATGGCCGCCGAGGCATCCTTCAGCACCGAGATACTCTCGATGTCGCCCGGGTCCAGTCGTGCCAGTCCGCCCTGGCGGTCGGGAACGCCGTCGATCACGATGAGCGGCGAAGGGTCGTTGAGGGTAGACATGCCCCGGATCAGGAGCGTCGCGTTGTCACGGCCCGGGCGGCCACTCGGGTTGACGCCAATGAGGCCGGGGACCGTTCCCTCGAGCGACTGCGACAGGTTGGTCGTCGGGATCCGGTCCAGCGCCTCTCCGGAGATCGAGCTGACGGATCCGGTGGTCGTCGCCACAGTCTGTTCCCCATACGGAACGGTGACGACGACCCCTTCGAGCGCAATAGCCGCACGCTTGAGCGCAACTTCGATGTTGCCCCGGCCTTCGATCGGGATCTCCGTCCGCTCGTACCCGATGTAGGATATCGTGAGCGTGTCATTGGCAGACGGAGCTCTCAAGGTGAACGTCCCGTTCACACGGGTCGTCGTGCCGATCTGGGTCCCTTGGATGACGATGTTCACGCCGGGCAGCGTGCCCCCCTGCTCTGCGTCAACTACGCGGCCCGACACCACATGCCCCTGTTGCGCGCGAGCCGGCGACGCCGCCACGCTCAGCAGCACGACGAACGTTGCCAGACGGGGAGCAACAGGCTCGAGGACGGACGAGTGTCTCATGGGCGCAAACCTCAGCTACTGGTGGGGGAACGGCGGTGGGGCAGGCGGGACGGCACAGGGGGATTTACGAACCGGTCCAAGGGGGCCCGCGAAGACGTCCCGTTGGCATGCCGGCGATGCCCCCACACGGACTCCTCCCCGGTGCACAGTTCTTCGTTCTGGCGTTGAAGCAGCAAACGTCATGCCTTGCCGCGTGACGTCCGTCACGTGCGGTTGGGGTGCTAACCGATTGGGGGCCTTGTTCCGATCAGACACTACGTCAGGGTCGGGCCTGATCGGGCGCTGCCGCCACGCGACGGGTGTGGCGCGCCCGCATCACAGAAAATCGTCCGTTTCCGAGCTCAAAGGCCCGAACGACACTGCGGTTGATCCCGAAGACAAGCTTGTTCCCGATTTCGAGCACGCTGCGGACGTCCCCGCGCACGCTGAGGCCGGACTCATACTGAGGGACATACTCGAACGTTGCGTTTGGGAACCCTCTCAGGAGGACGCCGTAGTTGGCGTCGTATTTGCCGAGCCGTATGCGGGCTTCGTTGATGTTTCCCGCGAGGACGACGTCCGTGTGACCGTCTCTATCGTAGTCCAGGGTTGTGATGGTGAATACCGGGGAGAACTGAGCTTCTATGGGTAGCGCCCTTCTCTCGAACCGCCCGCCCTCGGTGCCGATGAAAAAGGACGTCTCGAGCAACGTGGCCTCGAGGTTTTGCGCCTTCTTCAACCCCGCGGCCGTAAGCAAGTCTCCGGTTTCTGCCTCGGCATAGGCCCTGAAGCTCGAGAAACGGGAGGCGACCCTCGGTATCTGTTCGTGCAGCTCGTCGAGCGTCACGTACGGGTAGCTGGTTCCCTGAATGTAGAAGCTCAGTATGGGATCCACGGATCCGTCGTCGTCGAAATCCGCATAATAGAGCTCCGCGGGTTGATCCTCGCCCGCCTTGATCTGAGAATTCAGCCCGAGATTTCCGGCAATGAGGTCTGCGATGCCGTCGCGGTTTACGTCCTCGACCAGGACGGTATTCCACAGCCCGGCGTACGGCTTTCCGAAATATTCCTTGGTTCGGTCCCGCAGTCTCCCGCCGGAATTCTCGAAGATGCGAATCGGCATCCATTGTCCGACCACGACGAGTTCCTCCGTACCATCGCGGTCCAGGTCGTGCCACGCTGCGTCTGTGACCATGCCGACGTACTGCAGGTCGGGACCAACCTCGGCCGTCCGGTCCTCGAAGTGACCCCGCCGATCGTTCAAAAGGACGTAGCTTCGTGGCGGCTCCGGATACCGTCCGGGAACCACGTAGCCTCCCACGAACAGATCGGGCCAGCCGTCTCGATTTATGTCGGACGATGCCACCGCGCCGGTACTGGTGCGCATGTTCGGTAGGGCATGCTCGGCTCTGATGAAGTGCCCTTTGCCGTCGTTTACATAGAGCCGATCTTGCAGGGCAGCATCATCGGGATCGAAGGAGCCGTACCCTCCACTGGCCACATACAGGTCGAGGAAGCCGTCTCTGTTGTAATCAAGAAATACGGCCTTCAGATCCTGGCTGCGCCGGTCCGCTTCCAGCGCGGGCTGAGCAACGGCTACGAACCGCCCGTCCCGCTGCTGCAGAAAGAGCCTTCCCGCCTGGTCGTTCCCTCCCCCCGCGAACACATCGACGAGACCGTCTCCATTCACATCCGCCTTGACGAGCGGAGGGCCCAAGAAGGACCTGGGATGGTCCATGAGGGGCTGCCGTCGAAAGTCGTCGATCTCTCCGGCCATCTGGTGCTCGAACTCGATGGGCGAGGGCACCTCCTTGAAGACGGCCGGCGAGTCATCGTTCTCTTCGGCAGCGTGCTCCGCTTTGACGGCGCTCTCCTGGTGGACGGTGATCCGCCTGTCGGCCGCGACGCTTCTCAGCGTCTCAACTCTGCCGTCCGGCCAGATCACGTGCACGCTGTCTACCGCCGCGCGCCCGCCGAGTCCGAAGTGCAGAATCGGAGATACAGTGGAGAGGTAGCCGCGCGTCGGCATCTGCTCGGCGTACTGCTTCTCCCCACCCGCATAAACCGTCACCTTGGCACCGAGTCCGAAGGTGTTCTTTCCTGTCCCCTCGAGTTTTATCTGGAGATAATAGTTGTTATCCGACTTGTCGGCGGCTCTATTCTCGAACACAGAGGCGTATTCGTTAATGTTGTTCGTAACAAGATCCAGGTCGCCATCATTATCCAGATCCCCGTAGGCCGCCCCCGTACTCTTGAGAGGCGCATCCAATCCCCAATGAGATGACACATTCTGAAATCGTAGATCTCCGTCATTCCTGAATGCGTAGTTGGCAACGTTGGACGTTGGAAGTCTCGCCATCAAAACGGCTATGTCGCCGGGATCGAGCCGTTGTCGTTTCATCGCTACGTAGCTGCGCTTGAAGGCGAGAAAATCGAGATCGAGCACGTCGTGCATCGTACCGTTCGTGACGAATAAGTCCTTCCTCCCGTCGTTGTCGTAATCCGCTATCAAGGGAGCCCAGCTCCAATCAGTATTGGATACTCCGGCGAGTTGCCCGATTTCGCTGAACGTGCCGTCTCCGTTGTTCAGCTGGAGCATGTTACGCATATACTGGTGGTGAAAGCCCGATTGCACGAAGAGCTCGAACACGCTGCGATCATTCGGTATGAGAAGGGTCTTCTGCCTGCGATTGTCCTCCGCAAGCATGTCCAACACCATGATGTCGGACCAGCCATCGTTATTGATATCCGCGACGTCGACGCCCATCGATGCATTCGGCGTGTGCCCGATGCGCGATTCCAATTCGTCGGAAAAAGTGCCGTCGCCGTTATTCATGTAGAGATAGTCGGGCGGCGAGTAGTCATTCCCGACGTACACATCGATCCAGCCGTCCTTATTGATGTCGGAAATCCCGGCCCCGAGTCCGTACGTCAAGGAAGAACTGCTCATGCCAACGTGGCGCGTGACGTCTTTGAAGTGCCCGCCATCGTTCCGGTAAAAACGGACGCCGCTCACGGGATCTTCCTTCTCCATTTCCTTTCGGGTTCCTTGCACATCCAGATAACCCGTCGTCTTCACGTTGTGCGTAAGAAGGAACAGATCGAGATCCCCGTCGCGATCGTAATCGAAGAAGTACGCTTGGTTGCTGGAGTGCGGGTTTGCCAACCCGTAGTCGCGCGCTCGCTCCGCGAAGCGCGGGACGCCGTTTTCGTCGTTCCCCTGGTTGATGTAGAGCTCGTCGATGCGCCGTTCCAGGGGGAGGTCCCCGGAGTAACAGACGTAGATGTCGAGCAGGCCGTCGCCGTTGACGTCCGCGAAGGTGACTCCGGTTTTCCAGGTGTTCGGCCGTCCGGCCACACCGGCAGGGCGGGTCACGTCTTCAAACCGCAGCTTGCCCCTGTTCAGGTACAGGCTGTTGTAGGTCATGTTACCCGTGAAGTAGAGGTCCTCCAGACCATCTCCGTTCACGTCTCCGGCAGCCACGCCTCCGCCGTTGGAGAAATACTCGAACAACAGCTCGGTCCGGTGCGGCGTCGGCTGCTCGGACAGGGTATTCCGGAACCGGATCCCCGTTTCCGAAGGGGGCAGCATCCGGAACAGGGGTTCCCGCGCAACACTGCGCTCCCGCTGATCTTGAGGCGAACAACTCGCCAGCAGCAACATGGCACAGGCGATAGCCAAGCAGCCGCGCGTAGTGCTGTGGCTGTAGCCATCGGGGTACTTCGGCGGGAGGCCGGCGTTCACGTGAGCCTTGGGGCACACAACCGTAGCGTCCGACACGGCCAACATGCCGCGATCGCGGCCGCTTCCTCCGGCGGGAAGGGGACGGGAGTGTCCGCGGGCATGCCCCCACGTCGCTTGCGCCCCGCGCCGCCGCAAGATCGTGCGCGCGGGCGACGCCCCGCTCCGCCGGGACGCGTATGGCTCTATAAGGCCGCTTCGCGCAGCCAGGCCATGCTGGAAACCCGTGCTCACCCTCGCCGTCTTCGCCGGCGTCGCCCTCTGGAAGGTCATCCTCTTGCCGCTGTTCGCGGGCTTCATGGACTTCCTCCTCAAGGTCGCGGTGCTGGTCGCGTTCCTTCCACACTAACACTGTCATTCCTTGAGGCGATCACCGCCCGCCAGCTTCGGGAACCTGTTCTTATAACACCCGATCGAATCATGAACGATGGCCTCGTCGCCCGTTCTGGAATGCTTGTGGTGACGACGTGCCGCGGCAGCTTCTATCAGATCAAGCGGAGCTCGATCCAGCGACCGAAGCCAAGATCGCCGAGCGCCCGTGGAGCAGAGGCGCGAACTCGCTCCAGTATCTTCAGTACGTACTCTTCCCAGGGGGAGGGGAGCTCCCTTTGGGACCCCTCTCCCGCAGGAATGGCGATCTCACAGTCCTGTTCCGGCCGCGTCCCGCCCTTCCGACGTTCCATCAGCAAGCGCCCCGTGAGGGCGCTAGCATGGCATCACCGCCGCCCCTTGTCACCCCCGGCTCTTCCCGGAATTCCCCGAAGAACCCTTTAAAGACGCGCGGTTACGCCGAGCCGGCCCTTTAGGGCACGGACCAAACGCGCGGCCGTGTAACCCACTCACACGGTTTTTCAGCACCCTCCTAGAGCGTCCGGCTCTCAATGCTGCTCCGTTACTGCTCCGTTGCAACCAGCTTGGTCGGCGCGGTGCGGGCGGCCTGCCAGGCGGGAAACAGTGCGCCGGCGAGCGCCGCGCCCGCGAGGAGCGGCGCGAACCGCAGCGCCAGGCGCAGGTCCCACGCGGGCACGCCGGCGGCGACCGCCGTGAGGATGTCCCAGAGAATGAGACCCGCCCACAGTCCGATGGCCACGCCGCCGAGCGCGACTCCCAGGGCCCGCGCGAGCACGAAGCCGAGGATGTGCCGCCGCCGTGCGCCGACGGCGCGCCGCACCCCCAACTCGTGGGCGAGCGACGCGACCCACAGCCGCATGACCGCGAACGTCCCCAAAGTCGCGAGCGTGAGGATGACCCATCCCTCCATTCCGAACATCTTCCCGAACCACCGCAATGGTCCGGCCTCGGCTGCGAGCACTCGTGTCTCGCTCACGTGGCCGACCGGCGCGTCGCTCGGTCCCAAGGTGTCGCGCAGGTCGCGCTCCACGGCCGCGATCATGCCGGGGTCGCCCGGGCCTCGGACCAGCAGATCCACCGACCGCGCCGGGTGCTGCAACGCGCTGAGATAGACCGCGTTGCGTGGCTGGAGGCCGCCTCCGAATCCAGGGGGCGCGCGGTCGGCGACCACGCCGACCACGGTGTACCACTCGCCGGGCGTGCGGCCGATCCAGATCCGTTTCCCCACCGCCTCTCCGCCCTCGAAGTTGCGCGCCGCAGTGTACCGGTTCACGACCGCGACCCGCGGGGCTGCCCAGCCGTCAGCATCCGTGATGCCGCGACCGGCGACGACCTTCATTCCCAAAGTGCGGAAGGTGTCCGCGCTGACCAGATAGTGCACCGCGTACCGCGTCAGCCACGTGACATACACGTCGCCGACCTTGCACGCACCGCAGTCGCTGGTGACGGCATCGACCATGCCGAGTCCTGCGAGCGTTCCCGGACTCGTCAGGCTCACCGCCTCGAACCGGGGCTCGTTGCCGAGGCGGTGCAGCAGGGACGCGTATTGCGCCGACCGCCAGGCCGGCGGTGACTCCGGGGCCGTGACGCTGAATACCTCGCCCCCGCCGGCCGTCGTGGCGGCGGGCACGATCAGCCGGCCGGCCTCGCGCGCGAGCAACGCCGCTGCGGCCAACACGGTCAGGCTCAAGCCGAGCTGCAGCGCCGGCACGACCAGCGCAAGCGGCTTCCCCGTGGGTCCGGGGAGCGGCGCCGTCCGGCGGGGAAACAGCAGCGGCAGCGCGCCGCCCAACACGATCCCCGCCGCCAGCGCGACGGCCGCCACGATGTCGAGCCCGGTGGTTCCGGCGTCCGCGGTGCCCGGCCACGCCGCGGTGGCGAGCCGGCCCGCAGCGACCCCCGCCAGCGCTCCCGGGACGAGCGCGGCGGCGGTAATGGCGGCGCTCTCGAGCAGCGCCGC
>WNGF01007770.1_pt1 | contig 12840 bp, 11 predicted proteins | sample 5400641 | NCBI WGS metagenome assembly WNGF01 (sample SAMN13153371, study PRJNA577476) | soil metagenome | isolation source: 80 cm soil or saprolite under grassland replicate 2 | place: USA:California | collected 2016-06-15
GCCGCGAGCGCGAACAGCGGCAGCTCGTCGATCAGCTGCGGCACCTCCTCGGCGCTCACAGTGGTCGCGACAAGCTCCGCGAAGTGGACCTCGAGATCGCCGACCGACTCCCCGCCCGCCGTCCGCCGCCTGTTGAAGACGGTGACTCGGGCGCCCATCCGCTCGAGCACGCCGAGCAGGCCGGTGCGTCGCGGGTTCAGGCCGACGTCGTGGATCGTCAGCTCCGAGCCGGGCAGCAGCGTCGCCGCGACGACGAACGGCGCAGCGGCCGAGAAGTCTCCCGGCACGTCGACCTCCTCCAGCCGCAGCCGCTCGGCAGGCCCGACGGAGGCCCGCCGAGGTCGGAGCGCAATGTCAGCCCCGGCAGCCGCCAGCATGATCTCGGTGTGGTCGCGCGACGGCAGCGGCTCGACCACAGTCGTGCGGCCCGCGGCGTAGAGCCCAGCGTGCAGGATCGCCGACTTCACCTGAGCACTCGCGACCGGAAGCTCGTATCGGATCCCGCTCAGCTCTGAGCCTTCGATCCACAGCGGCGGCACGCCCCCGGTCGTCTCGATTTTTGCGCCCATCTCGGCAAGCGGCTGCGCAATTCGATCGACCGGACGGCGGAGGAGCGACTCGTCCCCAGTGAGCTCGAATTTCCCGCTCTGGCCGGCAAGCAGGCCCGCCAGGAGGCGTAGCGTCGTGCCCGAGTTGGCGCAGTCGATAGGCCCGGAAGGCGTGTTGAGCCCGCGCAGGCCGGCGCCCTCGACGCGAAGAGTGTCGACGTCGTCTTCGTGGATTGTCACGCCGAGAGCGCGCAGGGCGCCGATCGTCGCCTCCGTGTCGCCCGAGCGGCCGAAGCCGGTGACCCGTGTCTCGCCCTCCGAGACCGCGCCGACCATCAGTGCCCGGTGCGAGACGGACTTGTCGCCCGGCACCCCGATGTGTCCAACGACCGCGACGGCCGGCTCGATCTTCACAGGCGCTCTTGCAGGACGGGCGAGACGACGACGCCGTAACCCTGGGCCTCGAGCAGCGCGGCCGCCCGCTGTGCCTGCTCTTCGCCGCCGACGAGCACGGTCAACGTGCCCCCGCGGTCGGGCGAGACGTGGCGGAGCTCGAAGTCCTCGATGTTGATGCGCTCGGCGCCGAGCGCCTGCGTGATCCCGGCGAGCACGCCCGGCCGGTCGGGGACGTGCACGCGCACCTGGTGGAGCTCGCCCGTGTCCGGGTACGCGTCCGCGAGCATGCGGCGCCGGTTGCCGGCGGCCTCGCCGATCCAGCGTGCGAGGAAACCTGCGTCGCCGGACTCGAGCGCGTCCTCCAGCTGCTCGACGCGGCGCCGGTGCTCGGCGAGCGACGCCCGGAGCGTCGAGGCGTTGTCGAGGAAGATGTCGACCCAGATCCTCGGGTTCGCGCCCGCGACCCGCGTCATGTCCCGCAGCGAGCCGCCGGCGGCCGCCAGCGGCTCGTGCCCGTCGATCTTGCCGGCGCCGGCGTGGTTGACGAGCAGATTGGCGAGGGCGTGCGGCAGGTGGCTCGTCAGCGCCACGAGCCGATCGTGCGCCTGTGGGTCGACCGCGACCGGGGCTGCGCCCAGGCTCGCGACGAAGCCGCGGACGAGCCGGTAGCGGGCAGGGTCCGTCTCCGCGAGCGGGGTCAGGAACCAGGTCGCGCCGTCGAACAGCTCCGCGCTCGCGTGCTCGGCGCCACGTGCCTCCGAGCCGCAGACCGGGTGCCCGCCAACGAACCGGGCCGAGCCGCGGGCGGCGCCGCAGACGTTGCTCTTCGTGGAGCCGACGTCGGTCACGGTGCAGCGCTCGCCGCTCCCTTCGAGCGCGGCGCGCACCTGGCCGGCGAGCTGGGCGACCGGAGCTGCGACGACCGCGAGGTCGGCCTCGGCGAGCGCCGCAGCGAGCGAGTCCGCGGGCTGGTCGACCGCGCCGCGGGCGGTCGCCGCTTCGAGCGCTGCCGGGTCGGGGTCGAAGCCGGAGACGGTCGGTGTTCCCGAGCGCTTCGCGGCCAGAGCGACTGACGCGCCGATCAGGCCCGTGCCGACGATCGCGAGGCGCTCCGGTTCCACGGGCCCAGGCTATCGGCGGGCGCGCAGCGCAACGCCTGGGTCCATCCCAAACCCCCACCCACCCGGGGAAATCAAGCTAGCGGCTCAGGTGTCACGCGTGTGTGACGCGAATAGGACTTGACGCGAACCGTCCCATATAGGCCGCGTGCGCCTCCACGCCTAGTCGCTTCTTCGGCCATGGCCCGGAGGGTTTGCGCACGACGGGAACCTCCCGGCCGCCCGAGCCTTGACGCCTTGTTGCAGAACCGTTACGAACGCATGACCGGCCTGTTGCAGAGAGGGCGGAGGATGGCCCAAGACTCGCGAACAGGAAGGAGCCACATGGGGCCGCCACACGTCGATTCCGTCCACAGAAGCTCAGCCCAGTCTTTCGCGCGCCTCGGCTTCGGACTGCTCGCGTCAATCGCCCTCGCGCTGGCGCTTGTAACCACGGCAGTCGGCGCTGCCGGCCATGCGCCGTCGTTCGCCGCTCCGGAGACCTACCGGACCGGCAAGTTTCCGCTCCTTCAGATCGCCGATCTGAACGGCGACGGGAAGCCAGATGTGGTGACCGCGAACGGGGGCAGGAACACGAACACCGTATCCGTGTTCCTCAACGCGGGGGACGGAAGTTTTCCGTCCAGGCATGACTTCGCTACCGGCCGTGATCCTCGGTCACTCGCGGTCGCCGACCTGAACGGCGACGGGAAGCCGGACTTCGCGAGCCCGTACGTCGGCGCCGTCTCCGTGCTTCTCAACCGCGGCGGCGGCAGCTTCGCGCCGTTTTGGGGGTACGCGACCGGAGGCGACCCAAGCAGTCTGGAGATCGCAGACATGAACGGCGACGGCAAGCCCGACCTGACGACCTTGTACCAGCGCTACTCGGTCGATCGGAGCACCATCTCCGTGCTGCTCAACGATGGCCGCGGCCACTTTCTGCCCAGGACTGACTACCGAACCGGCGGGGGCGCTTACTCAAAGGGCCAGCGCCCCCCGATCAGGGTTGCCGACCTGAACGGCGACGGCCGGCCGGATGTCGTCACCTCGGACGGTGAGCACAGCTTCTCCGTGCTGGTCAACACGCCCGGCCTCTGCAACGTGCAGCACGTTGAGGAGCATGGAGTGTATGGACTGGGCTCAAAGCGATTGACGGTCGCGGCAGCCAGGCGGAAGCTCGCGCGCGTCAACTGCGCCGTAGGGCGGGTGCTTCGAGTGCACTCGAGGCTGAAGGCCGGCCGTGTGATCCGAACGAAGCCGGGCTTCGGCGCCGTGCGCCCGGGCGGCACCAAGGTCGACCTCGTCGTCAGCAAGGGGCGCAAGCACTAACCACGACCGTCAGCGGTCGGGGCCGGGACGGCATCCCAACGGTCCTGAGCGGCTCCTGCGGACGTGGCCCTGCGAGGTCGACGCTCCTCCTCCATGGAGCCGAACGGCCCGGCGAGCATACCCCTCTCCCGACTCGCATCGGAGCCACATGACATGGCCGGAGACGAGTTCCGAATGTGCTGAATGGGTGCCGATTTGTCCACAGCACCCACCGGGGCTGCGCCCCCGACGACCCTCAGCCGATCTGCTTGCCGAGCAGCTCGGCGACCTGCCGCACTTCGCGCGCGAACTCCTCGAACTCGGCGGTCGGGATCTGCTGCGGCCCGTCCGAGAGCGCCTCCTCGGGACGCGGATGCGTCTCGACGATGATCCCGTCCGCCCCCACCGCCGCGGCCGCCCGCGCCAGCGGCAAGACCAGATCCCGCCGCCCCGCCGCGTGCGAGGGGTCGACGATCACCGGCAGGTGCGTCTCGTGCTTCAGGACCGCCACCGCCCCAAGATCCAACGTGAACCGCGTCGCCGTCTCAAACGTCTTGATCCCCCGCTCGCAGAGGATGATCCGCTCGTTCCCCTCCTTCGCGACGTACTCGGCGGCCATCAGAAGCTCCTCGACCGACGTCGACATGCCGCGCTTCAGCAGCACCGGCTTGTCCGCGCGCCCGACCTCAGCCAGCAAGAGGAAGTTCTGGCTGTTCCGGGCACCGATCTGGATCACGTCCGCGACGTCGAGCACCGCCTCCACATGCCGGGGGTCCATCAGCTCGGTCACGACCGGAAGACCGGTCTCGTCGCCGGCCTCGCGCAGGATCGCGAGCCCTTCGTCGCCGAGCCCCTGGAACGTGTACGGCGAGGTGCGCGGCTTGAAAGCGCCGCCCCGCAGCATCGTCGCCCCGGCCGCCGCGACCGCCCGCGCGGTCTCCAGCGTCTGCTCGCGGTACTCGACCGAGCACGGCCCGGCGATCAGGCCGAACCAGGTGTCTCCCAGCCTCCGCCCGTCGACTTCGATCACAGTCGGGTCCGGCGACAGCTCCCGCGCGACGAGCTTGTACGGCTTCAGGATCGGCAGCACCTGCTCGACCCCGGGATAGCCCTCGACCGGAAGCGCCGCCAGGAGCTCGCGTTCGCCGATCGCGCCGATCACCGTCGCCTCTCGGCCCCGCTGCACCCGCGCCTGCACGCCGGCCTCCTGCAGCCGCGCGAGCACGTGCTCGGTCTGGTCGGCGGTCGCCGCCGCGCCCATCACGATCAGCAGCTCAGGTGAACCATTCGTCGCCAAGGTGACTCCAAGACTAGTTGCGATACTGAGACGTCCAGATGCGCATCTTTTCCGGGATCAGGGCGTCGGGCGACAAGACCCTCGGCAACTACAGCGGCGGCTTTCGCCAGTACGTCGCTACGCAGGAGCAGGGCGAGGCCTTCTTCTGCATCGTCGACCTGCACTCGATCACGACCCCCTTCGAGCCGGAGGTCCTGCGCGAAGCGACCCTCTCCGTAGGCGCTTGGCTGTTCGCCACCGGCCTCGACCCGGACCGCTCGACCGTCTTCGTCCAGAGCCATGTCACCGCCCACCCCGAGGCGGCCTGGCTGCTCGGCTCGGTCGCGAGCTTCGGCGAGCTCCGCCGGATGACCCAGTTCAAGGACCGCGCGGCCGAGCAGGACTTCGTCTCGGCGGGGCTCTTCAACTACCCCGTCCTGATGGCGGGCGACATCCTGCTCTACCAGACGGACGCGGTCCCGATCGGGGACGACCAGCGCCAGCACCTCGAGCTCACGCGCGACATCGCGGAGCGCTTCAACCAGCGCTTCGGCGAGACCTTCACCGTGCCCGAGGGCATCTATCCGGACGTCGGCGCGCGGATCAAGAACCTGCAGGAGCCGGAGCGGCTGATGTCGACCACCCGCGGAGCGCCGCAGGGCGTCGTCCGGATGATCGACGCGCCCGACGAGGTCAGGCGCAAGTTCAAGACCGCCGTCACCGACTCCGGCACCGACGTCCGCCATGCGCCGGACGAGAAGCCCGGCATCTCGAACCTGCTCGAGATCATGTCCGTCGCCACCGGCGACCCCGTCCCGGAGCTCGAGGCCCGCTACGACGGCAGCGGCTACGGCCGCTTCAAGGAGGACGTCGCCGAGGCCGTGATCGAGCTGTTCGCGCCGATCCAGCGCCGCTACGAGGAGCTCCGCGCCGACGAGGCACAGCTCCGTTCGCTGCTCGCCCGCGGCGCCGAGAAGGCCCGCGAGGCCTCGGCCCCCACGCTCGAGCGAATGTACGAGCGGATGGGCTTCGTCCGGCCCTGACAGCTCCAACGACCTGCGATACAGTCGCACCGGATCTAGGCCCCAGGGGAGAGGAGTCGCGGTGAGACGTTTGGTGCCCCGGTTTTGGCCGGCATTCACGAGTGCGGTAGCGGCCGCGTTCGTTTTGACGTTGGGAGCCGGCTCGGCCGGAGCCGACAGGACGGGCACGCCTGTCGGCGCGGCGGCGAGAGCCGTCCTGTTCTCGTCGGACGGGATGCGGCCCGACCTGATGCAGCAGTACGCATCGCAGGGCGCGATGCCGACCTACGCCCAGCTGATGAGAAATGGCGTGGCCGGAGCGAACGGCATGCTCCAGGCGTTCCCGCCGAACACCGGCGTGGGCTGGTACACGATGGCGACCGGCGCGTACCCGGGCGAACACGGCTCGACGAACAACACGTTCTTCCGCTCGGGCGACACGTTCTCGAACCGAACGTCGTTCTCGAGCGCGGGGGTGCTCCAGGCCGACACGATCGCCGAGGCGGCCGAGCGCGCCGGCAAGAAGGTCGCTCAGATCGACTGGGTCGGCGGCATCCAGGCCAGCCAGCGCGGCTTCCACGGTCCGACCGTCGACTTCGCCAGCTTCTACTCGAACCGCGGCGTCCGCGTCGGCGTGGCCGATCCGGTCGAACAGGCGGGAGCCGCGGCGTTCGGGACGGGCTACCAGGCTGGGCTGACGGTTCCGGCAAGCGGCTGGACGAACGTCCCAGCCGGTGATCCCGTGACACCCGCGATGGAGGCGACGTGGGCGATCCCGACGACGTTCGGCTCTCAGAACCCGAACCGCACGTACAACCTCTACTTCTACGACAGTGTGGTCGATGGCACGGCCGCGTACGACCACGTGATCGTCGACACCAACGACAAGGACGCCGCGACGGCGGCCCTGAATCTCGCGGTCGGCGACTTCAGCGGCATCAAGCTTGCGGGCGCCAACGGCCTGATCGGAGCGCGCGCCGGACAGACGGCGGGGCACTACATCAAGCTGATCTCGCTCGCATCCGACCTATCGAACTTCAAGCTCTACGCGACCTCGATCGCGCGGCCGCTGGCGGCCTGCACCACCGCTGCCTGCAACGCGCTGCCGCATCTCGCGGGTGAGGATCCGCTGGAGGCCTACATCGCGAACAACCTGCCGCCGTGGGCAGCCGCCGACTTTGCGCCGCTCGAGGGCGGCGTGATCGACGAGGACACGTACGTGCAGCAGGGCCGCGACCTCGAGGTTGCGTACGGCGACGCGGTCGAGGAGTACATCCTCGGAACGCTGCAGCCCGACACGCAGCTCGCGCTCGTCGGCTACCCGTTCACCGACGAGGTCTCACACCAGTTCATGGGGCTCGTCACGCCGACCGTCAACGGCCAGCCGAACCCGTGCTACGACGTGATGCCGCGGTTCGACGACGTTCAGTGCACCGGTCGCGGGACGGCGAACCGGGTCGCCGTCCGCGAGGGGTACATCCGCAGCGCCTACCACGAGGCCGACGCCAAGCTCGCCCTCACCCGTCAGCTAATGGGCGGAAACCCCACCACGGTCGCGGGCTCCGACCACGGCTTCGCACCGCAGTGGTACGCCGTCAACGCCAACAAGGTGCTGAACAGCGCGACCGTCAACGGCGTCTCGCTGCACGCGAGCAACGCCAACGCGTCGAACTGCGGCGCGGCGACCAGCGACCTCACCAAGGCCTGCTGGGCCGGCGGCACGATCCAGATCTACATCAACCCGACGCTCCCTTCGGGGATCACGCCCTCCGCCGTTCGCAACGCGGTCATCCAGGCGTTCCAGAACCTGACCGACCCGGACAACCCGGGAGCCCAGATCGTCAGCACGATCCTCACGAAGGAGCAGCTCCGAAACGTCGACGGCTCGGACTCGCTGCATCCGAATCGCAGCGGTGACGTGGTCGTGGTGCTCAAGGTGCCCTACCAGTCCGACGCGGGCACGAGCAACGTCGCGATCGCGCTCTCGCACTTCTTCGGCCAGCACGGCTACCTGCCGGACTACGTCGACCTTGCGAGCAACGCGAACATGCACGCCACCTTCGTCACCGCCGGCCCGGGGATCCGCCATCAGAACCCGGTGGCAGGCATCCGTGCGGTCGACATCGCGCCCACGCTCTCGCTCCTGCTGGGCATCCCGGGCCCGCAGAACGCGCGGGGGAAGATCCTCTACCAGCTCTTCCCGTCGCCGGGACAGCTCAAGGAGGTGACGATCCTCGACATCTCCGACTACCACGGCCAGCTGATCCCGCTGGCGGAGACGGCCGATTCGGTCGGACCGAGCTTCGGCATCGGCGGGTCGGCCTTCCTGAAGCCGTGGTTCGACCTCTACCGGAACGAGGCGCCCAACGGCTCGCTGACAATCGCGGCCGGCGACTCGGTCGGCGCGACGCCACCGATCTCGTCGTTCTTCGGCGACACCCCGACCATCGAGCTGATGAACATGATGGGGATGGGCCTCGACGGCCTCGGGAACCACAACTTCGACCGGGGTCAGCAGTACTTGCGCACGCAGCTGATCCCGCTGGCCAACTTCCCGTACGTCTCCTCGAACGTCGTGGACGACAACGGGAACACGCCGGCCGAGTGGTCGAAGTCGAAGGTCTTCGACACGACCTTCGGCGGCGTCAGGGTCGGCATCGTCGGCTTCTCGAACGATGACCTGCCGACCTTGATCAACCCGGCCGGGCTCGTCCCGTTCCACGTCGAGAACTCCACGGCATCGGTAAACGCCGAGGCGGGGCGGCTCAAGGCGCAGGGGATCAAGACGATCGTCGCGATCGGGCATCTCGGCGCGACGGCCGGAACGCTCAACAACCCGACCGGTCCGCTGATCGACCTCGCCGACAACGTGCAGAACGTCGACGCGGTGATCGGCGACCACACGGACTTCCAGGTGAGCACGAAGCGCCCGAACGGCGTGCTCGTGACGGAGAACCGCAGCAAGGGCATCCGCTTCACCCGGGTCCGTCTGGTGATCGACACGTCCACGAAGACGGTGGTCTACAAGACCGCCGACTTCCACAAGCCGTGGGACATCGGCGTCACGCCCGATCCCGCCATCCAAGCGCGGATCGACGAGCTGAACGCGCGGCTCGCGCCAATCCTGAACACCGTTATCGGAAACTCGACGAAATTCGTTCCGCGCACGGACCAGTGCGGCAACTCCGCCGGCCGAACGTGCGAGTCGCTCGTCGGCAACATCGTCACCGACGCCATGCGGACGCAGTACTTGCCGCTGAACGTCGACTTCGCGATCACCAACTCGGGCGGCCTGCGCGCCGACCTTACGTGCCCGACGACCGACAACCCGAACGACTTCTGCCCGCCCTACACGCCTCCGCCGTACCCGATTACGCGCGGTCAGGTGCTGACGGTGCTGCCGTTCGGGAACGTCAGCGCGACGGTCACGATCACAGGCGCCGAGCTGAAGCAGTTCCTCGAGAACGGCGTCTCGGCGATGCCCGCGGTGAACGGCAAGTTCCCGCAGGTCTCCGGGCTCTGCTTCACCTACGACATCGCGTCCCCCGCTGGCAGCCGGGTGCTGTCGGCGGTGCGCGCGGATGGCAGCGGCAACTGCACTGCGACGCCCGTCGACCTGACGGCCGCGTCGTCCTACAAGATCGTTGAGAACGACTTCATGGCCGGCGGTGGCGACGGCTACCCCGTCACCAACACCGAGCCGACCTACGCGACGCAGAACATCATGGACCAGGACGTCGCGGACTACATCTCCGCGCACTCGCCGCTCAACCCGTTCGTCAACGGGCCGCCGGACGGGCGGATCAACTGCGCCGACTCGAACGGCGCGGGCACGGCGCCCGACTGCCCGGCGCTGGTCCCATCGCCGTAGCCGAGACCTAGGGGGAGAGCCCGCCGCGCGCGGGCCCTCCCCGCACAGGGTCGGCCGTGCCGGGGGGTCAGCTGAGACGGATACCGGTACCGGTTGAGCCGCGCCGCCGGAGAGCGGATGTTCTCGTATACGCCGGAGTCGTCGAAGCGGAGGTACGGCTCGCCTGCGTAGCCGAGGATCACGATCGTCTTCCCGCTGTAGTTGCTCAACCGCAGGCGGTCGTCACCGCCGACGACGCTCGCGTTGACTCCGAGAACGTTCGGGACGAGGCCGGCGACGGTCGAGACGTACCCGCGTCCGGCCGAGCCCCGGTGCGCTAGCGCCTGCGCGGCCAGCGCGAGCGCAACGGCCGCAACAACGGTGGCCGCCTTGCTCAGGTCCGGCCGAGCCCAGCGACCTCGGCCGGCTCAAGCTCGCGCCACGCCCCGGGCTCAAGCCCCTCGACAGCCAGGCCCGCGTAGCGGCTGCGGTGCAGCCGCGTGACCGGGTGCCCGACCGCGGCGAGCATCCGCTTGACCTGGTGCTTGCGGCCCTCGTGCAGCGTGAGCTCGACTTTGGAAGGGCCGATGCGGCGGACTTCGGCGGGGGCCGTGAGGCCGTCCTCGAGCTCGACTCCGGAGCGCAGCCGTTCGAGCGCCTCGTCCGACGGCTCGCCCTCCACCTCGGCTTCGTAGACCTTCTCGACACCGTAGCGTGGGTGGGCCAGCCGGTGGGCGAGCGGGCCGTCGTTCGTGAGCAGCAGCGCGCCGGTGGTGTCGGCATCGAGCCGGCCGACCGGAACGACCCGCGCCGGATGGTCGACCAGCTCGACCACGGTGCGACGGCGTTGTGGGTCGCGGGCGGTCGTGACGACCCCGGCGGGCTTGTGCAGGAGGACGTACGCGAGCGGCTGGGGCTCGAGCGGACGCCCGTCGAGCTCGATCTGGTCGCGGGCACCGACGAAGGTGTTGAGCTGTCCGGGCTCGCCGTTGACGGTGACGCGCCCAGCTTTGATCAGCTCGTCGGCGGCTCGCCGGGACGCGACCCCCGCCCGCGCGAGGTAGGCGTTCAGCCGCATGCGCGGATTATCGGCGGCTGGGCACCGTCGCCGGCCCGCGTTACGATCCGTACATGGCGAAAGACTGGTCGCGGAGCGCCTGGGACGACCTGCTCCTCTCGGGCGTGGTCGTGCGGCCCATCCAGTCGGTCCCCGTCGCGCACGCCGCTCGCCCCAGACGCGATCTCGGCCTCCCAGCGATGTGCCTGCTCGTCGGCGTGATGGTCGCACTCCTCTACGTCTGGCCGATCTTGATCCTGACCCAGCTCCTCGCCGGCGGCATGCGCTCGGCGATCTTCTGGCCGATCTTCGCCGGGAGCGCGCCCGTGGCCGGGCTGGTGGCGTGGGTCATCTCGATCTCCGAGCGGCGCTACTGGGCCGGGAACTGGCAGAACGTGAGCGACTGGGCCGACCCGCCTACCTGGAAGTAGCCCCTCCGGCCGCCGCCGTGCCGCACTACATCAGCCTGATGCGCTGGACGACGCAGGGAGTCGCGGGCCTGCCGGCCTGGCGCGACCGTGTCGAGGAGGGCCAGCGCGTGATCGAGACCGCAGGCGGCACGCTCATCGGCGTCTACGTGACCCTCGGGCGTTACGACGTGGTCGAGATCTTCGAGGCGCCCGACGACGGGACGGCCGCCGAGATCGTGATGAAGCTCGAGCGCCACGGCGCGGAACAAACGGAGACCCTCCGCGCCTTCACACGCGAGGAGGCCGAAGAGATCATCCGGCGCCTCTGACCGCCGGAAAAGTCACAGATTCGTCACGCCTCCGTCACCCACGCGTGCGCCCTTCGCGGCTAGGCTCGCAGCGGGCGGCGGGTGGACCTAGCTCCCCACCCAGGGTGGGGACGCGCGCGCGAGAACATGAAAGGGCGCGCCGCGGGTCTCTTCGGGCGGCATAGGCTCAGCGCGATGGCATGGCAATGGGAGGTCGCCGAGCGCGACCACGAGATCCACGTCGCGTTCAGGCGCGCCCTGTTCGGCTGGGCGATCTTCGTCGGGCGGAAGCCCTAGGCCCCGCGGCGCTCGGCCACCGTCTCCAGCCGCGCGCGGATCTCGCCCGCGTCCTCGCCGACGTCATCGAGCCGCGGGAGCTGCGAGAGCGACTCCAGGCCGAAGACCCGCTCGAACAGCGGCGTCGTCCGGTACCGAACCGCGCCCCCGACGCCCTCTTCGCGCCCGGCCTCGGCTATCAGCCCGCGCTCGACGAGTCCCGCCACGACCGAGTCCGCCGCCACGCCGCGAACTCGTGCGATCTCCGGGCGGCTGACCGGCCCGAGGTAAGCGACGATCGCCACCGTCTCGAGCGCCGCCGTCGAGAGCCCACGCTCGACCGGCCGCTCGAACAGACGCCCGCACGCCTCGGCCGCTTCACGCGCTGCGCGAAAAGCCCAGCCGCCCGCGGCGCGCTCCAAAACGATCCCGCTGCGCCCTTCACCGTACCGCTCCCCGAGCAGCCCGAGCGCGGTCTCGACCCGTTCCGGATCGTCGTTCGCGGCGACGGCCAGCTCCTCCGCCGACAGCGGCTGCGACGCCACGACCAGTAGCGCCTCGATCGTCCGCGCCAGGCCCTCGACGGGCCCGGCCGTGATCAGGCGGAGCGGGCGAACCCGGTCCATGCCGGCCTCCTTTCACCTTCGATTGCGTCCGTCCGCCGCACCCGAATCGGCCCGAACGGCGCGGCCTGCTCAAGCGCCGCGTCCCCGGCACGGCGCAGCTCCAGCAGCGCCAGAAACGCGACCGCCTGCTCGATCCGCGACATGCCCTCTACTTCCGCGTCGAGATCGAACACCCTGCGCCGGCGCAGCACGGCCCGGAAGCGCTCCAGGAACTGCGACACCGGCGGGAAGCGAAGCTCGAGATGCGCGAGCGACACGGCCGGCGGCTCGGCCGCCAGCACCCGCAGCGCCGCCGCGAGCCGCTCGGGATCCTGCGGCGCCAGCCGCCGCTCCACCCGGGGCGCAAGCGGGGCCGGGCCGAGACGGAAGAACCGGTCGCTCTCCCCTTCCAGCCGTTCCATCAGCCACTCCGCCGCCTCCTTCGCGCGCCGGTACTCCGCCAGCCGGCGCGCCAGCTCCTCCGCGGCCTCCTCCGGCTCGAGCTCCGAGAGCTCCGCCTCCTCGTCCGGGAAGAGGCCGCGCGCCTTCAGCTCGAGCAGCGCCGCAACCAGCACGAGGAACTCGCCGCACGCGTCGAGCTCCAGCTCTCCCCGCTCGGCCAGCCGCTCGCAGAACGTGACCACGATCTCGGCCACGTCGACCTCGGCCAGGTCGAGCTCTTCCTTG
>WNGF01014633.1_pt1 | contig 12839 bp, 11 predicted proteins | sample 5400641 | NCBI WGS metagenome assembly WNGF01 (sample SAMN13153371, study PRJNA577476) | soil metagenome | isolation source: 80 cm soil or saprolite under grassland replicate 2 | place: USA:California | collected 2016-06-15
CACTGGCTGCTTGTCGTTGCTGGGCGGCTACCCTGAGCGGCGATGCAGTCAGCAAGGTACGCGCCGCTCATCGCGGGTGGACCGCACGCCGGCGCCTTCCGAGCGCCCGCGGTGGGACGCAACGGCGTAGTGGCCGCGGCGCACGGCCTCTCCGCGACGGCCGGCTTACGGACTCTCTTCGACGGTGGGACGGCCGTGGATGCCGCTGTCGCGGTTGGGGCGGCGCTGGGCGTGGTCGAGCCGTTCATGTCGGGCATCGGCGGCGGTGGCGGATGCATGCTCATTTACGAGGCCGCCAAGCACTCCGTGCATACGCTGGACTACCTTGGCCCTGCGCCAGACACAGCCGACCCGACCGCGTTTTCGAGCATTGACGAGATCGATACCGACGTGCGCTCGGCCACGGTGCCTGCCGTCCTGGCCGGCTGGCTGGCCGCGCACGAGCGCTTCGGTCGGCTCGAACGTGCAGCTTTGTTCCAACCGGCGATCGAGTTGGCCGAGAAGGGTTGGCCACTCAGCCCCTGGGCGGCCGGCATCTTTGGCGACTACGCCGCGCGGCTGAACCGCCACGGCAGCGTCTACGCCATCGATGGCGACGGCCCAGCCGCGGGAGCGGTGGTGACGCAACACGATCTGGCGCGCAGCTACCGCCTGATCGGGGCGGGCGGCGGCGATGTGTTCTACGGTGGCGAGTTGGGTCGGCGCCTGGTCGCATCCGTCCGCGCCGCGGGCGGATGGCTGAGTGAAGCCGATCTAACCGCCTACGCGCCCAACTGGCGAACGCCGCTGGCAATCGACTATCGGGGCTGGACCGTGCACTCCACCCCGCCGCCGTCCACGGGGTTTCCAGTACCTGGAATGCCTGAAGATGCTCGAGCCGACTGATCTCACCGCGCTCGAGCACAACTCGGCCGAGTACCTCCACCTGTTGCTCGAGACGATAAGCTGGCCAGCGCCGACCGCACGCGTTACGCCTCGGCTGAGCCGAGCGTGCTCGAAAGGCTGCTCAGCCACGAGTATGCAATGCAACGGCGCCAACTCGTCGATCCGGCGCGGGCCGCCCCGAGCGAGGGTGAGCGCTTCCTGGTCAGTCAAAGCGGCGTGGTTCGCGCGGGAATACCGCGCGGCTCGGAGCACACGACCCACTTCGAGGTGGCCGATCGGTGGGGCAATCTGGTTGCGGTCACCCAGAGCAATGGCGCGCCATTCGGCTGCGGCTTCGTGGCCGGCGAGACGGGCATCGTGCTGAACAATTTCCTGTACTGGAACGATCTCGAGCCGACCAGTCCGAACATGCTCCGCGCGGGACAGCAGGGGCGAGATATGCCGATGGCGCCGTGCATCGTCACTCGCGACGGGCGAGTGGCGCTAGGGATCGGCACGCCGGGCAGTTACGGGATCCTGCAGACAACACTACAGATGGTGCTCAACAGGTTGGATTTCGGCATGCACATCCAGGCGGCGATCGAGGCGCCGCGGGTGCGCGCCTTCGAAGGCACGCGAGTGGACGTGGAAGGCCGCCTCGCGCCCGAAGTGGTCTCCGAGTTGCAAGCGCGCGGGCACGACGTGCGCGTGCTCGCACCGTGGACCTGGGCTGTCGGCGGCGGGCACGGCATTAGCGCCGACCCTGAACGCGGAGTGCTGCAGGGCGGTGCCGACCCTCGCCGCGACGGCCAGGCGGTGGCCTTCTAGGTAGCACCCACTTGCTGACGCCGCGGCAAACGGCATGTATTGTGCGACGCCGATGCAGTGCAAGGAGGTGCTACGTGGTCAAGAAAGGTCAACTCGAAGTCAGCAAGATGGACTCGCCCCGCCAGGGTGAGAAGCGCGACCCCGAGGGGCCGACGCCGGAGGGCATGCGCGGCCACAGCGCGGGCGCCCATGGCACCGCTCAAGTGAAGCGGCAGTCGGGCTCGCAGTCGCAGCGCACCAGCAAGGGCAAGCAGTAGCGGCTCTGACAAGTAAGCCGGCGCCCGCGCGGCACATCTTCTTCGGCCTCGCCGCGGCCGCTCTGCTGATGGCGTCGATCGACTCGACGATCGTCGCGGTCGCCATTCCGCAACTGACGACGGCGCTCAACGCGCCCTTGGCCTGGGTCGCCTGGACGCTCACCGCGTATCAGCTGGTCCAGGTGGTCATGCTGCCGCTGGCTGGCAAACTGAGCGATTCGCTCGGACGCAAACAGGTGTTTCTGTTCTGCGTCGGCATCTTCACGCTTGGTTCACTGTTGTGCGGCCTGGCGCCGTCGATCTGGCTGCTGGTCGCGGCGCGCGCAATCCAGGCCATTGGCGGCGGCGGGCTCATGCCGTCAGCCGTCGGCCTGGTCAGCGACCAGTACCGCGAGCGCCGCGCCCAGGCGATTGGCCTGTTCGCTAGCGTGTTTCCGATCGGCGGCATTGTCGGACCGAACCTGGGCGGCTTCATCCTGCAGCACTGGACCTGGCGAGAGATGTTCTTTGTCAACCTGCCGATTGGCGTCGTGGCGCTGGTCGGCGTGGCGCTGCTGTTGCCTAAGGACGTGTTTCGCAAAGCGCGCCACATCGACCTGCCCGGCGTAGCCCTGTACTCGGCGGCGATCGTGCTGCTCCTGGCGTCGATCACGGCGGCAGCCGACGATCCGGACCTCTGGCGTAATCCGCTGCTATGGCTAGCCGTGGCGATCAGCATCGGCCTGTTCGTGCTCTTCCTGCGCTACATCCGTGATGCGACCGACCCGATAATCGAGTACCCGCTCGTCGTTCACCAGCCGTTCCTGAACACGAATCTGTACAACCTGGTCTATGGCGCAGCCGTATTCGGCTTCACGTCGTTCATTCCGGCGTACGGCGTCGCGCGCTACGGCATGAGCGCGTTCCAGAGCGGCGCAGTGATGACCCCGCGGGGCCTGGCGATGGTGTGCTCGTCGATCGTCGCCAGCGTGTGGATCATTCGGCTGGGCTATCGACTGCCGATGCTGATCGGCATGGGCCTGGTCGCCCTGGCACTCGCGCTGCTCGGTCTGGCGCCGCAGCAATTGACGATCGGAACACTCACGCTCGACGGCTTCTGGATTATGGCCGCCATCCTCGCTCTGGGCGGACTTGGCACCGGGCTGTCGGCGCCGGCGTCGAACAACGCCGCGCTCGACCTGGCGCCGCAGCACGCGGCGGCGCTGACCGGGATCCGCAGTATGTTCCGTCTGAGCGGTGGAGCGCTGAGCATCTCGACCATCGTCCTCGGGCTGACATTCTTCGAGGACCGCGCCCGCGGGCTGTCGGTCGCCTTCGAAGTGCTGGCCGTCTTCGTAGTGCTGGCGATGGGCATTGCGTTCACGATCCCCGATCCGGCGCGCGAACGGGCGAGGCGCGGTTGAATGGACGGCGCATGCCACGCTTTGCCGCTGAGCAACTCGAGCGCATCGGTCATGCGCTGCTCGTAGCCGCTGGTACACCGCCAGGCGAGGCCGAGATCGTGATGCGCCACAGCATCGACGCCAATCTGGCCGGCCACGATTCGCACGGCATCATCCAGATCCCGACCTATATCGATCGCATCAAGGCCGGTCACATCGTGCCCGGCGCCGAGTGGACCTTCGTCCAGGAGTCGGCCACGACGACCGTCGTCGACGGCCATTGGGGCTTCGGCTATGTGGCCACCGAGCGCGCCATGCGGTTGACCATCGACAAGGCGGCGCGAGCCAACGTGGCCGCGGCGACCGTGTTTCGTCAGGGCCACATCGGTCGACTGGCGAGCTATCCACTGATGGCCGCGGCCGAAGGCATGATCGGACTGATCACCGCCGATTCCGGCCGCTCGGCCAAGCAAGTTGCGCCGTTCGGCGGACGTGAGGCACGCCTCGGCACCAATCCGTTATCAGTGGCGGTACCGTCGGACCTCGCTGGGCCGCTGTTCCTGGATATGGCGACGTCGGCGGTCGCCGCGGGCAAAATCTCACTCGCGGTCTCGCGCAATGAACAGGTGCCGCGGGGCTGGATCGTCGATCGCGACGGTCAGCCGACGACCGATCCCAATGCCCTGCGTGCTGGCGGCGCGTTGCTGCCGCTGGGCGGCACTGAGGGCTACAAAGGCAGCGGCCTATCCGCGATCGTCGAGATTCTGTGCGGACTGCTGACTGGCCTGGGCTTCGGCATCGACCCGACATTTCGACACAACGACGGCTGTTTCATCGCCGTGTTCAACGTCAGCGCCTTTCGGCCGCTGGCCGAGTTCAAACAGCAGGTGGCCGAGTTTGCCCAATACCTGCAGGCGACCGAGCCGGCACAGCCCGGCGGCAGGGTGTATTACCCAGGCGAAGTCGAGTATCTGCGCGAGCAGGAGCGCCGCGCCAACGGCATTGACGTCGAGGATGCCACCTGGCGCAAGCTCCAGGCGCTAGCCGCGGAGTACGGCTTGTCGTTGGACGGGTAGGCCGAGATTCTCGCGCAGTGTGGTGCCGGTGTAGTCAGTGTGATACAGCCCTCGGCGTTGAAGCTCGGGCACCACGTAGTCCACAAAGTCGGCGTAGCCGCCAGGCACATGCGTGGCCGCGATGACGAAGCCGTCGCATGCGCGCTCCACGAAGTGCTCCTCCAACGCGTCGGCCACCTCTTTGGGTCCACCGACGATCGCGTCGTCGGGCCGGCCGCGACTACTGAAGTGCATGAACTCGCGCACCGTGGGGTTGCGCTTGCCGCTCAGGCGCAGCACGCGGTCGCGAATGCTTTGCAGGCCCGACATGCCACTGATGTCCTCATCCGAGAGGGGTTCGTCCAACCCGCGCGTCGCGAAGTCAAAATTCAGCGCTTCGGACAGCAGCGATAGCTGATCGATCTCGAGCGGCAACTGTTCGGCCAGCGCCATCTTGTCCTCGGCTTCCGCTTTGGTCGCGGCGCATACGGGCAGCACGAGCTTGCACTGCACCATGCCGTCGGGATCGCGTCCCGCGTCGACCGCCTCCTGGCGAAACGCCCGATACACCTGCTGGCCAATTTCCAACGCTGGCGCAGTGGTGAAGATGACCTCACCCCAGCGGCCGGCAAAACGTCGCCCGCGGCCACTCTGGCCCGCCTGGATCACTACGGGATGGCCTTGCGGCGTGCGCGGCACAGTGAACGGACCGCGTGACGTGTAGTACTCGCCCACGTGGTCGAGCCGCCGCACACGCGTCGGGTCGGCAAAGCGGCCGCTCACCTTATCGACGATCAGTGCATCGTCGTCCCAGGAGTTCCAGTGGCCGAGCACGATCTCCATGAACTCGTCCGCGCGGTCGTAGCGCAGGTCGTGCTCGAGCACTTCGGTGCGGCCCATGTTCATCGCCTCGCCGTCGTTGAGCGAGGTGACCACATTCCAGGCGGCGCGGCCGTTGGTCATGTGGTCGAGCGTCGAGAACAGGCGCGCGACGTGGAACGGCTCGTAATACGTCGTCGAACAGGTCGCGCCCAGCCCGAGCTTCTGCGTCGCCGAAGCCATGACCATGAGGACCACGAGCGGATCGAGCTTCACGCAGCGGATGCCGTACTGGACGGTATGCGCGTGGTCGCCGCCGTAGCGGTCGGGCATCGCCAGTCGGTCGTCGAAGAAGGCCAGGTGGAACTTGCCGCGTTCCAAAATGCGCGCGATCTCGGCGTAGTAGTCAGGACTGAGGAAGTCGCTGCGCGATGCGGGATGGCGCCACGAGGCGGGCAGATTCGTGCAGTTCTGGGCCTGCAGGAAGCCCACCATGACCAGCTTGCGGTTCACGGTCATGTCTCGGCCCAGCATAATGGGTCCCGCTATGGAACCAGTGCGTGCAGCGGCGAGGGCAGGCTTGTCGGAGTTGGTGGACTTTGCCGCGGAGGCGTTCGCGGCCACGGGCGTACCGCCCCAGGATGCGCGCAAGGCAGCCGCGGCGCTGGTGGACGCCGACCTGCACGGCACGGTCACCCACGGGCTGAAGAACCTGCGCAACTACGTCTCGCAGCTTCTCGACAAGCGGATCAATCCGCAGCCGAATATGCGCGACATCGGCGGCGCTCGAGCGGCGCGCGTCATCACGGCCGATAACGGCCTGGGCCATGTGGCAGGCCATGTCGGGATGGAGCGCGCGATCGAGCTGGCGCGCGAGTTCGGCGTCGGCACCGTCCTGGTGCGCGATAGCAACCACTACGGTGCGTCCGGGTATTGGGCGCGCCTGCCGCTCCAGCACAACATGATCGGCTTTGCGTTCACGACCGCGTCGCCGCGCGTGGCGCCGTGGGGCGGCAAGCAAGGCGTGGTCGGCAACAACCCGCCTGCCTGGGCGGTGCCGACTCAGGTGGTGCCTGAGGGCGGCCAGTTCAACGCTGGCGAGGCCGATTCCGTCTTCCTGGACATCGCCCTGAGCGTCGTCGCCGGCAATCGGCTGGACATCTACAAACGGCGCGGCGAACCCATTCCGGCCGGCTGGGCGCTCGACAAAGAGGGCGAGCCCACGACCGACGCCGACGCCGCCAACGACGGCGGTACGTTCGCGCCGCTGGGCGACTACAAGGGCTCGGGCATGGCAATCGTGCTGTCGATGATTACGTCGCTGCTGGCGGGTGCCGCGTTCGACGACATTCGCGGCTCCAACAACGGCACGACGAATCACTGGTTCATGGCCTACGACGTCGCGCAGTTCACGGACCCTCAGCGGTTCGTCGCCGACGCCCGAGGTGTGCGCGAGCGCGTCCAGCGCAATCCGCCCCGCACTGGCTTCGAAAAGGTCTACGCGCCGGGCGATATCGAAAACGACAACGCCCGCAACTATCTCCAGAACGGCATCCCATTCGAGCAATTCACACTTGACGAGCTCGGCTGGGTGGCCGAACACACGGGCGTGCCGCTGCCCGTCCACGCCAGCGTCCGATGACCATCGAGGTGCTGCGCGACCGCGCTGGCGTGCCACATGTCTACGCCGACACGACAGCCGACGTGTACTTTGGCCTGGGCTACGCGATGGCCGAAGACCGCTTGTGGCAGATGGACAGGCTGCGCCGCCGCGCATTGGGCCGCCAGGCGGAAATCCTGGGCCCGGCGTACGTCGAAAGCGACCTCATGCATCTCGCTCTCGGCATTCCGGCCATCGCCGAACGGGAGGTCGCGGAAACCGACGATGCCACACGCGCGGTGTTGGAACAGTTTGTCGCGGGCATTAACCGCTGCATCGATTCAACCGCGCTGCCGCGAGAATTCCTCCTGCTGCACTACGAGCCTGAGCCGTTCACCGTGCGCGACGTCATCGCGACGCTACGCGGCCTGTGGTGGTCGCTCAACGGGCGGCTCCAGACGTTGACCATCGGCGAGGCCGCGGGCCTGCTGCCCGAGCACCTGCAAGCTGCATTTCTCGAGCCCGAGGCGCCCGAAACGCGCATCTTGCCACCTGGCACGCCGTATCCGGCGGTGCCGCCGAGTGAGAACGGTCACCTGGGTACCAGCGATGGGTCGGGCAGCAACAACTGGGCCGTCGCCGGGTCGCGCACGGGCTCGGGCAAGGCGCTGCTGTGCGGCGATCCGCACCAACCGTTCTGGGTCCCGTCGAGCTGGTACGAATACGCCGCCCACGGACCCGACGACGATGCCGCGGGCGCCGGACCGGTCGGCGTGCCCGGTCTGTGGTGGGGCTCCAACGGCACAGTCGCCTGGGCCATCACCAACAACGCCGCCTCGACGCGCGATCTGTACCGCGAGCTGGTCCATCCAACCGATCCGTCGCAGTACCGCGACGGCTTGACCTGGCGCCGCTTCGACGAATCAGTGGTCGAGGTCGCGGTGCGCGGCCAGCCAGCGATCCGCCACACCCAGCGCGCCACCGTGCGCGGCCCAGTCGTGAACCACGTCCTGACCGGCCTTGACGACGAGCCACCGTTGGCATTGCGCTGGGTGGGCCAGGAGCACATGGACGATATCCGCGCGGGCATTGCGCTCGGTCGCGCGCACGACTGGAACGGCTTCCGCGCGGCGCTGCGCGACTGGGCGGTGCCGGTCTTCAACTTCGTCTATGCCGACGCCTCAGGGCGAGTTGGCTACCAGTGCGCGGGGCGCGTGCCGCTGCGCGGGCGTGTGCGGCGCGGTTATCGCGATGCGCAGCATCCGGATGACACCTGGCACGGCTACGTACCGTTCGACGGCTTGCCGAGCGTGGTCGATCCGCCACGCGGGTACGTCGCTAGCGCCAACGAGCGCGTCACGCCGGGAGATTACCCGTATCCGTTGCACGGTGCGTGGGGCACTGGGCATCGGGCCCAGCGCATCCACCAGGTCCTCGGCAGCGCCGATCGAATCGATCGAGCGACAGGGATCGCGCTGCAGAATGACGTCAAGAGCACGCGCGCCGAGCGCCTGTGGACAGCGTGGCCGCCACGCTCTTCGAAACCTTCATGGACTTATGGCAATCCCGCGTCATCGCCGCCCGTTTTCCCGACCGCCTGCACGGACTGCTGCATGGCCAGTCCAACGTGGCCGCGCGCCTGATCGAACTGGCCGACCTGGACTGGTTCGCAGGCGACCTGCAGACTGAGCTGCTGGCGATCGCCGCGGCGGCCGTGCAGCTGCTGCGAGCTCGCCACGGCGTCGACTGGCAATGGGCCAACGTGCACCAGGCGCATTGGCGTCACCCACTCGATCGGCCTGAGTTCGATATCGGGCCGCATCCGGTGGACGGCTCGGGCGACACGGTGCGCAACACGGGCATGGTCGGCGCGTTGGGCGGCGCCGAATACCGCATCGTGGTCGACTTTGCCGAACCCGAGCGGTTCCTGGCCGTGCAGAACATCGGCAACTCTGGCCAGCCCGGCACGCCCCACTATGCTGACCAGTTCCAGCCGTGGCTCGCGGGCGAGAACCACGAGGTGTGCTTGCGCCGGGCCGACGTGGAGCGCGACCTGGAGTCTTCGACTGTTGTGGAGCGAGCCGGTGCCGTCACGGCCTGAGATTCCCGCCCGCCTGGGTGACAGCCGGGTGGTGGCGATCCTGCGCCGAACCGACTCGCGCGCAGCCGTTGCCACGGCCGAGGCGCTGCTGGCTGGTGGCATCGACAGCCTCGAGGTGACGTGCGACAGCCCAGGTGTACTGGACATGATCCGCGATATCGCGTCGGCGTTGGGTGACCGCGTGCTACTTGGGGCCGGCACGGTGCTCGACGAGGCGACCGCGCGTGCTGCGCTGGACGCCGGCGCACGATTTCTGGTCAGTCCGCACCTCGACGCGGCGCTGGTGTGCCGTCTAGCGGACGAGGGCGTCCCTTGGATCCCCGGCGCCTTCACCGCCACCGAGGTGCTTGGTGCCTGGCGTGCCGGCGCCTGCGTCATCAAGCTCTTCCCCGCCGGGTCGGTCGGCCCTGGCTATCTGAAAGATTTGCTAGGCCCGTTCAAAGACATCCCCCTGCTGCCCACAGGCGGCGTCACCATCGACAATGCCGCCAGTTTCCTGGAGGCCGGCGCATGGGGCCTGGGCATGGGCTCCGCAGTGGTCGACCGGGCGCTCGTGGCCGGCGGCCGTTTCGAGGAGCTAGAAGCCCGCGCCCGACACGTGCGCCAGATCGTCGACAATGTGGCCGCGCGGGTCGGCTGACGCGCAGGTGGGGCCGCTCGGGATCCTTGGCGGTGGGCAGCTGGGGCGGATGACGCTCCTGGCGGCGGGCGCGCTCGGCATCGATGTGGTCATTGGTGAGCGAGCACCAGGCTCGCCCGCGGCGCGGCTCACCAGTTCAAGTGTGGTCTTCAGGGAACGCTGGGAAGACCAGCAGGCGCTCGACGCCCTGGCAGCGGCGGCGCCGGTGATCACGCTCGAGAACGAGTTCGTCGATGCCGACGTACTGCGCGGCCTGCAACGCCGCGGGGCGACGGTGTGGCCGGGGCCAGACTGTGTGGCCACGGTCCAGGACAAGCTCATCCAGAAGCAGGCGCTGCTGCGCGCGGAGCTCCCCGTGCCCGCGTTTGCGCCGATCCCACACGCGCAGGCGTTGCAGCAGCTCGGCGACGAGCTCGGTTGGCCGCTCATGGTCAAGGCGCGCCGCGACGGCTACGACGGTTACGGCAATGCCCTCGTGCACGACACAGACGAGGCCCAGCGCGCATGCGAGCGCCTCGGTTGGCCAAAGCGCCAGCTGTACGCCGAAGCCTTTGTCGACTTCGTTCGTGAGCTGGCAGTGCTCGTCGTGCGCGGCCAGGACGGCGCGCTGGTCACCTATCCCACCGTCGAAACGCAGCAGGACCCAGGTCTTCATATCTGCCGCGCCGTGCTCGCGCCAGCCGACGTGCCAGCCACCGTGGCCGAGCAGGCGCAGCAGATTGCGCGCGGCGCCGTTACGGCGGTGGATGGCGTGGGTGCATTCGGCGTCGAGCTCTTTCTGCTGCCGAATGACAGGGTGCTGCTCAACGAGCTGGCGCCGCGACCGCACAACTCGGCGCACTATTCGATCGAGGCGTGCATCACCTCGCAATTCAGCAACCATGTGCGCGCGGTATTCGGCTTGCCATTCGGTTCAACGGACATGCGCGCACCGGCAGCGGCGATGGTCAACGTGCTCGGTCACGGCGGCTCCGCCGAAGCCAATCTTGGCGCGGCGCTGACCGTCGGCGACGTGTTCGTGCACCTCTACGGCAAGACCGAAAACAGGCCGGGCCGAAAGCTCGGCCACGTCACCGCCCTCGGGCTGGCACGAGACGAGGCAGCACAGCGGGCACAGCGCGCCGCGGACGCACTCGGCCTGTGACGCAGCCGCTGGTCGGCATTGCGATGGGCAGCTCCTCAGACTTGCCAACGCTGAAGCCCGCGGCGGAGATCCTCGAGCGCTTCGGGGTGGCGCACGAGCTGCGCGTGCTGTCGGCGCACCGCACACCCGACGCGATGAGCGCGTATGCCCAGCAAGCCTATGGACGTGGGCTGCGTGTGCTGATCGCGGGCGCCGGCGGCGCGGCGCACCTGCCGGGGATGCTCGCTGCGCATACGCCACTGCCGGTCATTGGCGTGCCAGTGGCGACGACGTCGCTGAACGGACTCGACGCGTTGTTGTCGATCGTGCAGATGCTCTGCTGGCGGTCGAGATCCTCGCCACAAGTGACGCGGCATTGTTCGAGCAGCTGTGCGCATATAAGGACGAGCTAGCGGCGACGGCACGCCAGCAAGACGCCGAGCTGCAGGCCTAGAAGAACTCCAGGCCATCGAGAGCCGCCAGGTGGTCGGCGATGTCGGGCGATGGCCAGGCGTGGCAGCGGGCGAGGTAGCGCCGTAAGCGATGGTTCGGCTCCAGGCCGTTGACCGTCCAGTGGTCGAATGTGCCGTCAGCCACCCGCTGCAGTCCGGTTTCGAGCAGCAGCCCGAGCCAGAACGCCCCAAACAGAAGCAGATAGCCGCGCAGCCGCTCGCGGACGCCATCGTCGTCGAGGTCTCTGAGACACCGTGCGTTCGAGCAAACGGATCGGTACGGTCAGCGTTGCGAAGACGTTCACGCGGTGGCGCGGCGAAACGCTGGCGGACGTCCAGTGTGTCAGCCGGCCTCCCGCTTTCAGAGGGAACGAAAGCGGGGGGTTGGCGGTCAGCCGCCGGTCGTGATTGCGCGGATCGCCAGGCCCATCGTGAACAGGGCGGCCAGGCCAAACGCGAGCGGGCGCGAGACCGTCCGGTTGGTAATGAGCTGCTGGGCGAGCGGCAGCGCGACGATGATCGACAAGCCATAGAGGTAGTGCAGATCGTCGCGTGGCCGGCCGCCGATCACCAGCAGCACCAGGCCGAGCAGCGCCTGCCCGATGCCGAGTATCACGCCGATGGCCAGCGCGCCGCCGAAGGCCGGCGTTACTGGCAGACGACGCACGGCCAGGAACAAACCCCACAGACCCACGGCGGCGAAGTACAGCACCAGCGCCCAGGCGAAGAGGCTGTGAATCTGGACGAACGTGCTCACGCGCTGTCGCTGGCGACTGAGATCTGCTCGGGATCGACGCGCAGGTGAAAGACGCTCGGTGTCGAAGAGCGCAGCCCATCGGCCAGGAGGGAGCTGAACTCCTGCTCGTCGCGCACCGTGACCCCATTAGCGCCGAGAGCTCGCGCGATGCCCGCGAAATCGACCGGGCCGAGCGCCGTGGCGATGGGCCGGCCAGGATGCTCGCGCTCCTGGTGCATCCGAATCGTGCCGTACTGGCTGTTGTCGTAGACCAGGACGACGATGGGCACCTTCTCGCGCACCGCGGTCTCGACCTCGAGGCCAGTCATCAGAAAGCCGCCGTCGCCGACCAGCGACACGACCGGCCGATCCGGTCGAGCCAGGCGGGCAGCGATACCCGCCGGGACCGCGTAGCCCATCGCGCCCGACGTCGGCCCGAGGAACGTGCCCGGCTCGCGCCAGCGCAGATAGCGCGCCGGCCAGCCGCCAAAGTTACCTGCGTCGGTCGTGACGACTGCGTTTGATGGCAGGACGCAGCGCAGTTGCGCGGCGATCGTTTGCTGATCGAGGTAACCGGGCCGTGCTTGACCGCGTTGCGGCGTAGCCTGCGCTTCGTGCGCGGCGCGATCGACGGCGTTGCGCTTGCGTCGCTCGTCGAGCGTGCTGTGTGGCGCGGGTGTCCGGGCGATCGCGGCCAGCAGCGCCTCGGCGAACAAGGCAGCATCCGACTGAATCGGCACATCAGCGGGTCGATGGCCACCCAGGCCTTCGGCCCACAGGTCGACGTGGATGATGCGCGCGCTGACTGCCGGCACGCGATACGCCTGACTGGTCATCTCGTTCAGGCGCGTGCCGACCGCGAGGATGACGTCGGCATCGAGCAGGCGCTGCACCACCGAACCCGGTGCCCCGAGGCCACCGTGGCCGAGGAACAGCGGATGATCGTTCGGGAAGACGTCTGGCCGACGCCAGGCGGCGCTGA
>WNGF01014657.1_pt1 | contig 12839 bp, 8 predicted proteins | sample 5400641 | NCBI WGS metagenome assembly WNGF01 (sample SAMN13153371, study PRJNA577476) | soil metagenome | isolation source: 80 cm soil or saprolite under grassland replicate 2 | place: USA:California | collected 2016-06-15
GAACTCCGCCAGGGATCGGGGTGCGGTGGCCAGGACATTCAGCGCTGCCTGGCCTTCGCCGTATAGCTCCCGGTCGCTCAGGGTCCGGGCTCGGCGCACGGCGGCCACCTGAGGGGTGACCAGGCGGCGCAGCTCGGCGGCCAAGCGCTCCTCGTGCTCCTGGGCGCAGGCGGCCTGCGCCTCGGCGTCCACGCGCCCGGGAGAAGGGGTCACCCCGTCGCGGGCGTACAGCTCGGCCACCAGCTCCCGGGTCGCTGCCCGGCGCCGCTCCTCGCGGCGCCGCACGGTGGCGTCGAACGCGTCCAGCGCCGCTTGGACCGCGTCGAGGTCGACGCCCAGCCGCGCAGCCGCCTCCACGTACGGGCGCTCCGGCGCCGGACGGCGGCGCGCGGTGGTGGTGCTGGTGGGTGCGTGGCTGGATGGCGTCACCTGCTGCCTCCTTCGGGATCCTGCTTGCGGGGGAGGCTGGGGCCGGCCGTCGCCGGGTCGCGGGGGCACGAAGAGCCTGGGACGGGCCAGCCCCAGCCGCGGGGCGCCAGTGCCAGCCCGCTCCCCTCCTGCGAGCCGGCCCTGGCCGTCTCACGCCAGGAGCCGACGCCACCCCTCCACGTGCGCGCCGCCACCGCGGCCTGGCGCCGCTGGCAGCCGGACCGGTCGGTGCAGACCCAGGTGATCGGCATCGACGGCGTCAGCGGCCGCCAGCCCCACAGCCCGACCCGGCCGCAGGCCAGGCACCAGCACAGCCGTGCCGCGCCCAGCTCCCCAAGGGCAGCGCGCAGGCCGAGCGTCCAGCCCCGCACCGTCACCCTGGCCGCGTTCACGCCGGTCGCCCCTCGCACACGTGCCCGTCGAACGCGGCCCACGCCTCGCCTGACGTTGCTGTGCCAGGGCTGTTCCAGCCGCAGCCTCGACAGCAGGCCAGGAACTCGCCCGCGTCCAACACCAGGAGCGGCCACGCAGACGAGGCGTTCGCCATCGGGGTGGTAGGGCAACCTTGGAGCATGGGCATCGCGATCAGCGGCCCTGTGGCTGCGTGCGCGTCCAGCCCACGCGTCGGGCCGCCACCGAATCACCCATCGCTGACCTCACTTCGGCTTGTGCCGCTCTGCTCGCGGCGTTCGGGTTCGCTCACGTCTCTCAGCAAGAGCGGACAGGTCGAAGTGAAGAAATTGTCCGAATGGCCGGCCACGGTGGACATTTCTCCTCGGACAAACGCCAGACTGAGAGGGAACGCTCTGCCGTCCGCCGGAGGCGACGAGGTGCGTAGCAGCGGAGCAAGGGGCGGCCGACCGCTCAAGCCGCTCGACCCGAAGGCGCGAGGACGCGCGCGGTTCGGCGTTGCGCTCCGAAACGCGCGCACGGCTGTCACGGGCCTGTGCCAAAGGGAGCTGGCTGAGCGCCTTTCCGCCGCAACTGGCCAAGCGGTGGGGCGGTCGTACGTCACCAAGGTAGAGCTGGGCGAACTCCTTCCGTCCTTCGAGTTCGCGTGTGCGGCTGGCGAGACGCTTGGCTGCGAGGGCGTGCTCAAGGCGTGGTGTTGCCGGCAGGGCTGTGTGGAGATCGTTCGGCATGAATGCGTGGGCTTCGTTTGGCAACGGTTGATGTGCATAAAGGCGGGAGATGCCGCAGCGCCGACCGGATGCCGGTCGGCGCTGGGTGGGTGGCCGGTCGTGCCGTGGTGGTCAGTCGCGGGTGAGCTCGGCGGCTGCGCGTTTGGCGCAGGCGTCGTCGACCAGGGCCTTGCCGTCGGCTGCAGCGGCGATGAGGGCGGCGGTGGCGGCGTTGTTGAGCTTGCGGGGCAGGCCGCCGGCGACGCGGTGGAGCCGGGCGATGGCGTCGTCGGCGAACAGGGGGTCGGTGCGACCGACCAGGGTGAGGTGGTGGCGCAGATAGGCGGCGGAGTCGGCCAGGTCCATGGGCGGGAGGGTGTAGCGGGTGGCGATGCGCTGGTCGAGCGCGGCGAAGACGCCAAGGCGGAGCTTGCGGGCCAGGGTCGGCTGGCCGACGAGGATGCCGGCAAACGGGCTGGTCGAGTCGAGGTCGGCGTTGGTGAGCAGGCGGAGTTCCTCGAGTTGCTCGGGGGAGAGCAGGTGGGCTTCGTCGATGACCAGGACGACGCGGCGGTGGCGTTCGGCTTCCTCGGCGGCGAGCAGGTCGGTGGCTTGACGCATGACTTCGGCTTTGTGGAAGCGGGGGTTGGCGCCGAGCGCGGAGACGATGGCGACGTAGAGGCCGCGGGTGCCGAACGCGGGGTTGGGGACGTAGATCAGGTGATGCCGGGTTTGGTCGAGGGTCGCGACGGCGGCGCGGACGGCGACGGTCTTGCCCGCGCCGACGTCGCCGCAGACGACCCCGAGGGCGGCGTCGGCGACGCAGAAGCAGATGCGGGCAACCGCTTCGGCGTGCGCGGCGCGCAGGTATGCGCCTGGGTCGTCGTGCTCGATGGGCTGAAGCGCCTCCAGGCCGGGCAGGGGCAGGTCGCGGTAGGCGATATGGCCGACGGTGGTGTCCTCGTGGGCGGCTTGGACCAGGCCGAGGTAGTCGATCCCGGTCGGCTCGGGTTGGGGGCGGGCGGCTTGGGGGACGGCGGGGTGGGTGTGATGGCCGATCACCAAGGGGGTGGCCACCCCGGCGGCGGCGCCCTCGGCGAACACGGTCAGGCTGGTCAGGTCCTCGGGGTCGTAGCGCAGCTCGATGCGCCGGCCGACCAGGGCGGGGTCGACCTGGTAGCGGTTGCCGTGAAGCGAGACCGTGGCGGTCTTGGCGACCACCCGGATCGCTGACCAGCGGAACGCCTCGGCCATGAGCACGGGGTCGGCGGCCCGGGGTGGCCCGCCGGCCAGGAACCGGGCGATCGGGGTCTGGCCGGTCTCGGCGTGGACCCGGCAGTTGAGCACCTGCTCGGTCCAGGCAGCGAAGCGGTCGTTGAGCTCGTCCAGCGAGGCGATCCCAGCGGCCTCGGCCTCCAACAGGAACCGCTCGCGGATGACCCGGTTGAGCCGCTCCTGCTTGCCTCTGCCCTGGGGCCGGTACGGCTGGCTGTGGACCAGGCGGATGCCGAGCACGGCGCAGCAGCGCTCCAGCGCCGCGTTGGCGTAGGGCGCGCCGTTGTCGACGTAGAGGACCTCGGGCAGCCCGCGGCGCAAGATCGCCGCCCGGAGCACGTCCTGGCCGGCGCGGGTGTTCTCCTCGGCCATCCAGCGGCCGTGCACCAGCAGGCGCGAGTGGTCGTCGACCAGCACAAACAGCTTGGCGCGCTTGCTGCCGGCCACCCGAGGGTGGGGCACGAACGGTCCCGTGAGCACGTCGCCGATCCAGCGCTCGCCTGGCCGTTCGGCCTCGTAGCGGCCGAACACCCCGGTGGGCTGGGCCGCCAGCGCGGCCCGGCTGAGCCCCTTGCGGCGAAGGTGGGCGCGCACGGTGCGCTCGCTGATCGGGATGCCGTGGCGGTGGTAGAGGATCGAGGCGATGTGGGCCGCCGAGCGGGCCGGGCGCTCGGCGCGCAGCGCGGCCGCCTCGGCGAGTAGCTCGGGGTGGCGGCGCACCACGCCAGCGTCGGCGCGCTGCTTGGGGCGCAGCCCGTCCAGGCCGCGGGCCTGGTAGCCGACGATCCAGCGGTCCAGGGTCCCGCGGCTGAACGTGCGCATGGTGCCGTCGGGGGCAAGGTGGGCGGTGGCGGCCAGCGCGCGGACGAGCCGGCCGCGCTCGGCCGGCGACAGCCGTGGGTTGGCGGGCTCGGCGATCACCCGGTAGCGGAACAGGGCGGCCTGCTCGGCGGGATCGTCCGAGCCGGACGGGCGGGTGGTGGGCACAGCCACCTCCTTCAGGGCGGGGGTCGGGGTTCCGGCGGCAGCCAACGCCGTCCTCCCTGCCCTGCCCAGGGCGGGCTTGTGGTGGCGCCCAGCCAGCCGCCGCCGCTGACGAGCGCCGCCAGCGGCCAGGTGGCCGGGGCGGCCACACCCAGCCGCCGCCGCACCCCGGCAGCGACCAGCTCAAGAGCGGCCAAGCAGGCGTGCTCGGCCGCTGCATCAAGGGCAGCCACCAGCCCGCCCAGCTCGACCACCAGCGCACACAGCCCCGCCGCCAGCATCGGCGCGCGGACCCGGAACCGGCGCCACCAGTCCCGCACGGTGGTGTGCGGCACCCCCAGGCCGGCGGCGACCACACGCAGACCCGCCCCGCCCGCCGCCCGCCCCAGCGCCGCGCCGATCACCTCGACCGCATCCAGGCGCCGCAGCAACGCAAACGACGGCAGCAGCGCATGGGTCACCCCACACGGCCGGCACCTGGCCCGGCGCACCCAGACCCGCCAGACCCCACCACCCCAGCGCACCCAACGGTGGTAGCCCGACCACGCCCCCATCGGCTGACCGCAGCCCGGGCAGCCCGGCCACGGGACCTGGACACGCTGGCCGGCTGCCGCGTACTGCTCGACGCTGAGCGAGCAAGCCCATACGATGGCCACGGTGTGCTGACACCGCCTGGACCCTCCCGGAGCGCCAACTCCTATCGGGAGGGTCCTTCGCTTGTCACGGACTCGCGCATCCTGCCCACCCCCACGAGTCCATCCCAAATCAGCGATGCCGTTCCCGTGCCCTACGTCCTCAGGCAATCACGCCGGTAACACCCGTGCCCTACGTCCTCAGGCAATCACGCCGGTAACACGTGGAGGCAGGCCGCGGAGGAGGAACGGATGGACCGTCGGACGCTGATGACCCGCGTGCCGGTCGGCCTAGCTGCGCTAGCGGTTGTCGACGGCCGTCCGGGGCGGCCGCCGGTCCCCGGCGAGGCTGGCGGCTTGGATGCTGAGCTGCTTGCTGCGGCTGAGCACGCAAGGCGCGCCGACCACGGGATCAGGCGGGTCGGCCAGGGCATCGCCCTTCAGCTCGACCGGGAGACCGCCAGGTGGCGCCTTATGGATGACACGCATGGGGCGAAGGAGGCTGGCGCCGGGATCGGCGAGCACATCCAGACCATCTCGGCGCTGATCCCAAGCGCGGCTCACGAGCAGGCCCGCAGCGCCTTGCTGTCCGCCCGCGCGTCGGCTGCGCAGCTCGCTGGGTGGTGTGCGTGGGAGCAGCGCAACCTGGCGGAAGCGCTCCGCTGGTCGACCCGTGCCGTCCGCGACGCGATCCGAGCCGGCGACCGTCCCTTGGCGGCGTATGCGCTTTCGCGGGCGGCGGCCTACCAGCTCCGCTCTGGCCGGATCACCGACGCTGCCAAGTCCGTTGAGCCGGTCTGGCGTGTCGCCAAGCTCCCGGACACGCCGCCGCTGGTCGCGTCCTGCTTCGCCGCTACCTGCGCCAATGCTCTGGCCGCCAGCGGCGACGCGACAGGCGCCCTGCGGGCGTCAGCTTGGTCCCGCCACGCTTTTGACCTCCACACCGGCGACCACGCCGAGGCGCCCGGATGGCTCTACTTCTATACCGAGGCGCAGATGACTGAGTGGCTCGGACGCGCCGCGCTCTTGCTCCGCCGTTGGGACGAAGCGGCCTCCCAGCTCCAGACCTGCCTTGCCGCCCTCCGCGTCGGCTTCCCGCGTGAGGCGGGAGTCGCGCTCACCGCGCTGGCCGAGGTGTGCGTCGAGCAGGGCGACCTCGACACCGCCGAGGAGTTCGGCGGGCAGGCGCTGGACGTGGCGGAGCAGTTTGGGTCAGCCCGTGGCGTCGCGCGCCTTGCCGGCGTGCTGCGGCGTATGCGCCGCATCGCTCCGGATGCGCCCGCGACGCTTCGCCTCGCTGAGCGTCTCAAGCTGGCGCAGCAGCGCCCTGCCAACCTCTGACATGCTACGGACGCACCTGCCTGCCACATCGTCGTGGGCTATAGATCCCCTCATCGCCCAACAGCTACGATGGGTGGATGACCGACCAGACGATCCCCAGCCCTCGGGCAACTCGGCGCGTTCTCGTCGTCTGCGCCGGGAACATCTGCCGCTCCCCGGCTGCGGAAGCCGTCATTCGCCTCCTCGGCACCGGCCACTCCGCAGTACACCTGGAGGTGAAGTCGCGCGGGACGCAGAACTGGAACGTGGGCAAGCATGCTCACCCTGCCATGAGCCGCATCGCCGCGGAGCGTGGCTACGACCTGTCAGCGCACGTCGCCGCTCAGGTCGCCACCGAGGACCTGATGTGTGCAGACGACGTACTCGTCATGGACGACGAGAACTACCAGCAGCTTGTCGCAAGATTCCCGGCCGACCTCCTCCGACACGTTCGGCTCCTGGATCCCGCCGGCATTCCAGATCCGTGGCTGGTCGACCAAGACCACGCCTACACCAGCTGCCTCGACCGAATCGAGCTTGCCGCTCGCGCCTACCTCGCCGACCTCGAAGCGAACGCCCAGCACCGCTGAGCGGCAGCGGCCTACTCGCCCGTCCCGGCGCGGGCCACCACGGCCGCGTGCCTGGGGACCTCCTCCCGTCCCAGAGGCCGGCTCGCCCTCGGGGCGCTGCTGGTGCTCGTCGCCGTGCTCGGCGGAGCGCTTTGCCGGGCCTGATGCGCAGCCTGCCCGTCGCCGACCCAAGCGCGGGCTTCCTTCCCGCGTTGGATGGCGCGCTGGCGGGTGGCGCAGCGCGTGCTAGTGGTAAGGGCGCGGGTGGCGCAGCGCGTGAGCAATAGGACTGATTAGGCCGAGGGCAAGACCGAAGGCCAGGGGAACAACCAGGTGGGCTGGTGCCGCTCTTCGATCCGGCTCACGATCGCTCTGATCTCTGCGAGCAAGGCGTTCAGGTCGAGCTGTTCGCCCGCGACCGAGACGATGTTGGTGGTGGGGTCGTAGTGGCGGAGCATCTCGCTGGCGCTCATGGGAAACGCCTCGATCCGCCCGATACAACGGTCCCCGAGGTGCCGGGTCACGCTGTCATGGAACCAGTCGTCGATCCGCTCGTCGAGGTGCTCGATGGCGTTGCGGAGCGCACGGTTCTGGAGCGGGGAGTCGTCCGCAACTTTGAATGCCTTCCGGAGCTGGCGGCCGCGCCTCTTGTGCCGTGAGCCTTTGTCGGATGGGAAGAAGATCTTGGAGATGTTGCCGAGGGCGCCAAGCACCGTACTGATGCCGAACCAGCAGGCGTCCATGTCATCGCGACCGAAGTCACCGCGGGCCAACGCGCGGTTGAGGAGCTCGACCCCGGTGCTGGCGTCCTTGGACAGGTGAAGGACTTCGGCCTCGAACAACCACTGGAGCTGCGGTTCTAATTAGGAGCGGTTCGAGGCTCGACTCGGCAGCGTTGACTGACTTGGTCATAGCGAGGGGAACGCTACACCCAGGGTCAACGCGATTTCGCGCTGGTAGAGCGGCGGAGCCCCCCTGGAACATGGCCGGGGGTCATCAGCCGGCCGGTCGCCGCCTGGGCGCTGGGCGCCTGGCCCGCCCGTGCGGAGCGAAGGCCCGCCGGGCCAGGGCTCATGGTACTTCGACCCAGCTCAGAACTGTCGATCACCGTTGACAGTCTGTAGATCGCTGATCTACAGTACGCGCGTGGTAGACAGCAGCCCCGCAGCCCAGCAAGGAACCCCCCGCCAGGGCCAGCGGCCCACAAGCACGTTGACAAATTACAGAGCGAGCCTACCGACCGGAGCCTCATCAGCCCCCACAAGCGGAGTGGAGTCCTCGGCGGCGTCGCGCGCCAGCAGCGGCCGGGCGCATCGTCGTGCGCCCAGGTCACCGGTCAGATCTGGCGTGGCGCCCCCGGAGCTTGAGGAGACGAGGAGGAATCCATGGTGATACGAAGGCATCCGTGCACGCCGGTCGGCGTGGCCGAAATCGGCAAGAAGCTCAAGGTCCCGCGGTCAACGGTCGGGCAGTGGCGCTGGCGGTCGGGCCGCGGAGGCCTCCGCGGCAAGCCGCTGCCGCAGCGGCGGTGGACAGTGTCGGGGCAGCCCGTGTGGTGCTGGGAATGTGACATCGAGCCGTGGGCCAAGGAGACCGGGCGGTTCCCCCAACCAACCCGGTGGTGAGCTGGGGACGCAACGCACCACAGTCTCCGCCGCATCGCACCCGAACGGTGGAGGTCGTCCAAGCATCAGCCCGGTGAGCTGCAGGAACGTCGGGGACGAGTGGGGATGAGTGGTGGAGCACCGGAGGGGAGCAGGGCCTGGAGGGGGTGGTCGCCAAGCGGCAGGCCGCGTCCTACCGGCTGCGGCGGCGCCACCCGGACTGGCGCAGCTCGCCCATGAGCAGTAGGCCACCTTCCTGGTCGGCGGCTACGTGCCCGGCCCGGGCGGAGTGGGGCGGCTGCTGTCCGCGCGGTCGACGCCGGCGGTGGGCTGCGGCACGTGGCCAGTGTCGAGGCTGGCCTGGTCCCGGCAGCCCGCCGACGGCTCGCCGGGTTACGGCCGAGGCCAGCCCTTTCGCGGGCACGGTCGGCAGTGGCCGCTAGGGTGCCCGGCCGGCAGCGGGACCCCGGCCGGCGTGGATCCGGCCGGAGCTTGCGGTGATAGTCGCCTACCGCGGTTGGGACGGCGGCCAGCTGTGCTACGCCCGCTACGTCGGCCCTATTTCGAGGTTGATCGCCAACCTCCCCTGCTGCTCGACCTCGCCCAGGTGGCCAAGTCCGTGGCCGACCGGGTCGTCGGCGTCGGCCCGCTGCAGCCCTTCCTCGACGACCCGGAGGTGGAGGAGATCTGGATCAACGAGCCGGGCAAGGTCTTCGTCGCCAAGGCCGGCCAGCCACGCCTGACCACCACCGTCCTGGACGAGCAACAGGTCCACGACCTGGTCGAGCTGATGGTGGCGCGCCGACGGCCAGGGCGGCCAGGGCGACCACCACCCAGGTGGGGAACCGAGGGCGCATGGGTCCTGCCTTGCGGTCGGCCGTCGCTCGTCGACGGACTGACGCAACCGTACCGCACCACGCAAAGCCGCCGGAAACCGGCCGCCGGCCGCCACAGGAGGACGCCGCCACGCTGCTCCGCTGGCCGCCCTATGGGTGGCTGAGCAGCGACGTTCGGCTCCAGGAAGGTAAACGCTTACACACGAGCGTCCGCGAAGCACCCTACAACGGACGATCCAGCTATACCGTATAAACGGTTACTGCTTCGTGTCCAGCGCGGCCACCACCGCCGCAAGGTTCCGCCGGTTGCGCACCGTGTCGCGGTGGTCGGGCCCAGGCGGGCCTCGCGGACGGCCACGGCGCACTGGAACAAGGTGGGGGCGCCTTGGAGGTCGCCCTGGCGATCATGACGATGGCGAGGTTGCTGAGGCTTCGGGCGGTGTCGGCGTGACGAGCGCTAAGGGATGAGATGGCGCATATGGGACTTGCGAACGGCTGAGGAGAGCTGGGCACAATACGCCCCTGATACCGGTTAGGGCGACGGCGGCTTTGGGTTGATCGGGGGCGGTGGGCGTGCGGCTCCGGGTGGTCGACTTCAAGGATCCCGACCACTGGCGCTGGCTCCTCGAGGACCCTGAGGGCAGGTTCGTGGCCGACCACGAGGTCGCGCTGGACCCGGCCGAGGCGGAGTACGCCGGGTTCGTCGACCTGGCCGGGTTCCTGCAAGGCCGGGCGGTGCCGGACCGGCGGCTCGCCAGCGAGGCGGAGCTGGTCGACCGGGTCGGCCGCTGGGCCGGCCGGCGGGTGCTGGGCCAGGAGGTCGGCCGGGCGCTGGTCGACGCCGGCCCCGTGGTGGTCGACGTGGTGCTACCGGAGGATGCGGACTTCCTGCTGTACCGGCCGCTGGAGCTGGCCCACGTCGGTGGGGTGCCGCTGGCGGTCCAGGACGTCAGCCTGGTCCTCCAGGTCCAGGGCGAGGCACCCGCAGCAGCGAAGGCGCCGGTTGGGGGGCGGTTGCGGCTGTTGGCGGTGTTCAGCCTGCCCACCGGTGGCACGGCGTTGGCGTTGCGGCGGGAGCGGTACGCGCTGGTGCGGCTCATCCGCTCCATCGCGACCCGGTACAACCGGGCGGTCGAGGTGCAGGTGCTGCAGTACGGCGTCACCCGCCAGCGCCTGGGCAAGGCCCTCCAGGATGGCCAAGGCTGGGACGTGGTGCACTTCTCCGGCCACGGCCTGGCCGACGGCCTGGTCCTCGAGCGCGAGGACGGCACCCCCGACCTGGTTGTCACGCCGGAGCTGGTGGGCCTGCTGCGCCCCGCCAGGCGGCGGCTGAAGCTGGTCACGCTGTCGTCGTGCCTGAGCGCGGCCGCCACCGCGGCCGAGACCCGCCGCTGGCTCGAGCTGGTCGTCCCCGACCAGCTGCAGGCCGAGGCCACCGCGAGCGCGACCGCCAAGCCGCTGCCGGGGTTGGCCAGGGAGCTGGTCGCGCGGCTGGGCTGTGCGGTGGTGGCGATGCGCTTCCCGGTGGTCGACGACTTCGCGATCGCGTTGGACGAGCATCTGTACGAGGGCCTGCTCGGCCAGGACCACACGCTGGCCCGGGCGTTGCAGCTGGCCATTCCCCAGGCGGCCGGGGAGCGGCCGAACGTGGGGGCGCCGGCTGTGTCGGTGGCGACCCCGGCGCTGTTCGGTCCCTTGGCTACGGACCTGCGGCTGGTGCCGCCGCGGGGGGAGCCGGACTTCAACGTCAACACCGCCAAGACGGCGTTCTTCCCCGACGAGCCGGCGCGGTTCGTCGGGCGGGTGGGGGTGCTGGCCCGGGCCAGCGAGGTGCTGGCGCCCAGGAACCGGGATGGTGGGACCGCCGTGGTGTTGCACGGGATGGCGGGGGCGGGCAAGACCGCCTGCGCGCTGGAGCTGGCCTACCGTCACGAGCCGGTGTTCGGCGCCCTGGCGTGGTGGCAGGCGCCCGAGCAGGGCAAGGACATCGCTGGGAGCTTGCGGGACCTGGCGGTGGCGTTGGAGGCGCAGCTGCCGGGCTTGGCGATGGTGCAGGCGGTAGGAAGCGAGACTGAGCTGCGCCGGTTCCTGCCGCGGCTGACGCAACTACTTGAGGACCGGGCAATCTTGCTGGTGCTGGACAACCTGGAGTCGCTGCTCACCGACCAGGGCGCCTGGCGGGACCCCGCCTGGCAGCAGCTCATCGCTGCGCTGCTGGCGCACTCTGGGGAGTCGCGGGTGGTGCTGACCTCCCGCACCCGCCCCCACGGCCTCGACGGACCGGCGGGGCGGGTGCTGGTGGAGCCGGTCCACGCGCTGAGCCTGGACGAGGCGCTGCTGCTGGCCCGCGAGCTGCCCAACCTCGGCCCGCTGCTGCGCAAGGACACCGTGCGCCCATCCGGGAAGCAGGCCGGTGGGCAGGCTGGGGTAGCGCTGGTGCGGCGGGTGCTCCGGGTGGTGCAGGGGCATCCTAAGCTGCTGGAGCTGGCCGACGCCCAAGCCGCCGACCCCGAGGCCCTGCGGGCCAGGCTGGCGGAGGCCGAGCGGGCGCTGCCGGGCGCCGACCGGCTGGGGGCGTTCTTCGCCCGGGGCGAGTCGGCGCTTGCCCCGGAGCAGTTCTTGGAGACCCTCGCGGGGTGGACCCGGGGGGTGGCCGGGGTGCTGCCCCAGGGGGCGCGGGTGCTGCTCGGGGTGGTGTGCGCCATGGAGGACCCCGACCGGACCGAGCCGATCCTGCAGGCGGCCTGGCCGCAGGTCTGGCAGCGGCTGGGCCGACCAGGCGACCCGCAACCGCTCGCGGCGACGGTCGCGGTGTTGGAGCGGCAGGCGCTGGTCAGTGCCGAGCAGCCCGGAGGCCAGGGCGGGGACGGCCCGGTGGGCTACCGGGTGCACCCCGGGGTCGCCGAGGCCGTCCGCGCCCAGGCCGGCCCGGACCTGCAGGCCGCGGTCGACGGCGTGCTGGCCGACTTCTGGCAGGCCGTCTTCTGGCAGGCGAGCCGAGCGGAGGGTGGCGAGGCCGGCGGGGTGGTGGTCCACGCGGGCCGCGCGGCCGCTCCCTACCTGCTGCGCCGCAAGGAGTGGGGAGCTGCGAGTGGGCTGCTGGAGCACGCGCTGCAACGTGACCAGTCGCCGGCGACGCTGGCGGCGCTGCTGCCGCTGCTGGGCCAGCTCGCCCAAGCCACCCGCGGGACCGACCGGGAGCTGCCGCTCGCGGGCCTGCTGGCCCGGGTGGTGAGCTGGGTCGACCCGGCCCAGGGGGAGCGGCAGCTGCGGGCGGTGCTGGCCGCCGCCGTCGCCCAGCAGCGCTACGACCAGGCCAGTGCCTTCGCCGCGGACCTGGTGAACCTGCTGCGCCAGACCGGGCGGCTGCGCCAGGCACTCGCCCTGGCCGACGACCTGGAGGACTACGTCCGCCGGGCGGGGTTCGGCCCCTGGACCCAGCTGCTCGCCCGTGGCCAGCAGCTGCAGGTGCTGCACCTGCTGGGCGAGGACGAGCAGGTCCTGGGCGAGGTCCAGCAGCTGCGCGGGGAGCTGGCCAGCCTGCCCGAAGCCAGCGACCAGGAGGAGCGGGTCGCCCCATGGAACGCCCGCGAGATCATCCTGCAGGCCGGCGCGTTCGCCGCGCAGGAGCTTGGCCGCTGGCAGGTGGCCTTGGAGCTCAACGGCGAGGCCACCCGCAGCCAGGCCGCCCGCGACGCGCCCGCGCTGGCCCAGGCCCGATCCCGGGCTAACAACTACACCCTGCTGCTGCAGCTTGGCCGGCTTGAGGACGCCCGGGCGCTGCTGCACGGCTGCCGGGCGGTGTTCCAGGCCGAGGACGCCGTCGACGACCTCGGCCGGGTGTTCGGCGCCCTGGCGGACCTGGAGGCCAGGCTCGGCCACCACGGGGACGCGATCTCCTTGCAGCAGGTCGCCCTGCGCTACAGTTACGCCGCCGGGGACCCCGAAGGCGTGGCGGTCAGCCACAACAACCTGGCCAACTCCTTGCGGGGGGCCGGCGGTGACCCGGGGCTGGTGGTGGCCCACCGGCTGGCCGCCGCGCTGCTGCGCTACCAGACCGGCGAAGGTC
>WNGF01015664.1_pt1 | contig 12838 bp, 10 predicted proteins | sample 5400641 | NCBI WGS metagenome assembly WNGF01 (sample SAMN13153371, study PRJNA577476) | soil metagenome | isolation source: 80 cm soil or saprolite under grassland replicate 2 | place: USA:California | collected 2016-06-15
TCGCCGTAGCCTGTGTTCAGCGCGTCGATTCCCGGCAAGGGGCTTCTGTTGTTTTTAATAGTATTTTCCATGGTGTTGTCTTGTGCCAGCGGGGGCTCTATACGCCCACGCCGCTTCAGAGTGCATCGAGAAGGGGAGGGATTGCAATCGCAACAAAGCACTGCGGAATCTGACCACGCGAATCAGGAGTGGTCAACGTCGCCCGCTGATGGACTTCGCAATGTCAATCTGGTGATTCAGCCAAGTTCGTGCGAAGCAGTTCGGCCTGTTGAGCGAACTTGTCAGGATTGGACTTCTTGAGTCGGGCGAGATTTTGGAGTTTCCATCGGATCGCAGGAAGTCGCGAGAGATGCGGGCAGTTCATCAACGTCCAGTCGGGTTCACCTCTAACGAGACCAAGTAGGAACTGCCGTTGATTCACCGTCAGCGCGACAGGCAACTTCTTTTTCAGTTCACGACGAACCTCTTTCAGCTCGGCCAAAGTGATTGGATCGCGTGTTAAGCCCGTGAACTCGTTCTCAAAAGCCAGCGACATGTCCTGGTCTCGAGAAAACAAGACTTCATGCACGGGCCGGTTGTGTCCGGCGAGATAGCAGAGGAAACACTCGACCACGTCCGCCGTGAGTCCTGCTCGCCCGAAAAGGCCACGAACATCAAAAAGGTCGCGCGGATGCTGGCGATCCATCGCGGCGACGAGTTTGCTGCCGTAAAGTTCCGGCGTGGCCAGGAGCGGCACGGACAATTCCATGGTAAACAGCTTCCGCGCCGCCTCGCCAAGTCGCCGCGTTTCGACCGGCAGGACTGTGCCGCGAAACACATGGTTGACTTCGACCTTCACCTGATTGCGCCCACGCCGGATGAACAGTTTGATTTCGTCGCCACCCTTGGTGGATGAGACTTCCGCTCCTATGCCAGCTCTGGCGAGTCGTTTGCGGGCCGTTTCGAGCGCGCTGGAAATGGATTTCAGGGCTTTGTCACGGGTCGCCTGGTGATCAATGAACACCACGTCTATGTCCACCGACAACCGCGGCATGTCCTCAATGAACAGATTGATCGCTGTGCCGCCCTTCATCGCGAAATGCGGAGTCTCAAAGATCGCGGGTGCGCTTTCGAGCAGAAGCCGGACGACTTCGATGTAGGCTCTGTCCATCAGCCCTTCAGCACGAGAAATGTTCCGTCTTTGAGACGATGCGTCCAACGACCGTGGCCCAATCGCCTTTCCGCTGCCGTTTTCGCTGCGGCCGCCCACGGCAAGTCCAGTTCTTCCGCCCAACTCACACACAGCCGCACGACTTTGACGCGGCGACAGTTTCTAAGCAACGTGGTCAACACCTCTGGCCGGAGCGACCTTGCGCCTTCCATGATATTACGGGCTTCCTCGATTCCCTGATGAACACCCACTTCGCTCAACATTTCCAGCAGCGCTCTCTCCGGCACGGAGACGAGAACTCCATCGGGTGTTTCCGGCAGCGGTTGCAAGCCGAGGTTTTTTGGCAGCTTCGGAGAGAACGGATTTCGCATTGTATAGCGCGATGGGAACAGCTTTTGAAACCATTCAGGCAAGTCGGCCTTTCCTTCGCCCCACAGTGAAAGCGGTTCGCGGGCCGGTAGATTGTGGCGGACACCGCGCCAGGCCAAAGCCGTCTTTCCCCCGATGTGAAAGCCCGGCACTCGGCTCGACAGGAACTTCAAACAATCCTCCTGGCGCAACGTGTCATTCGGAAACATGAAAACTCCGCGTCCCAGCCGCGTCAGCCAGCCCGACTTCAAATAATGATGCGCCAACGCCGACGACACGCCTAGTTTCGCCAGTTGGTCATGGTCAAACGGCGTTCCTCGCGGGAAAGCCATTTGCAGACTTTTGATTAGTTTATGGCGCGTAGTTAAAGCCATGCTTGAACAATACCGCCTAAACTAAGCAAATGACAAGGCTATTCCCTGACCTTGAACCAGGCATGCAGACTCCCAGCGTGCCTTCCCTAAGCGCCGACCCTCCCCGGCGAAGCGAGCGCGGTCAAGAAGGAGTCGCAAGGGGCAGGAGGGGCGAACAACCTTGACGGCGCGAGCGAGCCATACAATCGAGGCGCGAGGCACGCTTCGGTTCTGTCAGCGCGTTTTCGAGCCTTCTGACTGTCACAAGTGTTCAACCAGCGAAGTCGCAGTACCTCGGCCCACAGCGACATCGCTTCAGAAATGGCCCTCAGATTGCCGGCGGTGGAATATGCGACGTCAAGTTTTGCATCCTCCAAACTGGCGAATTTCGTGTGATAGTAACGCAGCACGGCAAAAGCCGGTGGTGCGTGCGAAAGCGCGCGAAGCGCGCTCGTGAGCAACACGTCCTTCGCCGCGGCAACTTTCATTTCCTGGCGATGCGAGACATGTAGCAAAATACAGGGCTTCTTTGCGCTAGCAGCCTGTTGAAGTAATTGCATTTCCAAACGGGTCGAACTCTTCTGCGATGCGAAAAACATTTCGCAGACCACGCCGTTTCAGAAAGACGGCGGCGGTGATCGCATTGACGATGGCAAGCAGTGCCATCAATAAGCCCGCCAATTCGGAAAAAAGAGCGCGCCCGCCCCGCTCCAGCGCCGCCGCCAGTTGCTTGGGCGTCCCAAATCCAAAGAGTCGCCGCATCAGTTGCGACAAATTGTAAAAGGCCGCCGCCAGTTTGAAGCGTTTATTCAAGTTCTCCCAGCCGCGCAAAGTCGTTCGTCTCATCCCGCCGGCGTCCAGGATGTGGGCAAAGCTCCTTTCGATGTGCATGCCGCGCCGCCGCAATAATTCCTTGCCTGATTTGCTGCGGACGCTCCGCTTGGCCGCGCGCACCGCGCGTTGTTCTTGGGCATTCAGTTTGTCCACGCGCCGGTTGTCAATGGGATCGCCGATCACCGTGCGGATGTCTTCCCCTTGGAGAGCCTGCAACTCACTCACTGAGTAGTAACCTTTGTCGGAAGTGACGCTCGTCACGGTGAGAGTGTCGGGCTTGTCTCCATTTGCCTGGTTGATGGTTTGTTGCGCTTCCAACACGCGCGTGGCCATTTCCTGGTGGTCGGCCTGGTCGCCCGGATGCACGTCGGCCTGCACGATCGCGCCGGTGTCCAAATCGACCACCGCCTCGGGCTTGTAAATCATATCGGTCGCGCCGTCCTTGGTGCGGCCGATTTTGGCGTCTGGGTCAAATGGATTTTGCCATTCCTGGTTGCTGCCTTTGCCCGGACGATGCCGGTCAAACTTGCGCACGGCCGCCGTGTCCTCCGGGTCAATGCCATTTTCGGCGGCCAGTCTCTTCACGTAATCCCAATATTGCTCCTCGGTGTTGCGGTGGACCAAGGCGCGCAACGAGGCATTGGCCTCGATCACCGAGGAATCGATCCCCAGATTCTTGCCGCGCAACAGGCCGTGCTCGCGCAGCGCTTCCAGCGTAAGCGTGAAAATCTGCTGATAAATTTCCAAGCCCAGGCGCTGGCGAATCACCGTGAAGCTGGAATGATCGGGCGTCTTCTCCTCCAGAGAGTAATTGAGGAAAGCGCGGATGGACATGGAGTCGGCGCAACGCGCGGCGATGGCCCGCTCGCTGGGCAGGTCTTCAAAAAAGCCGACCATGATCATCTTCAGATAGACCACCGGATCGATGCCGGGCCGTCCAGCGTTGGTATTCTTGTAAGCCGGGGCGCAAAGGGCGCGCACCTTTTCAGCGAACCCGAAAGACTCCAATGTTTCATCGAGCCTTGAGTAGAACGTGGACTTGGGCGAGTGCGCAAGCTGGTGAGTGGCCACCCAAAACTCACCCTGCGCTGCTTTTTGTTTTTTAGCGAACACAGCGAATTTGTAACCACGACTCGTGCCAATTCCTAGAATTCACGCGGCGGCGAATCGGCTTTTTTCAACAGGCTGCTAGGCAGCCCAACGGCAATACATCAATCTGGGGTCATGCCGGAGCGTGTTGTCCTGTAGTAGGTCGGCGGAGAAAAACTTTAAGCCGGTCGTTTCCATTCGCCGATGGATATTCGCTGCCAGCGACAAGAAAACCTAGTTTCTCAAGCGTTTTGTGCATCGCATGGTTCCCTGTTCTTGAGGTTGCGAAGATCCCGCTCGCACGTGCTGCCTCAATGGCACGGCGGCAAAGCGGCAATGACAGGCCTCGGCGCCGAGCGCTTGGAAGGATGTAGATCCAGCCGAGCTCGAATGGGAATGATTCTTGCGCCAAAGGAATGCCTGACAGCGCCTCGATCTTGCGCCGATAGGCTGGCGCTGGACATTTCAGTCCAGCGACCCCGACGAGACATGTTCCCTCACGGAGGAAAACCAGCCACTCAGCAGACCGAACTCGCTCTTCAAGGCCGTCGGCCCGCACCTCCCCTCCGCCCAGAACGAGCGCAATAAAATCAGCGATTTCTGCATCACAGCATGCAGTTGGTGATTTGCCGATGACTTTAACTGCGTTTTGCCCCGCTTCGGTTTTCAATGGTTTCAGATTGTTCCAGTCGTCTGGGCCTGTGTCGCACTGCTAATTTTCGTATGGGGTCTTTCCTGGCAAGACACATCGTCTCAATGCATCTTTGCGTCCAGCGGAAATTTGAGCTCGCATTCGCTCCATCATGTGAGATTTCGCATCGATTTGTCCTTGAGCCGTGGTATTCATGCTACCCCAAGGATCCAACCCTCGATGTTCGCCATGGCGCGCTCTCGCGGTTCAAGCGACGGGTTGAAAAAACTCGCCAACGAACCATCCATGTCCGTACGCCGCAGCCAGGCCGCAGCGGCATAGGCGGCTTGTTGGTCCGAGTTGCGTCCGTTTTCATTGGGAAAACGGCGGGTCCAGAGGGATGGATACACCTCTGCGACAGTCGAACGGCCGGGAGGAATTTCCCAGCCGTCGAACGGCCAGAAATGCAGGTGGTCCCCACAGTGCTCACGAAGGAAGCGCAGCCACGGCAGGCCGGCGTGTGTGGACTTTGCCACCGAACCCTGCACCCGTCAGTCGCAACCATGTTGGATCACCCGCACGTTTACCCCCATTGCCACATTTTCCATGGCGTACGAAATCGACGTAAGTGTTGTCTTCGTCCGTCGGCCAATGGCGTTGGAAATCGTCGAGAAACTTCGGCCAATCAGGTGGCAGGCGATGGGTTTCAAAATACCGCATCGGAAAAGAAAAGCCGTGGTCAATCCCGACAATCGTTGGTCTGGGTTTGGACAATTCGCCCCGCAGCCACTCGGCGATCCCTCGTCTCGTCCAATACGTGCGCGGACCGGGCGGCGGCGCAACTTCCTTCGGTGCGACCAACCAGTCGCCGGCATACACGCGCAGTCCCGGCAGGCTCGATGTCGGCGTTTTCGCGCCCGAGTAATCAATGCCGATGTAATGCTCGAATTTCGGCATGGCTCAGGATCCCTGCTTTGGGAGCGCCGGTGTGCGTCTGCGCTCCTGCTCGTCTTGCCCCCAGGACCGCTGCCACGCCGGGCGGATGCATCAGCGAATGGTTCGTCGCTCTCCCTTCCATAAGCGAATTGAGCTTCGTTTTGGAGACCATTCTGTTTTGCCGGCCGGAGTTTACAATCGTGGGTCCACGGGGTCGCTTTCCAGCGCCAGCACGCCAAAGACAGCTTCGTGAACCCGACGCAGCGGCTCTCTACGGACAAACCGTTCAAGCGCCTCGATACCAAGCGCGAATTCGCGGAGGGCCAGGGATCGTTTTGTGGAAAGCCCCCGCGCGCGCAAACGCTGCAGATTTTCGGTGGCTGTGTATTCCGGGCCGTAGATGATGCGAAGGTATTCCCGACCGCGGCACTTCACCGCAGGTTGAATCAGGCCGCGCCGGTTCTTCTCGATGAACTCGAGCGGCTTGACCACCATTCCCTCCCCGCCGCTCGCCGTGAGCTCTTCCCACCACGCGACACCCTGGGCTTGGCTCTCGGGAGTGGTCACGTCAATAACGTGAAACGGCGTGGCCACGATAATGCCGCCGGCAAGCCGCGCCAACGTGTGCATGTGCCAATCGTGCGGTCTGTCCACGTGAACGCGCCCGTCCGTCGCGAGGAGGTGAAAGGGCGCGAGTTTGAGGTCACTCACAGAGTCGACGGACCAGCAATAGCGGCGATAGGCAGCAACGTAATCGCTCGCCATTTGCTGGCGCGCGGTCGTGTGCGCGAGCAATTCGCCTACGTCGAGACTCCGCTTCGCAGCTTGTTCCAACGCGCCAACCTGGTCAGCCAGTGTCGCGCGCGCTGCCGCGCCGACAGCCGCGTATTGCTGCTTGAGCAGTTCCTGCGCTTTGGCCGACCACGGCATCAATTCGCAATCGAGACAAATCCAGTCTGTTTTGAACTCGTCCCAGAATCCCGCATCTGTGGCGGCGACACGGACGCGCTCAAGGAATCGCGTTTCCAGTTCCGTGTCGTCGAAGAATCGTCGCCCCGTGCGCGTGTAACAGATGCCGATGCCGTCGTCCGTCACGCCGAAATGCTTGCGGGCGTCGTCCTCATCCCGGCAGACGATGACCACCGCGCGAGAGCCCATGTGCTTTTCCTCGCAGATGACACGCGGCACGCCGGTATGACGGAAGTAGGCGAACGCCTCCGCGGGATGCTCCAACAATCCGGGCGCATGACTCGTCTCGCTGGGCGCCATCGTGGGCGGCAGGTAAATCAGCCATTTGGGATTTGCAGCGAAGCGGCTCATCACTTCCAACGCAGCAATTGCGTTTTCCTCCCGGATGGTCACGTTGCCGTGCAGGCGTGTGCTGACGATGCGTTTTCCCGTCACATCCGCCAGGTCGAGCAAGTCGTCGTACTGTTGCTGGGCCGACAACGCCGGAGCTTGTTCTTCCGGCAAGAGAAACGGTTTGCGCGGCTCGGCATAGGTTTGCTTCGCGGAAACAGAAACGAGTTCCTTCTCCGGATACCGCAACGCAGTCAGCTTGCCGCCAAAAACGCACCCCGTATCAATGTTGATTGTGCGATTCAACCACTCCGGTTCAGGCACGGGCGTGTGCCCGTAAACCACAGTCGCTGTGCCGCGATATTCGGCAGCCCAGTTGAAGCGAACCGGCAGACCGAACTCATCCGTCTCACCGGTGGTTTCACCGTATAACGCGAATTCGCGGACCGCCCCTGAACCGCGTCCCTGCATGGATTCCTTCATCCCAGCGTGCGCCACCACAAGCTCGCCGTCATCGAAAACGTAATGGCTCACCAAGTCATCAATGAAATCGACGACACGTTTGCGAAAGTCTTCCGGTTCGCCGGCCAATTGCGCCAGCGATTCTGCGAGGCCGTGGGTGATCTGGATGTCGCGCCCGCGCAGCTTCCGCATGAGTTTCACGTCGTGATTGCCCGGCATGCACAACGCCGCACCGCTAGCGACGGCGTTCATCACGAGCTTGAGCACCTGCGGAATCTTTGGTCCGCGATCTACCAGATCGCCAACGAACACCACTTTCCGGCCGTTGGAAGCTTGAACTGTGAACGAGGTTTCATCTACGCGATGTCCCAGTTCTCGAAGGAGATCAACTAGTTCATCAAAACAGCCGTGAATATCGCCGATGATGTCGAATGGCCCGTGCTCATGCTTCAAATTGTTCCACAGCGGTTGACGTTCGATAATGGCGGCTTCGACCTCCTCCAACGATTTCAGCACATGGACATGGCGGAAACCCTCGCGTTCCAGTCCGCGCAATGAACGACGCAACTGCTGCGCCTGCTGGCGGATGACGTGCGGGCCGAAATCACGGTCGGCTCGCGTCTTGTTCCGATCCTGTGCTACGCGCTCCGGCAAATCTAGGACGATGGCCACCGGCAGGCAATGAAACTCGCGCGCGATCTCGATGAGCGGCTTCCGGGATTCTGGCTGCACGTTCGTGGCATCCACCACCGTCAGTTTGCCCGCCGCCAGCCGCTTGCGGGCGATGAAGTGAAGAAGATCAAACGCATCCTTCGTCGCCGCCTGGCTGTTCTCGTCGTCGGACACCAATCCGCGGCAGTCATCCGATGACAGAATTTCCGTCGCCTTGAAATGCCTCCGCGCAAACGTGCTCTTGCCCGAACCGGACACGCCGATCAGGACAACAAAGGAAAGTTCGGGAATGGTGAGTTTCATGTGCTGACTGCCGTCATTCGTCGCAGCAGTTTATTAGAAAGGGCTGAAAGCCCGAAAGAAAATAGCTCAAGGCAAAGCGAGTCTGCGAGCGACCCCACAGGTCAACCACCACAAAAAAGCGCTGAAAGGGCGGAAGAACCTTCTTTGCTGAGCGTGAAAGCGCGGTATCCTTAGCCAGTGAGAAAGTGCCTGTTCTGCCCAAACACCGCAGACAGCCATGAGCATGTCCTGCCTCAATGGCTCCATCGCTGCATTTCCTCCGAGACTGACGGGAAATTTCCGGTTCAAGTTGGACGCTACGTGGACGGCCAAGGGTATCTCGACGAGAGAAAACTCGTCTCCCTGAACTTCAAAGCGAGAATCGTTTGTAGGGGTTGCAACATCGGATGGATGTCCAAGATGGAATCAGAGATTCACCAAACCCTGAAACCTCTAACCGAGAAGCAATTTCCTGTTCTCGTCCACGCCCATCTCGAACAACTACGAGGACACGCTGAAAGCCTCGCCCGATGGATGTCGAAAACCGCTCTGACCACTTCCTACGCGCTGCCGGGAAACCAGCGACTCGCGTCGCAACTCGCGAATGAAATCGCACAAGGGCGACCGCCTCATGGCGTGTGGGTGGATGTCGCGAAAGCCAAGGTGTCGGGAATTGCAGCGGCGCTGACAAAAATGTTTCCGACAATAAACGGAAACAGATTCGTTGGGCCACAGACTCACCAGACAGGCGTGTGTTTCCAGTTTTGCATCCAAATAAATCAGTTGCTGCTTCGGGTTGGAATGTCGCCCGGTGCGGAGGTTGGTTACGTCGCGCCCGGCGGATTGAATCCGTTCAGGCTCTTTCCAGATGCTGACCAGCAAGTGCCGGAGAACATCGAGTTCGAAGACGTGAATCATTTCCTTCACTCGGTCGTGTTGAGAACGTGGGCAGGCTGTGCTGGCGAAGTTCCTCCGGCTCACGCCTGACTGATTTTCGTTCCAACAACCGTAAGCATAATCTCCTCAACCTCGCCGTCGCGGGTCAGAATGAAAGAACTCAGAGTCAGATGCCCCAAGTCAGGGTCTTGCTTGAGCAGGATCGGACACTCGTTCAGTGCAGAGAGCACAGGACTTGTATTCTGAACCAGCGAATAGCCAATCCGAAGCTGTCCCTGCGTGCGATAGAAGCGCGCATCGGGTGACGCCTGAACTATTCGAAAGGAAATAGCCTCACTTCCGGCTGAGGCAAAAAGCTCTCCCTCTGCTTCAATCCCAAATGGTCGCGGCACAATCCGAGTCACCACGAACGGCATCCAGCCAGCCTCAGCCCAGGCCGCTAGGCGTGGCGGAACTGTAGCGACAGAGGGCAAATTAGCCTCGGGTAGTTGATGCTCGTCAGCAGTTTCAGAATCCGGCTTCGCCTCCTGACTCGCCGGGCTGATCAGGAAACGCGCCCGGCTCTCCGCAGAAGAGAAGTGGTGTCGAACGACAGGATTGTCAGTGCATGGATGCTTCGGCCACGGCGGGCCAAGCTCGTCAAAGAATACCCGTCCGCCATATGGAGACTGGTAGAAGTAAACGCTTGCGCCGCAAACCGGACAGCGGGCGTTCGGGTTGACGTAACTGGGATATGTAACAAACGGGAACTGAAAGAACTGACCGTCCTCCGTGGAACGGACGGCCGTGAAACCTCCGTAGTGACCGCCGCCGGAGTAACCGCTACTGCGTCCGCCGCAAGAAACAGACGGATGGACGGGAATCACGTGGAAACCGTCATGGAAGAATTCAATTTCTTCGCCGCAGTAATAGCAAGTCGCCATGTTTATCCGATTTGTTTCGCCTCTTCAGAGCTCGAATTCACTTTGTCGGTTGCCCAAGGTGGCGCTTGCTTCACTGCGCTTGCCTTGGGCTATTTTCTTTCGGGCCTTCGGCCCTCTATCGCTTTCGTTCGCGGACATCGGATCAGCCGTTTCTTTCAAACACCCCCATCTGCGTCGGCGCGCCAACTGCCGCGTCCTCCAGGCCGATGGGAACGAAGCGCACACTGTAACCGAAACGTGCGGTAACGCGGTTCGCCCATTCCTGAAATTCCGCGCGCGTCCACTCGAAGCGATGGTCGCGATGCCGAAACTTGCCGGCGGGCAGTGTCTCCCATTTCACGTTGTATTCGCGGTTGGGCGTTGTAATGACGATGGTCTTTGGCTTGGCGCACTCGAACAGCACGCGCTCGAATGCGACCAGGCGCGGTGTGTCGAGGTGTTCAATCACTTCTACGACGGCGACAGCATCGAAACCGGTGAGGCGTTGGTCCCGGTAGATGAGCGAACCGTGAAGGAGACGCACGCGTTCCTTCTGAACGGGCGGCAGGCGGTCGTAATGCAGGCGGTCGCGGGCGATTTCAAGCGCGCGATGCGACACGTCCATGCCTACGATTTCGGCAAACTGCTTTTCTTTGAGGAGCGCCTGAAGCAATCGGCCTTCGCCGCAGCCCAGGTCCAAAACGCGTGTTGCGCCACTGGCTTTCAGCGCGGCCAGCACAGAGCCAAGACGTTGTTCGTTGAGGCTGATGCTCCGCTCGATGGCTTCCTCTTCCGACGCGTGACCTTCAGCGGCAGCATAGGGGTCGGGGTCGCTCTCATCCACCAGTTGGGCGAGGGCGTCGTCCACCAGGCTGCGCTGATGCTTGAGGTAACGGCGTGTGATGGTTTCGCGTTCGGGGTGCGTTGGCAGCCAGCCTTCACCGTGACGCAGCAGCTTTTCCACTTCGTCATCGTCAACCCAGTAATGCTTGTCGTTGTCCAGCACCGGAACGAGCACGTAAAGATGCGTGAGGAGTTTTTGCAACGGTAACCGGGCTTCCAACTCGACACGGTGATACGCGCTCTCGCCCCAGTCCGAGAATTTTTCATCCAAAGGCAGCCGCCGCGCGGAGACTGTGTAGCCAAGGGGCTCGAACAGCTTTCGCAAGAACTCCTCGCCACCACGGCATGGCAGTGCGGACAATGTTACGCGCAGCAGCAACGGGGTATCCACAAGTTCGGGGCGCTCTTTGCTCTTGCCAGCGAGGGCACTTCCAAAAACCTCTGCAATCGCAACGCTCAGGAAGGAGGAGGCGGCATAGGGACGATCATTGACGTATTGCTCCAAGGCGCCGCCTTCTCCGCGCGGACCGCGACGATTCCGAACCAGGCCGACCGGATCAACTTCGACCAGCAGCGCGACAGTGCAGCGTTCGGCGCTGGCCTCGGGATAAAACACGTGCGCCTTTCCAAAAGTCAGACTGAACGACTGCGGCCGCGCAGGATTCTTGCGAAGCAGGAAACCCAGGTCCGTGGCCGGCTGATGTGTCGTTGTCAAGGTCAGCAGCATGACCCAAGCGTATAACGAATCTTTGCGTTAATCATGGCTAAAATTTCCTGGCCAGACATGCACTCCAAGCGTGCCTTCCTAAGCGCCGGCCCTCTTGGCGAAGCGAGCGCGGTCAACGGTGGAGTCGCAAGGGCATCAGGGGCGAACAACCTTGACGGCGCGAGCGAGCCATACAATCGAGGCGCGAGGCACGCCTGGTGCGACGATCCGTGGTAACCGAAGCTCCAAGCTGATTGCTGGCAAACGGGCAGGTTGAATGTCACACTGGATAACAACGGCTGGATTTGAACCAGTTCGATGTCTGAATGAGCACGAACGGAAACCTGAAGGCGGCAGCGATGCCATCCGTTGAGATTTACACCGATGGGGGGTGCGAACCGAACCCCGGTCCGGGCGGTTACGGGGTGGTGCTGATTCATCCCAGAAAGCGCGCCGAGGTCAGCGGTGGGTTTCGGTTAACCACCAACAATCGGATGGAAATTTTCGCCGCAATTGCAGGCCTGGAATTGTTGAGGCAGCCCTGCAAGGTCACGCTTTACAGCGATTCGCAGTATCTGGTGAAAGCCATGACCGAGGCCTGGGTGGCGACGTGGAAACGGAAGGGTTGGTGGCGCACCAGGACCGAACGCCCGGAGAATGTGGACTTGTGGCGGCGGCTGGATGCGTTGTGCCAGACGCATCAGGTGGAATTTCGCTGGGTCCGCGGTCACGCGGGCAAGCCGAAAAACGAGCGTTGTGATCAACTCTCGATAGCCGCCTTGCGTCAAGCCGAATCTTCCGGTGGACGACGGTTACGAGAACAAACCCGAAACCGAAGGTGTCCGCCCCGACATGCAGGAAGGAGACGCGTGCGGCAAATGTTCAACACCCGTCAGCAAGCGGAAGGTCAAATGGAAGCCGAGCCGGGATTACTATTATGAGTTCCACCTGTTTTGCCCGAAATGTGGGACAACGTATCACGTTGAATCGGCCAAGCGCCTTGTGGAACAGCCGCCATCATTGTTCTGATTGAATCAGAGCAAACGGGACCAGACGCAGCAGAGTGCTCCATTCCATCATGGCAGACCTTTCGTCCGAACACGCACGAGCAGATCATCCAACGCAGCGCGGGTCTGTGCGCTCGGTAACTCCGGCAATTTGCAGGCCTCGTGCGCTGCTTGCAGATCGGCCCGCAACCGTTGGTATTCCGACTCGTGGAAAGCAAAGTCCGCGTCCGCGAGCGGCGATTTTTCTGGCCCAGCCAGTTTTCGCGCCACCAAGTCGGCGACGTACGGCAACCGGAATTCCTCGTTCAACGTCAAGAGGTTCGCCTCCACTTCTCCCGTGCGCATCAGATGAATGCCCGTGAGCAGCACGCGATAGACGTAGAGCAACGGCTTCACCCGGCGCGGT
>WNGF01007773.1_pt1 | contig 12837 bp, 12 predicted proteins | sample 5400641 | NCBI WGS metagenome assembly WNGF01 (sample SAMN13153371, study PRJNA577476) | soil metagenome | isolation source: 80 cm soil or saprolite under grassland replicate 2 | place: USA:California | collected 2016-06-15
TCTTGTCAGTCACCAGTCCGAGGACCGAGGCGGCCGCCATTTGAAAATTATTGCCTGCGGCATCCTGGCCATCGACGACCTGCACATTTTGGATCGGATTCGGATCCTTGAAACCCAATGGCGCTTGCGCGCTGACGGCGTAGGCCCCGGCGGCCAGGTTCTTAATAGAGTAGGAGCCATTGGCGTCGGTCACCGCCTGTCCGGCGACATTATTCTGCCCATCGGTCGCCTTCACCTGCGCTCCGCCCACCCCTACGCCCTTGTTAGGGGAAATCCAATGCGACTTCTTTTTCGGCCAAGGTAATCATCGCCTCCGCGTCTTTGAGAGCCCCGCCGCCATTCAATTTTTTCTTCAGCATTTCCAGGAGCGCCATGTTGATGTAATTCCCGTCTCCGTTCTCGGCGGAGAGTCGAGTCACGCCTTGGCGGACCTGCAATCTCCACGGTTTGGCCTCCGAGGCGGCGTTTTCATCTGGGGGTGATTCCGCCTCGTTCATCCCCTTTTCGCCCCATGAGGTCGAAATCAGGCTGACGACTTTCAACTTGTCGTCCCCGTCCGCCGGCTTCATAACCTGGGCGATGGGGATCAGACTCTCTTCAGGCCCCGGCAGGCTCGGTTGCAGAATCACTGAGCAGTCATCCCAGATCATGGTGAATCGGCCTTCGACCTGGCCGTCTTCCACCTGGGCATACTTGACGCAGACGAATTTGGCCTCCTCGCCAGGCTCGAATGAGACTGGCAGCGTCTTTGGCTCATCGCAGGCGAGCCGGTTACCTTGATAATCGAACGCCAGGCCGGGCAGAACCGTGACGCTCCGGTCGTCCTCGGCGCGCGCCTCGAAACCGAAGTAGACGCGGCCCAGCCCCAGGATTTCGCGGATCTCCTGCAACGCCGAATGCGCGGCCCCTTGCAGGTGATCCATATGCTCGGTGGTAATTCGCAGGCCGTCGAAGACCTTGATGTGTCCCGGTTTCATGTCGTGTATTCCTGAATAAGGTTGGCGACGCTGAGCGAGCCTCGCGCATGCGATTTGACAATGATCACGGCTGCTCCGGCGCCCCTCGCCGCGGGCAGGCTGATCGAGAGCGTTTGCGCTTCCTGCTTGGGATCTAGTCGCTCGATCGCCCCTTCGACGCCGATCTCAATGGCCGCCGATTGATTGTCTATTTCGGGAAGATAGACCAGCCGCAACAACGCGGCGGCGGGCGGAGCGCCTCCGGTAGATGGACGGCTCAGGTCTTTCCAGAGCTGGCCCCCCCGATTGACCGTAGCCCGTTGCAGATAACTTCCGGGCTGTGATTGCAGACCGAGCCGGGCGCGACCGCGAATCCCTTTGACCACGATCCAGTAAGCGGTCTCCGGGTTCAGATCGGCAGGCGCTTCGAACTTGGCGAAGGCCCAGCGCCCGCTCTCTTGCCCTTGCTCGGGAGAGAGAGTTATGGCCGGTGGTTTGACCTCGACCCTGTCAACTGGACCGCGGGACAAGACCACGCGTCCGCCCTCTGGATCCATGCGTTCGAAATTAGTGTTGATTGCCATTTCATTTTCTCCTTCATGACTTATCCCTGGGTGGACTGTTTAGCTTCGGCCAACGTAAGGCCGACCAATTGAATGGCGGGCATCGAGCTGACCGGATAGGTAATATCGCCGAGTGTGGCGCGGAGCCTTTCCGAAGCTTCGCGGTAGCTCAACCCCAACAGGTTCGGCGCGAACCGCCTGGTCTCGACGGCTTCGGTCAAGACTACGGCGACGTTCCTCTCGCCGAGTTTGGCGGGTATGACCTGAATCACTTTTCGCGCGTCGAGCGAAGAGTCGTTCAGGTTGTCAATCTCAGAGCCGAAGACGCTCATCACGCTGGTGACTACGTACTGTTGAGCGGCGAGCAGGCTCTTGGCCTCACCGAAGCTGCGGCCGAACAGCGCGCCGGAAAGCATGAAAGCGTTGTAAACGACCCTCAGGCTCTGAGACAGCTTCTTGAAGTCGACGGCCTTGATGCGGTCTCCCGGCGAAGGGAGCGGCAGGTCTTCAAACGGATTGCTCGCCGGCGCGACGGGCACGGCGGGCGCCGGTCTGGGCGCAAGCGGGGGGGCCGGCGCGGGCAAGCGGGTTGGACCGGTCCCGCCGGCGAGCGCTATTCGACTCATCATTGCAGGCTTGATCGTTTCGTCGGCCATCAGAATTCCCTCCAATTTTTATTGCGTCGTCGAGAGTGAGACAGACTATTGGCTGCCCCCATTTAACGGCGCGAGTATGTCTGCGTTTTGGTTCCGCAGGCGCGTCGCGTGGAACTGCGCGCCCTCGCCCTCGGCCACGGCCGCGCTGCGTATCACGCTCTCGCCCAATATCCATGCGTCTTTTGCGGCGTCCACGTAAGCCCGAATCCCCGCGGCTTTGAATTGCGGCAGGACGGCGCTCAAGCGGCTCAAATGATTGGCAGGCGCGCCTTCAGTTTGCGCCTCCTCTCCTCCCTTCGGACCGGGAAGACTCGACGGCGCCAGCAGTTTGAAGGAGCAGGGGATGCGCTCGTCCCAGGCCATTCCGACCACTCCGGCGGCCGGGTAATCGAAGACGCAGCCGTCGAAGTTGAAATCGCCGTCGTAACCGCCGATCGGATCGGGATGTGTGGCGAAGACCGAGTAGTCGTAATCGGCGCCGTCGTACAACCCTTCGGCCACTTTGAAATACCACTGCGATTTGCCGATGGGTGCCGGGGGAACAGGGACTCTCTTGCGGAATGGGCGAGAAGCGACCTTTTCCAAATCGCCGTCGAACGGCGTCGCCGCTTGACCATGTTCAGTGACAAAATCGTCGCCGTCGCTCAACCCGAATTTGACTTCCACCTTGCCAGGCTCGGCGCCCTCGATGACCTGAACATTGCCCTCGTTGACGCCGGGGACTTCTTCGATCAGGCTGAACTTGATGGCGTTGAGCGTCGATTTGCCCGCTCGTTCGAGTGTCCCCTTGATGCGGCGGCGCAGCTCTTCATCGGTCTCCTTCTCTGTCGCAAAGAATGTCGCCGCTTCGTTAATCACCGACTCGACGCCGAAGATCGGGCGATTGACACTCTTGATGGCGCCGGCCTCGACGCGTCCGGCGGGGCCTTCTACCTGCGCGCGTATCGGCGCGATAACCGAAAGCTGCCCACGGCGCAGAGTACGTTTGTCGGTCGTCTCGAAATTCTGGCCCTGATCGGTGGATACCAGCGCGCCCGCCGGGATGGTGATGTCGCCTTCCGCCGGCGTGCTGCGTTTGAAGAGCGCCTCGCCGCTGGCGAATTTGGCGTCCTTGCGGTTGATGGCCAGCAGCGCCGCGACGTGATCGAGCGAAGTCCCCGTCGCCAGGTCAACGAACGCCGACCGGTAGATCATCTCCATCTGCTTATGCAGGACCGCGAACTCGCGCGCGAAGGCTTCAGCCAGAATCGTGGTCACGCCGCCCGGATTGCGGTCGGTCAATCTTCGCCGGCCTTCCTGCAGGTAGTAATTGACGTAGAAGTAACTCTGGTCGTCCGGCGGCCGGCCTTCTTCCCTCCAGACGATGACTCCTTCTTCGCTCTTGTAATCGTAATCAACGCCTCCCTCGAAGAGCGCGAACGAGTCGTTGCGTTGGCCGAAGACCTTGACCGTCGCGGCGATGGCGCCCGGAGAGGCCAGGCTGTAGAGCTCCGCGGGGCCGGTGAACCGGTGCTCCTCGCGGATCATTCCTCCGGTGAGCGCCGTCAACAGGTCGTCTGCGAATCGTTCGAAACTTTGAGCGACGAAAGTCATGCCAATGCGCCTTCGAATGAGAATGGGACGACGAAACTCAATGGGTCGGGCACAGTCTTCACCTTGACGGTGATCGTGACCTCGACCTTGTCGCGGTTTTCGCGTCCCTCGCCGGGCTTTACTTCAATCTTCTCGACGGCCTCGATCCGCGGCTCCTGCCTCAAACATTCCAGGACGTAGAGCTTGATCAGGTTCCGGTTGGGTTCGGTGTTAGGCTCGCCGATGAGCCGGTGGCGCCTCGACCCGTAATCGGGATGGCCCAGCGCGGCCAGCTCGCCGCGCTCCGTCTTGAGCCGCAGGATCAAACTCTGAACCAGGTTCGCTTTGCCGCTAACCACGCCCAGATCAAGCTCGCGCGGAGAGACGTCTTCGCGGACAATCGACTGCAAATCGACGTGCGAGAAAGGTCCGGCGAAGACTCTGCCTTCTTCGTCGGCGATGAATCCCAGGTCCAGGTCCTGTCCTAAAAAGAGTTCATTCGCCATCTCTGCTTACCCAGTGTTATCGGTTATAAACGGCGCCGCCGGAGGTCCTAAAATCGTCATCACCCCCGGCCCCGACGGTATCGAATCGCCCACACGAACAAGCGGCTGTCCGCTGATGCGCGCCTGGCTCGACGACAGAGGGCCTATCGGCAATGTATAGGGGAAGCCCCACACCGAATTGGTCATCATGCAAATTGAGCCGACCATCGCGAGCGGCTGTCCTCCAGTCGTCGGCCCGCCGGGCGGAATTACCGTAATGGTTCCGCTGTCGGGCGGCCCGGACAGGCCCGGCGATAAGACCACAGAGCATCCGATTGTTACCGGCGGACCAGGCATTTTTTCCCTCTCAGATCGTTCTCTTTTGAACGAGGACGAAACTGACCGCGCTCACCGCGAACAGGGTTAGTGTTATTCCGGCGAAGATAAACCCGTAATTCACATAGCGGTGTTTCGTGCGAACGTTCCTGGAGAGTTTGATTATTTGACCTGAGAGCGATTCGACCTCGAACACGGGGTTTACAGCCCCCATTCGTTTCTTGAACTCGCCCTCATCGAGCGCCCCGATTATTTGAAAGAACCTGCTAACAGCGGGCGTGTAAGTCTGATGATTTGATATGTCCACCTTCTCCTTACAAAGGAACTCCTCAAGCTCCTTGTATGAGTAGATCCTTGACCATATGCATGCGACCGCATAACCGACCGACGTCGCCAACGACACGGCCATAAGACTGAGAAAAAGCGCGGTGTGCCATCGCAAACCGTTCACTACATCCGCGTGCTCGAACAATGTGGCTGCGATGAAGGCCAGGAAGAGGCCGTCGAGCGTGAGGACGACCTGGGCTTTCGAATCGGCGTTCTTATACCACTCCATCACGTCAGCGTAGAGCCGCCGAACATATTCGACATTGGCGCCGGATTGCTCTTTTCCAGTTTCGTTCATTCCGATAGCTCCTATTCTCTACGGCTCTGTAGGATCGACCGCTGAGGGCCGGCGGATTAAGCAGACGAGAAGTCGATCTGTCCTGCTACTTTCACACTCGATCCTTTCAGCGTCGCCGAAGTTCCCGCTTCAACAGTAGCGTTGACTTTGCCCTTGACCGACACGTTGTTACCCTCGAGCTTCACGTCGCCCGAGGCGTTAAATTCCATATTGCCTTGCGCCTTGATGGTGGCGTCGCCTTTGGCGTTGATCGTCAGCTTGGCGTTCGAGTCCAACTCGACGTCGCCGTCGTTGTTGATCGTGATCTTCGTCTTGCCCATCTCGATGACGAGTTTGTCGTCTTCGAGCGTCAGTTTGTTGTTCTTCGGCAACTCCAGGTAGATGCGGCGTGTGCCCTGCTCCGCGTTGTCGGGCGAGACGTAAACGAACTCGCGCGGCTTGGCTTCGGGCGGACGGACCGCGTCGTTGTACAGACGCCCGGTGACGATCGCCGAATGGATGTCACCGTTGAGGTATTGCACCAAAACCATGTCGTCCTTGTTCGGGATGGCCACGGACCCCATCCGCTGCGTGGCCACGTTCACGCGTTTCAATTCCAGCCCGGAGTCGCGCAGCTTGACGTCGCACTGGTAGTTGTTCTTATCCGACGAAGATTCGTGCGAGTAGACTTTGGTCACCACGCCCAGTTCGGCGGTTTTGAAACCTCGCAATTGATCGCGGATGACCGCTTGAATCAGAGTAATAGCGTCGCTCATAGCCCCACAGCCCCCGCCAAATTTCCGGCCAGCCCGCCGAGCAGGCCGCCCGCAGCCTGAGCCCCGCCCTGCCCGCTGAAACCGATGAAGGTCAAATAGCCGTCGCGTTTGTTCAAAACGTGACGAATCGAAGTAACTTTAAAAAGCCCGTTCAATTCGGGCTTAGGCGCATTCTTGATTTCTATTGCGTCGCCCGGCGTGACCTGCGGGGCGCCGAGTAACTTCAACCTTCCGCGAGTAGCCTGATCTTTGATCGCGCCCAGGCTGGAAGTAGCTAAAAGTTTCGCGGCGTCCTTCGTCCTCACCGCGCCGTCGTGAATCGCAATTGTTCTTGAGCCCTGCCCGACTTCGCCGCGGAATGACGATAAATCTGCGGCAAGAGTCGCCGGATGAATCTATCGAGTGGTTGAGTTCGACCGCGATGAACTCGGTGCGCGGGTCATCCTGTGAATTCACCGTCCATTCCCCGATAGAAAGTTTGTAATGGATTTTATGCATGAGCTTCTCCGTGCGCTTTTGGCCTCAGTTCAGGTTCCGGAGATCGAGCCCGATGGCCCGCAGGTCCGTCGAGAGTCCCTGCACGCTGCCGCCGGCGTTCGTCACCACGCGCTGGATTCTGTTCGCCTGCAGCACCGCGTTGATCTGCGCCTGGATCGCCGGCGTCTCAATCTGCGCCTTCGTCAGACCGCCCACGATCGGCTGAAGCTGCTGTTGCGCGCGCGTCAAGCGGTTGATCGCGAGTTGCATGTGCGCCGGCACGTCCGTGTCGTTCGCCAGGCGGCTGAACTCCGCAAGGTCTATCCCGAGGTTACGCGGCAGGTTGCGCGTGAGCGCGCTAACCTCGTCGACCTGCAGCGCGGAGAGCGCCTTGTTGTCGATGAGCAACAGGTCGCCGCCCGTGCGCGGGATCAGGATCAGGTCGGCGCCGGGCAGTGTGACGAGCGAGTCGGGCGGCTTGAGCACGATGTGCGTCCGTCCGAGCCGGAACGCGACCTCGAACTCGCCGAAGTTGCCGCGAAAGTGACGCGCGAGGATGTCGGCATACTCCTCGAACGTGAGCGCGGCGCCGCGGCCGGCCTGAAGCAGCCGGTACTGGATCCACAATCGCCGCAGCGTGGGCTGCGCGCCTAACGTAGCCACCATCTCGGTCAGGCGCGGGCTGGCGGCGACGGTCTGGCGTAGCAGGTCGCGCTCGGCCTGCGAGGCGCCGGGGCCGCTCAGCCACTGCTCCGTGCGCGCGATGCGGCGCTCGATCGACGCCGCGCGCGACGTCTGCCCGGCCGCGCGGGCCGCGTCGCGCCGGCGCCGCAGCTCGGTGAGCAGCAAGTCCCCCTCGCTGCGCAGCAGCGCCCCGTCGGCCATCTCGGCGATCCGCTGCGTCTCTACGCCCGCGACGGCCCCCGACAGCACGGCGCGCCGCTCCGCGTTCAGCTTCCCGACGGCCGGGCCGAGGAGGTCGGACTGCTCCTGCGGCATCCCGTGCCGCTCCATGCGCGTCACCAGTTCGTCGGTGTTCCGCTTGAGGTTCCCCTCGAGCTCGCGTCGGATCGTCTGGTGGAGCCACTCCGGCTCCTTCTGCGTGGCGGCGCGCAGCGCGTCGCGCGTCTCCTTCGAGAGGGCGTTCAGCGCCGCCGTCGCACGCGCGTCGTTCCCGATCGCGTCCGCGGCGAGCCGCTCGAGGCCGTCCGCCGCCGCCAGGTCGGCGCCCTGCATCGCCCTCGCCTCGGGAAGGCCGAGCGCGCGCGCCGTCGCCGGCTCGTCCATCCCCATCTCCTGGAGCAGCCGCGCGACGTCGCGCAGCTCCTCGCGGTTGACGATCGGGCGCCCCGCCTGCACCTCCGGCAGCAGACGCTTGACCAGCCCCTCGCCCAACGAGCCGGGACGGACCCGGAACGCCGCGCGATAGAGCGCGTTCGCCTCGCCCATTGTTAGGCGGTAGTCGCGTGCGATCGCCGACGCGGTGACCAGCCGCCCGCCGGTCCCGAGGAGCTTCCCCCCGACCGGGGCGATGCTGGCAGCGCCCACGAGCACGCGCTCGGCCCCGCCGAGAGTGCGGCCGTACAGGCTGTGCCCACCGACGGCCTCGATCACGCCGACGATCTGGCCGAGGATCGGCGTGAACGCGACGATCGTCTCGCTGTCCTTCTCCGATTGCGTGAGCTCGACCTCGAACTCGCTCTTCTCGATGTCCGGATGCTCGTCCGTCAGGACGAGCGCGTGGATCAGGTCCGAATGCTCCCCCCGGAACACCGTGAAGTCCTCGTCCGCCGTCGACTTGAGGAACTCCGGCGACGTCGCCCGCTCGATGATCGAGTGGAGGTACTGTCGGGCGATCCGGTCGCGGATCACCTTCTGCGCTTCGCTCGGCATAATGAGATACGAGATGCCGCGCTTCTCCTCGAAGAAGCCGAAGATCCCGCCGCTCACCTCGACGGCCTCCGCCACTTGCGGCTCCGGCATCCGCCAGATGCGCGTCTGGGCGAGGCGCAGCGCCTCGTCGATCTTCTTGCCCACGGCCTCAAAGTCGATCGGCGGGCGCTCGGCCTTCTTGCGCTCGATCTCTCGCTTGACCGACGCCTCAACCTCCTCGATCGTGACGCGCGAGTAGAAGTGCGACCAGATGTCGACGGCGTCGCGCCGCTTGAGATCGGGGTCGTTCTGGCGCTCGTCGATCCACCGGTCGTAGCGGTCGAGCGCTTCGAGCAGGCGTCGCTTCTCGTCGGGCGGCACGCGGTCGAGGCGGCCGAGCACCGAGCGGGAGATGGCGAGGAACGGCGCCAGCGGCGACTCCGGCGGCGGCTTCGCCGCGTCGCGCAGCGCCTCGGCCCAGATCTCGTGCGGCTCGTGGGCGAACAGCTCGTCGTCGGTCGCGTGGTCGCCGATCCACTTGAAGTAGTTGCCTAACGCCCACGCCGTGAGGTGGTCGCTCGGCTGAACCCCCCGGATGTAGCTGAAGAAATAGGCCCGCCGGTCGCGGCGACGGAGGTTCGGGTCGCTCGGGTCAGGGCGCCACGTCGAGAAGTACTCGAAGGCGCGTTCCGGGTCAGCGAGCTTGCTCGGGTGCATCGCGTACAGCGAGCCGCGGCGCGCGAACTTCAGCCGGACGAACGGGCGGGTCATCCGCCCCGACGCGGCGAGCGCCACGGCGATCGCGTTCGCCGCCTCTACAGGCTGCAGCCCGACGAGCTCGACGTGGTCGTCGCCCAGGCCGCGTAGCAGTCCCGCCGGCAGATCGATGCCGGTCGTGTCGACTTCGTACTCCTCGGAACCCGGCTGTGGGGTCGGGTCGCTCCCCTCGATGATGCGCACGTCGATCTGGTCGCCGGGCGCGAGGTAGCCGGCGTTCGGGTCGAGGCGGAGCTCGAGCTCCGTAATCGCGTCCAGGTCGACCCGCTCGGCGGCCTGCGCGAACTGGCCCCACCGCTTGCTCAGCCGCAGCCGCAGCGCGACCTCGAGGAGGACCGTCGGCTGGAGCTGCTTCATGAGGTCGAGCGCGGCGCGCGCGTCCGCGTCGCTCACCGAGCCGGTGAGGAAGCTGCCGGAGAGCAGCTCCTGGAGCCGGCGCGTCGCCGTCTGCACGCTCCACAGCCCGCGCGCGCGCTCGAAGCCCTGCGCGCGCTCGTCGCTCACGGAGACCGTATGCTCGCTCTGGTCCTCCAGCTCGCCGTCGATGTTGACGATGAAGTAGAACTCGGAGTTGCCGATGTCCGAGTCGAACCTCGTCAGCCACCACGTGAGCGCGTGGTACCGGGCCAGCTCGGCGACGTCTTCCGTGTCCTCCGCGTCAGGCTCGCCGAGCACGAGGATGGTTTCGCCGAAGTCGTCCGGGTGCAGGCGCTGGTAGTAGCGGACGTACGCGCGGAAGTCCTCGCCGGGGTTGAGGACGTCGAAGAAGACCTTGCGCGCCTCGACCGCAAACCCCTCGTCCGGCAGCGGGGCGCCGGTCCCCTGCAACGACACGATCTTGTCGTCGAGACCGCCCGTGAGGAGGAAATCCTGCTCCAGGATGTCAAACCGGATCTTCACGTCCGGACGCAGCTCGTGCGCGCTCCGCTCGATCACGCTGTACAGCTCGAGCACGTCGCCGTCGAGCGCCTCGCCCCCGTCGAACGGCTCCAGCTCGTATAGCCAGCGCGACGTCACTCCGGTGGTCTGTGGACCGGCATAGCTGAAGAGATGACATCTATAAAGTGTGCCTCGTAGCGACATTTCGCAATCCTCAAAGCAGAACTCCCGCGACGCCAGTGCCCGCGGCTTTATCGCCCAGCAGCGGGGCCAGGATCGAGGTCAGTTGTTCGGCAGTGGGAAGTTGTAGTCCCATACGTTTCTCGTCTACGGACGCTCCGGAAAACAGTCGAGCAGGTACTTCCGGTTCGAGTCGCGAAAGGCGAGACGTTGGCCCGGAGTGAAAATGGTTCGAAGCCTTATCGTCTCGCCGGGGTCCATGAAGTTGTTGGCATGGGGAGGCAGGTTGTGCCCCTCATCGTCACCTGACAGCGGGGAGAGCGTTGCGCCCTTTCCGGGAATGGTGACGCTCGTCTTCTTGGGGTCCGCTTTGGCGACCAGCCCAAGACAGTGGCCCAGCTCGTGGGCGGCGATATAACCTACTGAGTTCGTGAAGGCGTTCAACGCTCGCTGAATATCCGAGGCGCGCTGCGCGGGCACAACGCTCGGATTAGTGGTAGTGACCTTGATAACGCCCGCCGCGCTAACCGACACAGATGTGTTCGTGGCGTCCAGATCGGTAACCTGACCCTCGACGCGTCCTGACGTCACTGTCCGCGGCTTTGTCGCCTTCGGATCGTTGGGAGGATCTATCCCCGAATCTCGAGCCACGCCGAGCGGGCCGAAGACTTCGTTCAAGACCTTCGAGTCGTCAGATTTTTGATCCTGATTGCGGAACAATATTGATGATGGGCCGACTTTTGCCCTGAAGTGATCGCCGGGAGCGAGCAGCACACCGAACGATTCCTCGCGCCATGCGAATATATTCGACCTGATGGCGAATCCGGCGCCGCTTTCCTGAACGCTGCTCCCGCCCGGAAAAGAGCCGAATTGCCCCATTATTCCCCCGATTTCGACCTCGATGCCGATCGAGTTGGCCGCTTTTGTCGTCGTCGCGAAGCGCGCCCCGACGCCGTTGTAATATCCCATGATCACATTGACTATGGATTCTTTGATGGCGCCTATATACGGCGCATTGAATTTTGTGCCGTCGCCGATCCCGAAATGGCCGAGGCTCGGTACGAAGTCGCTCATCCTGAAAAACACCGTAAAGACGACGGGCACGACGAGGCCGGGGTCCTTGGGCGTGTCCGAAGCGATGACGACGTCCGTGATGTCTGTCGCGGTGTTGATGTCGGCGACAAACGTCGTCTACTCGCCTTTATTGAAAATCTCTCTGATCCCGGTCAAGAAGTTATCCCGCGCCTCATCGCCGCTCTTCGTCCCGGCGACGACGATGGTGTTTGCCACTGCTCCCATGTCCTGAAAGTAATTTCCCGCCAGCCCGGGCACACGGTGTTCGACCAGCGCGCGGCTCTCTGAAGATTCAATGTATTCAATGTCGTCGAGGGCGAATTCGCCCAGCATCGGTTTGATCTTCATGTGACATCGATCCCGTGTTGCAACGCCTGTTCAAACAAAATGTCGGAGAGCCTTTCCGAAAGGTCTTCAGTGAAAGCGCCGCCTCCGCCGCCTGAGGGTTTCACTTCGATATTGAAGACGTTCTGAATTTCCACTTTTTCGGGCGAGCCGGCGGCGCCGGATTTTATGGTTTGCGTCGCGCGACTCGAAGATATATCGGCGGTTGATGAACGAAGCTTGCGCGCCAACTGTCGGGCCGTGATTTCGGGCCATGACTGCGGAGTCCGCGTCGTGTGCGATTGCGCCGTGGGCAGTCGCGATGTATCGGGAATCGCAAGCGGCTCGCTCTCTGACGCGGCTCCGGTCGTTCTGTTCGAATCTTTCTCGGCGCCCTGCCGCGACCTGCTCAACTCCCAATACTCTCGCAGCTTTTCAGCCAGCGGCGACCAGGCCGCTTCTACACCGCGCCTGCGCGCGGTCGCGGCGCCGTCGCCCGGCGGAAACGGATCGCGGTCGCGGGCAGCCACACCGCGCGTTGTTTCCCATCCCCGCTGCGAAGCCGCGTGAAATCGGCTCGGCGTGAATGGGTCCGCAGACGCATGAATGTCGCGTGAATCAGACGAGGCGGGAATCGAGACGCCCCTTTGGAGCGCGGCTTCAATCGCGGTAAATCCGCTCTCCCGCGTCTTCGTCGATTCAGAATTCGGGGAGAACGGCGCCGCCAATGATCTTGTAAATTCGGTTCGGTCTGCGAACTTCGTGTTACTCACTCGAGCCACGCCAACGCCATCCGCCCTTTGTTCATCGCCCCGCAGCAGTTCGCGCATGCGGTCGCCGAACAATCCCAGCAGGTCGCCGCCCAGGACGTTTTGCGGCAATTCCGCCCGCGCGGTCTTCAAAGCGTCGAGCGAACGCGGCAGCGCGCCGAGCGGTTTGGTCTTTGCCCTGAGCGCCGAGAGAATTTCCCGTGGCCTGCGGCCTTTCTCTAAAATGGCGGCGACTACTGTGATCATTTCACCTCTTCGTTTGGTTCAGCATTTCCAGGTAGCCGAGAATCTGACCTACGGTCAGTTCCTTCACCTGCTGCGGCGTCCAGTTGAATTCTTTGGCGAGCACGAAGAATGCGCGCACGAGCGGCGACTCGATCATCTCCCGCATATCGTCCTCGGTCGCGCTCAGGCCGCTGATGCGGTTAATCGCATCCACCAGGAAGCTGACCAATCCGCTGCGCATATTGGCGATCTCGTTCTGCTTGAGCTGAGGCTCGACGACCGCCTTCTGGATCATCAGCGCCGAGATTAGC
>WNGF01018240.1_pt1 | contig 12836 bp, 7 predicted proteins | sample 5400641 | NCBI WGS metagenome assembly WNGF01 (sample SAMN13153371, study PRJNA577476) | soil metagenome | isolation source: 80 cm soil or saprolite under grassland replicate 2 | place: USA:California | collected 2016-06-15
GATTTGATTGAGGCGCCATTCGCCGAAATATACCCGCCAATCAACTTTGTCGCGGTAAAGGGAATGTAAACGAATTGGAACTGTGACTGGTTGGTTGCGAGCACCTGCGGATCGCCGGCAGAAGCTTCCCGCAGAGAGATCACCCAACCCGACCCGTCCGCTTTGGGCGCGGAGGCAGTGATGTTCACGGCGCTCTCGCCTTGAGATGAAGTCGTGAAGAGCATGCCGTCGTTGAGGGAATTGACGCCCGGCAACGAAACAACGGCGGTGCCGCCGTTATTGGGCCACGAGATCACATTCGTCTCCAGCCCCGGACTGTGCGCGTCCGGACTGTCCCACTGCGGATTACCGTTGACGTCGGGATTTGCCACCGCTCCCGCAACCCAGCCTTGCGCGTAAGGAAACCACGTCGCGGCAAAGTCGAAATTCCCCTCCGGGCTCGGATGGCCGGTTTGGTCGCCCGCCTTGCCCGTTTGAACGTCGGTGTTGCCATTGCCGAATGTGCCATCGACCATGCTGTAGCCGTAACCGGACGAACCGCCCGTGCTGGCAGCGACGACCGGATAAAACGGTCCCTGGCCGTCGCCCCAATCAATCGGCCCGTTGGTTCGCGGCGTGGGAATAATGACGCCCGCCAGATTGCTTGGCCGCCACGCCTGTTCCTCGGGAATATCCCCAAATCCGCTGCCGGTAAAATCGACAAAGAATCCAAAGTTACCCGTCACCGCCGCGGGGTCGTGCGGGCTCAGACGCACGGCGAAGTCTCCGCGATTGAAACGGCTCATCGACCATTGGATGGGTCCCTGGCCTGCCTGACCGAGACTGACCGTGGAATCAAACGCCGTGTTACCGGCGGCGATCCAGTTGGCCGCCGACACGGTGTTGACCGGGAAAGGGCCGGGCGGTTGTGAGAAAGAAGGGGGCACTTGCGGGTCCGGTCCGTAGGGAGTCACCAGATAGCGGCCGTAACCGTAGATCGTGCCGGACCAGAGCACTTCCACCGTGCCGTCCGGCAGTTTGTTCATCGTGGCAAATCCGATGGTGCCTTGAAAGATTGAACTCTGGTCGGCGGACAACAACTCGGCATCTTCCGTGATGTCGAGTTTGCGTGAGGAAAGGAATCGTCCGTCCTGTTTGCTCAGCGCAAGCCACCCGGGGCGTGGGGCGCCCACCACCACGCGGCTGTTCCAGCTCGGCGTGCTGTAAATCACCAGATAATCCAGGTCCTTATTCGCGTCCACATCGCCAATAAAGTCGGCGCGGTATTTTTCCAGGTAAGTGAAGGGATCTGCCGGCGCGGTATAAGTCGAATCAGCAGCATAATTGGCCGTAAACGGAGCCGAGGCCCTGTATCGCCCATAGGAAGAATCGGCGCCGTTGGAATTGCCGGGATAAATGCCGCCATAGACCCATTCATCATTTGGTGTTGCGGGATCGCGGCTGGGAATCGGCGTGCTGGTGGCCCCGCCAATGCCAAGAAAAATTCCGGCCACGAAGTTGGTTCCGTCACTGGTGGTCAGCCGCCAATTGCCGCGGGCGCCGCTGCTGGTGCCGGCCAGAATCACGGTGTTGACTCCCGTCCCGACCACATGCAAGCGCGCCCAGCGCCAATTCGCCCAGAGATTCGTAGCAACGCTATGACTGCTCAGATCATTCAGGGTGAGCGTGAAGACGACCGTGACATTCGTGTTGATCCCGCCGCTCCCATCCGGTCCATAGCGCAGGATCTTGTTTTTGTATCCGGTATAAATGTAACCGTCCTCCGATACCGTGTAGGTCCACCAATACTGTTCAATGGAACCGCCAGCGGCAAGGAAGTCGGGATCCAATTGCACCGGATGCAACCCAATGTTCAGCGCAATCCCCATCGCTGCGCCGTTGGTGGGATTGATCCAGATCAGGGATCGGTCCGGATATTGGGCCGCCAGCGACAGATTGGCGCCGGGCGCGGATTCATCGATACCGTTTTCGCGAATGCCCAGAAGTAAACGGTTCGCGTCATAGCGTTTCAAGGCGCCCATCGAATCCATCACGAAATGCCCGTCGCCGTTGTCGTTGTCGGTCGTATCGTTGACCGCGTTGGTCAGAACGGGTATCGGCACGCCAGGTTTGTTGACGAGGTATTCCCAAACCGGAGTGAGTTGCTGTGCGGCGACGCTCACCGCGGAGGTCAGCGCCGCGATCAGTGTCAACCGGGATGTCGTTTTCATTTTTATTTGTATTTCGGACGATTCGTATTTCTGCGCAGACCAGGATCAGGCAGAAGTCACCGGGGATGTATCGTCGGTGAGTGTTTCCCCTGGAACGGCCTGAAATCCGAAGCGAGAACCTCGCGACGTATTCGGACGCCTGCTGCCACTCCACGGAAATTAGGTGCCCCGCCTGCCGCCCTTGCGTCAAGCGGCAGCCTGGTCTTGCTTGCGCCGGATGACGGGCTTGGTCTCGCCCAGCACGGCCGGACGCGTAATGATCACCGCCAGGATGTCTTCGCTGCTGGGGATGTCATACATCACGTCCAGCATCAGCTTTTCCAGCAGGGCGCGCAGCGCCCGGGCGCCGGTCCCCTTCTTCAGCGCCTGCACCGCCAATTCGCGCAGTGCGTCCGGCGAAAACTCCAGTTCCACGCCTTCCATCGCCATGAGCTTGGCGAACTGTCGGGTGAGGGCGTTTTTCGTTTCGGTCAGCACCGCCACCAATTGGTCTTCGGTCAATTCGTCCAGGATCGTCACCATCGGCAGGCGTCCGATGAATTCCGGAATGAAGCCGTAGCTGAGCAGGTCTTCGGGCTCGACGAACTGCAGGATTTCGCGGCGATCCACCGAGGCCGCTTTCTGCGCCTGGTCAACGGCGCCAAAGCCCATGACTCGATGGCCCAGACGGCGTTGGATGATTTTCTCCAGGCCGACAAATGCGCCGCCGCACACGAACATGATATTGGTCGTGTCCACGCGAATGTATTCCTGCTGCGGATGCTTGCGACCGCCTTGCGGCGGCACGTTGCACACCGTGCCTTCCAGAATTTTCAGCAGGGCCTGCTGCACCCCTTCACCGGACACATCGCGGGTGATGGAAACGTTTTCCGTTTTGCGCGCGATCTTGTCGATTTCGTCAATGTAAACAATGCCCATCTGCGCCCGTTTCACGTCGTAGTCGGCATTTTGCAGAAGACGGAGAATGATGTTCTCCACGTCTTCGCCGACGTATCCGGCCTCGGTCAGGGTCGTGGCGTCGGCGATGGCAAAGGGAACCTCGAGAATCTTTGCCAGCGTGCGAGCGAGCAGCGTCTTGCCGGAGCCGGTCGGGCCGACCAGCAGGATATTGCTCTTTTCAATTTCCACGTCGGTGTGCCGGTCGGAAACCTCCTCGGTTTTGCTCGTCTGCTCCGTTTGAATCCGTTTGTAATGATTATGCACCGCCACCGCCAGGGTCTTCTTGGCGTGCTCCTGTCCGATGCAATGGAGGTCGAGTTGGCGCTTGATTTCGGCGGGTTTCGGAACGTTGAGCTTCACCACCTGCTTGCGCGTCTCCGCACGCAATTCCTTGTCGAGAACATTTTTGCAGACGATGATGCAACTATCGCAGATGTAAACCCCCGGACCCTGGATGAGCTTTTTGACTTCCGCGTGCGATTTCCCGCAGAAGCTGCAGAGCGTAAGTTGGGTGGGCCGGGCCATTATGGGTCGAGGACGATTGTCGCCGCTGTCGTTCCGAACGATCGAATCTATCTGGCCACCTCGTGTTTCAAGGTCTCTTTGCTTTCGCTCAGGCCCGGAATTTCTTTGCGGGACTTGACCACTTCGTCCACCAAACCGTAGCTCTTGGCGTCCTCGGCCGACATGAAGCGGTCCCGGTCGGTGTCTTTGGCGACGATATCGCCGGTTTTGCCGCAATGTTTGGCCAGGATTTCGTTGATCCGGTCTTTCAGGCGGAGGATTTCCTGCGCCTGAATGCTGATGTCCGTGGCCTGGCCTTGCACGCCGCCCCAGGGCTGATGAATCATGATGCGGGCGTTCGGCAGGGCATAGCGTTTGCCCTTGGTGCCCGCCGCCAGCAACACCGCCCCCATGCTGGCCGCCTGACCGATGCAGTAAGTGTTCACGTCGCAGGTGAGGAACTGCACCGTATCGTAAATCGCCAGGCCCGCGGTCACACTGCCGCCCGGCGAATTGATGTAAAGGTGGATGTCCTTTTTCGGATCGGTCATCTGCAAAAAGAGCAACTGCGCAATGATCACGTTGGAAACCGTGTCGTCCACGGGCGTGCCCAGGAACACGATGCGGTCCACCAGCAGGCGCGAGTAAATGTCGTAACCGCGCTCGCCGCGACCGGTCTGCTCGACGACCATGGGGATAAGGAAATCGTTCATAGTTGAATCAAACCGTCGGCGCAACCTAACGGAGCGGCACAGGGGCGTCAAGCATGTTGGATGTTCGATGTTGGATGTTCGATGTTGGATGTTCGATGTTTTTTCCGCGATTTCGTTTCGGCCTTGCCGCGCCGGGAAATAACCGGGTCAGGAAGGGCTAGGAACCCTTCGGCGCCTGGCGTCTCAAATTCTCCAGCGCGACGAGCGCCGCCTGGCTCTCCGCCTCTTTCTTGCTTTTGCCTTTGCCCCGGCCCAGTTCGACGCCCTGATGATACACCGCGCTTTCGAACAACCGGTTGTGATCCGGGCCGCTGACCGACTCCAGTTGGTACTGCGGCGCTTCGGTCGTGTTGGCCTGCAGCATCTCCTGCAATTCGCCCTTGGGATTTTCCAGATTGGGGATGACTTCGAGTTCTCCGAATTCTTCGCGGAACTGGCGGAGAACAAAATCACGCGCGGCCTCAAAACCCGCGTCCAGAAAAATCGCGCCCAACAGCGCCTCAAAGGCGTCCGCCAGCGCGGACGGACGCTCGCGGCCGCCGCTGGCTTCCTCACCGCGGCTGAGCACCAGATGGTGGCCCAGGCCGAGCCGGCGGCCCTGATCGGCCAGCGTGCGGCGATTGACCATTTGCGCCCGCGCCTGGGTCAACGGCCCTTCGCCCAGGGCGGGAAATTTTTCGTATAACTCGCCCGTCAGGATCAGTTGCAGCACGGCGTCACCGAGGAATTCCAGGCGTTGATTGTGTTGCACGGCGGCGCCCTGTTCGTGGGCGAGGGAGGGATGGGTCAACGCGAGGCGCAACAGGTTTTTATCCTGGAACGAATAATCCAGCCGGGCCTGTAGAGTGTCGAGGGCGGACACGGGAATAAGTCAACAAACAGCCGATTGTTCGCCGGTATTTGCCGGTGTCTCCGCTTCCCCGTTGTCTGCAGGTTGCGGCTCGCGGTTTGCCGTCGAGACACTCCCCGCGGGCGGAGCTTCGGCGGGCGGATTCAGGCCCTGCTCGAGCAGTTGGGCCACGTCGCGTTGCACCTGGTCCAACTGGTCGAGCCGCAGGTCCGGATCCGCGACGGTGAAGACGTCCCCCGACGCCGGTTGTTCGTAAATGAAAATGCGCCGGCCGCCCCGGTGCGTCTGATCCTTCACCTTCAGAAGGCGTTTGCGTTCCAGCATCACCGCGAGGATGAAACACGCCGCGCCATATTTCGGGTCGTTCAACTCGACCAACTTGCGCAGCAGCGATTGCGCAGTCTCCTTACGAATCGGCTCCGGCTGCGCCGGCGGCACTTCAAAAACGCCCTGCCAATGCGAGACAAAGCCTTTGCGGTCGGTCGCACCCTGACTGTATTGCGCCGACCAGCATCGTTCGCAGACATCGAGCCGTTCGTAGCCACTCTTCTCGTCGAAGAGCAACGTGTGATAGGGCTGTTTGTCCGTAAACGGGCGGCCGCATGCCAGACAGGCATGGGCGCGGGACTGTATGTTCCAGTCGATCATGAAACTTTCGTTAATGCCGTCGCTTCGCTGATTCTCGTAAATATTATTGCTGGTCGCAGGGCAACTGCAATCCGATTTCATTGGGTTGAAAACCTGCCCGCTCCGCCGGCGATGAAACGTTCGGCCCCCGGGCTGTCGGGAACGATAGTGAAGCCGGTGACCTTTCCGTGTTTTGCCGCCCTTCTTTGTTTACCCGACGCGGAGGAGCCCGGGATGCGAATCCAATTCTCGCTGAGACAGCCTTTGTCCGTGCCGGGGGTGTAATCTTCCGAAAATTTCGGTTTGCAGGCCGGCAATTTGAGCTACCTTTGCTGCCCGGCCACTGACCGGACGTTGTATGCGCGCGGCTGCTACCATCGTCGAATTGCGCCAGCTTCTGTCGGAGCGGTTCCCGCAGGCGCAGCGGGCAAAGCACGCAAGAAACGGCGCCGCGGTCGTTGCCACGGGCATCCCGCGCCTCGATGCGCTGCTGTGCGGCGGATTTCCCCGGGGCGAACTCTCTGAACTGGTCGGCCGGGGATCCGGCTCCGGCAGCGCGCAACTCGTTCACGCGCTGTTGCGCCGCGTCGCCGCCAACGGCCAATACCTCGCCCTGGTGGACGGCGCCGATAGCTTCGACGTGGACGCGGTCGAACCCGAGGTGCTGTCGCGGCTTCTGTGGGTGCGTTGCGCCAAAGCCGACGAAGCGCTCAAAGCCGCCGACATTTTGCTGCGCGACCGAAACCTGTCCCTCGTTGTCCTCGACCTGAAACTGAATCCGCTCGCGCAGCTCCGCAAAATTTCGCCGGGCGTCTGGCACCGCTTTCGCCGCCTGTTGGAGCAAAACGGCGCCATCGTGCTCGTCATCACACCGGCTCAACTCGTCGGCGGCGCCACCTGTCGCGTGCGTGTGGAAAGCTGGCTGGACATTAACGCGCTGGCACGACCGCCGGCGGAACTGCTCGCGTCTCTTCAATTCGACTTGCTGCGCGCGCCGGAAACGGAGGGTGAAGAGGAAGGAGGCACTCTGGCCGGAGCGGGGTGAGCCGAACGGTTGAAGAATCGCCCCATTCAACCAGGGAGATTCGCGGTTCAACGGTTCAACGGTTCAACAAACCATGTTCGCCGTCATCCATCTGCCACAATTCTCGTTGCAAGCCGCGCTCCGGCACAAGCCGGAACTGTGGACGAAGCCCGTCGCGCTGGTGGACCCGGTGCTCACCACGCCACGCGTGTGTGATATCACCGAAGCTGCCCGGAGGATCGGCGTGACCGCAGGTCTGACGCCCACGCAAGCACTCGCCCGATGCCGCCGCGAGATCATCATCCGACATCGTTCGCCCGGCCAGGAGTCCGCCGCGACCGACACCGCCTTGCAATGCGCCTATGCTTTTTCGCCCAACATTGAGAACACCGCGCCCGGCACCGTGACACTGGACTTGCGCGGACTGGCTGAATTCACCGGATGCACGCTACCCGCCCGGCGCGATGGCGAAAGGCCGGAGGACGCCGAACCCTGCCCGACATTCCAACGTTGGGCGGAACGCCTCCGCGCCGACCTGGCCTCGCTGAACCTGCGGGCCCGTATCGGCATCGGCCCCACGCCGAACGTCGCCCGCCATGCAGCGTGGTGGCCGGTGACCGATCCCCGCCCGGACGAGGACAGCCGGCACGACCGCCCCGCTCTCCAGGAACCGTCCTTTCGTCCTCGTCCTCCTTCTCGTCCTCGATTGGATGGCTTGGCTTCGAGAACGAGGACGACGACGAGCACGAGGACGAACGGGTTCATGGTCTCAGTGCATGCGCAGAAGCGAAAGGAGGCTCTCCATGAACCAACGCACCCCCTCACCCCGTCCCTCTCCCCCACTGGGGGAGAGGGTGTCCGACTTGTCCGCCGCAGCCTTGGCGAAGGCGGAAGGACGGGTGAGGGGGCCTTGGATCCAGGACCTCCCCAACAGAACGGGAATTCCGCTCATGACCGCAACAATATCCGGGTCATCCTCGACGCTGCGGCCTTCGTCGCCTCGCTCCCCGTCGTCGCATTGGAACCATCCTCCGACGTCGCGCTCATCCTGCGCAAGTGGGGCATTGGCACCGTGGGCGAATTGCTGGCGCTCGGACAGGACGCCCTCGTCGAGCGGCTCGGGTTGGAAGCGCTCGCGCTGTTTGCCGCGGCGTCCACGACCGCACTGCGGCCTTTGCACCTTGTTCGCCCGGCCGAACGGTATGAGGAATCGTTCGACTTCGAGCAGGAAATCGAGACCATCGAACCCCTGCTGTTCATCCTGCGACGTTTTGTGGATGGCCTCAGCCAGCGATTGGAACTCGCCGGTCTGGTCGTCGAATTGCTCGCGCTCAAGCTGCGACTCGAATCCGGCGACGTGCTGGAGCGGCGCTTGCGTGTGCCGCAGCCGACGCGGAAGGCGGACGTTCTGTTCCGCATGCTGCACACGCATCTCGAATCGCTGCGCACCGATTCGCCGATCGTCAGCGTGGTTCTCAAGGCCCACCCGACGCAACCGGAACAAAAACAGTTCAGCCTGTTCGAAGCGGCCTTGCGCGACCCGCATCAGTTTCAGGAAACGCTGGCCCGTCTCAGCGCCCTCGTCGGCCCGGACCGCGTCGGCACGCCGGTGCGCGCGAACAGCCATCGGCCGGACGCATTCCGGCTCGTGCCGCCCGATTTCGAAAATGCGCCGGGTGACATCGGGCGTCGAACCGCCGAAATTCTGCGCGCCACACCGCTGCGCCGGTTTCGTCCGGCGATGAAGGCCAAAGTGGAAGTAACCATCGTTGCTCCCCAGGCCTCATCGCCGGCCGACGACGACGCGGCGATTCGCCAGATCGAACAGCGTCGCCCGACCCAGGCCATTCACCCGCAGGAAGTGGCGGCCATGCTCGAACCCTTGTTGGGCCGTACGGTTGCCGGGGCTGTGCCACGACCGGATTACATCGTCAAGTTTCCTGGACCGGAGCCCGAAAGCAGGGCAGGCGGCGTCCCGCCTGCCTCCGGGCCGGACGATCTCAACGAAGGGTTGGGCAGGCGGGACGCCTGCCCTGCTTGGGGCGGATGGCCCCATCCCGTCGCGCTTCAGTGCCACGTGACCAAAGGCCAACTGACCGTCGCCGTCGGGCCGTGGCGCACCTCGGGCAACTGGTGGGACGCCAACGCGTGGCAGCGCGAAGAGTGGGACGCGCAGACGCGCGATGGAAAAGTCCTGCGGCTCGTGCGGCGACCCGATGGCTGGTTTGTGGAGGGTGTGTTGGACTGAACTATTGTCATGCACACTGCCGATCATCAACTGCTGTTTTTTCCGCCGGTTCAACCGCTGGTCGAACGGTTCGGCCGGGAATTTTTCCGCCGCGTGCCGGAACAGCCGGGCGTTTATCTGATGTGCGGCGCCGCCGAAGGCGTGCTTTACGTGGGCAAGGCGCGCAATCTGCGCAAACGTCTGGCGAGCTATCGCTCCGCGAGTTCGGACCGGCTTTCGCGCAAACTTCGCCGGCTCCTTGTCTCGGTCGAGCGGATTCACTGGGACATCTGCCCCGATGAGGCCGCCGCCGTCACGCGCGAACGGGAGCTGTTGCTGGCCTTGCGCCCGCGCTTCAACACCATCGGCACCTATCCCCCGTTCCGGCTCCACGTCGGCTGGCAACGCGCGGGCGCCGGCCTGGCGTTCGGTTGCGGCGACACGACCAGGAACTGGGAGCAATGCCACGGACCGTTTCGCCGAGTCAGGCCCGCCTGCGCCGCTCTCCTTCGACTTGCCTGGCGAGCGCTGAACCCGTCGGTATCGATCCACGAATTGCCGGGCCGTTTGATGCGCCGCGGTCCACACGCAGTATGGCTTTTTTCAGCGGAGCGGTCTGATCTCAACGGGCGCGTGGGCGAATTGACGGCGCATCTCAATGACTTCTGGCGCGGCGAATCGCTGGAATTGATCGAGTGGTTGTTGGCGGCGGGTCCGGTCGGGTCGCGCTTTGAAGAGTTGTGGCGCGCGCAAGACGCGGAATTTCTGCGGGAATTTTTCGCGCGAATCCTTCGGCGCTCGACCGCGACGGAGACCGGTTGAATGGCCGCGCCGGAATACATCGAATTGCACGCCCGCAGCGCGTTCAGCTTTCTGCGCGGCGGATCATTGCCGGAAACGCTGGCCGAAACGGCGGCCCGTCTCGAACTGCCGGCGCTGGGGCTTTGCGATCGCATGGGTGTTTACGGCGCGCCACGGTTCCGCGGGATGTCGCAGGAAGTCGGCCTGCGAGCCATCTACGGCGCGGAACTGGCGATGGAAGACGGCTCGGTGTTGCCGGTGCTGGTGGAAAATCGCGCCGGCTATCAGAATTTGTGCGAACTGCTGACGCGAGCGCATTTGCGCGCACCCAAGGGTGAAGGCGTGGTGCGCTGGGAGGAATTGCCGGAGTTCGCCGAGGGATTGATCGCGTTGACCGGAGACGAGGAAGGGCCACTGCAAAGGGCGGTCTGCGGGCACGTAGCGGCGGGGGTCCCGCCTGCCATTGAGCCGGGCATCCTGCCCGGCAGACCCGGCGCGGGCATTTGCTGGGCGCGTCCGGATTCACAACCCGAATCCGGGCGGCAGGATGCCGTCCTCTACGGCAGCCAGGATGACCGCCGCCACGGCAGGCGCGAAGGTAGATCTACTCGCGGCAACCACCCGGTGGAGGTCAGCGGCTGCTTGCAGCGACTGTTGCACACGTTCGGTCCAAACAACGTCTTTGTTGAAATTCAACGTCACCTCCGTCGCGGCGAAGATCGCGCCAACCGTGCCCTCATCGACGTCGCCCGGACACACAAGCTGCCGTTGCTGGCGACCAATGGCGTGCTCCACGCAATTCCGGAAGGACGACAAGCAGTCGATGTGTTCACCTGTCTGCGGCATCATACGAATCTCGACGCGGCGGGAACGTTGCTCACGATGAACGCCGAGCGACATCTCAAGTCGCCGGCGCAGATGAAGGCGTTGTTCGCGGACCTGCCGGAGGCATTGAAAAATACCGTGCGACTGGCGGACCGGCTGCAATTTCAACTCGACGATCTCGGCTACCGGTTCCCAAAGTTTCCAGTTGGTCCCGGCGAGACCATGGAAAGCGTTCTGCGTGACTGGGCGTTTCGCGGCGCCGGCGAGCGTTATCGGGGCGGGATACCGGAGAAAATTCGCGCGCTGCTCGCAAAGGAGCTCGCGCTGATCAACAAGCTCGGGTTCGCCGGTTACTTTCTCATTGTGGCCGACCTGTGTCGCTACTGTCGGGCCAACCGCATCATGGCGCAGGGGCGCGGCAGCGCGGCGAACAGCGCGGTATGCTATTGCCTGGGGATCACCGCGGTTGACCCAGTGAAATTCAACGTGCTTTTCGAACGGTTCCTCAGCGAGAACCGCAAGGGCTGGCCGGACATCGATATCGACCTGCCCAGCGGCGATCGGCGGGAGCAGGTCATTCAGGAGGTCTATCGCCGGTACGGTCCGCACGGCGCGGCGATGACCGGCACGGTTATCACCTATCGCGGACGCAGCAGCGCGCGCGAAATCGGCAAGGTGCTCGGTCTGCCGGTCGATGTGATCGAACGATTCTCGGGTCTTTTCGCCAACGGTGATTTTCCTCACACGCTGGAGTTGCTCGACCAGATCGAGCGCGCGGGATTGCCAAAGTCGCATCCGCGCGCGCCGGCGTTCGTCTCGCTTTATCAGCAGATCGGCAAGCTGCCGCGCCATCTGGGCCAGCATTCGGGCGGAATGATCATCTGCCAGGGCGACCTGAACCGGTTCATTCCGCTGGAAAACGCCTCCATGCCCGGGCGCGTGGTGGCGCAGTGGGACAAGGACGATTGCGAGGACCTCGGCATCATCAAGGTGGACCTGCTTGGCCTGGGCATGATGGCCGTGCTGCAGGATTGCGTGACGCTGACGCGCGAACGCGACCGGCCGGTGGACCTGGCGCAACTGCCGGAGAACGATCCGCCGACGTTCGAATTGATGCAAAAGGCGGACACCATCGGCGTGTTTCAGATCGAAAGCCGCGCGCAGATGGCCACGCTGCCGCGAATGCGGCCGGAAAAGTTCTACGACCTCGTCATCGAAGTGGCCATCATTCGGCCCGGACCCATCGTGGGCGACCTGGCGCATCCCTACCTGCGCCGGCGGAACCACGAGGAACCGGTGGCCTACTACGCGCCGCAGCTCGTGCCGGTGCTGGAACGGACGCTCGGCGTGCCGCTGTTCCAGGAGCAAATGCTGCAGATGGCGATGATCATGGCAAACTTCACCGGAGACGAAGCGGAAGAGGCCATGAGTTTCCATCGGTCGGACGAAAGGATGGCGCAGGCGCAGCAGCGCCTCCGCGACGCGATGGACCGAGCGGGCGTGAAATCCGATATCGCCGACCGCATCGTGCAGGCGGTGGGATCCTTCGCGCTCTACGGCTTCCCCGAGTCCCACGCCATCAGCTTCGCTCATTTGGCTTACGCCAGCGCTTATCTCAAGGCGCATCGGGCGCCGGAATTTTACTGCGCGCTGTTGAACAACCAGCCGATGGGGTTTTACTCGCCCGCGTCGCTGGTCAAGGACGCCCGGCGCCACGGCGTGCCGGTGCGGCCCGTTTGCGTCCTGCGCTCGCGATGGGAAACGATGATCGAACCGGACGATTCCCTGCGCCTCGGCCTGCTCCAGGTGCAGTGCCTGCATCGCGATCGGGTGCTCCGAATGTTGGAGGAGCGAACCAAAGAACCGTTCTCGTCGCTGGCCGATTTCAAGACACGCACGAGGTTCAACAAGGACGAGCTGCGCGTGCTGGCGGAGATCGGGGCGCTGAATTGCTTTGCCGTCCATCGCCGCGCGGCAATGTGGAAGACGGAACGAACCGTTCGCCACGATGAACTGTTCGATCATTCCAGGCTCCAAAGCGCAGCGGCGGGCGACGCCCCGTCTTCCCCCGCTCAGGAAACCGAAACCGGCTCCCGCGCCCGACCTCCGGACACCC
>WNGF01009724.1_pt1 | contig 12834 bp, 13 predicted proteins | sample 5400641 | NCBI WGS metagenome assembly WNGF01 (sample SAMN13153371, study PRJNA577476) | soil metagenome | isolation source: 80 cm soil or saprolite under grassland replicate 2 | place: USA:California | collected 2016-06-15
GCGAAGGATGTCGTCCGTGAGAAATCGACCGACCGTGGCACGGAGACCGCTGTGCGCGATCTCGCCGGCGAGAAACTCGAGAAAGCCGTCGAGCTCGTCGGCGTCTCGCCGCAGCGCGGGCGCGAGTTCTGCAGGATCGGAGTCGGGTGCGGCTTCCAGCGTGCGCACGTCGACTTGAAGTCGATTCCGAAACTTCTCGACCCGGCCGAGCACTCGCACGGCGTCTCCCTCCGCGAACCGTGAGTCGAGCAATTCGACGTCGTGCCAGACGCGCGCGTCGATGCGGCCGCTGGGATCGACGAGCTCGAGCGCGAGATACGGGGAGCCGCCGCGTGTCCTCAGCCGCTGCTTGCGCGCAACTGCATAGACCCCTTCGACGACCCGCTCCTCGGCCAGCTCAGCGATAGCGCTCACGCGAAGAGTCTAGGTCCGAAGGCGGATGCTAGGGTCAGCCGCGATGGCCGTCGTCAAGCCGTTTCGGGCCGAACGCTATGACGCGGCGAAGGTGGGTTCCCTGGAGCCGCTCGTCGCTCCTCCGTACGACGTCATCTCTCCGGAGGAGCGCATCGCGTATCTCGCCCGCAGCCCGTACAACGTCGTCCACCTGACCCTTCCCGACGACGAGGAACAGGCCGGGCGGGACCTCGCCGAATGGCGTCGCGACGGCGTCCTCGTCCGGGACGAGAAGCCGAGCTACTGGTTCCTCTCCCAGGACTATGTGGGCCCGGACGGTGTTCGTCGGACGCGCTCGGGTCTCGTGGCATCCCTGCGGGCCGAGCCGTACGAGAGTCGGGCCGTGCTCCCCCACGAGCGCACGCACAGCGGGCCGAAGGAGGGTCGGCTTCGCCTGTTGCGGGCGACGCGCACGCAGCTCGAGCCGATCTTTCTCCTCTACGAGGGCGATCCGCTCGAAGGGCCGGACCGCGAGCCCGATCTCGAGAGCGGTGGCGACAAGCTGTGGCGGATCGACAAGGTACCGAGCTTCGAGGACACGGAGCTGCTGATCGCCGACGGCCATCACCGCTACGAGACGGCGCTCGCGTACGCGCAGGAAGGGGGCTCGCCCCAGCTCATGGTCGTGCTCGTGCCCACGAGGCAGGAGGGATTGACGATTTTCCCCACTCACCGGATCGTCGAGCGGCTCGGAGACGTCAACGGCGTCGATCCGGTCGCCGGAATCGGCGACGCGCTGCAGGAGCTCGACGAGCTGCCGCGTGACCGGCCCGCCGTCGCGCTCTATCGCGACGGAGAGACGCGCGTGCTCAAGGGAGACGAACCCGCTCTCGACGCCGCCTTCGTCGAGAGCTTCGGGCCGGAGGGCGTGAGCTACACGCCGCGGGTCGAAGAGGCGGTCGGCGCCGTCGATTCAGGACGCGCGCAGGCGGCATTCCTGCTGCGAGCGCCGACGATCGAGCAGGTGCGCGCGATCGCCGAACGCGGCGAGACGATGCCGCAGAAGAGCACGTACTTCTATCCCAAGCTGACATCGGGTCTGCTCTTCCATCCGCTTGATTGATTGGCTCGCGCTCTGTCGCGGCGCGGTGGAGGACGTGCGACACGTGCTCGCCGAGCTCCCGACACGCGCCGATCGGGAGCCCGTCGTGGGCGCGGGCATGGGCGGCGACGACACCACGGCGATCGACGCGGCGGCGGAGCGCGTGGTTCTCGCCCGCTTCGAGCACCTCGACGACGTCAGGATCGTCTCGGAGGAGGTCGGCGTCGTCGGGACGGGCAGTGTCCACGTCGTCGTCGATCCCATCGACGGATCGCTGAACGCCAAACGCGGCATCGGCTTCTTCTCGCTGTCCGTGGCGGTCGCGTCCGGACCGACGATGGGCGACGTCGCCTTCGGGTTCGTCCACGACTTCGGCACCGAGGAGGAGTGGACGGCCACACGTGGCGAGGGTGCGCCGGCGAGCTGCCGAAGGAGCGAATCGAGATTCTCGCGTTCGAGGCGACGCGCACCGCCTCGGTGGCGGAGAAGGCGGCCGCCGTCGTCGGCCTCGCCCATCGGCTACGGATCATGGGCTCACTCGCGCTCTCCCTCTGCCATCTCGCGGCCGGCCGTGTCGACGCCGTCTGCTCACTCAAGCCGGCACGGTCCGTCGACATCGCGGCAGCGCAGCTCCTCGTCCGCGAGCGCGGCCTTGCGATCGACCTCTTCGAGGATCCACCGTTCGACGCTGCGCCCCTCGACGTCGAAGGGCGTTCACGGGTCGTCGCAGCGGGAACGCCGCAGCTGTGTCAGCAGCTCGCCTGGGCGCTCTCCGCATAGGCTGCTCCGGCTGGAACTACAAGGCGTGGAAGGACGAGTTCTATGAGGGCAAGCCGGTGCGGCTGTGGCTGCAGCACTATGCGCAGCACTTCGACACCGTCGAGGTCAACAACACCTTCTACCGGCTACCGCTGAAGACGTCGGTCGCCGGCTGGGTTGAAGACACGCCGCCCGGCTTCCTCTTCGCAGTCAAGGCGAGCCGCTACCTGACGCACATCAAGCGGCTCACCGACCTCGGAGGTGGGATCGAGCGTTACTACGAGCGTCTCGAGCCGCTCGTGCGATCGCCCAAGCTCGGGCCGGTGCTGTGGCAGCTGCCTGCGACGTTCAAGCGCAACGACGACCGGCTCGCGGCCGCACTCGAGGCCATCCCGCCGGGACGCCACTGCTTCGAGTTTCGGCACGCGAGTTGGTTCGTCGAGCCGGTGTATGCGCTCCTGCGCGAGCACCGCGCAGCGCTCGTGATCGGCGATCGCCCGGAGGTGAAGGAGTTCCAGACCCATGAGCTCACGACCGACTGGACGTACGTCCGGTTCCACTACGGGTCCCGCGGGCGACGCGGCAACTATTCCGAGAGCGAGCTCGAAGAGTGGGCGCGCCGCTTTGAGGAATGGAGCCGAAACGTCGAGGTGCTCGCGTACTTCAACAACGACTGGGAAGGGTTTGCAGTCAGAAACGCGCTCTGGCTGAAGGCGCGGCTTTCCGCCTAGTGGTTTGGCCGGTAACGTTGCCCGGTTCCTGGGTCGCGAGCACCAAGCCAGGGGCCGCGATCGTTCGCAGGCAAGGCTTGTAGCCTTGACAAGGGCGAGCGTGGACGCTGGCGCCGCGTGATCGCGGGCCAGGGACCCGGCGACGTTGCCGGTCAGACCACTAAAGCAACTCGGCGATGTGAGCCGCCGCGCGGGCCGCGCCGTCGGTCTCCACGGTGCGGTAGTCGACTGTGCGACCGATCTCGGCCGCGATGGCCTCCGCGATCGTCTCCGGTGTCGACTCCTCGAATGACATGCAGCGCCCCGCGCCGTACTGCTCCAGCCGGTGGCGGACGTGGAAGTTCTGCTCGAAGTGATGCCCGAGCGGGAAGTAGAGGAACGGCCGGCGATTCGCCGTGAGCTCCATCGTCGTCGTCAGGCCTCCCTGCACTACCGCGAGATCGCACGCGGCGAGGTGGCGGTAGAGCTCGTGCACGTAGCGTCTGATCTCGAGGCCCTCAGCCCGAGGCAGCGTTGCCGGATCGATGCGCGGACCGGCGACGACGATCATTCGTAGCGCCGGCGCACGCTCCTTTGCCTCCGGAAACGCTTCGATTACCCGGCGCAGCAGATGGCCGCCGACGCCGGAGCCACCGACCGTCACGATGCAGACCTGCTCGTCTTGCGCGTAGCCGAGCTCGGCGCGTAGCGACGCGCGGTCGGCGAAGTCCGCCGGGTCGAAACCGGTGACGTAGCCGGCGAACTCATAGTGCGCCTCGGTCCAGTCGCGGATGCGTGGCAGATCAGGGCCGAATGCATCCGGCACGATCTCGTGCGGATTGCCGACGAAGATCGCGCGGTCGCGCACACGCGGGAAGCGGGCGATGTGCTCGATCATCTCGGTGTTGTAATCCGCGGCCACGAAGGCTTCCCGCTCGCCGCCGTCGGGCATCGGCAGCCAGCCGACGAAGTCGGTGAGCCAGACGTAGGCAGCGCGCTTCTGCTCGGGATTCTCGTGTAGGTAGTAGTCGAGCTCCCACGCCTCGTCCCCGATCCAGAGGTCGTACTGCTCCTCGCGGACGAGGTCGTGGAACACCATGAAGTTTGCGAGCAGGATCTCGTCCATGCGTCGAATCGCCTGGAAGCAGTGCAGGTCGTGCTCCGCGCACTCGCTCTCGATGTGCCCGGACTCGTTGGCGAGGTGCGCGCTCGCCGGGTGGATGTGCTCCCCGCGGGTCTCGAGGACCGTTGTCACAGGGTTCTGCGCCAGCCAGTCGATCTCGAGATCGGGATGGAGCTTGCGGAGCTCGTCCGCGATCGCCACGTCGCGCTGCGCGTGGCCGAGGCCGATCGGCGAGGAGACGTAGAGGGCCCGTTTCCGACGTGATTTCCCGCGTACCCAACGGGATGCAGGGGCCTGTGGCTTGACGAAGTCGCGCAAGAGCAGGTTCACCTCGACGGGATCGCGTACGTGGGCTCCGTGCCCCGAACCCTCGAGCGCGACCATCGTCCCCCCGGTAGCGGCTGCCAGCGCCTCCGCGCGGCCAATCGGCGCGATCGCGTCTTCGCGTCCGTGGATGACGAGCACCGGGCACTGGACGCGCGTGGCGAGGTCGCGCGCCGCCTCTTCCTCCATCGCGGGTACGAGCGCCGTCGCAACGAGCGTCTCCGGAGTCGTCTCGAGCCCCCAGCCGAGGCAATCCTCGAAGGGCTTCGTCGAATGTGGCTCCGTGAAGAACTTCGAGAAGAAAAACTCGAGAAAGCCGCGGTAGTCGCGGAGCCAGTGGTACATGTTGTACTTGGCCCACCCCTCCTCCGTGTCGAGCTCATCAGTGAACGAGTGAACGGTGCGCTCCGGGAGATGCGGGGCGATCGGAATCCCAGAACCGATGAAGACCACCCCGAGCACACGCTCGGGGTGGTCGCCGGCCAGCATCAGCGCCCGGTGCCCGCCCAGTGAGAAGGCGACGACGAATGCCCGCTCGGTCTCCGTCTCAGCCATGACCGCGAGCGCGTCCTCAAGTGACTCCTCATGGCTGTACGCCTCTGGCTCCTGGGGGCGGTCTGAGCGGCCATTCCCGCGTCCGTCGAAAGTCACGACGCGGCAATGCCGAGCGAGATAAGGGATCTGCATCTTCCAGTGGCGGGAGTGCACAATCGACCACGTCGGCAGGAGGAAGACGGTGGGTTCTCCGGAGCCGTACACCTCGTAGTAGAGGTGGGCGCCGTCGCGCTCGACGTAGCCCGACCTGTCCGGGTAGCGCGCGCGTGTTTGCTCGCGTACCTCCGTCAGCGTTGTCGCCATCGTTCCTCCAGGAACCCGTCGATCCACTCGAGCAGCTCATCGTGCCCGGTTGTAATGCCCGAGAGCCGCTCGACGATGATGCCGAGGTTGAAGGTGACCACCAGCGAGACGAGCGCGTCGAGCGGCATGTCGATCCCGAGCTCTCCCCGTGGGTCCGCAAACGCCTCCGTGAGCACCGCCCGCCACTCGGCGTCGATGTGGGTCAGACGCTCGCGCATCTCGGGCCGGTTCCACGCCAGCGCCTGGAGCTCGAGCCAGACCTTCTCGTAGCGAACGTCTTCCTCGACGAGGTAGCGCATCGCCGTACGCCATTTCTCGATGAAGGGCACATCGGCGGCGTACATCTCCCGCTGCCGCTGCGTCAGGCGTTCGGTGAAGCGCTCGAGCGTGCGGACGAGCACGTTCTCGATCGAGCCGAAGTAGTAGTGCACGAGCCCGTGGTTGACGCCGGCCTCCTCGGCGAGACGTCGTGTCGTCACGCCTGAGTAGCCGAGATCGACAAGCAGCCGCTCTGCCGCGTCGAGAAGCGCTTCCTCTGCGGCCGAGCGCGCTGTCGAGACCTTGGCTACGTCCAACCAGCCCTCTATGAGGCGAACGCCGTCTGGGTCGCGGCGAGCGCCACGGCCGAGCTGATCAGGAGCACGCCCAGCGGGGCGCTGAGCCGTCTGCCCCAAGACACGTTCTTCTCCACGGCCATGACTGCGGCAAGCGCGAGCATCCAGGCGAGGTTGCCGACGCCGACCGCGAACATCAGCAGCATCAGCGACCAGCAGCAGCCCACGCAGAAGACGCCGTGGTGGGCACCGAGACGAAACGCCTCCTGCTCCCCACGCCCGCCGTGCCAGTGCTCCATGACGAAGCTCAAAGGCGAGCGGCACTTGTCGAGGCATTTGTGCTTGAGCGCCGTGAACTGATACATGCCCGCCAGCAGTACCGTCCCCGCCCCGATCACCCACGTGTGGGCCTCGATCCAGCCGCCTCGCTCAACGGTGAGATGCACGAAGCGATCGCCGGTGTGGACGACGAAGCCGAACAGCGTCCAAACCGACAGGTAGCCGGTCACGACCAGCGCCGTGAGCCGGCCCCTGTTCGGACGTGCGCGGACGAAGGAGTTGAACAGCGCGATGAGTGGCAGGCTCGTCGGAAGCATCATCGCCACGATCATCAGCGTCCAACCCGCGACGAAGAGCAAGGCTGTCCAGCCGTACTGGCCGCTGACGCCGTCGACGTTGCCGAGCTCCTTGTGGCTGAGGAACTCGCCGTAAGGAGAACGTCCCCAGGTCCAGAGGCTCAGCCAGGTCAGCCCGACGAGGCCCGTGAGGGCGCCGACGAAGACGCGCTGGTCTCTGACCCTCGGCCACATGGCCGCTCAGGCCTCGAAGCGGAAGCTCCCCTGCACGGCGTTGTGGCCCTGCAGATCGATCTCGAAGCCGTACTTCGCCATGTCGACCTTGTAGTGCTCAGCCTTCCCGACGTACGCGGGTGATCCGGGAATCGTCGTGAAGATCGTGTCGTGCAGTGCCGTCGATTCTCCCGTCGCACCTTTGAAGGGCTCGAGCTGGGCGGACGCATAGTCGCCGTACTTCATCGTTCCCTTCACCCCCTCGACCTTGAAGGTCACCGGCACGCGCTCGACCGCGACCACCTCGCCCACGAGCTGCGCGAGATCCGCAATCGGCCCGCCGAGCTTTCCGGTCCAGACATCAAGCAGCGCCTGCTCCTGCTCCTCCGTCATCTCGTCGTCGACGAACACGACGATCCGCCAGTTGCCCTCCAGGATGTTGCCGGGGATGTGTGCGATCCACCCGAACGTCCGGCCCGAGACGTCGGTGCCGTTTACGGTGCCCTTCTCGAAGTGCCACGCAAACAGCCCGTCGCAATAACCGCGGTCCGGGTCATCGCCTACCCAGCAGGGGCAGAGTGTGTTGCAGGTACAGACCTCCAACAGACTTCCTTCGAGCTGATAGGCCATCCTTCCACCTCCTTGAGACAGGACTAAGTCAAATGACTAAGTCAGTTGACCAAATCGGCAGGGGCTTGTCAAGCGCCTCGGGCTGATATCGGTACGCGAAGTTGGCCACGCCGAAGACCGTCAATCTGAGCTCGCCCGACCGCGTCCTCTTTCCCGAGGACGGGATCACGAAGGGCGATCTGTTCGAGTACTACCGGCGGGTCGCGCCGACGCTCGTCCCGCACCTGCGTGACAGGTCGTTCACGATGAAGCGGTATCGCGAGGGGATCCGTGGGCGGCCGTTCTTCCAGAAGCAGGCGCCTAAGGGGATACCGAAGTGGATCCCGACGAGGCAGTTTCGGACCTGGCCGCGCGAGGGGGGTTCGCGGCTCGTCGACTTTCCGCTCGTCAACTCCACGGAGGCCCTGCTGTGGATGGTGCAGATGCACTGCATCGACATGAACGCGTGGTACTCACGTGTCGACAAGCCGCACCGGCCGGACTTCGTCCTCTTCGATCTCGACCCACCGGACGACGGCTTCGAGCTCGCGATCGAGGTTGCGCACCTCATTCGCGAGCTGCTCGACGAGCTCGGGCTACCGGGCTACGTGAAGACGAGCGGCGCCGACGGCATTCACGTCGTCGCTCCGATCACGCGTCGCTCGACGTTCGAGCAGACGTACGACTTCGCCGAGCGCGCTTCGCGGCTGCTCGAGCAGCGGCATCCCGGCAAGGTGACGACCGAGTGGCTGAAGAAGAAACGCGAGGGCGTCCTCGTCGACCATCGCCAGAATGGCTGGGGCAAGACGATCGCTTCCGTGTACTCGGTGCGCCCCAAGCCGGGCGCGCCCGTCTCGACGCCGCTGCGATGGGAAGAGTTGACGAGAGACGTGCGTCCCCGCGACTTCGGCATGCAGGTCGCGCTCGAGCGAATCGAGGAGCACGGCGACCTGTTCGCCGCGGTGCTCGAGGATCCGCGGCCGCTCGCGCCCGCGGCGAAGGCGATCGAGCGGCTCTACGATTGACGCATGCTCGGCGTGATCGAGCTGATGGTCGCCTTCTCGGCACCGTTCAAGGCGACGCTGCACGCGCCGACGCACACTCCGCGCGTGAACCGGCCGTGGGTGATTACGATTCGCGCGGCCGATCTCGAGGGTCGTCCCATCCGTGCTCGCTTGACCATGCGCTTCCTCTTCGCAGGCGTTCCCGTGGGGAAGGTCGACAACGGTCGCGTCTATAGCTTCGTCGGTACGTGGCGTGAGAAGCGGGGCGAGGAGATCGAGTTTCCGCCCGCCGCGCGCGGGCAACGGCTGACCTTCCAGGCGGTCGTTACCGCGCGTCGCCACACAATCAAGCTCAACTACTGGGTCGAGCCGCGTTGAGTCGCGGCGCCGAGGTCGTCGTCGACCGCGTCAGCAAGGCGTTCGAGGATGGGCGCATTCGGGCCCTCGATGGGGCGTCGCTGCGGCTCGAGCGCGGAGAGTTCGCCTCCCTGACCGGTCCGTCGGGGAGCGGCAAGAGCACGCTGCTCAATCTGATCGGCGCACTTGATCGGCCGGACGCAGGGACGATCTCGGTGGACGGCGCCGTGCTGGACGGGCTCGACGCTTCCGAGTATCGCGCCGCGACCGTCGGCTTCGTCTTCCAGTTCCACAACCTGATCCCGACGTTGACCGCGCTGGAGAACGTGCAGGTGCCGATGCTGGGCCGCGGGCTCGGTCGGGCGGGGCGGGAAGAGCGGGCGCGGTCGCTCCTGCACGAAGTCCGGCTCGAGCGACGCGAGCGGGCGTTTCCCGGCACGCTGTCGGGCGGCGAGCGCCAGCGGGTCGCGCTCGCACGGGCGCTGGCGAACGAGCCGCGGCTCCTGCTCGCAGACGAGCCGACGGGCTCGCTGGACTCGGATACCGGCGAGCAGGTGTTGCGGCTGATCGAGCGCCTGCGCGCGGAGCGCGGGATGACGGTCCTGCTCGTGACGAACGACAAGGACGTCGCCGGGACCGCGGACCGCACGCTGCGCCTTTTGGACGGCCGGATCACCGGCTCGGGCTGAACGCGCCCTACTCTCGGCGCAGCGCCTCGATCGGCGTGAGGCGTACCGCACGCCAGGTGGGATAGGCGGCGCCGATCAGGGCGACTCCGAGCGCGAACGCGAGGCCCCAGGCGAAGACACCGGCGGTGAAGTCCGGCTGCACGAGCCCGGACGTGCTCGTGCGGTCGCTGAAGGCCTCCGCCGCCAGCACGCCGAGGCCGAGGCCGAGTCCCAGCGCGAGCAGCGAGATCCCGATTGCCTCGCTCACGATCAGGACAGCGATCCGCCATGTGCGCCAGCCGACGGCGCGGAGGATCCCGATCTCGCGCACGCGCTCGAAGACCGACATCGCCATCGTGTTCGTCACTCCGATCCCGCCGACGATCAGCGCGAGCAGAGAGATGATCCAGCCGGTGTCGACGATCAGGCGGCTCGAGGTGTCGACCCTGATCGCCTGACCCGGTTCGTAGACGGCGACCGTGCCGGGGAAGCGCCGCTCGACGCGTGTGGCGACGGTGCGCGCCCGGAGACCGGGGCGGACGGCCACCGCAACGGTCGTGATCTCACGTGGACGGTTCGCGAGGCGCTCGACGAGGCGCAACGGGAGCACTGCACCCGAGTCCTCGAAGACGTCCCCGCTGTGGTAGATGCCGACGACGCGGAAGCGCTTTCCGCGTGCGACCTCGAGCTCGTCTCCGACGTGGACACCAAGCCTCTGTGCGCCGGTGTCGCCGATCAAAGCCTCCCCGCCGCGTGGGTGCCGCCCTTCAAGGAGCACAAGGCGTCGCCACACGAACTCGTCCCGCTCGAGGCCGAAGACGAAGAACGCGTCCTGGCCGCCAGCTTCGCTTGCGAAGAGCTTCAGCTTGGCGGTCTTCGCAACGCCCGGGACAGCGGCGACACGGTCGGCCATGCTCTCCGGCAGCAGCGAGCGGCTGAAGTCCGACACGTCGGCCTGGAAGAGGCCGAAGTCCGCGCGCCCGACGTGAATCAGCTCCTCCGCAGTTTTCTTCACACCGGTCGAAAGCGAGAGCAGAGCCACGATGAGGCCGACGCCGAGCGCAACGCCGGCCGCCGTGAGCGCCGTTCGCGCCGGCCGCCGCAGCAAGTTCCGCCAGACCAGGGAGACCCAGGTCACCAATCCGCATATTGCTACGCTCAGCGACGGGGATGGAGCCGAACCGCGACGCGATCCTGAAGGCGCTCGAGCGCGTGATCGACCCTGAGCTTCGGCGGCCGGTCACCGAGCTCGACATGGTGCGCGACGTCGAGATCGACGGCGGCGATGTGCGCGTGACGATTGCTTTGACCGTCGCCGGCTGCCCGTTGCGCGACTCCTTCCAGGACCAGGTGGGGGAGGTGATGCGTGACGTTCCCGGTGTCGAGCGCGTCGCGCTCGGCTTCGACGTCATGACACCCGAGGAGCGCCAGGCGCTGACCACGAAGCTGCGCGGGGCCGTGCAGGAGCGGTCGAAGGGCATCTCGCTGGATGCAGCCACGCGAGTGCTCGCCGTCTGCAGCGGCAAGGGAGGCGTGGGGAAGTCGACCCTGACCGCGAACCTCGCAGTCGCGTTCGCCGAGAAGGGAAAGCAAGTCGGAATCCTCGACGCAGATGTCTACGGACACTCGATTCCGCATCTGCTCGGCATCCGCCAGAAGCCCGTCCTCGTGGACAAGATGATCGTGCCCCCCGTGAAGCACGAGCTCAAGCTGATGTCGATCGGGTTCTTCCTCGACGACAACCAGCCGGTGATGTGGCGCGGGCCGATGCTGCACCGGGCACTCGAGCAGTTCCTTTCCGACGTGCACTGGGGCGAGCTCGACATCCTCGTCGTCGACATGCCGCCCGGTACGGGAGACGTGGCCATCTCGCTCGGGCAGCTGCTGCCGCGTGCCGAGACGATCGTCGTCACCACGCCGCAGCCCGCTGCCCAGGAGGTCGCCTCTCGCGCCGGCGCGATGGCGCAGAAGACCGGGATGCGTCTCGTCGGCGTCGTCGAGAACATGACCGGCGAGGTGTTCGGCTCGGGCGGTGGCGAGCGCCTGGCGGCTGAGCTCGGCATCCCGCTGCTCGGTCGCGTCCCGCTCGACCCGCTCCTGCGCGAGTGCGGCGACGCGGGCGAGCCGCTCCTGAGTGCCGCGCCGGATTCCGAAAGCGCGGTTGAGCTGCGCCGGATCGCCGAGTCCGTCGTGGCACTCGAGCGCGGCGGGATCGTCAAGCCGCTGACGCTCGTCTCGCGCTAGAGGTTGCTCCCGCGTGGACGGAGGGCGCCTCCGCGGCGCCCTCCATCGAGGCAGCGAAGACGTCGATTCAATCCTCGCACTGACCTCCGCCCATGACCGCCGTGTTCAGGTGGCTACCGGAGCCGAGATCGCCGGTCAGCGTCGACGCGGCGAGCGTCGCGGAGAAGTTGGCGAGGAAGCTGCGACCCTTCTCCTCGTCGTCGCCGCGCGCGGAGAGACGCCTCTCCTCCCTACCTTCGGTCTTCCCCCGCAGGAAGCCGTCGAGCCTGTTCGTGCCGGAGACGACCGCCACGAGGTCGGCCTCGGCCTTGCCGCGCACGCGGAACTTGCCGGTCGCGAGGCCGAACCCGTTCGCGCTGGTGATTGTCTTCAGCGTGATCCGCACGGCGCCGTTGAGACGCGGGTCCGTGCTCGTGGACGTACCTGACAGCTTCCCCCGCTTCTCCGTGATCGTCACGTCCCCACGGGTGCAGGTACGGGTCTTCACGTTGCCCGTCGCCGTGAAGTGGGCTGATACGGACGTGAAGTTGCGAGGCTTCTTTTCGTCGGCCACCGCGATGCTCGTCACGATCAGTGCGGCCAGCACGGCGAGCACGACCCCGAGCTTCAAGCGGCGCATGTTCCCCTCCTCTGTCGTGGGCTGCCGCTGTGGCTGAAGGAATACGCCTCCCAGTCCGGGATGGACGTAAAGATTTCGTGAAACCTCGGCGTAGACTCGCCCCCGTGGCGGGCGACGTCCTCGGGCGGCTTCGCGCGCTGGGGTTCTCCGGCGAGGATGCGCGTACCCTGACCGACCATTTCCTCGACGCGGAGCGGCGCGGCAAGCGGGGACACGGTCTCGCCGCGTCGACTGGCTGGAGACGCTCGAGGGTCTCGACCCGCGCGTTCGACCAGAGTGCGTCGTCGCGGAGGCTTGCTACGAGCGCTGGGAGGGGCGAGGCGCGCTCGGGTATCTGACGCTGGCGGCGATCTGCGAGGGCCAGCTCGAGGATCCCCCGGAGGCAGCGCGGCTGATCGTCGCGCGGGACTGCTTTCCGACCGGGGTACTCGGATACTGGGCTCGCCGGCTCGCGAGCCGCGGGCTCGTGGCGGCGCTGACCGCGACGTCGCCGCCGCGGCTCGGGCACCCGGACGGCGGGCCGAAGCTCGCGGGGACGAACCCGCTTGCGATCGCGATCCCGAGCTCCGTCGGAGGCCCGATCGTCAGCGATGTCTCGATGGGCCGAGTCACGTACGGCGACGTGATCGCGGGGGCAGCCTCGGAGGACGAGCTTGTCCCGTTCGGAGGAGAGCACGCGCACAAGGCTTTCGCGCTGGCGCTCGGCCTCCAGCTGTTCGTCG
>WNGF01016443.1_pt1 | contig 12828 bp, 9 predicted proteins | sample 5400641 | NCBI WGS metagenome assembly WNGF01 (sample SAMN13153371, study PRJNA577476) | soil metagenome | isolation source: 80 cm soil or saprolite under grassland replicate 2 | place: USA:California | collected 2016-06-15
AAGGCCGCGCAGGCCAGCTTGTACAGGTTCACCGTGGTGTTGTCGGCCACCAGCACCTGGCCGGGCGCGGCCCCGGTCAGCCTGCCGACCGTGTCGCCCGCCCGGCCGGGCAAGTCCACCCAGTGATCCCAGGACCGGGCCAGCGCCGTACCCCACTCCTCCCGGATCACTTCCTCGAGGCGCCGCACCGTGGCCCGGGGGAGCGCGCCGAGCGAGTTGCCGTTCAGGTAGACCGGGGACGGGTCGTCCAGCGTGAACCGGTCGCGGAACCCGGCCAGGGGATCATCCGCGTCCAGCTTTTCCGCGTACTCCCGCGCCAAGGACACCTGGGACATACCGCTCACGATATCCCCCCAGGCCAACGCCTTGCGGCGTCAGATGCGCCTGCCGTCACGGCTGCCGTCACGGCTACCGTCGCGGCTGGCCTCCCGCGGCGCGGGGATCTGCGGCGTGTTCGGCCGCAGCAGGGCCTCGGCCAGGGTCAGGACGGTCTCCTCCAGCGAGCCGAGCTGGGTGGTCACGTCGCTCTGGGCGGCGTCGACGATCTTCGCCAGCGTCTCCTGGATCTCGATCTGCCCCGGCCGGGACCGCAGCTCGTCGGCGAGCGGCTCGAGCTGGTCGGTGAACCGGCCGCTCGCGGTCTCCAGCCTGGTGTCCAGGCTGCCGAACCTGTCGCCGAGCCCTTCGATCCTCGCGCCCACGCCTTCCAGCCTGCCGTCGAGCCCGTCGAGCCGGCCGCTCAGCGTGCCGACCTTGCCGTCGACCGTGCCCAGCCTGCTATCCAGCGCGCTGAGCTTGCTGTCCACCGGGCCGAGGCGGCCCGCGACCGTGCCGAGCTTTCCGTCGACCGAGGTGAGCCCGCGGCCGTGCTCTCCCAGCCGCTCGTCGAGCCGTTCCATCCTGGTATCCAGCCCGCCGAGCTTGGTGTCGACGGCGACCAGCGCGGCCTCGGCCACGCCGATCCTGGTGTCGGTGGCGGACAGCGTGTTGCCGATCGCGCCGAGCTTGGTATCGGTGGCACCGAGCGTGTGGTCGATGGCGCTCACCCGGTCGTACTGATCGTCGAGCCGCTCGTCCAGGCGCTCCAGCCTGGTGTCCAGGGCGGCGACCCGGGCGTCGGTTGACCCGATCTTCCCGTCGGCCGCGGTCAGCCTGGTGTCCAGGACGCCGAGCTTGTCGTCGGCCGAGGTCAGCCTGGCGTCCACCGAACCCAGCTTGTCGTCGGTGTCCGCGAGCCGCTCATCCAGCCGCTCGATCCGGCCGTGCACCGCCTGGACCTGGCCGCCGAGCAGGTCGACCTGGCCGCCGACGCCCGCTACGTTGTCCGACAGGCCGTCGACCGTGGCCGTCATCGCCGCCATCGACTGGGTGAGCTGGCGTGTGGTGGTCTCCGCGCTCTGGTCCACCTTGGCCGCCAGCGCGCCGAAGCCCACCTCGGCGCGCCCCTTGACCGCCGAGAGCTCCTTGTCCAGCTGGCCGGTCCGCTGCGCGAGCTCGGCGACGGCCTTGTCGAGCCGGCTGAACCGGCCCGCCGCCGACTCCATGCTCTGCTGCACCTTGTTCACGCTCTGGTGCAGCTTGGTCAGCCGGTCGTCCTGCGCCTGCAGTGCCTGCAAGGCCCGGCCGACGGTGTCGCAGACCGCCTGCAGCTGGGGCAGGGCGTGCTCGACGTTCTCCGAGACGTTGCCGAGGTCGGCCCACAGCGAGTGCAGCTCGGCCACCGGCGCCACCTGGGCGCGGAGCACCTCGATGTGCTCGGCGAGCGACTCGGCCCACGGCGGCGGCCGCTGGGTGGTCTCCTCGAACTGCCTGGCCAGGCCGTCCAGCTGGGCCGCCATGCCGGGAATCTCCTGCTCGCGGACCTCCTTTACCAGCCATTCGAGCCCTTCCATCCGCTGCCGGACGTCATCGATCGCGCCCGCGTTCGACCTCTGGTCGGCGAATTGGTCCTGTACCGTGCGGGCGAGCAGCTCGCGCATGCGGTCGGCGGCGGCCGGCTGGTTTCCGCGAAGCAGGATGTGGTTTCCCGGCTGATCCATGATGCTCCTTCAGAAGGGGTGGCCCATCCCGGTGGCTCTGCCGTTCCATCCGGCAGTTCGGTCCCGCCGGCACCGGGGACCGGTCAACTCTAGTAGCTCTTAGTAATCGCTCGTGCGCGGGGAGCGAAACAATCCGTTTGGTTCCCGCTCGCTCGTTTGACGTGTCCGCCCCGGCCCACTACTGTTCCGGATTAGCACTCACTGATGTAGAGTGCTAATGCGACGAGGCAGTCTGGCACCCGCGACGGCAGGCCGCCACGTTCGCCCTCTCTAGTAACGACTCGCCATTAGCCTTTCCGGAGGGGGAGGTCAGATCGTGACGACCGCCACCAAAGTAGTTATCAAGCCGCTCGAAGACCGGATCGTGGTTCGCCCGCTCGAAGCCGAGCAGACCACGGCATCCGGCCTGGTGATCCCGGACACCGCCAAGGAGAAGCCCCAGGAGGGCGAAGTCCTTGCGGTTGGTCCGGGTCGCTTCGACGACGCGGGAACCAAGCGCGTGCCGATCGATGTCAAGGTCGGCGACGTGGTGCTGTACAGCAAGTATGGCGGCACCGAGGTGAAGTACGCGGGCGAGGAGTACCTCGTGCTCTCCGCTCGCGACGTACTCGCCGTCATCGACAAGTAGTTCGTGTCCGCGCGCTCCGGCGGCTCAGGCCGCCGGAGCGTGTCGGCACGCTGACTGAGAACTCGATCCAACCGTAGGTTGAGGTAGTAAATGCCCAAGATCCTGGAGTTCGACGAGGACGCCCGGCGCTCGCTTGAGCGCGGCGTGAACAAGCTCGCCGACGCCGTCAAGGTGACGCTGGGGCCGCGCGGCCGCAACGTCGTCATTGACAAGAAATGGGGCGCCCCCACCATCACGAACGACGGCGTGACCGTCGCGAAGGAGGTGGAGCTGGAGAACCCGTACGAGAACCTCGGGGCCCAGCTCGCCAAGGAGGTCGCCACCAAGACCAACGACATCGCCGGGGACGGCACCACGACGGCAACCGTCCTGGCCCAGGCGATGGTGCACTTCGGCCTCCGGTCGGTCGCGGCCGGGGCCAACCCGATGGACCTCAAGCGCGGTGTCGACGCCGCCGCCGCGGCGGTGTCCGAGCGGCTGCTCGCGGTCGCGCGTGACGTGGAAGAGCAGACCGAGATCGCGCATGTCGCGACGATCTCCGCGCAGGACCCCAAGATCGGCGAGCTGATCGCCGAGGCGTTCGCCAAGGTCGGCAAGGACGGTGTGATCACCGTCGAGGAGTCGCCGACGATGGGCCTTGAGCTGGAGTTCACCGAAGGCCTCCAGTTCGACAAGGGCTACATCTCGCCGTACTTCATCACCGACGCGGAGCGCCTCGAGGCGGTGCTCGAGGACGCGTACGTCCTGGTGCACCAGGCCAAGATCTCCTCGATGGCCGACTTCCTTCCGCTGCTCGAGAAGATCGCGCAGGTGAAGAGGCCGCTGCTGGTGATCGCCGAGGACATCGAGGGCGAGGCGCTGGCCACCATCGTGGTGAACAAGATCCGCGGCCTGCTCAACGTGGCGGCCGTGAAGGCGCCCGGCTTCGGTGACCGCCGCAAGGCCATGCTGGCCGACATCGCCACGCTGACCGGCGGCACCGTCGTCAGCGAGGACCTCGGCATCAAGCTGGAGTCGGTCGGCCTGGAGGACCTGGGCCGCGCCCGCCGGATCGTCGTCACCAAGGACAACACCACGATCGTGGACGGGGCCGGTGACAAGCAGGCGATCGAGGACCGGATCAGGCAGATCCGCACCGAGATCGAGAACACCGACTCCGACTGGGACCGCGAGAAGCTGCAGGAGCGGCTGGCCAAGCTGTCCGGCGGCGTCTGCATCCTGCGCGTGGGGGCAGCCACCGAGGTGGAGCTCAAGGAGAAGAAGCACCGCCTTGAGGACGCCATCTCGGCCACCCGGGCGGCCATCGAGGAAGGTATCATCCCCGGTGGCGGCAGCGCCCTGGTGCACCTGTCCACCAACCTCGGCGACCTCGGCCGCACGGGCGACGAGGCTACCGGTGTCCGGATCGTGCAGCGTGCGCTGACCGAGCCCGCTCGCTGGATCGCGCTGAACGCGGGCCAGGAGGGCTCGGTCGTGGTGGCCAAGATCGCCACCCTGCCCGCCGGGCACGGCTACAACGCCGCCACCGGCGAATACGGCGACCTGGTGGCCCAGGGCGTCATCGACCCGGTGAAGGTGACCAGGTCCGCCGTGCAGAACGCCGCTTCGATCGCCGGCATGCTGCTGACCACCGAGACCCTGGTGGTCGAGAAGCCGGAGGAAGACACGGCCCCCGCGGCCAACGGCCACGGGCACAGCCACCCCCACTAAGGCAACACCCAAGCGCACCCGGCTCAGCCATCCCGGCCGAGCCGGGTGCGCTGCGTTTAGCCCACCCCCGCTCACCCCGGATTCCACTTTCAGGGCACCCAAGGTACGGATTTCATGATCGTGAGCAGTTTTGGGCGCTATGTGTCCCGAACTGCTCACGATCATGAAACAGCCCTCCTGGGAGGGGCTCGCGGACCATGGCGCTGGGGTTGATGTGACCAGTGGGGTGTGAACGGGCACCCCGCGAAGCCCTTCCAGGGCGGCTGAGACGCGCAGTTCATGATCAGGGGCCAGAACACCGTGCTATGTGCCCAAAAACTGGCCACGATCATGGAATCACCCCGTCGCGGAAGCGCCGCCTGGTACAGCACCCGCTTCGGTCGTGACGCAAGGCAACAATCTAATGACGCTCAGGTCATAAGAATGTGGCGTCCGCGTCCGGCGTTTCGCGGGGACGGCCGGACGTCTCCGGGCATTAACTCTCCGTGACAGGATCGAATCACCTCGCGGTCGCCAGCGGGGAAACGGGAGCCACGACCGACGACGACCACCTGCTGGACCCCGGCCGCCTGAAACCCCGGGACCACGAGAAACCCCGGGACCACGAGAAACCCCGGGACCACCAGAAACCCCGGCAGGACCAGTGTTCCCCGCCCCGCCCGGACGCCGTCGAGGCGCTGCTGCGCCAGTTCCGGCCCGCCATCGTCCGCTACTGCCGGGCCCGGCTGGCCCGCACCCGCACCCGCACCGGCAGCCTGGACGAGGATGACGTGGCCCAGGAGGTCTGCCTCGCGCTGCTGTCAGCCCTGCCGTCCTACCGCGACATGGGGAGGCCGTTCGGCGCCTTCGTCTTCGCCATCGCCGCGCACAAGGTGGCGGACGCCGCGCGCGGCGCCGCCCGCGCACCGCTGCCCGTCCCGGTCCTGCCCGACCGGCCCGAGGTTGCTCCTGCTCCGGGTGGTGGCGGGGCTGTCGGCCGAGGACACCGGGTACGTGCTCGACATGTCACCGGGCGCGGTCCGGGTGGCCCAGCACCGGGCCCTGGTCCGCCTCCGGGCGCTGGCCGCCGATGAACTGGCCGCCGATGAACTGGCCGCTGGTGAAACTGGCCGCCCATGAGGGCCGAACGGGCGAGCTCGGGGCACTCGGCCCCGGCCAGCCGCGGTCTCAATAGGATGGATACATTCCCCGCTGCCACTCCTGGTGAAGGTGTCATGACTGATCAGCTCCCTCCGAGCCCGGACGGCAAATTCGCCCCTGTCGGCCTGACCTTCGACGATGTGCTCTTGCTGCCCGCCCACTCCACGGTGCTGCCCGCCGAGGCGGACACCAGCACCCGGATCACCCGCCGCTACCGGCTCCGCGTGCCGCTGGTTTCCGCGTCGATGGACACGGTGACCGAGGCGCGGATGGCGATCGCCATGGCCCGCCAGGGCGGCGTCGGCGTGCTGCACCGCAACCTGTCCGTGGAGGAGCAGGCGCAGCAGGTGGACATGGTCAAGCGGTCCGAGGCGGGCATGATCACCGACCCGGTGACCTGCGGGCCCGACGCCACCATCGCGGACGTGGACAACCTGTGCGGCCGCTACCGTATCTCCGGCGTGCCCGTGACCGACGGCGACAAAGTCCTGGTCGGCATCGTCACCAACCGCGACATCAGGTTCGAGACCGACCAGAGCCGCCGGGTGGCCGAGGTGATGACGCCGATGCCCCTGGTCACTGCCCCGGTCGGGGTAAAACCGGACGAAGCCCTGAAGCTCCTGCGCCAGCACAAGGTGGAGAAGCTGCCGCTCGTCGACGACAAGAACCGCCTCAGGGGCCTCATCACGGTCAAGGACTTCACGAAGTCCGAGAAGTTCCCCCACGCCACTAAGGACCCCAAAGGCCGGCTGGTGGTCGGCGCCGCGGTGGGGGTCGGCGAGGACGCCAAGGCCCGGGCCCAGGCCCTGATCGAGGCCGGGGTTGACTTCCTGGTGGTGGACACGGCGCACGGGCACGCGCAGGCGGTGCTGACCATGATCGGGCAGATCAAGGCGAACTCCGACATCGAGGTGATCGGCGGCAACGTCGCGACCAAAGCGGGGGCCCAGGCCCTGGTGGACGCGGGCGCGGACGGCGTCAAGGTGGGCGTGGGGCCGGGCTCGATCTGCACCACCCGGGTGGTGGCCGGCGTGGGCGTGCCCCAGGTCACGGCGATCTACGAGGCGGCCCAGGCGGCCCGAACGGCCGGGGTTCCCGTGATCGGCGACGGCGGCCTGCAGTACTCGGGCGACATCGCCAAGGCCATCGCCGCGGGCGCGGACGCCGTCATGCTGGGCAGCCTGCTCGCCGGGTGCGAGGAGAGCCCGGGCGAGATGGTCTTCATCAACGGCAAGCAGTACAAGCTCTACCGGGGCATGGGCTCGCTCGGCGCCATGCGCAACCGGGAGCGCGGGCAGTCCTACTCCAAGGACCGCTACTTCCAGGACGACGTGCTGCGCGAGGACAAGCTGGTGCCGGAGGGCATCGAGGGGCAGGTACCGTACCGCGGCCCGCTGTCCGCGGTGGCCGGCCAGCTCGTCGGCGGGCTGCGCGCGGCGATGGGCTACTGCGGCGCGCGGACCATCGCCGACCTGCAGGAGGCCCGGTTCATCCAGATCACCGCGGCCGGCCTGACCGAGAGCCACCCGCACGACGTCAAGATGACCGTCGAGGCACCCAACTACAGCGGCCGGGCCGCCAAGGACGCAAACCAGTGACCGACGTGGAGATCGGCCGCGGCAAGACCGGGCGCCGGGCCTACTCGCTCGCCGAGATCGGTATCGTGCCCGCGCGCCGCACCCGGGACCCCGAGGAGGTCTCGATCGCCTGGCAGATCGACGCCTACCGGTTCGACCTGCCGCTGATGGCCTGCCCGATGGACAGCGTGGTCTCGCCGGCCACCGCGATCCAGATCGGCCGGCTGGGCGGGCTGGCCGTGCTCGACCTGGAAGGGCTCTGGACCCGCTACGAGGACCCCGAGCCGCTGCTCGCCGAGGTGACCGAGCTGGACGAGCAGGCGGCCACCCGGCGGCTGCAGGCCATGTACGCCGAACCCATCTCCGAGGACCTCATCGGCCGCCGGATCGGGGAGATCGCGCGGGCCGGCGTGACCACCGCGGCCAGCCTGTCCCCGCAGCGGACCGCGCGCTACGCCAAGGCCGTCGTGGACGCGGGCGTGGACATCTTCGTCATTCGCGGCACCACGGTGTCGGCCGAGCACGTCTCCGGCCGGGCCGAGCCGCTCAACCTGAAGCAGTTCATCTACGAACTCGACGTCCCGGTGGTGGTGGGCGGCTGCGCGACCTACACCGCCGCGCTGCACCTGATGCGCACCGGCGCCGCCGGCGTGCTGGTCGGCTTCGGCGGCGGCTCCGGGCACACCACCGTGAAGGTACTCGGCGTGGCGGTGCCGATGGCCACCGCGATCGCCGACGTGGCCGCGGCCCGGCGCGACTACCTGGACGAGTCCGGCGGCCGCTACGTGCACGTGATCGCCGACGGGTCGATGACGAGCAGCGGTGACATCGCCAAGGCGCTGGCCATCGGCGCGGACGCGGTCATGGTGGGCTCCCCGCTGGCCCGGGCCGCCGAGGCGCCGGGCCGCGGCTACCACTGGGGCAGCGAGGCCAACCACACCGAACTGCCCCGCGGTGCCCGGGTCAACGTGGGCACGATCGGCACGCTGAAGCAGATCCTGCACGGCCCGTCGACCGTCCCGGACGGCTCGATGAACCTGATGGGGGCGCTGCGCCGCACCATGGCCACGGCCGGCTACTCCGACCTGAAGGAGTTCCAGCGGGTCGAGGTGGTCGTCGCCGCTTCCGGCTCGCCGGCGGGCCGCCGCTAGACTCCAGCGCATGTCCCCTCGGCTTCGCGTCCTGTCCGGCATCCAGCCCACCGCCGACTCCTTCCACCTCGGCAACTACCTCGGCGCGCTGCGCCAGTGGGTGGCGCTGCAGGACACCCACGACGCCTTCTACTGCGTGGTGGACCTGCACGCGATCACCGTGCCGCAAGATCCCGCCCTGCTCACCCGCCGGACCAGGGTGGCCGCCGCCCAGCTGCTCGGCGCCGGGCTTGACCCGGACCGGTGCACGCTGTTCGTGCAGAGCCACGTGCCCGAGCACGCCGAACTGGCCTGGGTCCTGTCCTGCATGACTGGGTTCGGCGAGGCGAGCCGGATGACGCAGTTCAAGGACAAGTCGTCGAGGGAAGGCCAGGAGCAGGCCTCGGTCGGCCTGTTCACCTACCCGATCCTGCAGGCCGCGGACATCCTGCTGTACCAGGCCGACCAGGTGCCGGTGGGGGAGGACCAGCGGCAGCACCTGGAGCTGAGCCGGACCCTGGCGCAGCGGTTCAACCACAGGTACGGCCAGACGTTCGTGCCCCCGCAGCCGTACATTCTGGCCGAGGTGGCCAAGATCTACGACCTGCAGGATCCGACGGCCAAGATGAGCAAGTCGTCCTCCTCCCCGCAGGGCATCGTCGACGTGCTCGACGACCCGGGCGTGATCCGCAGGAAGATCGCCCGGGCGGTCACCGACGCGGGATCCGAGGTCCGCGCCGACGCCGAGACCAAGCCCGGCGTGACCAACCTGCTGCGGATCTACTCGGCCCTGGCCGAGGAGCCGGTGGCCGTCCTGGAGGCCAAGTACGCCGGCGCGGGTTACGGCGGGTTCAAGAAGGATCTAGCCGAACGGGTCGTGGCAACATTCGCCCCGATCAAGGAGAAGACCGAGCGGATCCTGGCCGACGAGGCCGCGCTCGACCGTATCCTCGCCGACGGCGCCGCCCGCGCGCACCGGGTCGCCGGCCAGACCATGGCGGCCGTCCGCGACCACATGGGCCTGCTCAAGCCCTTGGCCCTTTAAGAACGACGCTGGCGGCGGCTATATGTAAAGCCGATGCCCGCGGCGAGCAGCGCCACGCAGCTGAACCCGGCTGCGGCCAGCGCCGAAGGGCCGGAGCGCACCGACTGGGCCCGGTCCACCCGCTTGGCTGCGACCGCCGGCCGGGACGGAGCCGGGGCGGCGGCGGGCGGCTGCCGGGGGCCGACCAGCGTGCCGACCGGCCTGACCTTCCCGTCCACTGCGAATCCCCAGTTCAGCAGGCTCTTACCCGCCATGATCTCGGTCAGCGCCGGGCAGTGCAGCAGGCTCACGATCAGCGTGACGCCGTGCCGCCTGGCCATCCCGACGTAGGTGGCGCCGGCCGCGCTGGTCCAGCCGATCTTGCCGCCGAGCGCGCCCGGGTACGTGGCGAGCAGCGTGTTCTGGTTCCACAGGCCGACCGACTTCTTCTTGCTGATCCGGAACTGCCCGCTGGTCGTCTGGTCGTACTTGAGGAAGGCCGGCATCTGCAGCCCCTGCCGGGCGAACAGCGCCAGGTCGTAGGCTGATGTGTGCTGGTCCGGGGCGTCGAGCCCGTTCGGCGTCACGGCCGCGGTGTCGCCGGCCTGCAGGTGCCTGGCCTCCGCGTTGATCACCGCCATGCCCTGGCTGAGCGAGCCGGTTGCCTGGGCCAGCGCCATCGCGGCGTCGTTGGCGGAGATCGTCAGCAGCGCGGTGAACAGGTCGGAGACCTTGTAGGAATGCCCCGGCAGCAGCCCCACGATGTTCGGCGACACCGTGGTGGCCTGCTTGCTGGCCACCACCATGGCGTTCGGGTTGAGCGCGGGAATGAGCGAGATCGCGGTCAGCACCTTGAGCGTGCTGGCCGGCCGGTACCAGCCGTGCGGGTCCCTGGCCGCGAGCACCTGGCCGGTCCCGGCGTCGGCGATGACCCACGCCGAGGCCTTGATCTTCGGCAGCCGGGGGACCGCACGGGACGGGTAGTTGACCAGCAGCCCGCGGCCGGAGAGCTGCACTCCGCCTATGGCTGGCCCGATAGCCGCGGGAGACGGGGACGCCGCCACGGCGGGGGCAGCAATCGCGGCGGCGGCCAGCACCGCCCCGACGGCGGCCAGCACGCTGCGCATGAGCCTCCCGCTCTCCATTCTGGGTCGCCCGCCCGCCCCGAAGTAACCTGAGCACATGGAACGCATGTCCGAGTCAGGGCTTCCCGTCGATCCCGTCTACGACGCAAGCAAGCTTACGGATTTCCGGCCCGAAAAAAAGCTTGGCAGGCCGGGAGAGTATCCATTTACTCGCGGTGTGTATCCGCGGATGTACGTGGACCGGCCCTGGACGATGCGCCAGTACGCCGGGTTCGCCACCGCCCAGGAGTCCAACCAGCGCTACCACGAGCTGATCGAGGCGGGCACCACCGGGCTCTCGGTCGCCTTCGACCTGCCCACCCAGATGGGCTACGACTCGGACGCAAACGTCGCGCACGGCGAGGTGGACAAGGTCGGCGTGGCCATCGACGCCGTCGGCGACATGCGCACCCTGTTCGGTGGCATCCCGCTGGGGACCGTGTCCACGTCGATGACGATCAACGCGCCCGCCGCGGTGCTGCTGCTGATGTACCAGACGGTCGGCGAGGAGCAGGGCGCCCCGCCCGGCCAGCTGACCGGCACGATCCAGAACGACGTGCTCAAGGAGTACATCGCCCGCGGAACCTATATCTACCCGCCGCGCCCGTCGCTGCGCCTGGTCGCGGACACGTTCGCCTACTGCCGTCGCGAGCTGCCCCGGTGGAACACGATCTCCATCTCCGGGTACCACATGGCCGAGGCCGGCGCCACGCCCGTGCAAGAGGTCGCGTTCACGCTGGCCAACGCCAAGGAGTACGTCCGGGCCGCGCTAGCCTCGGGCCTGGCCGTCGACGACTTCGCCCCCCGGCTCTCGTTCTTCTTCGTGGCCAGGACCACGCTGCTCGAGGAGGTGGCGAAGTTCCGCGCCGCGCGGCGGCTGTGGGCGCGCATCATGAAGGAAGAGTTCAAGGCCACCGACCCCCGGTCGCAGATGCTGCGGTTCCACACCCAGACGGCCGGCGTTCAGCTCACCGCGCAGCAGCCGGAGGTGAACCTGATCCGGGTCAGCCTGCAGGCACTCGCGGCGGTGCTCGGCGGGACCCAGTCGCTGCACACGAACTCCTTCGACGAGGCCATGGCCCTGCCGACGCAGCACGCGGTGAAGATCGCTCTCCGGACCCAGCAGGTCATGGGGTTCGAGACCGGCGTCACCGACACCGTCGATCCGCTTGGGGGTTCGTACTTCGTGGAGGCGCTGACGAACGAGGTGGAGACCCGAGCGTGGGAGTACATCGAGAAGATCGACGGGATGGGCGGGGCCGTCGCCGCCATCGAGGCGGGGTGGATCCAGGACGAGATCCACGAGGCCGCCTTCCGAATCCAACAGGCGGTGGAGTCGGGGGAGCGGGTGATAGTTGGGGTCAACCGGTACGAGGAGGCCGAAGAGGAACCGGTGGAGATCCAGACCATCGACGAGGCGGAGGTCGAGGCCCAGAAGGAGCGGGTCCGGAAGCTCCGGGCAGAGCGCGACCAGGGGGCGGTGGACGAGGCGCTGGCCCGGGTGAAGGAGACCGCCAAGGGGACCGGGAACCTGCTCGATCCGATGAAGGTGGCGCTGCGGGCCCGGGCGACGCTGGGCGAGGTGAGCGACGCCCTCCGCGAGGTGTTCGGGGTCTACACGCCGAACCGCTGACCGACTCCCCCGGCCCCCGCAAGATGGTCAAGATACTTTACTGAATTCTGCGGCGATCTCGGCGGCGAGGGCGGCATTCGAAGCCAGCAGGGCGATGTTCGTGTCGAGGCTTCGGCCTCCCGTTTCCTCCACCAGGCATCCCAGCAGGAAGGGCGTCAGCCCCTTGCCGGTGATCCTTTCGGCTTCGGCCTGAGCCAGGCACGACGCCGCGGCACGCGAGACCTCGGCCGGGTCCAGAGCGTCTTCCTCTGGTACCGGGTTGGCGACCAGGAGGGTCGTGTCCATGCCGAGCTCACGCATGACCCTGGCCGCGGCGGCGACCTCCGCCGCCGAATCCGCGCGGTGCTCCAGTTCGATGTCGGTCTCCATCGCCAGGAAGAACGGCAACCGGCTGCATCGGTAGCCCATGACCGGGACGCCCAGCTCGTCCAGGCGCTCCATGGTGGCGTGCGGGTCGACGATGGACTTCGGCCCCGAGCACACCAGCGTCAGGGGGGTGCGGGCCATCTCCAGAAGGTCGGCGGAAACGTCGTTGGAGCCCGGGTGGACCCCGCCGATGCCGCCGGTGGCGGCGACGTGGATGCCGGCTCGATGGGCCGCCCACAGCGCGGCGGACACGGTGGTCGCCCCCCACCCACCCCGGGCTGCCGCCGGCCCCAGGTCGCGCCGCGCCACTTTCGGGGCCAGGTCGGCTTCGGTGGCCAGCCGGGTCAGATCCTCCCGTTCCACGCCGACCGTCAGCGAGCCAGCCACCACGGCGATCCATGCGGGCTCGGCCCCGGCTCGACGGATGGCCTCGGACATGGCCTCCGCCGTCTCGACG
>WNGF01011206.1_pt1 | contig 12827 bp, 12 predicted proteins | sample 5400641 | NCBI WGS metagenome assembly WNGF01 (sample SAMN13153371, study PRJNA577476) | soil metagenome | isolation source: 80 cm soil or saprolite under grassland replicate 2 | place: USA:California | collected 2016-06-15
GCCGGAAGCATAGTGTCGTTCACCCGAGACGTGTCAGCCCACCATACGGTGCGCCCAATGGGAACGGACGGAGCGGGCTACCGGTGATGGGCGGACGGCTCCTCGGCGAACGCCTCGGGCGGCGGGCAGGCAACCACGAGGTGCCTGTCGCCGTAGGCTTGGTCAATGCGGCGTACCGGTGGCCAGTACTTGTCGCGCCGCAGTCCGGCCGCTTCGGTGCCGAGGCTGTGCCCAGGGTACGCCGCGTCCTCGCGCTGGTAGGCGTGCTTCCATTCGCCGCTGACCAGCATCTCCGCGGTGTGGGGAGCGTTGCGCAACGGATTGTCCTGCCGGTCGTATTCCCCCGACGCCACGCGGGCGATCTCCTGCCGGATCGAGATCATGGCGTCACAGAAACGGTCGAGTTCGGTGAGGTCCTCGCTCTCGGTCGGCTCGATCATCAGGGTGCCCGCGACCGGGAATGACACCGTCGGCGCGTGGAACCCATAATCGATCAGCCGCTTCGCGACGTCCTCCCCGGTAACGCCGGTCTGTTTGGTGATCGGGCGCAGGTCGATGATGCACTCGTGCGCCACGAGCCCGCCTCGGCCCTTGTAAAGCACGGGGTAGTGCGGTGCGAGCCGCCTGCCCACGTAGTTCGCGGCGAGGATGGCTACCTGCGTCGCCAGGCACAGCCCTGGGGCGCCCATCATCCGGATGTAGGCCCAGGAGATCGGCAGGATGCCCGCCGATCCCCATGGCGCGGCGGCGACGGGGCCGACGTCGTTCACCGTGCGGGATGCAAAAGGTCTTATGCAGGTTCAGGTGGGATACGTCGGCACCGAACTCACCGGGCCGTGCCAGTCCCACGAGGGCGTTGAGGTTCGCGCCGTCGACATACACCTGGCCGCCAGCCTCATGCACTCGCCGGGCCACGTCGGTAATGCTCTCCTCGAACACGCCGTGCGTGGACGGGTAAGTCACCATGATCGCCGCGACCTTGCCCCGGTGCGCTTCCAGCTTCGCGGTCAAGTCGCTGTCGTCTATGACACCGTCGGCGCCACACGCCACGACGACGACGCGCAGGCCCGCCAGTGCCGCGCTCGCCGCGTTCGTGCCGTGTGCGGATGCTGGGATGAGGCATACCTCGCGGTGCGCCTCTGCGCGCGACGCGTGGTAGGCGCGGATCGCCATCAGGCCGGCCAGTTCCCCTTGCGAGCCCGCGTTGGGCTGCAGGCTGACCGCGTCGTAGCCGGTCATGTCGGCCAGCCAGCGCTCGAGGTCTGCGATCAGCTCGCGGTAACCGCGCACCTGATCAGCTGGCACGAAGGGGTGAACCGAAGCGAACCCCGGCCAGCTGATGGCCTCCATCTCGGCGGCTGCATTAAGCTTCATCGTGCAGGAGCCGAGTGGGATCATCGAACGGTCGAGCCCGATGTCGCGGTCGGCGAGCTGGCGCAGGTACCGGAGTATGGCGGTCTCGCTGCGGTAACGGTGGAAGACCGGGTGGGTGAGGAAGTCGGACTCCCGGCTCAGCGTCTCCGGAAGCGCGTTCAGCGCGTCGCCGGCAAGCTCGGTGGCCGATCCAGACGGCGGCGCACTCACCACGGCGGCGGCCACGTCCCGCAGGTGCGCGTCGCTCGTGGTTTCGTCGCAGGAGATCTGCACCGTGTCCGCATCCACGAGGAGCAGGTTGTAGCCCGCGCGCTCCGCGCGCCGCATCGCCTCGCCGGCATCACCCGGGATTCGGACGCGGATCGTGTCGAAGAAGCCGTCCGGTCCCGTCTCCAGGCCAAGCCTGCGCAGTGTGGCGGCGAGGGTGGCGGCCCGACCGTGTACGCGCCGCGCGATCGCGGTGAGGCCCTCCGGACCGTGATATACGGCATACATAGCCGCCATGACCGCGAGCAGCACCTGAGCGGTGCATATGTTGCTTGTCGCCTTCTCCCTGCGGATGTGCTGCTCTCTCGCCTGCAGCGCGAGCCGGTACGCCGGTCGGCCATCTGCGTCCACCGAGAGGCCGACCAGGCGGCCGGGCAACTGCCGCTTGAGCTCTTCCCGGACAGCGATATAAGCCGCATGGGGCCCGCCGAACCCGAGCGGTACCCCCAACCGCTGCGTCGTGCCAACGGCGATGTCGGCACCGAGTTCCCCCGGCGGCCGCAGCAACGTCAGTGCCAGCAGGTCGGCGGCCACGGCGGCGAGCGCGCCGCGCCCGTGCGCGGCCTCGATGGAGGAACGCAGGTCGCGTACCGTGCCGCTCGCCCCTGGATACTGGAGCAGGACGCCGAACAGCTCTCCCTCCAGGCCGGCGATGACGCTGGCGGTGGGCTCGGCCACGACAAGCTCGATGCCGAGCGGTTCCGCACGCGTGCGGAGCACGGCAAGCGTCTGCGGCAGGCAGTCAGCGTCGGCGAGGAACACGCCGCTCTTCGCCCCGTCGGTGCGCACCGGCCTGCCCTGGGCCGGGCGTGAACTCCGCCTGGCCAGGGTCATGGCCTCGGCGGCGGCGGTGGCCTCATCCAGCAGCGACGCCCCGGCGACCGGGAGCGCGGTCAGGTCGCTCAGCATGGTCTGGAAGATGAGCAACGCCTCGAGACGGCCCTGCGAGATCTCCGGCTGGTAGGGCGTGTACGCCGTGTACCAGGCCGGGTTCTCCAGCACGTTGCGGCGGATCACCGCTGGGGTGACGGTGCCGTAGTAGCCGAGCCCGATCATCGAGGTGCGGAGCGTGTTCCGCCCTGCGATGCGGCGAAGCTCGTTGAGCACCTCGGGTTCGGTCAGCGGCGCGGGGAGATCGAGGGCGGTCTGCTGGCCGATGCCGCACGGCAGCGCGGCGCCGGTCAGCTCGTCCAGCGTGGCGAAACCGGTGACTGCGAGCATTCGCTCGAGCTCTGCCGTGGAGGGGCCGACATGCCGTCCGGCGAAGGCGCCGCCTTCGCTCGCCGCGCGCGTACCTTCGCCCGGCCCAGCGGCCGGGTCCGTACTTGCCGACGAATGCTGATAGGTCATGACAGAGCCTCCTGAAGTGCCGGGAGCTTCGGTACGCCGAGGCGACCGTGCACGGCGGCGCCTGAGTCACCGCCGCTTCCCCTCTGTCATGGCGACCTGAGAGCTTCGCCGTCCGTTGCCTGTCCGGTCCGGCTTGCACCTTCGGTGAGGACCCGCCGCCACTGTCATCATCACAGGCGGCCAGCGGCACCTGCTTTCCAGAGACGCCTCACCCGCCCGGTCCCTTGTGCCTGAGAGGTTCCGGGGTGTTGCTCCTTCGGCGCCTCACGCCGGCTGCGTGAGAACTCTCCCGGGCGGAGTCATCAGCTATTCAGACTCTACCCGGTCACCGCTAGCGCGGCTGGCGCTCCACTACACCCCGGACGAAGGCCGCCTGCCCAGCATGCTCCAGATCGTCGGCGATCACGCTGACGAGCCGGACCCCGAGCGAAACCGGCGGATCCCATCGATCGTCCACGATGCGGGGTAGATCGGCGTCGGTGAGCTCGCGCACATACCGCAGCGTCTGCTCGTGGACCGCGTCGTAATACCCGGTCAAAAGCCCGCCCGAGTCCACCTGGACCACGCCGACCTGGTCGGCCGTGTGCCCCCAACCCGTGTCGCTCGGGTGGAAGGGAAGCCCGAACCGCGGCGCCCACCCACGCGACGTCCATACCTGCTCGGTCTTGGCGACGCCTGCGACGTGGTCATCCTGGATCCGGGTCAGATGCCACACCAGCCAGGCGATCGTGTTCGCCCCGCTATCCAGCCGAAATGTCAGCTGATGCGGGTCCAGGCCGTCGACCACGTCGTGTACGGCGGCACGGATCCTGGCGAAAGCGTCGGCAAGCAGGTCAGCACTGGTCATTTGGGAATCTCCGCGAGATCTCTGTGGCGGTGCAAAAGCGACGTCCAGGCCATCATGGCGCAGTACGCGGCGCGTCGCGGGGCGCCCCCCCGTCATTGCGGATCAACGCTTATGCCGGTCTCTTCGGCCCGGTCGCCGGGGTGGCCGGGTGGCCGGTCGGCTGTCGATTCGCCGCAGCGCCGTTCGTCGGTTGATTAGGGCGCGCACCAGGCGCGCGAGGGGGGATCCAGCGGGCTCCTAGCCGATCTCTCCATGTCACGAAGGGAGTCACACGTGAGCAAGTTCCTGTTGCTGTACCGCGGTCCGGCAACCCCGATGGAGGACTTCACGGCCGAGCAGTCTGCCGAGCAGATGCGCGCCTGGGGTGAGTGGATGGGCCGCGTCGGCCAGGCTCTGGTGGACGCCGGGGCACCGTTCGGCGCTCGCTCGGCCGTCAGTGACGACGGGACGAGTCCCGCGCCGAGCGACCAGAACGGCTACACGATCGTCGAGGCCGACAGCGTCGAAGCGGCGCGCGCACTGGTCGACGGCCACCCGTTCCTCTCGGAGGGCAAGGGCCGGTTCAGCATCGAAATCTTCGAACTCGCACCCATGCCGATGTAGCAGGCACTGGCCAGTGGCCTTCCGGGCATTTGCGCAGGGGCCGGATGCCCGGAAGGGCCGACTGGTTCGTGTTGGCGACAGGCCAGCGGCAGCCGTTCGGGATCAGTTAATCCCGCCACCCGCGAAGATGCGCCGCGGCGACCTTCTTTGGTACGACCATGCGCCAGGCGTCGGTCACAAGCTCCCGCATTTCCGCCTCGTCAATCGCGGCCAGCCACACCCGTACCCAGTTGTACCGTTCGTCGGACGGTACTGGCATATGGAACTTGGCCGGCTCTGCGGCGATAAGCGCGGCGCGCTCCTCCTTGGGGAACCCGAACCCCATCACCGTCTCGTCCCGTGACAGTGCCACGTAAACGATCCTGCCGACGCGGAATTTCACCCGGTCGTGGACGAGCGCCTCTTTAGTGCGCGGCAGGGCCAGTGCCACCTGGCGCACATCCTCGATTGTCACCATCTGTGCGATCCGCTCCCGGCTGACCTCTGCGCAGGACCGGCAACGCCAAGACGGGACCTCCTGCGGCCTTCCGCTGGGTGGACATTAACGAGGCTTACCCGAACCGCCGACCGCGACCGCGTATCGCGGGGTTTCCGGGGCTCGCCCCCCGGCTAGATACTGCGGCTCATGGCGATGTTGATCGCAGATCATCGAGCAAGCTAAGCCGCTCGTGGGCGATACTGGGATCGAACCAGTGGCCTCCTCGGTGTGAACGAGGCGCTCTCCCGCTGAGCTAATCGCCCGCCCGCGCGGCCGTCCCCTCCGGTCGTCCCACGACATGTCCGCGCCCAAGCGGTCACAGACTAGCGCATCGCCAGGCCGGTACGTGCAGTGCCCGCACGCGCCGGGTGAGACGCCAACCGACCGCGGCACGGCGTGCCCGGCCTCCCGCACATCGGCCACGTCGCTTAGTCCGTTCGTACGATGCGGGTTCAATAGTGTCGTACGTAGCGTTACCGGCATGGAACCGACGTCACGCTCCGCAACGCTGGTGACGGAACCAGCGCGGGCGGGTTACAGGGCGAAAACAAACGAAGCGTTTGCACAGGTCATGCCACTTTTGCGAGCCATGACCGAGGTTACAGGCGGCGGCGACAGCGGAATCCTTAGTGCTGAGGGCGTTCACCCCCGAGCACCTCACACCCGCTAGGTGAGTGTCGTGGCAGAGACACAGCGGACAGTGGGATCCGACGACGCGAAGGTTTGGCCTGGATGAACGGCAGCACGATAGTCTCCACGGAACTCGATCTGCGGCTCGTCGTTCCCGACCACGCCGCGGTCCCACTGGTCGCGAGCCTTAGCTACCGTGGCGATGATCCATACGCGGTTCGGATGGCATTCCACGTCGGCACGGATGAACCGGTCGAATGGATCTTTGCCCGGGAACTGCTCACCGCTGGACCTGAGAACCTGACGCGCGATGGCGACGTCCAGGTGTGGCCTGCCGCCGGGGCAGATGGCGAGGTGCTCAACATCGCCCTTTCTTCGCCGTTCGGCAAAGCCCTCTTCGAGGCGCCAGCGGCTGGGGTAGCAGCGTTTGTGCGGCGCACCTACGATCTCGTCCCCGCCGGGCGGGAAGGCGACTTCGCCGACATTGAAAGCGAGATCGATGAGCTGCTATGGCAAGGGTGAGATCACGGGAGCTTCCAGTCGATCGGCGGTGCGCCCTGCTGTGCCAGCATGATGCCGGCGCGGCTGAACGGCCGTGACCCGAAAAACCCGCGGTCAGCTGAGTTCGGGCTCGGGTGCGCCGATTCGATACAGGCGGCGCCGTCGAGCAGTGGCCGGAGGCCGCGGGCGTCACGGCCCCACAAGATCGCGACCAGCGGCAGGCCGCGGGCGGCGAGCGCCCGGATGGCCTGCTCGGTCACTTCCTCCCAGCCCTTGCCGCGATGAGAGGCCGGCCTCCGCGGCTGCACGGTGAGCACCCGGTTCAGCAGCAGGACACCGCGCTCGCTCCACGGGGTTAGATCGCCGGTGGCCGGGAGCGGATAACCAAGATCGTTACTGTACTCGCGGAAGATGTTGATCAGGCTTGGCGGCAGGGCCCGCACGGCCGACTCCACCGAGAAGCTCAGGCCCACGGCGTGACCTGGCGTCGGATACGGGTCTTGTCCCACGATCAGTACCCGGACCTCGGCGAACGGCTGCTGGAACGCACGGAGCACCCGCTCACCCTGCGGCAGGTAGCTGCGCCCAGCGGCGATCTCCGATCGCAGGAAATCGCCCATTGCCGCGATGCGCCCGGCCACCGGCTCAAGCGCCCCGGCCCAGCCTGCCTCCACGATCTCACGCAACGGCTGTCCCGTCATGTCGACCTAGCGTAGAGCGCCGCACCGCCGCAGGGGGCGAAGACGCCGCCGCAAGGGCGAGGGGTTCGCCCGCTGCCGGGGACGGCTTCGCGTTCGTCGCGCAGTTCACCGTTGACCCAAACCTCCACGGCGTCGCACCTTACTGGACCGTAGAGGGCCTCTGCTGGTCGCGGATGACCCGTAGAGGGCCTCTGCGGGTGGCGCATGACCCGTAGAGGGCCTCTGCGGGTCGCGCATGACCCGTAGAGGGCCTCTGCGGGTCGCGGAATGCTAGCGCAGGGTGCCGCAGTGCGCGGCAGCCGTTCGGGTCAATGCGGGGAGAAGCCGGTCAACGGCCGAGATCTGCTCCGCTACCTCACGGTCGGTGAGCATGGCGGGAACCCGCGCGCGTATCTCGGCGTGTACGGCCCGTATGGGGGCCGCAGGCGGGGCCCGCCATGACCCGCTCACCGCGCGGAGGTCCAGCCCTTGCGCCGCGCAGAGGATCTCCACGGCCAGGCAGGTGCGCACGTTCGCGATCACTTCGCGCAGCTTGCGCACCCCGGTCCAGCCCATGGAGACGTGATCTTCCTGCTTACCGGAGGTTGGGATCGTGTCGACGCTGGCCGGATGCGCGAGCACCTTGTTCTCGCTGACCAGGGACGCCGCGGTGTACTGGGCGAGCATGAAGCCGGAGTTGGTGCCCGCCTCAGGGGCGAGAAACGGCGGCAGTCCGCGAGAGAACGCCGGGTCGAGCATCCGGTCAACCCGGCGCTCACTGATGCTGGCCAGCTCGGCTAGCGCCATCGCCAGCATGTCCGCGGCGAACGCCAGCGGCTCGCCGTGGAAATTACCCGTTGTCATCACCGACCCGTCCGGCACGATGACGGGATTGTCCACGACTGAGCCGAGTTCGATCTCGGTCACCCGGCGCGCATGCTCCACCACGTCGCGCACGGCGCCGTGCACCTGCGGCGCGCAGCGCAGACAGTAGGCGTCCTGCACGGCGTGCCGGCTATGCCGGTGGCTCGCCATCAGCTCAGAACCGGCCAGGAGGGCACGCATGTTGGCCGCGCTCGCCAGCTGGCCAGGATGCGGACGGATCACCTGGACCCGCCCGTCGTAGGGCCGGTCGGTGCCCAGCAGCGCCTCCACCGACAGCGCGCACGCCACATCGGCGGCCTGAACGAGCATCGCCGCGTCGTGCACGCTGAAGCAGAGCAGCGCCTGCATCGGTTCGGTGCCGTTGACGAGCGCCAGGCCTTCCTTCGGTGCGAGCTCGAGCGGGTTCAGGCCCTCCTCGGCGAGCAGCTGGCTGGCGGGCACGCCGCTGCGCTCAGGCGCCCCGGCCCGGCGCAGGCGGCCCTCACCGATCAGCGGCTGCGCCAGGTGGGCGAGCTGCGCGAGGTCACCCGAGGCGCCGACCGAACCCTTGTCAGGCACGACGGGCAGCAGCCCGCGGGCGAGCAGATCCAGCAGCCGCTCGGGCAGCTCGGCCCGGACGCCCGAGTAACCGGCCGCAAGCGTGCGGGCCCGCAGCAGCAGCAGCGCCCGCACAGTCGGGTCATCGAGCGGCTCACCGGTCGCCGCCGCGTGGGAGCGGACGATCGCGTGCTGCAACGTGGAAAGCTCACTGCGCGGCACGGAGGTGTCCGCCAGCGCGCCGAATCCCGTGTTGACGCCATACACGGGCTCATCACCATCGATCGCCGCGACGACCACCTTGCGGCTCGGCTCCATCCTGGCGCGTACCCCCGGGCCGAGCACGGCGCGCGCTTGCCCGGCGGCGACGTCCACCACGTCGGCGATGGCGAGGCCATCACCGCTGACCACCACAGTTCGCATAGCCGACAGCCTGCCACGGACGCCACCCTGCCCTGCGCGCCCCGTCCGCGTCAGCAGCGTGAGTTTGGCCGGCACGGGGCGGCACAGCTCACGGTGCTAATCGGCTAGTGGGTGATAATGCAGCCGAACGTCTCCGCCAGGCCCTCGCGCCCGGCGTCGGTAAGCCGCAACGCGCGGGGGGTATCGGCCCGCTCGAACCAGCGCAGGTCGAGCAGCCGGGCCGTGACCGCGGCGCCAAGCGCGCCGTTCAGGTGCGGTCGGCGCTCGGTCCAGTCCAGGCACGCAGCGGCGAAGCGGCGCCGTGACCGGCGGAGGTCGCCAACATTGATGCCGAACGCGCGAAGCGTTTGCGAACCATGGCTTGTGACCTCACACGCCGCTTGAAGGTTCACGTCACCATGCCCTGGCTGGTCCGCTGGAGCGCAGCCGTTAGGGAGCTTCGTGGTTATGATCTTGTTCTCGAGAAGTGCCGCGAAGAGTGTTACCCCGGCGCGCCCAGCGAGGTGGTCATAACACGTGCGTGCGTCATTTAGCGCGGCCGCCTGTCGTGACTGGCGCAGGCTTCGTACTTGCGCACGCGGGCTGATATGCGCCAGCGCTTCGATTACCGCCGCGATGTCTGCCCCCGCAAGACTGTAGTACCGGTGCCTGCCCTGTTTGGTGACCGTGACCATGCCGCCGCCGAGCAGCCGGGCCAGGTGCGCGCTCGCCGTGGCCGCGCTCACGCCGGCGAGGTACGCAAGCTCGCCCGCCGCCAGTGGGCGCCCGTCAAGCAGGGCGGTCAGAATCGCGGCGCGGGTAGGATCAGCGATCAGGGCCGCGACCGGCGCGATGTCGCTGTCATGGGCGACGTACTGCGATTCTGCGGACATATTTCGACGCTATGCCAAACATGCTTGGGCCAGCATCAAAGCATGGCTGGCAACCCTGCGAAAGCGGTCACCGATGCGGTAGAGGCGTGCCTTGCGCTGGCGCGCACGTGGCATGGCTGGGATGGGCGGGCGATCGCCCGGTTCGACGAGGACGGCGTGCCGAACACGTGGACGCCGTACAAGGCGCTGCGGCGGATCGCCGATCACCTTGTCGATCACCTGCACGAGGTTGAGGCGCTGCTGGCGGGCGCCCCGCCAATCCCCGACACGTGGCACGGCAGAATGGTGACCCTCGACGCCGACTGGGCGCGGTTCACCGAAGCCGACTACGACGAGGCGTGCTCGCGGTTGCGCAGGCTGGGGCGGATGTACGTACTGCGTTATGAGGTTGGCGGGGCGGGGTCCTGGGACGAGCCACGCGATCCCGCGTGGACGTTGCGCCAGATCGCCGAACATGTCGCGGGCGTCACCTGGTACGCCGAGCAGGTCGGCAAACTAGCCTAGATCGGCCTGCGTCAGTTACCTGGCCAGGCTGGCTCGATGCGGTGGAGTTCGCGCTTGGGCCAGTCAGCCGCGGTGGCGCATCCGCGTTCCTCACATCGGCCGATGATGAAGCGCCATTCCTGCGCGGCCTGGGCCAGGCGGCCCTGGCGCTCAAGGGCCCGGCACCGAGCGAATTTTGGGCGGCCATGCGCGGCATGCTGGCCTGGGTGTGGTGCGCGTGTGACACCGTGGTGCGGGCGGCGGGTCCGAGTTTGTTCGCGGGCCTGGATCGGCTACAGTTCTGAAACGCACGCCGGCAAGTCGCTGGTGGCGCGCGGACGTGGCTCAGTTGGTAGAGCATCACCTTGCCAAGGTGAGGGTCGCGGGTTCGAATCCCGTCGTCCGCTCGGAGGGCGCCCGAGACCGTTAGGGAGATTCCGGCGGCTTGTTCGGTCCTTCGGCTCCATGGGCAGGTCTTCAATCGAGATGCCGCCTGCGGCGGAGTGGCCGAGTGGCTTAGGCAAGGGCCTGCAAAGCCCTGTACGCGGGTTCGATTCCCGCCTCCGCCTCGCGATCACGCAAGGGCGATTAGCTCAGTGGGAGAGCGCTACCTTGACACGGTAGAGGTCACTGGTTCGATACCAGTATCGCCCACCGCTACCTTGACACGGTAGAGGTCACTGGTTCGATACCAGTATCGCCCACCACCCTCCTTCGCAGGTGAAAGCCTTGTCGCCCATCGGGTCGAGCATTCTGGCCCTGCGAGTGGCCCTACAGCTTGTAGGGCCAGCCCTGGTGACAAGGTGACTCGGCAGCACCCATGAGCGACCCCCGGAGGCCCGATCTCCGGGGGTCTTTTCGCTCGTTTGGGTGCGCCCGGTTCAGGCCGCGTCCTCGTCGGCATCTTCGTGGACGTGCAGGCGGCTCACCGCCTGGTTGATCGCTTTCAGGATGAAGGCCCGGTCCTGGGCGAACAGGTGGCCGTAGATGTTCTTGGTTGTCTCGATCTTGCTGTGGCCCATCTGGTTGGCGACCTGCATGTCCGCCGCGCCCGAGGCGATGAGCAGGGACGCGCACACGTGGCGCAGCTCGTGAGCCGTGTATGAGATCTGGCCGTCCTTGTGTGCGGCCGTGTACCCGTGGGCGAGCGCCAGGTACTTCCGCCAGGTCGCGTAGCCGAGGAAGCCGCCCCGGTCCCCGTTGATGAGCCGCGAGTATCTCGCTCCGTTGCTGGCCTCCCGGCCAGCGGCGCCCTTGTCGAGTAGGCGGCGCACTGCGGGCACGGCGATGTCGGGAATCATCACCGTCCGCACGGCGGCCCGTGTCTTCATATCCTCGCGCTCGTCGCGCCGCCCACCGGATTCGCTCGCGGTCCGGTCGATCAGCACGCACTGGCCGTCCAGATGGACGTTCCCGGCCGGGACCGAGACAGCTTCTTCCCAGCGCAGGCCCGTGAATGCGAGGTCCATCGCGACGTCGCCGAGGCCTTGCTTGAAGTGGTCGAGCGCCTCGGTCAGGCGCAGCACTTGCGGGATGCTCGGGATGAGTACGCGGCGCCGAACGGAACCGCCCCAGCCGGTCCGCAGCTCAAGAGCCGGGTTCATGGTGATGATGCGCTCTTCCCGCGCCCACGCGAACATGCGCCGAAGGACCGAGGCCGCCGTGCTCTTGGTGCTGCCCGACGCCGGGGTGCCGTCCTTCAGGGTTATGTTGCGGATCGTGTCGTTCAGCTCGGGGAGGTCGAGGTCGCCCATCCAGGCGTTGCCGAGAGCCGGGATCAGGTAGACGTTGAGGAACGTCCGCTCTTTCGCGAGCGACGACTTCGGCCGAGGGGTGCCGTCGCGCTTGATTTTGTAGGCGACGAGGTAGCGGGCCGCCGCGTCCACGAATTTGATGCGCTCGGCTTGCAGCTTCCCCGGTCGGCGCTTCGCGTCGTTGAACTCGGCCAGCAGCGTCTTCGCCGCATCCAGTCCTTCCACATTTCGCTCGATCTGCCGCTTCAGCACAGATTCCCAAACGCGCACGCGGTATACGGGAGTGCGGTCCTCCGTGACCACCGGCACCAGGCGCGTGCCCTTCTTGCGCACCTTCGGCGTGATGCCCGTCGGTAAAGCTCGCCGACCGCCCTTCGACATACCAATTCTCCTATTCTTTGATGGCTCACCGCCCGATGGTGCGCCACTAAGCCAATTTTAGCCCAGGTAGCGCTTTAAAGTGGCTTTCAGGGGGGGATTTTCTGGAACGCCCGCATGGTCTTATTCGATGAGCGATTTGGGGAGCACAGCGCGGCCGATGGATCGTCGGCTATGTGGCAGTTTCCGCTGCTCACAGGCTTGTTTTGGGCGTGCTGGCTTGGGTGCTGGACGGCACCACTCCTCGACCTCGGCCTCGGGGAAGCGCAGCAGGTGCCCGACCTTTCGGTACGGAATCGCATCGCGCTCAACGAGCTTCCTGGCGTGCCGCTCAGTGATATTGAGCCATTCGCACAATTGGCTCAAAGTCAGCATGCGCGTCCCCTTCCCGTGTGGGATTCCAAGCGTCATGCCAACCACTCCCCCGGTCTACCGCTGGGCCGCCACGCATACCGACGACCATTCGCCCGCTCTACGGCCGTCGTCTCATCGCGCCTCACGCCGCATTCGCGGTTGCCGAAAGAACTTCGGACTCGCTCGATCTTCGGCGAGCTTCAGCGAGGCTGACGCACCAGCGTCTGCGCTCGGCGATGACGTGCAGGAGGCGTTGCGCGTGCGGCATGTAGTCGGGCTCGCTTGGGGCGACGGGTTCCCAGGCGTAGCGGGCCGGGTCGGTTGCCGAAAGACCTAGCGTTGCCATCAGCCAGGCCTTGCGGTCGGCCCGGTGGTCGGCGAGGGTCTTGCCCGACCACTTACGGGAGACCA
>WNGF01016131.1_pt1 | contig 12826 bp, 11 predicted proteins | sample 5400641 | NCBI WGS metagenome assembly WNGF01 (sample SAMN13153371, study PRJNA577476) | soil metagenome | isolation source: 80 cm soil or saprolite under grassland replicate 2 | place: USA:California | collected 2016-06-15
GGTGCTGTTACTGGCTTGTGCTCCTCGTCGCCCTGGTCGTGGTGGTCGTCGCCCAGCACAGGCTCGGGCCCAGCTCGTCGGCCACGACCTCGACCACCGACCGGGGAGCAGTGTCCAGCCGTCCATGTCCGCAGTGTCCGGGCAGACACACCCGGTGTCCACAGTGGACACCGCACCGTCCCGCACGGTCCGATCGTGGACACCTGCACGGTCGCAGCGCCGCGGCCTGGCGCCGACGCGGGCCTGCGCCGATGGTGCACTTCACTGCTCGGACAGCCACCAGCCGCCCGCGTTGTCCGCTGTCCGCCAGGCTGCGCAGCAGCGCGCGGCGCGCGGCGCGCGTCCGACCGGGTGTCCGCACCGCGCCCGCGGTGTCCACTCGGACAGGTGTCCGGTGTCCATTCGGTCAGGTGTCCGGGGTCTGCTGCTGGCCGTTCTGTCCGCCGTCTGCCGCCGGTCCGATGGCCTGCCGTGCGGGCAGCGCACCGCCCGTACGCCGCAGGGGACCGCGGTGTGCGGCGCGGCGCCGTGGCCGCGGGCTACAGGAAGGGCTCGCCGGCGCGCCGGCCGCTGCTTGGGTGCAGCCAGCGGCGCCGGGCGCAGGCGACCTGACCGGCGAGCCGGACCCGCACCTCGGCGCGGGCCAGGGTCATCGCGGGGCGGGTGAGCGCCCGCGCGTCCTCCCCGGGTTCAAGGGGAAGGTCGAGGCCGAGCAGGTCGCCGCGCTGCCAGCACCACACGACCGCGGCGGCGACCGCCGCGAGCTCGGCGGTGAGCGGCGCCGAGGTGTCCGGGGGCCAGGCGCGTAGCTCGCTGGCCAGGTCGGCGGGGAAGACCAGCTCCCGCGGGTCCCTGTCGGGGTGGCCGGTGGTCAGCTCGTAGAGCAGGCTGCCGGTGGGCTGGGCGACGGCTGGGTGCAGCAGCGCGCGGGGGGCGACCACCAGCACCCGATCCGGCTTGGTGTCGTTCTCGCCGGCCAGCGGGAGGGCGAGGTAGCAGTCGGCGACCCGGCCCGGGTCGCACCACTCCCCGTAGGCGTTGGGGCCAAGCTCGCTCACCAGCCGCGTGCCTCCCGTGGTCGGGACAAGGCACCAGGCTACCCGGCCCGCCCGGCGTCGTTCCCGGTGGCTGCGGGTAGGCGTCAGGCAGGGCGGAGCATGGTGTGGGCCTGGGCGACCAGCGCGCGCACGTCGGCGCCGCTGAGCCGCTGCCCTGCTGCGGTGAGCACGTTGACCAGCCGGCCGGCGGGCAGGATCTCTGCGTCCCCGGCGGTGAGGCCGGCGAAGTCCACGTGGGCGCCGTGGACGCACACCAGCGGGCGCACCGGCACCCCGAGCAGGCCGGCGATGGCGGCACACTCCATGCGCAGCGACCTGAGCGGCCGGTCCATGGGGTAGTGGTTGTGCCACACCCGCCCGTCGGGGCCCTGCCAGACCCGGCCGGTGTAGCGCTTGGAGTCCACAAGGACCACGCCGGCGGGACCGATCACGACATGGTCGGCGTTGGCCGGGGTCCCGGGGATGGCCACGTCGTGGAACACGGTGCACCCGTGGCGGGCGACCCGGCGGAGCAGCCGGGCGGTGGCCCGCTCCCCCCTGGCGCCGTCGCGCCACGCCCGGGTGTCGCGGGAGACCCGGAAGCGCAGCCGCCAGCCGGCCGCCAGCCCGGTGGCCAGCCCGGCCAGCAGCGGGGCGGCGCCGTGGAAGCCGACCGCCGACCCGACGATCGCGGCGCCCGCAGCCACGGCAAGCACCATGGTGGCGCGCCAGGGCAGTGAGCGAGCCCAGGCGGCCAGCTCGCGGGCGCGCTCGCGCCGGTAGGTGGCCAGCGCGGAGCGGCCCGGGGTGCCGTAGCCGCTGCGGGGGGTGCGGGTCGGGTCGGCCAGCACGGGCGTCGGCCAGCCCGGCGCGACCAGGCCGGACGGGTCCGGGAGCCCGGCCGCCGGCGGCGTGGGGGGTGGCAGCTGGTCCCAGCCGGCGTCGAGCAGCCGGGCGGGCTCGTCGGCGTGGGCGTCGAGGAACAGGTCGAGCTCCTCGTGGGTGAGCGCGCGGACGGTCAGCCCGGTCCCCTCATAGACGGGCGTGCCCAGCTCCTGGTCGTCGTCGAGGTCGTCGGGGTCGAAGGGGCTGGGGTGGTGCATGGCGGGCTCCTTCCCGCTGGGCGCGTGCTACCGCTCCGCGCGCTCGTGTGGGGCTGGGGTGCGCTCGGGGCGGCGGTGGTCGCGGTGCCGGTCGCTGCGGTGGTCGGGGTCGCGGGTGCGTTCGCGGTGGGCGGCCAGGCGCTCGAGTGCGGCGCGGACCTGCTGCCAGTCGCGGCGCCGGCCGGGCTCGCACCGGCCCGGCTCGGCGCCAAGCAGCTCGGCAGCCCTCGTGCCGCGTGCCTCTCCGTCGCGTTCCTGGGCGGCGTGGCGCCAGCGCGGTCCGTAGTGCCGTGGCTCCTTGGGCGTGCGGGGCTGGTCCTGAGGGGGTCGCTCGCTGGCCGGCGTTGACCTTAAGCCGTCAACTGGCCGCCCTGCCCGCTCCGGCCGGGTGTGCTGCCCTCGCTCCTGCTGTGCTGGCCCGGTGTCGTCGAGGCCGTGGGTGCGCCGCCAGGTGTCCAGCTCGACCGCGGCGGTGATCCAGGCGTCCCGCTCGGCCGGCCGCTCGAGCGCCGGGCCTAGCTCGGCCAGCAGCCAGCTGGGTGGGTCCAGCGCGACCGCGCGGGCGTCCACCCGGTGTCGCCAGGCCAGCTCCCGGGCAACCGTGCGCTCACGCTGAGGGAGGTCGGCGTGCTGTTCGTGCCAGCCGGCGCGTTCCTGCTCAGCCCGGCGCAGCAGCCCGGCCCGCTCGGCGGCCTGCCCGGCCTGCCGCGTGGTGGTCCGCAAACCATGCTCCGCCAACGTCAGCCGCTCCCGCGCCGCAGCGGCCTCCCGGCGGCGCAGTCGGCTGCCCCCCACCGCGGCGAGCCTGGCCGTCGCGGCCTGGTGCTCGACTTGGGCGGCCTGGCGGGCCTGCTCGAGGTCGGCGGCGCGCTGGCGGGCCAGGCGCAGCTCCCGCGACCGGTCGGGCGGGCACTCCCGGCGGAGCGCGGTGAGCTGGTCGCGTTCCTCCCGCAGCCGCTTGGTCGACCATCTGCGCACGTCCAGCAGGACCGGGGTGTCTGCGGCGAGGGTCTTGCTGCCGTCGCGGGTCATCACCCGGCCCAGCAGCCGCTCCGGCTCCACCGGCTCGCCGCGGGGGTGGCCGTGGCCGTCTTGGTCGCCGAGCGGCTCCGGCCCCACGGTCAGGTACATATCCGTGCGCTCCTTGCCGCGGGTGAGCTGCACGTAGAAGCCCTGCATGTCCTCCTTGCCGTCCAGGGCGAGCAGGGCGCGCTGCTCGGTGCAGCCCTGGGAGCGCACGTCGGTCCGCGCGTAGGCCAAATCCACCCGGCGGGACTGCCCCGGCCGCACCGCCCCGTCCAGGTACCAGCCGGGCAGGGTCACCGTGCGCGCCGGCTCCTCCTCAAGCGTGCGCACCGTCATCGTCCGGCCGCGCACGTCCAGGGCGGTGATCTCCGCGGAGGTGCCGTTGGCGACCCCCAGCCGGTCGAGTGCGTTGGCGCCCAGCACGACCCGGTCGCCGACCGCGAAGCTGCGGTCCCCGACCGCCAGCCGCTCGGGCCCGAGCTGGCCGTGCTGGGCGCGCAGGCGCTGGCAGATGGTGTTGAGCCGGTCGACCTGGGCGCGGCGGTGCGCGTACACGACCGGCTCCTCGCCCGCCTGGTGCGCCTGCCACCAGTCGCCCACCACGGCGCGGTCGCGATCGTCGCGGCCGTCGAAGGCGCGGATGCGGTCGTGCTCGGCGTAGGCGGCGATCGCCTGCTCCACCCGCCCGTCGCGGACGTCGTCGATGGCGCGCTGCTCCCAGGCTTCGACCTGGCGGCGGTTGACCGTCAGCTCCGAGGCGCCTAGCCGCAGCCTGAGGGCGCGGAAGCCGCCGCCGGCGTCGATCGGGGCGAACTGCCGGTCGTCGCCGACCAGGACCACCTTGGCGCCGGCGTGGTGGGCGTGGTCGAGCAGCGGGCCGAGCTTGCGGGTGCCAAGCATCGCGGCCTCGTCGACCACCAGCACCGTCCGCCCGTCCAGCTCAAGCCACCCCTTGCCCACGTCGTAGAGGAGCCGGTCGACGGTGCGCACGTCCGAGAAGCCCTCGTCGCCCAGCCCCACGGTGGCGATCCCGGTCGGGGCGGCGCCCAGCACGGTGTGGCCGTCCAGCTCCAACGCCTCCCGCGCCAGCCCCAGCGCCCACGTCTTCCCCGAGCCCGCTCGCCCCACCACGATCGAAACCCCGGCGCCGGAGCGGCACACGTCCTCCACCATCGTCGCCTGGTCGGGCCCGGCGGTGGCGTGCCGATCGAGCACCGCACGGACGACCTCGGGGCGGGCCTGCGCGCACCCCTGCCCGCGGCGCTCGACCGCGGCGGCGACCAGGCGCTGCTCACGGTCCAGCAGCTCCGGGGTGGAGTAGCGCTCGACCCCAAGGCGGGCGTCCCGGCCGACCAGCACCGACTGCTCACCAAGGAACCGCTCGGCCACCTGCTCAGCCTGCGTGAGCGCCTCACGGGGGGTGGGCGCAACCGGCAGGCGCTTGGCCAGCGCGTCCACCACATCGGCCCGGGTGAACGTCGAGGCGCTCGCGGTCAGTCCGTCCGGGCCGGCCAGGTCCGTGAGCGCCCGGGTGACCTCCTCGGTGCTGGCCAGCCGCCCGCGCTCACCTTGCAGCGCGTCGTTGAGCTGCCGCTCACCGATGCCGGCGTCGGCCAGTTCCCGCGCCCACCGCGCGTACACGCTCTGCTCGGACTCTGAGCGGTCCTTGGGCGCCCGCGTGGCGACCGCCGCCGCCGAGCTGGCCTTGATGCCGCTCAGGCCGTGCTCGGCGAGCCAGTCGTCGATCTCCTCCGAGCGCTTGGAGAACCGCTCGATCAGCGCCCGGTCGTCCAAGCCAACGACCTCCGCCGCACCGGAGCGCGCATCGATCGGCCCCCAGCGCACCCCCAGCCGCTCGGTCAGCGCCGCCCGCTCCGCCGCCAGGTACAGGTGATCAGCGGCCATCAGGTGGGCGTACAGCCGGTCGGAGTCCAGCGCCGTCCAGCGCCCGTCGGGGCCCCGGGCGGCGTTTTGGACCAGGACGTGGGTGTGGTAGTTGGGGTCCCCGGCGCGGCTCATGCGGTGCTCAAACGCCACCCCCAGCAGCCCACCGGTCGCCGGGTAGCGGTCGGTGCCGTTGTGGTCGCGGCGCACCCCGATCCCGTGGCGCTCCAGGTAGCCGACCGCCAGGGTGAGCGCCTCGGCGCTGCCAGGCCCGGTCGAAGTGCTCGCCGTAGAGGGTGTGCGGGTCGATCCCGAGCACCTTGCGGGCCACCCGCTCGATGGTCTCGACCTTGACCCGGCCCGAGGCGCCCGGCTTGCACGCGGCCTGGACCGAGCGGACGTCGCCGGCCAGGGCCTTGGACCCGGCCAACTCCTCGAGCTGCGCCACCCCCCGCTCAGCGGCCTTGTCCTTGAGCTTGGCTAGCAGCGGTGCCGCGCTGAGCTTGGAGCGTGGGTCGGCGCGCCAGAGCGGCTTGCAGCGCTGCTGGCCGGTGGCCGGGTCGAGGCCGCGGAACATCGCCCGGACTTGCTCCGCCGAGGCTTCCCCCTCCAGGCCGCTGGCGGCGGCCTCGCCGACGAACCGGCCGGGTGATTCTCCTTTGCCCGAGAAGTACTGTTCGCGGTCGTTGGCGATTTGGTTGAGCCAGTAGTCCTCCTGGCCGACCTTGAGTGCCTTCACCGGCAGCGCCAACGAGAGTCCTCCCGCTGCGGAACGCATTCCGCCTGCATCGCAGATGCGGATGTGTAGTGCCTTGGATTTGGCTTGAGGATAGCACGAGGGAAGGATGCGATAAGGCAGTCTGTCTAGGGTGTGATGAGAGCTTGGTTGGTGGTGAATCGTTTACGAGTGAGAGGTGAGGGCTTGAGAGTGCGAGAGGCTGAAGCTGGACGGGCTGACGAAAGAGTGTGATGCTGAAGAACGGTGCTGACCTGGGGTGATGACAGAGCGTAGCTGAGCGAGCAGTCCCCCGGCTCAGCCCTCGGCTGGCACGGTCGCTGGCACGGAATCGCCATTGCGACCATTGCTGAGCAGGCGTTAGTTACCGCTCACGTTGAGTCGCATTATTCCCTGAGCTGCTGCCCTTGTCGCCACTGGCAGCATTGGCACGAGAATTCAAATCTTCAAAACCGGTGAGGGTAGAGACCCTGCCCTGGCGGGTTCGATTCCCGTCCGCCTCCGCCATTACACCAGTGTGTTTTCGCTGCTCACGGGCCGGTCCACCCTCCACCTGCGCCAGCAGCGGGGCGGCAAGCGCCCCGACCACCCGCTCAGACCGCTCTGCTGACGCCGGTCTGGTGATCGGTGGCAGGACGGTGACTCGCCGCCGCGCAGCCTGCGATCCAATCCTGCTCCCTTGCGCTGAGTGCCGGTGGCGGAGCCCTCCTTCCGCCGTGGCGGAGCCGGCAGCGACAACAGGCGCGCTACCGTCGTCCGGCTCATCCCGAGCCGACGCGCCAGCCTCCATTCAGCTTGCCCGTACATCCGCTCCCCTCTCCGACCGGTGCCGGCGACGTCGCCGCCGCGCCACGCAACGGCCAGGCGGCGCTGGACCGCTCCGTCCAGGTCAAGCCCACCCCTACCCACCGCGTCGACGTCGACCCAGCCAACCAGGAGATCGTCGTGTTCGACGAGACCTACCCGGGCCAGCAGGCGTTCCACGGCCACGTTCGATCCTGGAGCGAGCTGCGCCCCGAGGTGCAGGCCGCGCTGCGTCGCGCTGGCCTGTTCGACGCCAGGGGGAGGATCATCGCGCCATGAGCCACTTGCGCTGCGAGGAGCCGGTCCCGGCGAGCCCATCCGACGTGGTCGCGGCGCTGGACCGCGGCGATTCCCAGGCGGCGGCACGCGCGCTGGTCGGCGCTGCCTTCCATCACACGGATCGGCAAGCCGTCCAGGACCTCAACCTGCGGCTGCTGGACCGAACTCGAATGGCGCCGCGGGCAGCGCGAGGCTGCGCAGCACCTAGTCTCCTCGTTCGACGTCAGCCAGCACGCGCTGGAGCGCAACTTGCCGTACCGGCGGCTCCTGCCGTGGAACTTCGGCTTGCCGTCTGAACTCGTGCTCGTGGCCGCGTTCTACCGGCGCGGCGCGCTCACGCCGGATGCCCTCGTGCCGACCGGGTCGGGTTCCTGCATGCGCTGCGGGGTTCACGACCGGGGATGTCTTCCGCAGGTCCACCAGGACGTGCTGCTGCTTGCCTGGGCCGACGACCACTACGTCCCCCACAACACCTCGGCCGGCGGATTGCCAGGCGCTCCCGGGTGCGCGCTTGGTCTCACAGGCCGCGTCGGTCGAGCTCGGCGATGAGGTTGCGCTTGCGCCGGTGCCGCGCCCTCAGCCCGTCCAGCCACGCAGGGAACGCGGCTGGCCGGTCGGCGCGCCGGTACAGGTCCCCGATGCGGACGGCGAGGCCGGCGGCCTCCTGGTAGGCGGCCTTGGTGCCCTGGCCGATGGCGGTCTCGGCGAGGCGCTGGTAGATGCCGATGGCGTCGTCGGGGTTGGTGGTGGCGCGTTGCTCGGCAAGCAGCAGCCACAAGTCATCGCTGCAGCCCGCCTGCTGGGCCGCGGCCCAAGCGTCGTCGTGGCGCTGCTCGTCCAGGAGCACGCGCACCAGGGTCGCGTTGGCGTAGCCGCCTTGCGCGGCGCGTGCACGCAGGATCCCGAGCGCCTGGTCGCGAGTCTCGGACCACTGGCCCGTAGGCAGCGTGGCGGCGCGGAGCGCCTGGTAGGTGGCCTGGTTGGGGTCGCGTTCGAAGACGGTGCGGCGCAGGCTGACGGCGTCGCCGTCCCGGCCGCTCCGCCGGTACAGGCCAGCGGCCAGGTCGACCAGGCGTGGGTCGGGTCGCTGGTTGCTCTCCCGAAGCCCACGTTCCGCCCATGCCAGCGCGTCGCCAGCCCTCCCGGCCTCCAGCAGGATGGTCGCGATCCGCAGGTACGGCCAGCCGGAGGACAGGTCCGCCGCGATGATCTCGACCAGCTGGTCGGTGTCCTGGTCCAGCTCGGCGAGCTGCTCCATGAGGTGGGTGACGACGAACCGGCGGTGGTCGTCGCGACCGTAGATCGGCAGGCGGTCGGCCCGGCGGGGTGGAAGCTCGGCCCAGAGCCGCTCGACCCGCCGCCGGTAGGCGACCTGCCCTCGGACGCCGAGTGTGTCCCAGTACTCGTCGAGGTCGACCTCGGGCCAGCCGGGTCCGTCGAGTTCGAGGTCGACCAGCCAGCGGGCCAGCCGCTCGGGGTCCGGCGGTGCGGCGTGACAGGCCGCGGCGTGCAGCGCGAGCACGGCGCCGGCAACGTCACCGACGGCGCCGGCGGAGTCGTCCATCTGCTCGCTGGCCTCGGCGATCAGGGCCAGGGCTCGTTCGGCGAGCGGGATGACCAGGCTGGCGTGTCCACCGTCGAGCAGCTCCTGGAGCGTGTCGAGGATCTCCTGAGCACGCCGGGCGTAGTCGAAGCTGCCGTGGTAGCTCGTGAGCCCGCGGGTCCGTAACGCCCGGTCGAGGTTGCGGCGCAGCGCGGCCGTGTCCGGCTGGCCGTCGGCTTGCCGGCGAGCGGCCCGCAGGCTGAGCCTGCGAGCCAGCGTCTCGTCGTCGAGTGCGTGCTGGTGCAGCAGGTCGACGAGGGTCTGGCGGTCCAGCGACTCCAGGTAGGCGCGCAGATCGGACTCGACGGCATTGCCACCGGCGGCGCTGGTATCTCGGTCGGCGAACTCGGGAACGTCCAGGACGACCAGGCCGAGAGCGACGCAGTGCTTGCAGAAGGCCCCTTCCGCGCCGACCGGGCAGTCGCACGTCCCCGTCAGCCGTCCGTCCTCGCTGAGGAGGCGGACGCCGTAGGGCTCGGTGCCGTGCACGATCGCTCGCACCCCGCCCGGCACCACGCGCAAGTCGGCGACCGCATCCAGGTAGCCGGTGCCGCGCTGGTACGACTTCGGGCCGGCGAGCGCTCGGAGGTGCTCGTCGGTGAACCATGCCATGGGACGAATTCAACCCTGATCTGGACGACCGGCGCACGCCAGAGAAGCACTCCGGGCCTGTGACCGGCAGGAACCCCGCCGGCCGGATGCCGCCACGCCTCCCGGGGACCTGGTGGACATCGACCCCGGTCTGGCCAGGGAACGAACCGTGCTGGCCGGAGCCGGACGGGCCTGTCGTTCCGGACGCTCGGCAGGACCCGGGTGCGAGCGAACCCTCGCGTGCCAGCCGAGTCAACTCCTACAATCACCGCTGGTCAGTGGATGCGAAGGGGTTCTCGACCCGCACTCCCGCGTAGTCCTGGCCGTCGCTGAGATCCTCGGACAGGACGACGTCACAGCCCAGTGAGCGAGCCGCTTCGAGGATGGCGGCATCCCAGTAGGAGATACCGAAGCGCTGGCGCGTTGCCGCGGCGGCCAGCATCAGGTCGGTCGTGACGTCCTGGACCGGAAACCGGAGGAAGGACTCCACCAGCCCCGTCGCCTGCTCGTGGGTGAGCGGGTCGGGGCGGCTTGCGCGGGTGGCCTGCACGTAGAACTCCTGCAGGACCTGCACCGAGAGCGCGGCGTCCCTGGCGGCGAGGATGCCGTTGGCGCGGGCGGCCTTGTCCTGCTCCTTGGGGTCGCGCGAGATGGCGTAGAGCAGGACGTTGGTGTCAACGAACCGCACGGTCGTGGAGCTGGTCGCGGTCGAGGCGGTCGCGTGCGCGGAAGCGGCGGATCTGGCTTTGGACCTGCTGCTGCTGGGCCTCGAGCCGGGAGAACTCAGCCTCGCGCCCGGACAGCGAGCGCAGGTACTCGCCAACGAGCGCGCTGACCGAGGTCCCGCGCTCGGCAGCGCGGATCCTCGCGTTGCGGTAGACGTCGTCTGGGACCGTGACCGTGATGTTCCTCATGGCGAGAGGTTATCACAGTTTCACAGTTTCTGTGAGAAACGCTTCCTGCTGTGTCTCTGACGCCCTCACTCAATGGAACCTGCGCCTCCCTCCTCTACCTCGCCTGGGCATGTTGGTCTTGAGGCCTGCCGTTGGGGAAGGCCGGTCAGGAGGAGTACGTCCAGTCGGGTTGCCTTTGCGTGTACGCGAGGTCGTAGGCGAACCGGCCTGCGGTGGCGTCCCAGTCGACGATCTTGTGGAAGGGCAACTCGCGGGGCAGCGGGCACGACCGGCCGATGTGGCTGCGGAACTCGTCACCGAACGCCTGGACCAGGCTCTGCATCAGCAGGCTCTCCCCGGTCGGCAGGGCGCACTTCTGCCCGCCGGTGGAGCCCCTTGCCTGGACCAGGATGAGTTCGAGGTCCCGGTCCGACCCGCCACCCGCCTCGATCCTCTGCAGTGCCTGGGTGACCTCGCCGGTCCCGAACTTGCACGCCGGGCACTGGCCGCACGACTCCACGTACAGGAACCGCGAGTACCGGTATGCCGCCTGGACGATGCAGGCCGAGTCGTCGAACACCGCGAAGCCGCCCGCTCCGAGGCCGGATCCGACCTGCCGCATCGAGTCGAAGTCCATCGACGCGTCGAGCTGCTCAGGAAGGATGACCGTGTTGGAGGCGCCCGGAAAGATCGCCTTCAACACCCGGCTCTCCGGCGTGCCGCCGGCAAGCTCCTCCACCAGGGAGCGCAGCGGCGACCCGAGCGGGAGCTCGAACACGCCCTCCCGCCGCACGTCCCCGCAGATGGTGAACAGCATCGTGCCGGGAGCGCGGTCGGTTCCGGTCGCCCGCAGCCAGTCGGAGCCGTCGGCGAGGATGTGGGGCACGTTCGCCAGCGTCTCGACGTTGTTGACGAGCGTAGGGTTGTCCTGCGGAGGCTTCGCGAACAGCCCCTGCATGAACGGGCGGGCCACCCGTGGGAGGGGCAGGCGGCCCTCGATCACCTCCTCGAGGCCGGTTTCCTCGCCGAACAGGTACAGGTCCGGGCCCAGGACGATCTCCACGGGAACGCCCCCGAGCGCGTCCGCGTCCTGCATCTCCCCGAGCGCCCGGCGCAGCGGCTCGATCTCGGGGCGGAACGCCTCCTTCAAGCCGACGTAGGCGCGCTCCGCCCCGACCGCGTAGGCGGCGATGGCTAGGCCCTCCAGGACCTGATAGGGGTTGGTCCGTAGCAGCAGCCGGTCCTTGAAGGTGGCGGGCTCACCCTCCGCGGCGTTGCACACCGCGAACCGGGAGCCGGCGCCGACCGCCCGGACCGCCCGCCACTTCTCACCGGTCGGGAACCCCGCGCCGCCCCGGCCGCGGAGCCCGCTCTTCGCCACCTCCTGGATCACCGCCACCGGCCAGGTGGCGAGGGCGGTCTGGAGCCCGCGTCCTCCGCCCGCGGCCTCGTATTCGCCGAAGGATCGCGGGACCAGTTCTAGAAGGGGCACGGCGGGAGCTTACGTCCTCGCGCGCTCAAGCTGCGCGGCCTGCGTAGCCACTTCGGCCTGTCGGTCACCGCCTGGGCGCAACCCGATAGGCCTCCCACTCGCCGGAGCCGAGTTCCCCGGCGCAGCGGGCCAGCCGCTGCAGGGACGGCGAGGCCGAGGTACCGACCTGGCCCACGCCGCGCCCTCGGCGCCGGGTTCAGCCGTCCGCGGGCTTGCGGGCGATGAGCAGTACGGCCTGCGCCTGGTCGACGAGGGGGTGGCGCTCGGGCGGCTCGAAGCCGGCTTCGTGGAGCCAGCCGAGGTAGGCCGCCAGCGGGTGGACCCGGCCGCTGGCGGTGCGCAGCAGCAGGCCCAGCTCGTACAGCGCGACCCAGCGCGGCCTGGGCTGCTCGTGCTCGTCGGGGATGACGTCCATGACGGCCAGCGTCCCGCCGGGACGAAGCGCTTGGTGCAGGCGCCCGAGCAGGCGGCGGTTGGCGGCCCCGTCGAACAGGTGGCAGAGGTTGCCGGCGATCGCCAGGTCGTAGACCCCGCGGCCGAGTTCGACCTGGAACAGGTCGCCGGCGAGGAAGCGGAACTGCCGCTCGCGGCCCGCGTCGCGCACCGCCAGGCGGGTGGTGGGTACGACCGCGGGCAGGTCGACGGCGGTGACCAGGCAGGCGGGGTCGCGGGCGGCGACCGCCAGGCTCCAGGGGGCGGCGCCGGCGCCCGCGTCCAGCACCCGCGGAGCCACCGGCAGCAGGCTCGCGGGCCGCGCCGCGACCGCCGCCAGCATCACCCCGAGGTGGCCGACCGTGCCCGGGTAGAGGGAGGCCGCGCCGCCAGGCGTGTCGCCGCCACCGGCGGCCGGCCGTCGCGCAGCGTCGCTTCCAGCCGCGCCCACATCCGGGGCATGCCCGCGACCCCGGCGAGGTCGGGAACGACGGCGCGCCAGGCGCCGCCGCCGACGCGCTCGGCCAGGCCCAACCCGGCGAGGGCGGCGAGCAGCAGCCGGGCACCGCGCTCGCTGATGGCGCAGGTGCCGGCGAGCTCGGCGGCGGTCACCGGGCCGCGGTCGAGCCGGGCGAGGACCCCGAGGCGCTCGGCGGACTGGACCGCGGCCGCGGCGGCGACCGCCTCGCTGAGGTAGGCGAGCGGCCCTTCGACCGGCCGCGCCGCCGCCGGGGCAGGTGCGGTCAACCCTGCACCTCGATCCGGCCGGTGGTGCCGTCGACAGTGACGACCTGGCCGTCGCGGAGCAGGGTGGTCGCGTTGCCGGTGGCCGCCACGGCCGGGACGCGGTACTCGCGGGCGATGATCGCCGGGTGCGACAGCAACCCGCCGGTGTCGGTGACCAGCGCCCCGACGCTGGGGAACAGCACCGACCACACCGGCGAGG
>WNGF01015289.1_pt1 | contig 12823 bp, 8 predicted proteins | sample 5400641 | NCBI WGS metagenome assembly WNGF01 (sample SAMN13153371, study PRJNA577476) | soil metagenome | isolation source: 80 cm soil or saprolite under grassland replicate 2 | place: USA:California | collected 2016-06-15
GAAAGATCGAGTCGAGTTTGACCCCCCTCTGGTGACCCCATGACCCCCCTGCATGACCCTGCTATGACCCCATGACCCTCCTAAGCTTCACTGCGCCGGTATGTCACCGGCGTTTTGCCGGTCCAGCGTTTGAAGGCGCGGTTGAACGCGCTCACTTCGGAATAGCCCAACAAAAAAGCGATCTCGGTCAAGGTATTGTCGCGATCTTTCAAGTAGTCCAATGCAAACCTGCGCCGGGTGTCCTCGACCAGTTCCTTGAAGTCGATTCCATGGCTTTTCAGCTGTCGCTGTAAAGTGCGAGGGCTCACGCCCAGAGTTTTCGCCGCGCGCGCGAGTTTGGGGCCGCCATCTTTCATCAATTCCGCTATCGTCCTGCGAATCGATGCCAGCGCTTCATCTTCTCTCGGTATGTGGCTCAACACGTCGTCCAGATAGCGGTTCAAGATCTTGAAGAGATTTGTATCGGCGGCCGGAACCGGTTGATCGCAGAATTTGCGTTCCATCACGAAGGCGTTTGTGGCGCAGTCAAAAATAACCGGCGCCCTGAAGATTCTCTGGTGCTCCGAGATCTGATTCGGTGCTTTATGAACAAAGTGAACCTCGCGCGGCGCCCACTGACTTCCCACCATGATCCGAAATGTGTTGAGCGCAACGCTCATGCCGAATTCCGTGAATTGGCGCAACTCCACGTGCTCCAAGTCTCGGAGGAGGTAATGCAGATAGGCTAAATCGCCGTCTATGGCGAACGATAACTTTGCGGCTCCATTGTGGACGTGGACATAACGCCCCAGAGTTTCGCAGGTCGCAGCGATGGTCGGTGAATTGAGCACTGCGTAGACCAGCGGACTGATATTTTTCGGGTTGAAGCGCTCGCCGAAATGCAGTCCAAAACAATCGTCCGACGTCAGTCGAGCCGCGTCTTCCAAAGCTTGAGCAAAGACAGAACAAGGCAGAAAGCCATCCGCCTTCAAAAACAGGGAAGCATCCAGTCCCGTTTTCCACAAAAATTCTTCGGCCTGAACGCCCGTAGCTCGAATGCTTTCGATCAATCCCGTTGTCACGGAGACAGAGATCACCGGTCGCGCGTGCATACGGTTACACCGTCTAAATTGCTTAGCTGTAACGCCCTCCAGCTGTCAATCGACTGTCGTCGAATGTCAAGAAAACGCCCGGCGGAATCGTTAATACCTCCTGATAAGGTAGCGATGGATTTCCAGGTCAAATTGTTCAATTGGCAGGACAAAGGGAATCATCTGATCATCCTTGCTCGCGGGGCCATGGATAGAGCCGCATTCCAGCAGCTTTTTGACGAAATCGACACCGCGACGAAGGACCTGAATGAATGCAAGGTGCTGGTGGACTTGTCTGACAGCACCTACCGAATTGACGGTGCGGAAATCGAAGCGCTTGTCGCCGCACTGCGGCTCGATCGTTGGCCCAAAGGCAACAAAGTCGCGTTCGTCTCGGCTCAGGACATCTCCAATTATCATCGATTGTATTTCTTGCGTACAGAGCTTGTGGCGCGCGGGTTAGTAGTAGGGGTTTTCCGCAATTCGAAAGTCGCGATCGATTGGCTCGCGGACGTAATTTAACATTGATTTAACATCACAAATTCCTGTTTTATCCACGGCATAAAACGACCTTTCGCGCCGCATGGCAAAACAAACCCCAAGCTCTTGATTTCGATATGGGGATGGTCATAAATTCGCGGCTACCGTGGACCCATCCGAGTCTGGTGGCTCTAACATCTGCCGGTTCCTGCCTAACAGGTGGTGGATAGCCTGCCTGCTTTACGTATTCGCCAGTTTTCTAGTTCCCAACGACATCTACAGCGCAGAGAGCCAACGGCCCAAGAGAGTATTGATCATTTCGACGGGAAGCCGGCTTGCGCCGGGGTTCGTAATCGTCGATCAGCAGTTGCTACGAGTCTTGGGGAATATCCCGTCGGTGCGGACGGAAACCTACGCGGAGAATCTCGATCTGGTTCGCTTCCCGAGCGAACGTTATCGGCAAATCTTCAGAGACTATTTAGCTGACAAATACGCTGCACATCATCCGGACCTGGTGATCCTGGTTTTTGTCGGAACCTTGGGAATCCCCGGAAAGCTGCTCCCGGAGCTGTTTCCGGGAACACCAATCGTCGTTGCCGGCTTTACCGAAGAGGAAGTTCGAACCGATCAATTCGGCACTCTCGTCAGCGGCGTCGCGCAACGTGTCAACCCCCGCGCGACGCTGGAATTGATCCTCCGTCTACAACCCGAAATGCGCCGTGTCGTCGTCATTGGCGGCACGGCTGAAATCGATCGTCAGGTACTCCAGCGCGTTAAAGAGGCCGCGCAGTCGATCAAGGGTCACATCCAACTCGATTTCTGGGACAACCTGACGATGGCCGAGTTGCGAAAGGCGGTAATCGCAGTGCCACAAGACAGTGCGATCCTGTATGCCAGGATGTTTCGGGACGCAGCCGGTCAGGCAGTTATTTCTTCGGAGGTGGGCCAGTGGATCGCTCAGTCCGCTAACGTGCCCGTATATGTGATGACGGATGCGAGTTTTGGCACGGGGGCCGTCGGTGGCTCGTTGGCAAGTATCGAAGCATTTGGAAAACGGGCGGGCGAACTGGCACGTCTGATCTTAACCGGCACAGCGCCGGTGTCGCTGCCGTTCGAAATCCGCACCGACAGTGTGCCGACATTCGATTGGCGGGCTTTAAAACGCTGGGGTATTTCAGAAAGCCGTTTGCCACCAGGCAGCATGATGCGATTTAAACCGCAGTCGATGTGGGAGCAATATTATTGGTATATCATCGGCGCGCTGATCATTATCGTGATTCAGACGGCGATAATCGCCGACTTACTGCTGCAACGCGCCCGCCGGCGCCGGGCGGAAGCCGGCCTTTTGGAAAGCCAGCAATTCATGGAGTTGGCCACGGAAGCTGGTGGGATCGGATTGTGGGTTCGCGACCTGGTCAAGGGTGATCTGTGGGTCAATCCTCGCCTGCGTTCTTTGCTCGGATTCGGTCAAGCCGATGTGCTCGGCGTCGACGAGGTCTTGGCCCGCATCCATCCCGACGACCGGGCTCAAGTGATGTCTGTGATCCAGCGCGCGGAAGAGACCGCTATCCCATTTGACCTGGAGTTTCGCATCTCGATTACTGACACACCGGAACGCTGGATTGCCGTTAGAGGTCAGTTCATGCGCGGTCCTCAAGGCCAGCTCCTGCGCCGGATGGGCACAATGATTGATATCACCGGGCGTAAACTTGCCGAGCAGCAACTGTGGGAGAGTGAAGAGAATTTTCGCCGGCTGGTAGAGAACACGTCGGCCGTCATTTGGCAAGCCGATATCGATACCTGGGTGTTTAGCTATGTCGGTCCACAGGCGGTCAAGCTCCTCGGTTATCCGCTGGAACAATGGTACGAAAAAGATTTTTGGATATCTCATATCCATCCCGACGACAGGGAGCGGGCAGTCAACACTTGTCTGACCATGAGCAAGAGCGCGCAGGAATTCGATTTCGAGTATCGAATGATTGGGGCGGCAGGGGAGGTTGTCTGGATTCACGACATCGTCAATTGTCAGTATCATGATGGCAAGCCAACGGAGCTTCGCGGTCTTATGCTCGATATTACCGAGCGCAAACGGGCGGAGGAATCCCTGCGCGAGAGCGAGGAGCACTACCGCGCTTTGACCGAGACCGCAAGTGATGTGATCATCACCATGGACCAAGACAGTACGATTCTATTCGTCAACGGGGCTGCGGAAAAAATTTTCGGCTATGTACCGGCTGAGTTGATCGGCCAGAAAATCACCGCGCTAATGCCAGAGCTGCTGCGTCACCGTCACAAGGAAGACATGCGTCGTTATCTGGAAACCGGCGAAAGAAGCTTTTCATGGAGTGCTGTTTCCTTTCCCGGGCTACACCGGAGCGGGAGAGAGATTAGTCTCGAGGTCGCTTTTGCCGAGTCTGGGATAGGCGACAAGCGTATATTCACAGGGATCATACGCGACATTACCGAGCGCAAACACGCCGACGCCGAACTGCGGCGCAACCGCGAAGAGCTCGCGCATGTGACGCGAATCACGACCATGGGCGAGCTGGCGGCTTCGCTGGCGCATGAATTGAATCAACCGCTTACGGCCATCCTTAGTAACGCACAGGCCGCTCAACGTTTCTTATCCGGCAAGCCGTCAGACATCGAAGAAGTGCGCGAAATTCTCCATGATATTGTTGAAGACAACAAGCGCGCCGGCGAAGTCATCCGCCAGCTGCGCGCGCTAGTTAAGAAGGGAGAATTCGACTTCAGTTCAATTGATCTCTCTGATATTATCCAGGAAATCATGTCGCTCGTTCATAGCGACGCGGTATTGCGCAACCTGCGCGTAAGGCTCGATGTCGACCCAGATCTGCCGCGCGCGCGGGGCGACAAGATTCAATTGCAGCAAGTCCTGCTCAATCTTTTGCTCAACGCGTTTGAGGCGATGAAAGATTGTCCGGCGGACGAGCGGGACGTTTCGGTGCGAGCTGAACTGGACGGTCGGGACATGCTGCAGATTTCGGTCAGTGATCACGGGACGGGTTTGACGAGCGATCAGCTCGATAAGATTTTCCAACCGTTTTTCACCACCAAGCGCGAGGGGTTGGGGATGGGATTGTCGATTAGCCGATCGATCGTCCAAGCTCACGGCGGGCGGCTATGGGCCGAGAACAATGCGGATCACGGCGCAACATTCTATTTCACCCTGCCGGTTACCGGGGTAGCGGTGGAACAAAAGGAAGATCCGACCGGCCCAAGAGGTTGGTTGGCGGCATCTAAGTGACTTTCGTGCCAAGCGAAGGAAACAAAAGCGGCGGTCAATTCGTATTCAACGCCTCGCGGTCTTGCTCCTCGTGCGCCGGGAATACCTTCCCGCCAGTGTAGAACTCACCCATGCTGGCCCGGGTGAAGACCAAACGAAAGATGGAAGCGAAGACTCGATCGATCTTGATCGGCCTGCTGGTGGGAATCGCCTATTACCTGGGCGCGATGGTCGGCTTTGCGTTGACGTTACCAACTCACTCGGTCTCTACGCTTTGGCCGCCTAACGCGATTTTGCTCGCCTTTCTGTTGTTAGAACCTCGCCAAAGTTACTGGCTTGTTCTCCTTGGCGCATTTCCTGCGCATGTTGCCGTTCAGTTGCAAAGCGGCGTGCCCCTGCCAATGATCTTGTGCTGGTTTATCAGCAACTCCAGCGAAGGGTTAATCGGGGCATTTTGCCTGCGGCGCTATATCACAGGGCCGGTGGATTTTTCTAGCGTTAGGTGTGTTCTCTTGTATGTTGTCTTTGCCGCCTTACTAGCTCCCTTCCTGAGCTCATTTCTCGATGCCGGATTCGTGTCGCTGGTCGGGTGGAAAGAGCAAACCTATTGGCAGGTTTGGCTGACACGCTTTCCATCGAATGTTCTCGCGGCGCTGGCGATCCCACCGGTAATTCTTCTTTGGGCTTCCCGAGGCGTGAGATGGCTAAGAGGCGCACCTTGGCACCGCTATCTCGAACCCGTTTTCATTATCGGCGGATTGATCGTCGTGAGTGTTTTGGTTTTCAGCTGGCAGACGGCCGGAGCCAAAACCACGCCGGCATCCCTATACTTGCCGCTGCCGTTTCTATTATGGGCCGCGATGCGCTGTGGCGCGGCTGGAGCGAGTACAACCCTCTTGATTGTCGTGCTCGGTTCGATCTTCGGCGCCGCCAACGGAGGCGGTCCTTTTGTCAGTGCCTCATCGGCAGATAATGTGTTCTCGCTACAAATGTTTTTGGTGGCAATTTCTTTGCCGATCATGTTTCTCGCAGGTTTAGTCGAGGAACAGCGTGAAAAGTCAAAAATATTGAGCGAAAGTGAGGCCCGGTTTCGCTCGATGGCCAACAGCGCGCCAGCCCTCATTTGGATGTCCGGTTTAGACGGGCGTTTAAACTTTTTCAATAAAGCGTGGTTGGACTTAACTGGTCGTACACTGCGTCAGGAACTGGGGAACGGGTGGGCCGAAGGACTGCATCCTGAGGACTTTCATCGCTTCTTCGAAAAATACGACAGTTCATTTAGCGCACGGGAAGAGTTCTCGATGGAACACCGATTGCGCAAATATGACGGCGAATATTCCTGGATTTTTAACAAAGGAGTTCCGCGCTTTGCGTCTGATGGCACCTTTCTTGGCTACATCGGTTCCGCTATCGATATCACCCAACGTAAAGAGGCCGAAACAAACCTCCAGCAAGAGCGTGAACAATTGGCACGTGTGACACGTGTTTCTACGATGGGTGAACTGGCAGCATCGCTGGCACACGAACTGAACCAACCACTGACCGCGATATTAGCCAATGCGCAAGCAGCAGAGCGTTTAATGGCAGCCAAACCGCCGGACTTGGAGGAAGTCGGCGCAATCCTTAAGGACATTATAGAGGACAACAACCGAGCTGGGGAGATCATTTGGCGCATGCGGGCATTGATACGAAAGGAAAATATTGAATTGGTGTCGCTCGATCTGCCGACGGTCATCAGAGACATTGTTACGCTCCTTCATAGCGAAGCCATTCTGCACAACGTGCGAATCCGGCTTGATCTAGGCCACGGGTTTTCGCCGGTCTGTGGCGATCGCGTGCACTTGCAACAAGTCGTGCTCAATCTATTGCTTAACGCGTTTGACGCGATGAAAGATGTTCCGGCAAACGAACGCGAAATCCAGCTATGGGTTATGGCAGAAAGCGACGACAGATTAAAGGTAGGCGTGCGCGATTGTGGCACAGGTATCACGGGCGAAACTCTTGATAAGGCCTTCGAACCTTTCTACACCACCAAACACGATGGGCTCGGTATGGGACTTGCGGTCAGTCGTTCGATTATCGAAGTGCACGGTGGGGAACTTTGGGCGGAGTGCAGCGATTCTAAACCCGGGGCGACATTTTATTTTACTGTCCCGGTATGGCGCAGCGCAGAGTCGCGGAATTAAACGGAACGTTTATCAGCCGTGAACGTGCGGAAACAAGTTCAGGATAAGGAAGGAAAGATCCAAGGAATGATGAGCGAATCCCGTACGGTCTTTCTCGTGGATGACGATCCGTCCGTGCGAAGAGCGCTGACACGACTGATCAAGTCGGCCGGCTATACGGTGCAAGCGTTCGCGTCCGCGCGTGATTTTCTCGCTTACTGGCGCGCTACGGACGAAGGCCCGGCCTGCCTTGTTCTTGACGTTCGCATGCCCGGCCTAAGTGGGCTGGACCTCCAGCATGAATTACAGGCTGCGCACACGCTCCTTCCTATTATTTTTGTCACCGGTCATGGCGACATTCCAATGAGCGTGAAAGCGATGAAGGAGGGCGCCGTAGATTTCCTGCCCAAACCGGTAAAGGACAAGAACCTTTTAAGGGCGATTGACCAGGCCCTTACGCGGGCCAATCATGATCACGCGGAGCGACGAGAACTCGAAGATATACAAAGGCGAGTAAAAAACTTAACGCCCCGAGAGCGAGAAGTGATGACCTTAGCCGTCGGGGGTTTGTTGAACAAGCAAATTGCCTTCGAGCTGGGAACAGTCGAAAAGACCGTGAAGGTCCACCGCGCGCACGTGATGGAAAAAATGGAAGTCCAATCGTTCGCCGAACTAGTCCGCATCGCCGAACGCGTGAAAAATCGGCCGACCGCACAGAAAAGCGAGTAATGAGTGACAATCATCAGTCGGTGCGGGTTTACTGATAACTGTTTACAAATCACCTCTCGCTAATCACTTCTTTCCGCCGTATTGGACCAAAGTCCAATATACACGTTTTACTTCCTTCGCTAGATTCGCTCAGCACGGTCACGTTGCGTCTTCTATTATTATTAATGCTCTCGACAAGTGGGCAGAGACTTATTGTCTTGCAAAAACCCAAACCGCTTATTGCCATCGTGGATGACGATCAATCCGTCTGCCGCGCTGTGAAGCGTCTGGTGCGGTCGTTGGCAATGGACGCAGAAACGTTCACCTCAGGGCAACAGTTTCTCGATCTGCTTGACGCCATGCCTTCGTTTCAGTCCGATTGTTTGATTCTCGATGTGCATTTATCACGGCGCACGATGAGGTCAGTCTCCGCGAAAAAGCGATAGCAGCAGGCGCGTTGGCTTTCTTACGTAAACCCTTCAACGACGATTTGCTCATAAAGACGCTGCGTAAAGCCCTCAAACGCAATTGAATGGGCAGCAACAGGATCTTTGGGAACGCTGCCAAAGACGAGAAGACATAATGAAACAAGACCTAAAAGGGGGGTAATTGCATGACAAAGTTGAATCGATTCTCGCAACACTGCCGAAGCGTCGGATTTACAGCCTTGGTCGCTCTTTCGGCGATCCTACTTTCTCAACCAGGGATCGGATTCACCGCGCAAACCGCATACGAGTCGACGCCGACACTAAGTGCGTCGAAAATTCTACCACCGGACCTCTTGTCCGGACCCAATCACCGGGTTCAGGAGCGAGTGGCTAATGATGGCTTCCTAAATATTTACACGATCGATTCGAAGTTCGGACAGTTCAACGCCGTATCAACGGCCCTGCTTCGCGTCCGCATCCAGGAAATCAACGCCATGGCGCAGATGGATAAACTCAAAGGCACGAAAGAGTACGGAACGGCGGTCAAGGAATCGGCTTTGTCTACGATGGTCGCCGCCAAAGACATGGTGTTTCAACCGGTGCAAACATTGAAGACCGCCGCCAGCGGCGTTGCGGTGGCCTTCCGGCGCGCTGGGGACAGTATGTTCGGCGCCAAGCGGAGCGACACTGAAGACAGCCGATTCAAAAGTCTCATTGGCTTTAGCAACTATAAGAGGGAGTACGCATACGATCTTGGCGTCGATGTTTATTCCAGAAACGAAGTCCTTCAGGATCGACTCAATGAAATCTCCTGGGTGGGCTTTGCAGGTGGACTTACCGTGTCCGCGGCCATGGCAGCGGTGGGCGGTGGCGCAGGCATCGCGATGACCGCGATCGGCACGACCCGGCTCACCAGGGAAATTTTTAAGAACCAGCCGCCGGCCGACCTACGCCGCGCAAACACGGAAAAGCTCAAGGCGATAGGCATCGAGGCTTCGACTGTTGAAATGTTCATCAACGATTCGGTCTTTTCGCCGCGCGAACAGACGATCCTGGTTTCCGCGTTGGACGAGATGAAGGGTGTTGGCGATCGGGAAAGGTTCGTGCAGCTGGCAGCGCTGACGAACAATGCCGATATGGCTTTATTTCGTCAGCGCCAGGCGGAGATGTACGCCGGCTACCATAAGGCCGTCTCCCCGCTTGCGCAATTCGTCTCTGTCGGCCAGGTTCCCGGCGCACGCGCGGGTAACGGTGCCCTGGTGTTCAATTTTCCGATCGATTATCTGGTGTGGACCGATTCGCTGGCACGGCTCGTTGACAACACCAATACCTTGGCGAACCAGTTGCCTGGCATAACTCGAAAAGAACTATGGCTCACCGGAAGCCTGAGCCCAAGAGCGCGCAGCGAGATGCGGCGCATCGGCTGGGTCACGTATGAAAACGCCGAAGCGCTGCTGGTGGCTCAGGATAAGCCGACGCCATCCTATCGCAAGGAAGGCCAGCCGCCGGATGCTACCGTGAAGGTCCAAAGCCGTTCTATAGCTTTGGGCGCTGGTGTCAGTTGGGGAGACGGCGTGCTTAGTTATCAGGGCAAAGATTACCCGATCACTATTTCAGGTTTGAGCCTCCTGGATCTTGGCGCTTCCAACGTTAGCGCGACCGGAAAAGTTTATTTCCTTAAAAAGGTTTCCGATTTCTCAGGTAATTATTTCGCAACTCAGGCGACGTTTGCGCTGGCGGGAGGTGGTGGAGAGCTCGTGATGGCAAATGGCAATGGGGTCTTTATCGCCATGCAATCAGAGCAGTCGGGAACACAGCTAACATTGGGCGCGTCGGGTGTGAGTCTCAAGTTGAAGCAGTAATGAAGGAACAAAGTCATCAGTGATCAGTGAACAGAGGATTGGAGGTTTCAGTGTTCAGGTTTCAGTGTTTGGGTTTCAATCCTGACACCTAAAACCCAAGACGTGGACTGCACTGCTTCCTCCGGAAAAGAGAAAAGACATGAAGATACAATCCGTTTCTGTGCGAACACGGGCGTGGTTCCTGATCGTTCTTTTAACCGCGCCGCCAGGAGTTATCGCGCAGCAGCAGCCGGCATCTGAACAGGTTTTCAAGCCAGAAGAATTGGAGCAGATCCTAGCGCCGATCGCGCTGCACCCGGACCCGCTGGTTTCGCAAATCTTGATGGCGTCGACCTATCCCTTGGAAGTCGTACAGGCCGACCGCTGGACAAAACAAAACGCCAGTCTCAAGGGCGATGCGTTGACCGCCGCGCTCGAGAAACTCGACTGGGACCCAAGCGTAAAATCGCTGGTGAATTTTCCCCAAGTGCTCACCATGATGAGCGAAAAGCTCGACTGGACACAAAAACTCGGCGATGCGTTCTTGGCGGACCAAAAAAAGGTGCTGGATACAATCCAGAGCCTGCGCGCAAAAGCCCAGGCGTCCGGAAACCTCAAAACGACCAAGGAGCAAACCGTCATCGTCGAGGAAAAGATTATCAAGATCGAACCGGCTAATCCGCAAGTCGTTTATGTGCCGAGCTACAATCCGACGGTGGTGTATGGCGCGTGGCCGTACCCGGCCTATCCCCCGTACACTTATTATCCACCCGGTTACGTAGCTTCGTCGATGATGGCGTTCGGCGCGGGCATGGCCATGGGAGCGGCGTGGGGTTACGCATGGGGAAACAATGACTACAACGGCGGGAACGTCAAGATAGATAATAGCCGGAACACCAACATCAACAATAACATCGATCGCAGCAAATACCAGGGCGATAGGGGCAACTTTCAGCATAAACCCGAGCACCGCAAAGGAGTCTCCTATCGCGACCAGGGAACCTCCCAGAAGTTTAACCGCGCGAGCACCAACGACGCGATTAAGTCGCGCGAACAGTTTCGCGGCCGAGCGGAAACGGGCAGACAGGATCTTGGCGGTGGAGGAATAGGGGATCGTGGTGGAGTCGGTGACCGTGGCGGTGTGGGGGATCGTGGAGGCGCGGGTGACCGCGGAGGAGTTGGCGATCGCGGCGGGGCTGGCGGCGGTCTCGGGGATCGCGGTGGCAGTGGTCTGGGCGGCGGCGACCGTGGCGGTGCGGGTGGCCGCGGAGGAGCCGGTGGCGCCAGCGCAAGCCAGCTCGGCGGCTCGGGAACTCGCGGCGGCGCTTTCAGCGGCGTCGACCGGGGCGGCAGCTCCGCGAGCAACTTCAGTTCGCGCGGCAGCTCGAGCCGGGGGAGCTCTGGCGGCGGTGGAGGTAGCAGAGGTGGCGGTGGTGGAGGTAGAGGTGGAGGCGGGGGCGGACGTCGCCGGTAGTCACGCCGTTGAACGCGGTCGTGAGCGTCATTCGTACTCATAAATCATCAACAAACACGAGACACGCACGCGGTCACGACAAGATCAGGATGGAGGTATAAATGAAAGTTCCAAAACAAGAATCAAATACGCGAGCGTCCGTTTGGCAGCGCGTTCTTCCCGCGCTAGGAGTGGCGGCCTTGATCACCTTCGGGGTCAACCAGCTATGCTCCGCGGCCACGGCACAGCAAAAAAGTTTCTCGTCGGCCGAAGAGGCTGTCAAAGCAGCGATAGCAGCGGCGCGGAGCAATAACGACAAGGAACTGCTAGCGATCTTCGGAGCTCAAGCAAAAGAGATATTGTTTTCCGGCGACACAGTCGCCGACAAACAAAGGCGGGCGCAATTTATTGCTGCCTACGACGAAAAAAATCGCCTTGCGACAAAAGGGGAAGATACGATTTTGATCGTCGGCAAGCAGGAATGGCCCTTCCCTATTCCGGTAGTGAAAAAAGGCCAATCCTGGGTTTTTGACACCGAAAAAGGCAAAGAAGAAATACTAAACCGCCGGATCGGTGAGAACGAACTGAACACGATTCAGGCGATGCTCGCCATCGTCGACGCCCAGCGCGAGTACGCGATCAAGGATCGCAACCGCGACGGTCTTCTGGAATACGCGCAGAAGTTCGTGAGCGATCCTGGAAAGAAAAACGGCCTGTATTGGTCCGCAAAGGAAGGTGAGCCCCAGAGTCCTCTCGGACCGATCATGATCCAAGCGAGCAGTGAAGGTTATCGAGCCGCACCGCCTGCCTATGCACCCTATCCCTATCACGGCTACTATTACCGAATTCTGACGGCCCAGGGAAAAGATGCTCGCGGCGGCGCGTACAGTTATCTTGTGAAGGGTAAATTGATCGGCGGCTTTGCTGTTGTTGCGCACCCGGCCCAGTACGGCAATTCCGGCGTGATGACGTTCATCGTCAATCACGACGGCAAAGTCTTTCAGAAAAACTTGGGGCCGAATACCGCTTCCATTGCCAAGGGCATGAAAGAGTACAATCCCGACAAGACGTGGGCAGAGGCAAAGCCTTGATCGGCAGTGCCAAGTTGTCGGATAGCAAACGACGAGAACAAAGATTTATCGCATCGCAAATTCAACATCGATTTTGTGCGGAGGAAGTTTTTTTATGAAGCGGTTAGATATCCAAAGTAAAGTCTTCTTGCTCTTATTTTCAGTGCTTGTGCTGCCTGGTTGCGTGGCGACACAAGACTGGGTTCAAACCTGGGTCAACGAACAGCTGTTCCCGATCAACAAACGGGTCTCGGAAAACGAGGCGGCGATTACCAAGGTCGATGGCAAGGTGACGGCCGTTGATGCGCGTGTAGATACGATGGCAAAGCAAATTGCCGATCTTGAAAGTCGGCTGAATCAA
>WNGF01019769.1_pt1 | contig 12816 bp, 18 predicted proteins | sample 5400641 | NCBI WGS metagenome assembly WNGF01 (sample SAMN13153371, study PRJNA577476) | soil metagenome | isolation source: 80 cm soil or saprolite under grassland replicate 2 | place: USA:California | collected 2016-06-15
ACCTCGCCCTTCGGCTCGAAATCGGAAAGCAGCGGGAAGTGCAGGTTCCGGTCCTTGGCGAAGGCCAGGTGGCTCCACACGCTGTCGACGGAGATGCCCATGAGCTCCGCGTTGAACTTCTGGAACTCAGGAAGCACGGCCTTTTGTTCCTGGACCGGGACAAGTTCCATGCTTCTTTCGCGGGTGATGTGAGCGCCGAACAGGCCGCGTTCATGGCCGACTCTCAAGTCCCGTGGGGCGTTGACGCCCTGGGCGGCACGGTCAGTGAGCCTGCGTGGCGGAGCAAGCCAAGCTGGTACCTCGTCGCGACCGAAGACCGGATGATCCCCCCACCGGCCCAGCGCGAGATGTCTCCGCGGGCGGGTTCGACCGTTGTCGAGGTCGCGGGCAGCCATGCGATTTACCTCTCGCAGCCTGCAGCCGTGGCCGAACTCATCAAGAAGGCCGCTTCCGAATTGAGCTCGGCCGCGCACTAACTACTTAGAACCACCGGTTGACAGGGTTTCTTGGGCTGACGTCCCACGAAAATGCCTCCTGACCGGGGATGATGCAGGCGTCCACACCAGCATGTCCCCGGCACAGGAGGCACTTTCGAAGTGAGCGTAACCCGAGAAGCACCGCGGGTCGACATCTCCACGACGGATCGCCCGATCACCGCTCAGGCCGGAGCGGTCCTCATCCGGCAGGCGACGAAGGCCGTGGGCCTGGCCCGCGCCGTCGGGACGCACCTGCACCTGAAGCAGCGGACACGAGGGTTCAGCGAGGAGCAGTTCGTCACCGGCATGGCCGAGGCTGTCGCCCTCGGTGCGGACTGCCTGGACGACCTCGCCGTGGCCCGGGGCGACCTGGTCCAGCAGGAGCTGCGCGGGTTCGCCGTCCCCGCGCCCCAGACCGCCGGGTCCTTCCTGCGCCGGTTCACCCTCGGGCACATCCGGGCGCTGGACGTCGCCCTGCGGGCCGTGCACCGACGGGCCTTCGAGCTGCTGGGGATCGGCCCAGGTGACCGGCTGACGCTCGACTTCGACTCGAGCTACGTCCGGTCGTACTCCTCCCGGCGCCAGGGCGCCGACCCCACCTGGACCAAGCGCTACACGCTGCACCCGCTGATGTGCTTCGTGGCGGAGTTCGCCACCTGCCTGCACGCGAAGCTCCGCCGGGGCCGGGCGGGTTCCTCCACAGGCATCGCACCGTTCGTGACCGAGTGCCTCCGCCGGGTCCCTGCGGGCGTCCACGTCCGGGCCCGGTTCGACTCGGCGTTCTACTCCTCCAAGTTGTTCGCCGACCTCGAGCGCCGGGGCGTCACCTACATCTGCGGGGTGCCCCATAACCCACGGTTGCTGCAGGTCATCAGAGGTGTCCCCGACGCCGACTACGCGCCGTGCGTCGACAAGGAGCAGGGCGAGGTGGCCGAGTTCGGCTACCGGTTGGCGAGTGAGCGGGTGTTCCGCCGCTACGTGGTCAAGCGCATCGCCATCGCCCCGGGCGAGCAGGCCACCCTGGAGACCGCCGGGTACCGGTACTGGGTCTCGGTGACGAACGACCACATCACCGACGCGCCGACCCTCGAGTCCGAGCACCGACACAAGGCCCTGGTGGAGGGCGGGATGCGTGAGCTCAAGGAGAACTTCGGCCTGCGGGTACTCCGAAAGCACGGGTTCATGGCCAACTGGGCATGGCTCCTCGTCGTGGCCACCGGGTTGAACCTGTGCCGGTGGACCCAGCTCCTCGGCAAGATCGAGCCCGACCGGGACCTCCGGGCCAAGCGCCTCCGATTCCGCTACCTCGCGGTCCCGGCGATGCTGGTGAGATCGGGCCGACGCCTGATGCTCAAGCTCGCGGCCGGTTACCCGTTGCTCGATCGGTTCGTCGCCGCCCTCGCCCGACTCCGAGCGCTCCCGCTCCCCGCCGGCTGACCGGCGCTTCCCTGGTCGCGAGCTGGCCAGCCTCGCCGCTGCATCTGCACGCGAGCCTGCGCCGCGTCTACACCACTCTGATCGGATCACCGCCGGCCACAGCGTGGCTCCGTCCGCCTCCGCGTGGATGATCCACGAATCGGCTGAGTGGAGCCGGCCGTTCCATGTTGACTAACCGCAGGACGTTCCTGATCGCGCTGCATCTTCCCCGCGGCAGTTCCTCGTCCGGGTGCGACGAAGGGGCCACCCGTCGGTGACCCCTTCGCTGTGTGTCGCATCGCCGCGGGTCGCGCCCTGGCACGAGGGGCGCCTCCTCAGCCGATCGGCCGAACGTTCGCCGCCTGGGGACCCTTCTGCCCCTGGGTGATGTCGAACTCGACCTTCTGGTTCTCCTCCAGATTCCGGTACCCCGTCCCCGCGATCGCGGAGAAGTGCACGAACACGTCGGGTCCGCCCTCCTGGGAGATGAAGCCGTACCCCTTCTCGGAGTTGAACCACTTCACGACGCCGGTTGCCATACTGCAATCCCCTCCTTTCCCGGCCCGCCCGGGCTCGCGGCCCGGCGGCCTGGGCCCATGTGGGCCAGTGAGGGAACTGCTCGAACAACCCGTGCCTTGCCGAACCCTCGATGGCGGACTATAGCAGCCGCTGTCCGACCCGTTTCCCGGCCCCGATCCACCCCCGTCGGCGCCCATCTGGCCCCGGCGCTCAAGGATTCGCTCGCGGCTCCCGACACCTATCGTGCGATGTACAAGGACACGCTGTGCTCCCAGTGCGGGCTGACCCTCGCCGCGATCGCCTTGCTCGCCGGAGTGGTCCGGGACATGCGCCGGCATCGGGGCAACGACGGCACCTGGCGGGCGGAGATCTGCCCCTTCTGCGGTGAGGTCACCGGGGTCCACGACGACAAGGAGGGCTGGGCCATGGGGCACCGGGCCCCGATCGTCCAGCCCGAGATCCACCGCGCGTTCGTCTCCGTCCCGTAAGCGGCCTCGCTCCCCGCGATGCGCGGGTGTGACCTGTAACCTGGCCTCGGTCCCGCCCTCCCTGCCACAATGAAGGGCGTGAGCACCACCGCGCCCGTGGAGGTCGATCGCCCGTCCGGCGACGAGGTCGCCATCCCCGACCGCCCGTGGGTGGTCATCGTGTGGAACGACCCCATCAATCTGATGTCCTACGTGACGTTCGTGTTCCAGAAGCTCTTCGGTTACCCCCGGCCCAAGGCCGAACGGCTCATGCTCGACGTCCACCACCGGGGCAAGGCCGTGGTGTCGTCCGGGAACCGCGAGAAGGCCGAGTTCGACGTCTACCGGCTCCACGCCCACGGGCTGTGGGCCACGATGCAGAAGGACTGACCGATCGACCGGCGGTCCCTGAACCTCGACGCACGGGTCCGCCGGACCCGGCGCGGTGACTACGAGATGCGGATCCCCGAGCCCGAGCGGATCGTGCTCCGCAAGCTCGCCGGGGAGCTCGAGGAGCTCCTCCCGGGCGACGACCCCTCCCTGGAACGGGTGTTCCCGCCGGCCTACCCGGACGACCCGGAGGCGAACGAGGAGTACACGCGGCTCATGCGGGACGACCTGGTGGACCAGCGGGTCGAGGCCGTGCGCACGTTCCAGCGGACCCTCGACGCCCGGCGGATCAGCGAGGAACAGCTGGTGGCGTGGATGAGCTCGATCAACGACGTCCGCCTGGTGCTGGGCACCAAGCTCGAGGTCACCGAGGAGACGTACTTCCGGGACATCGACCAGGACGCCCCTCACGCGTACCACCACGCGATCTACCACTACCTGGGCTGGCTGGAGGAACAGATCGTCGAGGTGCTGACCCAGTCCATGGGGCGTCCGGGGCAGGGGCGGGGCAGGAAGCGCGAGCGGTGAGGACGGCCCGCCGGCCCGCCGGGGCGCTTCGGCATGCCTGGGTCCTGGCGCTGGGGGACGCCGTCGCCATCGCCCTGTTCGCGGTGATCGGGCTGGCCAGCCACCGGGAGGGCGAGTCCGCCGCGGGCCTGCTGCGCAACGCCGGGCCGGTCCTGGCCGGCTTCCTCGCCGTGGCCCTCGCCGCCGGCACGTACCGCCGCCCGAGCCTCCGAACGCTCGCCCCGGCCTGGCTCCTCGGGGTCCCCGCGGGCGTCCTGCTGCGGGCGGCCATCCTCGGCCACGGCTACGGCGCGAAGACGTTCACGTTCATGGCGGTCACCCTCGTCGTCACCGGCCTGCTCCTGGCCGCCTGGCGCGGACTCCACGCGATCGCGCGACGGAGGTCCCGGTGACCACTCAGAGATGTGTTGCCGTGCCGGTGGCCGCGGGACTCGTCGCCGCGTGCACCACCGGAAGGAAGCGGGGTTCGCTTCCGATCCGCTCCCGTCCTGCGACGGTGTCGGCGGCGGACGGTAGGGTCCGATCGACACGTGAGGACCGGGCACCCCGATCGGTGCCAAGGGTCTTCGGGCCCTGGCGCTCGTAGCGGAGCTCGCGTACGGGGAGCCGGCGTCGGTTCGGGGGTCAGGGGGCCAGCGTGAACGAGCCCGAGACCCCGCCGGTCCGGCAGTCGAAGGCGCCGGCCACGCCCTCGGCATCGGCTCTGGCCACCTGGACCGTGCACGACCCGTCGTCCGAGGAGAACCCCCCGGTGCCGTCGAGCGTCACGACGAACCGGTCCGATGTCGGGTAGGCGCCCACCCGGGCCGGGCCGAACACCGTGAACGTGCGCCCCTGGCCGGTCCACGTGCCGTCGACCTCGCGGGTCTGGGAGTCGAAGGTCCCGGTGGCCGTGGCCAGGTCGAAGCTCGCGCTGCGGGTCTGGATACGGGCCTCGCCGTGCCCGAAGGAAGGGAGGGCGTGTTCGCCGTTCGAGCAGGCCGGGCCGCCGACCGCGACCACGGCGACGCACAGCACCGCGAGCCCGCCCGACCTCCACACGTCCACCGGGCGAGTCTCCCGGCGGGTCCGACCGGTGTCAACGGGACCTGGCAAACAAGCTGAGCGGCGCCGGCGGTGACGACCAGCTGTTCGGGCTGGCCGGGAACGACGTGCTCCTGGGCGGGCCCGACAACGACACGCTGAACGGCGGCGCCGACACCGGCGACTGCGACCAGGGGACGGGGACCGGGACGATCACCGACTGCGAGCCCTGACCTCCGGCCAGGCTCAGTAGTCGTCGGGGTCGTCGCCCTCGCGGTGTTGTTTCCCTCCTTGGGGGGCCCGGGCCGGACGGGCAGGGCGTCGTGACCGTGTGGTCGCATACCGGCTCGCCCTTGTCCGGGTCCAGGACCACCACCGTTCCACCGCTCGTCACGGCGGAACAGCGGCGTTCGCTCCGAGCCGGTGCCGCCCGCTACGAGGCCTTGCGGATGGCCTGGATCAGGTCCCACTTGCCCATCCGGGACCGGCCGACGATGTTCTTGCGCTTGGCAACCTCGTAGAGGTCCTGGCGGGTTCGGTCCTCGAGGATCCGGCCGGGCTTCCCGCCCCGGGCCCGCGACTTGGCGGCCTGGCGGCTGAGGTCCTTCCGGACCGCCTTCGGCAGCTTCGTGATGGTCTTCTGGCTTCTGGCGGCGCTCTGCGCCTTCTTCACGTTGCGCTTGGCCGCCTGCACCTGCTTCGTGCTGGACATGGTTGCACCTCCAGACACCTCGGGTTGTCCTCGGAAGGAACGTTCCCCGATTCGGGAGGGGTTATCCCGCTTCGTCCGAGCCCCGGGCGTGGATGGCCCGGACGGCGTCGACGGTGTCGGCGTCCTGGGGGAGCTTGTCCGGCCGATACCCCTTGATCCGAGCGAAGCGCAGGGCCAGTCCCCCGGGATACCGCGTGCTGGCCTGCACACCGTCGAACGCCACCTCCACGACGAGCTCCGGGCGCACGTACACCGTGTACGGGTCCCGGCCGGTCTCGATCTCCTGGAACCGCTCCGTCTGCCAGGCCAGGACGGCGTCGGTCATCCCCTTGAACGTCTTACCCAGCATCACGAAGCCGCCCGAGGCAGGGTCCCGGGCCCCCAGATGGAGGTTCGACAGCAACCCACGGCGCCGCCCGTGCCCCCACTCCGCGGCCAGCACCACGAGGTCGAGCGTGTCGGCTCGCTTGACCTTGAGCCAGGTGGCCCCGCGCCGCCCCGCTTCGTACGGCGATCCCGGAGCCTTCACCATCACCCCCTCGTGACCCCGCTCGAGGGCCTGTTCGAAGAATCCCTCCGCCTCGGACGGGGCGGCGGTCTCGATCCGGGGGATCCGAAGCCCCTCGGGGATCCGCGCGGCCATGGCCTCGAACCGGGCCCGTTCCGGCCGGTCCAGGAGGACCTCCCCGTCGAGCTGCAGGGAACCCCAGGACGGATTCCACGACCTCGGGAACGCGGTCGGTGACGTCGGCCAGGGTCCGGGTGAACGCGCGGACCTCGGAGCCCCGTCGGTGGACCTGCAGGCGGGCGCCGTCGAGCTTCCACTCCACCGCGGCCGGCCCGCCGATCCGTGCCAGGGCGTCGGAGATGCCGTCGGCCGACTGCGCCAGCATAGGCTGGACCGGCCGAAGCACGGTGAGCCGGAACCGGGCCAGGCCGTCGCCGCCCTCGGCCACCGCGGCCCGGGCCACCTCCCCCAGGTCTCCCGCGAGCATGGCGGCCCGCCGGACGTCCGCGGCGCCGGCGCCCGACACCCTGGCCACCGCGTCCACCATCACCCCCTCCAGGGCCCCCTGGCGGATCTCGCCAAGCATCAGCCCTCGGAGGAAGGCCTGCTCCTCGGCCGTGGCCCGCCCAAGGAGGTCGTGCAGGATGGCCCTTCGCCGGGCCTGGGATCCCGGACCGGCCGCCTGCCGGAGCTCCTCGAACGCCCGCTGCACCTCGAGGACGGGGAGGGTGGCGATCGCGGTGGGAGGCGGGAGGTCCCGGAGCGAGGCCCATCCCACGCCGATCGTCCCCCCGGGGATGTCGCCCGAGAGGTACGCCACGGCGACAGGCACCTCGTCCGGCGAAGCATGGCTCAGGGCCTCGGCCAGCCGGGCCACCTTCTCCAGCCGCTTCGGGGTCGCGGCCACCCCGGCCGACGCCCGCGCGATGTCCTCCAACAGCATGGTCAGATTCTCCCCCGCCTCGCCCACACCGGACGCCGGACCGTCCAGCTGCCGATTCGACGGGGGTCACCCGGCCGCCGGCGCGCACGCGCCCCGGAGCCAGTCGGTGAGGGCGGTGACTCCCTGGGACTGGGTCTCCCCCCCGCTCAGGCTGAGAACCCCGTCGCCCTTCGGGCCAGGGGTCGGGTCAGCCGGCCAGGCGCCGGACCGCGTGGAGCTTGTTGTGGGCGTCGAGGGCGGCCACCTTGTAGGACTCCGCGAGGGTGGGGTAGTTGAAGACCGCGCCGGTCAGGTAGTCGAGGGTTCCCCCGTTCCCCATCACGGCCTGCCCGATGTGCACGAGCTCGGTGGCGCCGGTCCCCAGCACGTGGACCCCCAGCAGCCGGCGGTCCTCCTGCGACACCAGGATCTTCAGCATCCCGTAGGAGTCGCCCAGGATCTGCCCTCGGGCCAGCTCGCGGTACCTGGAGATGCCCACCTCGTAGGGGACGGCGGCCTCCGTCAGCTCCGACTCGGTCTTCCCCACGAAGCTGATCTCGGGGATCGTGTAGATGCCGATGGGCAGGAGCTCCTGCATGTCCCGGACCTCCTGCCCCAGCGCGTCGAGGGCCGCGATGCGACCCTGTTCCATGGCGGTCGCCGCGAGGCTGGGGAACCCGATGACGTCGCCCACCGCGTAGATGTTCGGGGCGTCGGTCCGGAAATTCCGGCCCACCGGGATCCGGCCCCGTTCGTCCACGGCCAGGCCGGCCCGTTCGAGGCCCAGGCCCTCCGTGGCGCCCTCCCGCCCCGCCGAGTACAGCACGGCCTCGGCCGCGATGCGCTTGCCGCTGGCCAGCTCGATCAGCGCGCCCTCGTCGAGGGACTCCACGGCGGTGACCTCCTCCCCCAGCCGGAAGGTCACGCCGAGGTCCCGGAGCTGGTGCTGGAGCCCCTCGACGATCTCGTCGTCGCAGAACTCCAGAATCCGCCGGCGCATGTCCACCACCGTGACCTTGGTCCCCAGGGCCGCGAACATCGAGGCGTACTCGATGCCGATCACCCCGCCCCCCACCACCACCAGCGCCCCGGGGATGCGTTCCATGTCCACCAGGCCGTCCGAGTCGAACACCGTCCGTTCGTCGAACTCGACGGTGGCCGGCCGGGCGGGCTTCGTGCCGGCAGCGATCACGATGCTCTCGGCCGTCACGGGTCGCTCTCCCCCGTCCTTGCGCTCCACCACCACCGTGTGCGGGTCGACGAACCGCGCCGACCCCTCCAGGAGGGTCACGTGGTTGCGGACCAGCTGGTCCCGGATGACGTCGATCTCCCGCCGCACCACGTCGTTGGCCCGGCCCCGGAGGTCGTCCATCGTGATGTCCTCCTTCAGCCGGTAGCTCTGCCCGTAGATCCCACGCTGGCTGAGCCCCGTGAGGTAGATCACGGCCTCCCGGAGGGTCTTCGACGGGATGGTCCCGCTCATCACGCACACCCCGCCGACCTGGCGGCGCTCCACCACCGCCGCCCGCTTCCCGAGCTTGGCCGACTGGATCACCGCGCGCTGGCCAGCCGGGCCGCACCCGATCGCCAGGAGGTCGAAGTCGTACGTCACCGCCCTCTCCTTCCCGCGGGCTGACCAAGCACGACAGGACCGTAGGCGCGCCCGGCCGGGGGCGCAAACGCAAGGTCAGGCCATTGTCATCAAGGCGGTCCTGCAGGATGACATGGACCGAGGTGTCGTCCGGGCCCAGCCGGTGTCGCGCCTCATCGACGACATGACCCTGGATCGCGGATGATCCGGCTCTCACCCCGGTCCCACGGTTGGCGAGGAGGAGGCTGGACGCCGACGGCCACCCCTGGGAGATCGCCCCCAACCCGGGCTCCACCCTGCGCGGCGACGGCTCCGTCAGCCTCACTGCGTGAAGGACCGGGGTCGGCTCAGGCAACGGGCTCAGGAGGTGCTGGTCCTGAACGAGACCTGACAGCCCGCCCGGGTCGATCCCGGGCTGCCGCGGCCGTCCGGGACCGCGAGGGTCCCGACCGCAGGGGGACCAACGGCCCTTCCATCGCCGCCCCCCCGGCGCGCAGCGTTCGGGCAAGGAGATCGGGGGTGCAACCCATGATGCAGATCGAGGACAGCGTCGTCATCGATCGTCCCCGCCGGCAGGTCTTCCCGCTCGCCGCCAGCCCCGAGAACATGCCCCTGTGGAACACCGCGGTGCTGGAGAGCCGGATCTACGGGGCCCTTCAGCGCGGGGCCCGGGTGGTGCAGCGGATCCACCTGCTGGGCCACCGGTTCGAGACCGTGTACGAGGTCACCTCGTACGAACCCCCGCGGCGGGTCACGTACACGAGCACATGCGGACCGATGGACATCCGGGGGACCATGGAGTTCGTCTCCCTGCGAGGCGCCACGCGAATCCACTGGACCGTCGCCGGCGACTGCCGCGGGTTCCTCCGCGTGGCCGGGCCCGTCCTCATCGGGGTCGGCCACCACGAGATGCACGCCTGCTTGCAGAACCTCAAGCGCTTCGTGGAGCAGCGCCCTGCCGCGCCCCGGACGACGCGGCGGGCCCCGGTCCACACCGCCGCTTAGCTTCCGGTGGTCATCGGGCCACGCCGAGACGGTGGCGCCACGACGCCGACCACTCCGGCGCCGCCTTGACCAGCCGGCTCTTCCTGAGGTTCTCCCTCGCCACCCAGCGGAGGTCGGGGTCGTCCCGGTCCATCCAGGGCTCCATGGCGCCCGTGCCTTCGGCGGGGAGGGCGGCGGCGGCCACACTCCAGCAGTAGCCGAGTGCCTTCCGAAGGACGCGGACGTCCTGACGCCGCCGGTCCGCCTCGGCCGCGAGCCGACCAAGGCCGATCGCCCCGCAGACGGTCAGGAGCTCCTCGCCGGTGGCGATGGGGCCCTCCTCGGGCCCCATCGCGGCGTACCGGAGGATCCGATCGGGATCGGCTTCCAGGGCGACGGCATGGGCGAGCTCGAGATTGCCCCGGGGCCCGGGAAGGCCGGAATGAGCCAGCAGATAGGGCTCCCAGTCTGTCAGCGTCCGGAGCCGATCCCGCTCCTCGTCGATCTTCGTCACCGACCGGCAAGCCTACGGTCCCTGGCCCGTGGGGTGACGGACGGAACCGACCGGCACTGACATCGTCGCCGTCGCCAGGCTCGGCCGGTCCTTCCCGATCGCAGGCGTCGGCCGGCCCGATTCATCCGAGCCGCGCCCTGATGTGTCAGGCCCGAGACCCAGTGCCCGTGGTGACGACCCGCGCGCTCCCCGCGACGGGCGCGAAGATGCTTTCGTGGCCGTCTTCCCAGCGGACCCGGTAGCGAAGGCTGACCTCACCCTCGATGACCTCGAGGATCTCCCCTTCGCGTTCAGGCTGGCCCACGGCCTCGGACTCGACGACGATGCGGTCTCCCGCGTTCGCGTTCATCCCATCCGATAGATACCTCGGCCGGTCGCCGCCCGCAAACCGAAAGCGAGTCCACGTGGCGAGCTGGAGCAATGGGGGTCGCCCGACGCCTCCGGCGCGAGTCGGACACCGCGATCCCGAGTCGATGGCTTGCCCTTGCCCACCTCGCCGTCCCGGTCTAGCCTCGGAGTGGTGCGCTTCGACTCGTACGCGTTCGGCTCCCTCAGCATCGACGGGGTCACCTACAACCACGACGTCATGATCGACCGCGGCTCGATCTCCAAGCGTCGGAAGAAGAAGTCCAAGCCCTTCCGCGAGGCCTACGGACACACCCCGCTCTCCGCCCAAGAGGACATCCCGTGGAAGTGCCGTCGCCTGGTCGTCGGCACCGGCGCCGCCGGGGCGATGCCCATCATGGACGAGGTGATCCGCGAGGCGGAGCGGCGAGGGGTGGAGGTCGTGGCCCTTCCCACCATGGAGGCGCTCGACCTGCTGCGCGACTCCCCGGCCCACACGAACGCCGTCCTGCACGTGACCTGCTGAGCCGACAGCGGCGTCCCCCGGACGCTCAGGCCGCCTCCGAGCAGGGCTCCGTGAAGTCGAACGCCTTCGCGGTGGGGCCGACGAAGAGGTCCTTCAGGACCGAGGACCCGAGCGGTGCATCCGGGTCCGGCTTGGCGATGAGGGCCTCCTTGACGACGGTGCTCGCCGGGTCCCCGCCGTACGTGCGGTCCGGCAGGGCACCCTCGTAGTCCACGGTCGCCTCCGAGACGGCCGCCAGCACTCCGGCCCGAGTGAGGTCTCCGTCCGAGAAGGCCTGCTCCAGGACGGCCTTCATCGGGTAGGACCAGATCCAGCCGAACGTGAAGCCGTCGTTGGCCGGCGGCGTGCCGCCGGTGGCTGCCTGCATCGCGTCATGAGCCGGGGTGTCCGTTCCCCACGGGCCCCAGGGCGCCACGAAATGGTAGAGGGCCTCGATGGCCGGGCCCGCCTCGCTCTCCAGCACGGCCGGGTTGTACGTGGGGACCGATCCGACGAACTGGCCTTCGAACCCCTGGGCCGCCGCCTTTCCCACGATCTCCGCCATCTCGCCCGGGCCCGTGGCCAGGACCACCACATCGGGCTTCGCCTTCAAGATGGCCTCCACGGCCGCGTCCTGGTTGCCGGCCTGCGCGTTGGGCAGGGTCTGGACGTCCTGGGTGCCCGGGGTGAACGTGACGTCGTTGGTCTCCGCCCAGTGGGCCACGCCGGCGGCCGAGTCGCCACCGTAGTCGCCGGGGTAGTGGACGGCCATGACCACACCGGGCTTTCCGAACTCATCGGACGCCCAGTCCAGCCCGTTCATGGACTCGATGCAGTAGTTGTAGCCACTCTCGATGATGTTGTCCTCGAACGCCCACCCCGACCACCACGAGGCCGGCGCGGCCACCACGTCGAGGTTCTTGTACAGGTCGAGGGCGGCCAGCGTCGTGGGCGTCCCGAGCGACTGGGCCAGCGCGAGGATGTGCGGCTCGATCTCCCGGAACTTGGCCACATGCTCCTCGGGGTTGTACTTGTTGTCGCGCGTATAGGTCTCGATGTCCACGTCGTAGGCCCCGCCGATGCCATCGCCGTCGTTCACGCGCTTCCAGAACGCCTTCTGGCCGTCGGTGATGGGCACGGCGAGCGGCGCGAAGGGCCCCTCGGTGAGGTCCGAGAGGACGCCGAGGTAGATGCACCCCCGGTCCGTGTGCTGGCTCCCGGGACAGGGGTCGGACGTGACGCCGACGTCGGTCTTGACCTCCCCCTCGTCCTTCTTCTCGCCCCCCCCGCCGCACGAGGCGGCGACCACGGCGAACATGGCCACCAGTGCCAGGAACCCACGTCCTCTCGGAACCATGGCTCTCCTCCTGCTCCCTGGGAAGTCAAGCCGAATCCTACTCTCGCCCGGATCGGTGCGCCGACGGGCCCGTCCACGAGACCGGCGCCACCGAAAGGCCGGTCAGTACGAGAACGGCCAGGCCCGGAAGTAGTTCCGGACGCGGACCCAGAGGCCGTACAGGCCCAGGGGCTCGGCGATCAGGAACACCACGATCAGCGCACCGTAGATGATGGTCTGGAGCTGGAACGTCGTGAGGAAGCCACCGGTGGACTGCGACGTGATGAAGGGGAGGAACCGCGGGACCTCCTCCACGAGGCGGGGCAGCAGCACCACGAACGCGGCGCCCAGGAGCGATCCCGAGATGGTCGCCAAGCCCCCGATCAGGATCATGGCCAGGTACTGGACGGACAGGAGCAGGTTGTAGCTGCTGGGCTCGATGAATCCGGTCACGGTGGACAGGAGTGCGCCGGCGATCCCGGCGTAGAACGACGACACGGCGAAGGCGATGGCCTTGTGCCTCGCGAGGCCCACCCCCATGACCTCGGCGGCGACGTCCCGGTCGCGCACCGCGGCAAAG
>WNGF01015852.1_pt1 | contig 12813 bp, 11 predicted proteins | sample 5400641 | NCBI WGS metagenome assembly WNGF01 (sample SAMN13153371, study PRJNA577476) | soil metagenome | isolation source: 80 cm soil or saprolite under grassland replicate 2 | place: USA:California | collected 2016-06-15
CTTCGCGTTGAAGGTGCCGGACCAGAACCGGTAGGCCTCGTGGACGTCCGGCGCGTCCAGGCACAGGTGACCGAACTCCGTGATCCCCGACGCCCGGCCGAAGGCGACCGGCCGGGCGAGGCACTCCTGCTGCGTCACCAGCTCGAGCCGGTTGCCGAAGGGGTCGTCGAACGCGATGCCGGAGCGGACCCGGCGCGACCGCGCGGCCGCGGCGTCGAGACGCTGGACCGCGATGCCGCGACCTTCGAGCTCGCGCTCCGCGCCCGCCAACGCGGCGTCGTCGGCAACGGTGAAGCCGGACGCGACGACCCCGGACCGACCCGCGACGAGCGCCAGGCAATGGTGGCGCGCGTCGGCCCGAAGGTGCGCAACCCCCTGCTCGTCCGAGGCCACCAGCTCGAGCCCCACGATGTCGGTCGCGAAGCCAACGGCGGCCTCCAGATCCGTGACGCCGGAGCGCACGTAGGCGATGTCCTCGAGCTCGATCACCCTCGACCTCCCTCCCTCGACGGAAACTGTACACAGTTTCTTCGGGTCGGGACAAGCCCCCCTGAATCGCTCGGGCAATCCGCTGCCAGGACGGGGAGCCGGGCCTGGTTCACCGTCGCCCGGCTGGCCGTCTGGCCAGGACTGACGGCTTGGCGCTGATGGCCAGCAGAGCCAACAGGAGCGCAGCGATGGTGAAGACCGTCCCGGCGGTGAACGCGCTGCCGATGCCGTGCACCAGGACCTCCTGCACGCGCGCCTGCGGGGTGGCACCCCCCAGGAGGTGGCTGGCCGCGTTGCGGGTGGCGCTCCCGAACACGGTGACCAGGATGGCCAGGCCCAGGGAGCCGCCGAGCTGCTGCACGACGTTCACGAGGCTGGCCGCGGCGCCGGTGTCCCGCGGCTCCACCCCGGAGAGGGCGACCAGGGTGAGCGCCACGAACGGGAAGCCGATGCCGATGCCGAACAGCAGCATCGGGCCGAGGACCCCGGAGGCGTAGCTGGTGGTGGCCGAGACCTGGGCGAGCCACACCATCCCGACGGCGGTGACCGCGATGCCGGCCACCGTCAGCGACTTCGGACCGAACCGTGGGAGCAGCCGGGAGGCCGCCCGTGCGGAGCCGAAGACCGCGACCGTCATCGGCAGGAACGCGAATCCCGCCTTGAGCGGACTGAAGCCGAGCACGTTCTGTACGAACTGGGTCAGGAAGAAGAACATGCCGAACATGCCGACCAGGAGGAGCAGCCTGGTGAGGTGCGCGCTGGTCCGGTTGCGGTTGGCGAACAGGTGCAGCGGGGTGATCGGCTGGCTGCTGCGGAACTCGATGGTCACGAACGCGGCGAGCAGGCCGACGGCCACGGCGAAGGTGGCCAGGGTCGGGCCGTCGCCCCAGCCGTCGGACGCGGCGCGGATGAACCCGTAGACAAGCGAGGCCATGCCGGCGGTCGAGGTGAGCGCGCCGGCGAGGTCGAAGCGCCCCGGCTGGCGGTCGGAATCCTGGATGAACAGCGGTGCCAGCAGCGCGGTGGCGATCCCGATCGGCACGTTGACGAACAGCACCCAGCGCCAGGAGACCCATGAGGTGAGCATACCGCCCAGGATCAGGCCGAGTGACGCGCCGACGCTGGAGACGGCCGCGTAGAGCCCGAAGGCGCGGGTGCGGGCGGGGCCCTCCTCGAAGTTGGTGGTGATGAGGGCGAGGGCGGTCGGCGAGGCGATGGCGCCACCGACCCCCTGCAGCGCCCGGGCCGTCAGCAGCCACCCCGCCGAGGTCGCGAACCCGCCGAGCAGCGAGGCGAGGCTGAACAGCAGCAGGCCGGCGATGAAGGCCCGCCGCCGGCCGAGGACGTCACCGGCGCGCCCGCCCAGCAGCAGCAGGCCGCCGAAGGTCAGTGTGTAGGCGTTGAGCACCCACGAGAGGCTGGTGGTGGAGAAGTGCAGGGCGTGCTGGATGTGGGGCAGGGCGATGTTGCGGCCGCCCCCACAGCGCCCCAGGGGTCCGGGACCTGGGAGTCGACGTCCCCGAAGGGGGCGGGGATGGTTCGCTGGGTCATGCCACTCCTTGGGCTAGAATGCATGTCGTGGCGGGCTCCCGAGGTCACCGTCGGGACCGCGGGCAGCTAAGCGGGGAGTGTCTCCGCTTAGCTTGGAGTAGAATACGGGGAGCGTCCCCGCTTTGCAACCCCGAGCCAGGAATCCTCGCATGACGAAGCCGACGACGGGCACGCCACCCCCTGTGCAGCCGCCGATGCGCGCCGACGCGCGCCGCAACCGCAAGCGGCTGGTCGCGGCGGCCGCGGCCGCGTTTACAGAGCACGGGGCCGAGGCGTCCCTCGACGACATCGCCCGGCGCGCCGGTGTGGGGTCCGGCACGCTGTACCGGCACTTCCCCACACGGCAGGCGCTGCTGGAGGCCGTCTACCTCGATCAGGTCGAGGCGCTGTGCGCGCACGCGTATGAGCTGCTCGCCACTGCGCCGCCCGGCGACGCGCTGGCCACCTGGCTGCGGGCCGTCGTCGACTACGCGACCATGAAGCGCGGCCTCTCGGAGCTGATGCACAGCCTCGACAAGGAGTCGGCACGGTTCCTGTGGTGCCGTGACGCGCTGCGCGCGGCCGGGGGAGCGCTGCTCGCCCGCGCCCAGCAGGCCGGCGCCGTGCGCTCCGACGTCACCATCGTCGATCTGCTCAGGCTCATCATGGCGATCTCCAAGGCGACCGAGCCCGCGCCCGGAGGCGCCGACCGGCTCCTCGCGGTGGTGCTGGACGGCCTGCGAAACCAGCAACCGGCCGCCAGCTAGGCAGGTGTCACTTCAGCGCCGGCCAGCCGAAGAGAAACTCTTGTACTGACAAGTAGAATCTTGCTCGGCTCCAAGTGATGCACATCGTTTGGAAGGAGGTGGCGCGTGAGCTTCGACACGCCCGCCGGCACCCGGGGAGCCCGGATGCCCAGGTCGTCGGGTCGGGTCTCCAGGTGGATGGGGCAGTGGATGAGCAAGCAGCATCGCCGCAAGGGATACAAGTTCATGGGGATGGACATCCTGTTTCTCACCACCATCGGCAGGAAGACGGGCGAGCGGCACGAGACCCCGGTCGCCTGGTTCCCCGACGGTGAGAACGCCTGGCTGATCGTCGCCTCGGCCGGTGGGTCGGCGCATAACCCGGGCTGGTACCACAACCTCGCCGCACATCCCGACCAGGTGTGGGTCGAGCTTCCCCAGCGCAAGCTGCGGGTGCTGCCAGAGCAGCTGGAGGGTGCTGGTCGGGAGGAGTGCTGGAAGCGGATCGTGCAAGCTCAGTCCCGCTACGCGAAGTACCAGGGGAAGACCGATCGGCTTCTTCCGGTGATCCGCCTGGTCGCCGCCTCAACGCAACCTTGATCCAAGCGGTCGCTCCCGTCCGTGTTCTTGGTGTTGCTCACCTCGATCGTGCCGTGGCGCGCGCCGGGTCAGAATCCCGGCGGAACCTGGTAACCCGCGCCGGTTGCGTCGGCGAGCAGGCCGGCCATGTGTACCGCCTCGCGATCGCCAAGGCACGGGGGTGTCGGGCAGGGCGCGTCGTCTGAGGGAGGTCGCTGAGCTGCGGCCCCGTCCCTGTGGCGGTGGATCAGTCCAAGAGCGGCCATGCGGTCAGCTCACCGAAGGCGCCACCAGTGGGCGGCCAGCGCGTCCAGGGTGGGCACCGGCGGCGGTAGCTGCTCCAGCCACCAGCGCAGATCGCTGTAGCGGTGCAGCAGCGCATAGGTCAGCAGTCGTCGTGGCAGCGCGTCGTCGAGCTGGTAGGGGCGGTAGCCGTAGGCGGTCAGCAGGCGCCGCAGGAAGCCGGCGTCGCCGCGTGAGACGAACAGCCCGACGGCGGCGAACTCGTACTCCCTGGCGCCGCGCATCGCGGGTTCGAAGTCGAACAGGCCCGACAGCGACCACCCGTCCGGGTGCGGGGTCACCAGCAGGTGCTCACGCATGACCTCGGTGTGCAGCAGGACCGGGCGCGGCGACGGGTCCAGGGCGACGGCGTCCAGGAAGGCCGGGATCTGGTCCAGCCAGGCGCTGTCCAGGCCGCATGCGCGCTGGCGTTCGACACAGCCGGCGCGCTGCCGGGCCAGGAACTTGTCCCAGTCGGGCGGCCCGAGCGCGGCCAGCTCCGGTGCGGTGATGGCATGCAGCGCCGCCCACGGCGTAGACCGGCAGCGAGCCGTTGGTGAACCGCACGATGTCGACCCCGCGCAGGCCAAGACGGTCGCAGAGCGCAGTGACGCCGGGCCGCAGACATGCGTCGTCGCCGCGGATGGCCAGGTAGCGCTCCACCGTGTCGGCGATTGGAAGCAGGGTCTGGTTCGCCATGTTCTGTCGGCGGGGGTCGTATGCCCGGCGATCCTAATCCGCCTGACCCACATCCTCCACGCCGCCGGGCAGACCGCCGTGGCGTCCCGGCTGCGCAAACTGCCGGAAGGTGACCGCCGAGTCCGGCGAGGTCCCGCCGCAACTTGGGCCCGTCCGGGAGGCATTCGCCACGACCAGGCACCCACGGAGCCTCATCCAATGGCTCCAGCGGAGTCCGAACGCGGCGCGCTGCGGCAGCCTTGCATGCGATCATCGGCGCATGGACGGCGGGACGGTGTTGCAGGCGGCCGGCGATTGCCAGGCGTTCCTCAGCGCAGCCGTCGACCGGGACTGGACACGGCAGGTCCCGGACTTGGAGTGGACCGTCGCGCAGGCTGTGGCGCACCTCGCCGAGGCCCCGCTGTGGTATGCCACCGACCTGGCCGCCGGCCCACGGGAGCTGAGCACGATGGACCTGCGGGTGCGGCCGGACACCGCACCGGCGGACCTGGTCGCGACGCTCGGCTCGTTTTCCACCGTGCTGGCCCGGGTGCTCGACGGCGCGGCGCCGGCCGCGCGGGGCTGGCATCCGTGGGGGCTGGCCGACGCCTCGGGGTTTGCCGCCATGGCCTGTGACGAGTTGCTGGTGCACACCAGCGACGCCGCCCGGGGGCTGCAGCTGTCGTTTGCGCCTGCATCCGAGCTGAGCAGGGCGACCCTGCACCGGTTGTTCCCGTGGGCACCGACCGATGCCGACCCATGGCAGGCGCTGCTGTGGGCCAACGGCCGGGTCGACCTGCCCGGTCAGCAACGCCAGACGGACTGGCGCTGGCACTGTGCCCCGCTGGTGGAATGGGACGGCACCAACCCGCGCGACCGCCGCTGATCGACAGACGCTGTCCGGACTCACCTATACCCCGGCCGGACCCACCCCCGCCAGATCGGCGCCCCGGCAGCCGCGACGCTCCTCCCCATCGTCGACGTCAGGCAACGCCCGACACTGGAAGGACCAGGTGTCGCCGGTCCGTCCTTCCTGGACTGGCACCGGGCGACCTTCGAGCTCAAATGCACCGGCATCTCGCCGGAGCGCCTGTCCGAACGGGCCATCCCGCCCTCGTCGCTTTCCCTGCTCGGCCTGGCGCGGCACCTGGCCGGCGTCGAGCGGTGGTGGTTCCGCATCCAGTTCGCCGGCGAGGACCTCGAGCCGCCGCCGACGTGAGACCGCCCGCTGTAGCGTGGTTCTCCCGACGAGGAGGTGGACACGCTGATGGAGACCGCGAAGGCAGACCAGGCGTACGAGCAGGGCGACGCCGCCAGGTTCACCGGGCTGGTGTGGCTGAGCCCTGGACTGTCGGCACCTGCTGGCACCGGGATGACGGTGGTGCACTTCTCGGCCGGGGCGAGGACCCACTGGCACGCCCACTCCGGCGGGCAGTTGCTGTACGTCGTGAGCGGTCGAGGGCGAGTGCGCTCGCGGGGCGGGCCGGGCCATGTGCTCATGCCCGGGGAGATCGTCTACATCCCACCGGCGGAGTGGCACTACCACGGCGGCGGGCCGGACAGCCCGATGGCGCACGTGTCGGTGAGCATCGGCAGCCCACCCCGGTGGGGCGACCCGGTGACCGACCAGGAGTACGCCGAGGGCTTTTAGGGCAGGTGCCGACGCGGCGCCGCCAGCCGGACAGGCCCACGGTGCCTGGTCAGTCCCGGCAGGGAACGACTCAGACGGTCTGCGGAGGGCACGGTTACATTGCTGGACGGTACAGCTCGACTGCCAGTGGGGGAGACCCGCGGTTCGCCTCGTCCAGGGTAGGATATCAAGCGCCGGCCCGGCGGCCGCCGGGCCGGCGCTTGCCGCGGTGGCGATCGAGGTGACCGGCATCATCTGCTGGTCGAAGGCGGCACTGGTCAGGCGGTCCGGTCGACCCGGGTGATCACCCAGATACCGCTGGGTCCCTGCCGGACGGGCTGGGTCACCTGCACGGTGGCGATCACCTTCCCGCCCGACGTGCTGACCTCAAAGGTGTGGGGGTCGACCTGCCGGACGACCGGGTGCTCCGGCCCGGGCAGCAGGACCGCCTCGGCGTAGACGGTCACCACGTCGGCGGCCGACACTCGCCACGGCTGGTGGCCGTTGTCCACGGCGTCCTGCAGCGCGTAGGCCGCCTCCCAGGTGCGGATCTCCCAGATCCCCGGGAACCGGGGCGCGGGGCTGAAGCGGACCCGGATGACCGTGGCCCTGGACACCTCGCCGTTGGCGGCGCTCAGCTCGGCGAAAATGATCGAGCCGGTGGTACCGGTGGGCGCACGGAAGCTGATCTGGCCGTCGAACGGGCGCAGCATGTCCCCGCCGCCGGTGACGGACCCGCTGCCGAGCAGGATGTCCTTGCCGTAGCGGTCCTGCGTGACCTGCACCTGCACGGCCCCTTCGAAGGCGAGCGCGCGGCCGGCGACACGGACCGGCGAGGCGATGTGGGCCGAAGGCTCCGGCTGGGTGACACGGATGGTGCTGGTCTGGGTGCCGAGCACATACCAGGTGCTGGCGAGGCGTTTGAGCGACACGACCGTGATCGGGCCGCTCAGCGGCTGCTGGCCCTCGCCGAAGCGGGGGTGGACGTCCACTTGGCCGGTGGTGGGGCCGGTCCAGCGGAACGGTCCGGCGACCGGGTCGCGCATGCCGACCTCGCGGCGCGTGTAGGCCACGGCAGTGGCGACCGCCTCGGCGGTGCTGGGGCGGACCGTCTGGGTCGGGGTCGAGCTGTCAACAGTGCGGTCTCTGGCGGTTGCCGTGGTTGCTGGCGTGCCGCTTGCTGTGGTGTGGTCGGGGCGGTTGCCCGCGCTGCAGCCGGTGGCGATGACGCCGCCGAGCAGCAGGGCGATGAATGCGGAACGGACGGGGCGCATGGCGCTCATTCCCTTGGCGACTGTGGGACCGACGATGTGGTCCTCCGTGTCAAGGATCCACGAATCCGGTCACAAACGCCGATCGGGCAGGCGGCGCGCACATCTCTTCGCGACCGCTGACCGGTCACGATTGAGGCTCGTCGTCGTTATGCAGCAAGCCGGAGCCGGTCACCAGCGCTGTTCGGCGCGATGCTCGGCTGGGTCGTAGGCCGTGTTGTAGCCGAGCCGGACGAGTTCACTTGATTGTATGGAGTTCATAGAGTATTCTCTCCGTATTATATGTTCTACGGAGGATGTGGACCCGGGAAGCGGCCGCAACCAGGCAGCGCACCGGACAACCGAGACAGGAGACACCAGATGAAGCTGACGGTCTTTGGAGCGACCGGCCGCATCGGCGAGCAGGTCGTGCGACAGGCGCTGGACGCCGGGCACAAGGTGACGGCAGTGGTCCGTGACCCGGCCCGGTTCGACGTGCGCCATCCCGCGCTCGAGGTGGCGACGGTCGCCGGCCTGACCGATCCGGAGGTGCTGCGCCCCGCGCTGGAGGGCAGCGACGCCGCGATCTCGGGAGTCGGCCCGCGCGGTCGCAAGGACGGCCCGGTCGCCTCGAGCGCCACCCGCGGCATCCTGCGCGCGATGGAGGCCAGCGGCGTCCGGCGGCGGCAATGTGCCGCGCGGCTACGCGATCTCCCGCGCCGACGTGGCCCATGCCATGCTCGCTGCGCTGGACGACCCCGCGACGGTCAGGCAAGCGGTCGGGATCGCGTACTGACCTTCACGACGGGTTGGAACATGTACAGCGCACATGAGGGGGTGCCCGACCCGGCTGGGGAGCGGCGTAGCTGCGTTGCTCCTGCTCACGGGCGGTGCGCTACCGCGGCACACCGCAGCTTCTGTCATCGCGGGTCCTGGCGAGGGCGTCTCGACGCCTGTTGGAGGCCTGCCTCGATGGAGGACGCGCAAGTGCGTTGTACAGGTTCCAAATCGGTCGAGTCTCGTGTGCTCTGAAGCTTCTTAACTCGGCCTCAACCCCGTCATGCCGGTTGATTTGGGCAAACCAGATGCTCACTGCTTTGTGTCGCGGCTGCGCGCCGATGGGTCGCCTTCGGTACGCTGGCGCGCGGTTGGTGTCGTTCAGCCATTGGGCTGCTGACCGGAGAGCGGGATCGTGGTGTCGCGAGTGTCAGTGGGCGGCGCAGCCGGGGCGCGGGGCGTGGGTTTCCAGGATGAGGTGTTTGCCTGGATAGCGTGTTGGATGCTGGCCGAGCAGTCCCTACCACGGATGCTGCTGCCCGGTGCGGTCGTCCGCGTCGGTGCGCAGACCGGGCTGGAACTGGACGATGTCGCCGCGCAGAGCAAGACAGGCGGCATGGTGGCATGCCAGGTCAAGGCGGGACTTGGGCTCGGCTCGGCGCCAGATAGCCCCTTGGCCGGAGCGCTTGACCAGGCGCTGGCGCAGTATCTCGTGGGCATCCCCGGCGGCGGTCGGCGTCCGCGCCGCGGTGCCGATGTGCTGGCGATCGTGACTGACATGACCGCACCTGCGATTGTGCGGCGAGACCTTGCGGCGGCGATCTCCCGTACGGGTAGCCAGCCGCCGGGCACACCGTTGAACTGGCAGCTCACTGAAGGGCAACGCGAGGCGCTGGAGGTTGCTGTCGGTCACCTTCGGCGGCCTGTGGGCACAGCGCGGTGAGCGCCCGTGTGACGAGGATCTCCGGGGGCTGCTCGGCGTGTTGTGCGTGCTGGCACTGGATACGGTCGATGGTGGATCGGACCGTGCAGCTGCGCTGGCGACGCTGCGCGGGCTGGTCCCGGGCGGGGACGAGTCGGCCGCGTGGCGGGCGTTGGTTGCTGCTGGGCATCGTGCGGCTGAGCTGCGCGAGTGGCGTGACCGTCGCACGCTTGTCGCGGAGTTGGCCCGTGACGGTGTGGTGGTCGGGCCGGGACTGTCCATCGCCGGGGACATCGTGACGCTGCGTTCGGTGACGGCCAGCAACCTCACCATGCTGCGCCCTCACGTGACGGTGCCGGTGGCCGGCGGCATCCATCTTCGTCGTGAGGCTGAGGCCGCGTTCGCCCAAGCCAGCCCGGCTGACGGCGGCGTCTTGGTGGTTGGTGATGCCGGCTGTGGAAAGACGGGTCTGGTCGTGACCCTGGCGGCTGCTCGCCTCGCCGCTGGGCAGGAAGTGGTGGTGTTGCGCGCCGACGATTTTGCCGGTGCGGCGGCGGGCGGTGTGAGCTTGACCCGGCCGCTGGATCAGGTGCTGCTGGATTGGACCGGAGCCGGCCCGGCAACGCTGGTCATCGACGCGTTGGACGCTGCTCGGGGCAGCCAGGACCGCGCGCGGCTTGCTGGGCTGGTTGCCGCGCTGGCGGGCAGCCGCTGGCAGGTGATCGCGACCGTGCGAACCTACGACGTGGTGTTCGGGCCGACCCTGCAAGCCGCGTTCGCCGGCCCGGCGCTCTCCACCGACACCGACCGCGTTGACCACCGGTTGCAGGGTGTGCGCCACCTTCGCGTCGGCGACTTCACCGACGCCGAGCTGACACCGGTGATCAGCGGGGGCACCGCGCTCGCCGCGTTCTTGGCACGCTCGACGCCTCCACTTGGTGCGCTGCTGCGCAACCCGTTCAACCTGCGGCTGGCCGCCGAGCTCCTCGGACAGGGCGCGCCTGTCAGCCCGTCCGCTCGGCAGCGGTTGTAGCAGGCGCGCACCCGGCTGGACCTGCTGGCCGCCTACTGGATGCATCGGGTGGACGCGTCGGCGGATGCGTTCGCGCGCACCGATGTCCTGACCCGTCTGGTCCAGGAGATGCTCGCGCGTCGCCAGTTGCGCACGCTGGCGGCCCCACCGGCGGTGTTGGCCACCGACGATCCGGCGATCGCCGGGTTGCTGTCGGATAACCTGCTCGCTGTGGAACCGCGGCCTGGTATGGCCGCTCGGCGCGTGGTCACCTTCAGCCATCACATCCTGTTCGACTATACGGTCATGCGGTGCGTGCTGCGGGATCCGCTGGAGCCGTTGCGGCTGATCACATGCCTGGACGCCGACCCGGCGCTGCCGCTGGTCGCTCGGCCGAGTCTGGATCTGCTGTTCGATGAGCTTTGGGAGCTCGGCGGCGACCGCGCCGAGTTCTGGCAGCTCGCCATTGCCCTGGCCGGGTCGTCGCACCTGCTGGCCTCGCTGGCCGCCGCAGCGCACCTGGTCGCCGCCGGCCCCAGCGTCGAGGACCTCCAGCCGCTCACGGCAGCGTGTACCTCCGCGGCCGCCGCCCAGCGTGCGGCCGGCTACGCCCTGGTGGGGCAGGTCGTTGGCGTGGCGGGTGCCACGGTGACCTCCGACCCGCAGGTCGCCGCCGCTGCCCCAGGGTTGAGTCGACTCGCGGCGGCGCTCGCCCACGACGCCCGCACCACCACCCCCCGCTGGGATTGCCTGGCCGCCACGATCAACCTGCTTGGGGTGCTTGAACGGCGGCGACCGCTGACGCCCGGTGCGTCGGACGCGCGCCACCGTGCTGCGGCGACCGTCGAGCTTGTCGATGCCTGCCGCAGCGATCCTCCCGCCTTTGAGCCAATCGCCGCCGCTGCAGCCCGGCACCTGCGCGCTGCGATCATGATTGACCAGGGCCACGCCGGTGCCGTGGCCCGCCTGCTTGACGACCCGGCCGCCATGGGGCAGTGGGGCGGCCGGGTCCTTGCCGAGCTGGTCGAGGCGTTGCCGCCGCTGGCCAGCGTCGACCCGGCCCTGGCGTCGCGTCTGGCCATCACGGTCTGGGCCTTCGACGAGACCCGCGAGGAGAACGTCGAGTTCGTCTCCAGGCCACTGCTGCCGATGACCGAGACCCGCCGGCAACAGGCGGAGACGGCGCGGTGGCGGCTGGGTCAGGTCTTCGCCGATCTTTGTCGTGCCCACCTGGTGACTGCCGTGCGCGTGTTCGCCGACATCACCAACACCAGCCTCTACCCGTCCCCGGACCCAGCCCGCGAATGTGAGCGGTGGCCGCTGGCTGTCGGCCAGACGCGAGGCTAGCTGACGCATGGCGAGGAGCTTCGGTTTGTGGGTGGGAACGACGCCGCCACGACCATGGCAGCCGCCCTGGGCGATGGGCTCGCCGAGGCCAGCGGCAATGGGCGAGCACCAGGGCCGATCCTGGAGGTGCTCGTCGAACGGCTTCATAGCGCCCTGGCGTGGGCGGGCATCCTGACCGCCGACAGCAACCCCAACGCGCTCGCGGCGGCCGTCCTGCCGGTGCTGGAGACCGGCACGCTGCTGGCCCATCCCGATACGCAGCAAGCGGCTGGCCGGCTCCTGGCCGTCCTTGCGGCCCAGGCCGACGCCGCCCGGCACAACCGGCTGGAGGCCGCCGTGGTGGCCGCTGGCGGCCGGGCGGAGGCTGCCGGTCGGCACAAGGATCGCGTCGTCGACGCGCTGCTTGGCTGCCTGAATGCCAGGCGCATCACCGACGGCCGCCTGGTCGCCAGGCTTAAGGCGCTGGCCAGCAGGGGAGGACCGCCCGCCTTGGCAGCCCCGCCCCGCGTGGAGATGCTCTTTGAGGGCCGATACACGCTGCGGGACCACCTGGAGGAGTCAGGCGAGGCCCTCCACAGGGCACTTGCCGACGCTGCTGCGATGTTGGACGAGGACCTGGCCGCGATCCAGAACACGCCCGACAACCACCCGGCCGAGGCCCGCGCGCGTCTGCCAGAGCGCTTCTTGGCAGCCGACGCAGCCGGGGCATGGTCCGCGACGGCGCCACTGCCCATCCGGCAGCTCCTCATCGACGCGGCCGTGCTGCTTGCAACTGACGATTGCGCCGCGCCTGCCTCCACGATCGGGGATCGGGTTGCCGCGGTCCTGCTCCAGGCAGCCCTCGCCGATGACGCGGGACAGCCAAATGGAACGGGGCTGGCGTGGAGCCGCGGGCTGCGTGACGAGGCTGCCAGGGGCATCGTGCGGCTGCTGAACCGTGCGGCCTGGCGCAGCAGCGACCTGGCCCAGCGTCTTCGCACCATCCTGCGAGTCTTGCTGACCGACGGCAACCCGGTCGTCCGGATGCAGGCAGCCCACGGGCTCCTGCTGACAACCTGTGAGCCGCCCGACCCATCGGCGACCGTCTCGCTTGTCCGCGGCCACCTGCTGGTCGAACACGACACCCTCGTCCTCCACACGCTCCTTCGGCTGTTGCACCCCGTCACAGTCCACGCGCCGGAAGCCGTCGACCAGCTTCTGCGCGAGTTCTCCGCGCAGCCCCAAGGTGGGCTTCTCGTCAATCCGTCCGCGGAGACCGACCCTGACCGTGACGGCAGCCAGCGTGGCGGCACGCGCTGGGCAGGGCGCGACGATATCGCAGGGCTGCTCGCCTGGATGCTGGTGGTTCTTGCCGTCCAGGCCTGTGCTCCCTTCGCCTGCGAGCGTCTTGCCGCCTGGTTCACCGCCCCGCTCGCCGACCCAGATCGGACCCGGGTGTGGCTCCAGCTCAGGGACCAGTTGACCTGGGAAGTTAGCGATCTGGCGGGACGCATTGCGACCCTCCCACCAGGATGCAGGGCGGAAGGCGACGATGCCTCGTACGGTGGCCACCAGAGGCGGCGGGACGAGTC
>WNGF01007785.1_pt1 | contig 12810 bp, 12 predicted proteins | sample 5400641 | NCBI WGS metagenome assembly WNGF01 (sample SAMN13153371, study PRJNA577476) | soil metagenome | isolation source: 80 cm soil or saprolite under grassland replicate 2 | place: USA:California | collected 2016-06-15
AAGCCGATCAGCACCGCCTGCGCGAGCATGTGGATGCCCGGGTACATCCGGCTCACCGCGTAGGTGTACGAGAAGTCCTCGCTGCTGACCGAGCATCTGCGGCTCCACGCCGACGACGTGTGGACGAGCGACGCGCCGCTCGCGCTCGACGATCTCATGGAGCTGTACAAGCTGGACCGGCCCCAGTGGAAGGATCCGGACGTCACGGGGGCGTGCCGGCGGCGGTCCAGGAGGCGCCCGACATCTTCGCCGCCATCCGGCGGGGGCGACATCTGGCTCGAGCATCCCTTCGACGCCTACGGCACCGTGGTGGACTTCATTCGCCAGTCCGCCGCCGATCCCGACGTGCTGGCCGTCAAGCAGACGGTCTACCGCGTCGGCAAGCAGTCCGCGATCATCGACGCCCTCGTCGAGGCCGCCGACCGCCGCAAGGAGGTCGCGGTGCTGATGGAGCTGACGGCGCAGGGCGACGAGGAGAGCAACGTCGGCTGGGCGCGGCGGCTCGAGCGCTCCGGCGTGCACGTCACCTACGGCGTCAGCGGGCTCAAGACACACGGCAAGGTGACGCTCGTCGTCCGCCGCGAGGCCGGGCGGCTCGTCCGGTACCTGCACGTGGGCAGCGGCAACTACAACCCCGAGAGCGCTCGCCGCCGCACCGACTTCAGCCTGCTCACCTGCGACGCGGAGCTCGGCGCCGACGCCTCGGACCTGTTCAACGAGATCACCGGCTACTCCAACCAGAAGAGCTTCCGGCGCCTGCTGGTGGCCCCCGGCAGTCTCCGCTCGGGGCTCGTCGAGCGCATCGAGCGCGAGATCGCCCAGCACCGGCGCACGGGGGATGGCCGCCTGCTCTTCAAGATGAACGCGCTGGTCGATCCGGGGATGGTGCAGTGGCTGACCCGGGCGTCACAGGCGGGCGTGCGGGTCAACCTGATCGTCCGCGGCATCTGCTGCCTGCGTCCGGGCGTGCCCGGCCGCACCGACAACGTGCGCGTCATGAGCGTGGTCGGACGCTTCCTCGAGCACAGCCGCGCCTACTACTTCCACAACGGCGGCCGCCCGGACGTCCTCTTCGGCAGCGCCGACCTGATGCCCCGCAACCTGGACAAGCGCATCGAGGTGCTGGCGCCGATCGGCGACGAGCCGATCAAGGCGCGCATCCGCGACGTGCTGGAGCTCTACCTGAAGGACACGCTCCAGTCCTGGGACCTCATGGCCGACGGCACGTGGGTGCGGCGCCAGCCGCGTGGCGGCGCTCCGGGGCTCGAAGTCCAGGTCGCCCTGCTGACGTCTCCGCACGCGTAGACGCGCTCGCCCGCCCTACACGCCGGCGAAGACCTCGGCCCATTCCTCCAGCATCTCCGGATGCCCGTGGCGGATGTGAACGGCGAAGTGGTTGTAGCCGGCCGCGCCGAGCTCGCGGATCCTCTCCTGGAGCTCGGGCCTGGTGGCCGTGAACGTCAGGGTGCGGATCAGGTCCGCGGTGCAGACCTCGTGCTCTTCCGGACGCAGGAACATGAGATGCCCGCGGTGATTCTGCAGATAGCGCGCATCCGCCGGCTCGTACGTCCGGTAGATCTCGCGGTAGCGCTCGAGCAGCGGGACCAGCTCTCGGGGCACGCTCCGGCCCATGTTCCCGAACTCCTCGACCTCGACGAGGTTGTGGAGCGCGATCGTCGCGTGGGGCCCGGCCTGGGCGCGGACGCGCGGGCTGTCGAACGCCTCGCCGTCCTTCAGCACGCAGCCGCCCGTGAAGGCCGTCGCCACCCGAGCGGCGGGCTCGACGCCCGCTGACCGCCACGCCGCCTGCATGTCGGCGACGGCGGCCCTGGCCGGCCCCAGGTGCCCGGTCGCGTGGAGCCAGCTCGCGGCGAGCTCGGCCGTGAGCCGGCGGCCGCGCGGCCCCAGCGCGGAGATGTGTAGCGGGATCGGGTCGGTGACGTTGACGACGTCGAGCTCGGGGTTGAGGAAGCGGATCTTCCGTCGCTTGCCCTCGAACGTCCACTCCACGGTCTCGCGCGCCAGCAGGCGCCGGACGATCTGGATGTACGCCCTCATGTCGTCGAGCTTCACGGGCCCGAGCCCCATCGCCCGGCGCGCGGTGAAGCCCGTCGAGACACCGAAGTCGATCCGGCCGGGCGCCAGCGCGTTCAGCGAGGCGAGCGCGCTCGCCGCGACGGGCGCGATGCGATTGGACGGGATGAGCACGCCCGTGGCCAGCCGGATGCGCGACGTCTGCACGGCGGCCGCGCCCATGGCCACGAACATGTCGGCGTTGAGCATCTGCGTGTCGAAGAACCACGCGCGCGCGTAGCCGAGCTCCTCTGCGCGCTTGACGACCTTCCAGGAATCGGCGGCGGTCGCGAGGTTGATGCCGAAGTCCATGGCCGGATCAGCTTCGGGCCGGCACCTCAGGCATAGACGTCCTCGTCGACCTGCTCGGGCCCGGGGTAGGGGGCGGCCAGCGCGTACTGCACGCCGCTGTCGACCTCCGCCTTGACGTCGGTCTGGATGCGCTCGAACACACTCTCGTCGGCGAGCCGCTGGCCGATGAGACGGTCCGACAGCGTCAGGAGCGGATCGTGCTTCGTCATCCACTCCTTCTCTTCTTCCCGCGTGCGGTACTCACGGTTGACGTCGCCCACGTGGTGGCCGTAGTAGCGGTAGGTCTTGCACTCGAGGAAGGCCGGGCCCTCGCCGCGGCGGGCCCGCTCGACGAGCCGGCGCACGATCGCGTACACCGCCTGCACGTCCTGACCGTCGACGCTCTCGGCGTGGATCCCGAACGCCCTGGCTCGCGCGAGGATCTCCCCGGCGATGGTGTCGCCGTTGGGCGTGTACTCGCCGTAGAGATTGTTCTCGCAGACGTAGATCACGGGCAGCTTCCACAGCGCGGCCATGTTCATCGCCTCGTAGAGCAGCCCCTGGCCGAGCGCGCCGTCGCCGAAGAAGCACACGGCCACCTGGTCGCTGCCCCGCATCTTGGCCGACAGCGCGGCGCCGGTGGCGATGCCGGCGGAGCCGCCCACGATGGCGTTGGCGCCGAGGTTGCCGGTCTCGGGATCGGCGATGTGCATCGAGCCTCCCTTGCCGCGGCAGTACCCGGGCTCCTTGCCGAGGAGCTCCGCGAACATCCGGTCGATGGCCGCGCCCTTTGCCAGGCAGTGGCCGTGGCCGCGGTGCGTGCTCGTGATGAAGTCGTCGCGGCGGAGCGCCTCGCAGACGCCGACGGCCACGGCCTCCTCGCCGATGTACAGGTGGGCCAGCCCGGGCATCTTGGCGCTCTTGTACAGCTCGTTGACCTGCTCGTCGAAGGCGCGAATCTTCGCCATCTGGCGGTACATGTGCAGGTGCTGCTCCAGCTCCATCCGCGGCTCGATCGTCGGCGTCGTCATGGCCATGTCCTCCGTTGCGGGGCCTATCCTACCCCGGATGCGCGTGAGCGTGACCGGGACGCGAGTGGTCGAACGCGGCGTGGTGCTGGCGCAGCAGATCGCGGCCGTAGTCGTTGCCGTTCGGGGTGCGGATCACGGTGTGGATGTGGGTCCGCGAGGGCTGGTCGTTGTCGAGCGCGATGCCGCGCTGATGATCGAACTCGACGAGGAGGACGGGGCTGTGGATCCGGTAGTAGAACACGCTCGCCTCGTCCACCCCGCCGATCCAGGCGAAGTGCGTGTCGGCGAGATGTCGCGTCACCTCCTGCCTCTTCACCGCGGCGTGGCCGGGGCGGATCCGGCCGACGTAGGTGTCGACCAGGCCGAGCAGGAGCTGCTGCTGAGCGCTCGACAGCTCGCCGTAGCGAATGCCCTGGTAGCGGAGCTCGAGGTTGTCGCGAAAGGCCGCGGTGAAGAGCTCGACCGGCAGCGTGTCGCCGAGGATCGTCTTGGCCCGTTGCGCTTCGGTCAGGGCCTGGACGAGGCCGAGCCCCTCCCGCTCCTCCGCCTCGAACACGCGCGTGCCCGCGTGGGGACCCTCGTCGATGGCCACGGGCTCCGAGCCCATGAACATCGGCGTCATGACGACCTGATCGCCGAGCACGAAGCAGTTGACGATCAGGTGATGGCCGTCGAGCTGCCAGCCCCACGGCGCGTCGTCCGACGGCGTGCCCATGAGGGACAGCCAGTAGAGCCACTCGCCGTACTCCTCGTCGCGGCCGGTGATCTCGCGGATCACCTCGTTGAGCTTCATGACCCCGCGCGCCGTCTCGAACCCCTGCGCGCTCAGGCTGGCCGCGAGCAGCGCGAGGGCGCGGTCCCGTTGCCCCGCGCTCATCGTGTCGAGCGACACGCCGTGACGCATCACGAAGGGATGAATGTTGCTCCACCGCCGCCAGGCCTCGGTCTCCACGGGGAACAGGGCCCGCGCCCTCTGCTCGGCGTCGAGCGCGGCGAGCCACGCGGCAGCCGCGTCCTTGATCGGGCGCGTCGAGACGCCGGTCTTGTCGATCGTGAAGAGACCCGGCGCGACCGTGCCGTCCGTGGTGATGCCCGTGAACGGCTGCGCCAGCAACGCCTCGCCGTCGTCCCGGTAGCGCCGGAGGAACTCCGACGGCTCGGCCGGGAACGCCCGCGCGGGGGCCGGCGGGCGCTGTCGCACCTTGAAGCCGGCGTATCTGCTCGTCATCCCCGATCCTCCAGGACGGTCCTATCCGGAGTATAGTCCAGCGAATCTCCGCATGAACACGGTCGGGACCTCGATCAAGCGTGTGGAAGATCCACGCCTGCTCACGGGCAGGGGGCGCTACGTGGACGACGTCCAGCAATCCGGGATGGCCCACGCCGTGATCGTCCGGAGCGCTCACGCGCATGCTCGCCTGCACGGCATCGACCTCCGGCGCGCGCTCGCGCATCCCGGCGTGCTCGACGGCGTGACCGGCGCGGACCTCGGCGATGCTCCGCCGATCATCCCCCTCCGCAGCGGCGCCCGTCCCGGCCTCGGGCCATATCTGCAATGTCCGCTTGCCCGCGACCGCGTCCGTTACGTCGGCGAGCCCGTCGCCGTCGTGATCGCGCAGGATCGCGCCACCGCCGAGGACGCGCGGGAGCTCGTGGAGATCGACTACGACGTCCTGCCCGCCGTGGTCGACGTCGACGAGGCCGTTGGTGCCTCGGCCCCGCAGCTGTTCCCCGAAGGCAACGTGGCGGCGTCGTGGACCACCGCCGTGGGCGACGTCGACGCTGCGCTCCGTGCGGCCCCGCACGTCGTCCGCGAGCAGTTCACGACCGGGCGACAGACCGGCGCGCCGCTCGAGACCCGCGGGCTGGTCGCCGACTGGGGCGACGACGGGGTGACGGTGTGGGGCACGACGAAGGTGCCCTACTTCAACCGGCGGACGCTGGCCGGGATGCTCGGGCTCGACGAGGCGCGGATCCACTTCGTGGAGACCGACGTGGGCGGCGGCTTCGGCTCACGCGGCGAGTTCTATCCGGAAGACTTCCTGATTCCCTGGGTCGCCCGGCGCCTCGGCCGGCCGGTCAAGTGGATCGAGGATCGGCGCGAGCATTTCCTCGCGATCAACCACTCGCGCGAGCAGCGGTGGTCGGTGGCGATGGGGGTCGACGATGAGGGGCGCCTCCTGGTATTCGACGCGACGGTGGTCAACGTCATGGGCGGCTACTTGCGGACGCACGGGATCTGGGTCGCCGCGTTGACCGATGCCTATCTCGCCGGCCCGTACCGGATTCCGAACTACCGCTGCCGGGTCGCCTGCGTCATGACGAACAAGACGCCGACGGGCACCGTTCGCGGTCCCGGGTTCTTCGAGGGCACGTTCGTGCGCGAGCGGGCCCTCGATCTCGTCGCCGCTCGCCTCGGGCTGGACCCGGCCGTCGTGCGCCGGCGCAATCTCGCGCGACCGCACGACATACCGTATACGGTCGGCATCGTCAGCGAGGCCGTCACCGGGCGTGGCGTAGAGCTCGGCAACGAGGACTTCGGGGCCATGTTCGACGAGGCACTGGAGGCCGCCGGCTACGAGACGCTGCTCGCGACGTGTCGCGCGAAGAGCGCGGCGGGGGGCGACGTGCGGTACGGCGTCGGGCTGGCCGCGGCGTTCGAGACGTCCGGCGTCGGTCCCTACGAGACGGCAAAGGTGACGCTGACCGCCGACGGATCGATCGTCCTCGCGGCGGGCGCCACGTCGCTCGGGCAGGGTCCGGCCACGACGCTCGCCCAGGTCTGCGGAGAGGTCTTGCAGGTCGCGCCGGAGGACATCGCGGTCCATCTCGGCGACACGCGGTTCATCGCCGACGGCGTCGGCAGCTCCGCCAGCCGATCGGCGGTCATGGCCGGCAACGCCGTGCACCGCGCCGCGCGGGAGCTCCGCGAGAAGATCGTGACGCTGGCCGCCGCGAGCTTCGAGGCGAGCCCCGAGGACGTCACGCTCGAGGACGGCGCGGCGATCGTCCGCGGCGTCCCCCACCGACGCTGCTCGCTGCGCGACGTCGCCGCGCTCGCCGACGGCCCGCTCGAAGGGGAGTGCCGCCACGAGACGGAGCGCGCCATCGGCGCGTGCGCCATCCATGTCGTCGTCGTCGCCGTCGACGTCAGCACGGGCGTGGTCCGTCCCGAGAAATACGTCCTGGTCTGTGACGTCGGGCGCGCGATCAACCCGATGATCGTCGAGGGGCAGCTCGTCGGGGGCATCGCCATGGGGCTCGGGCACGCCCTGACGGAGGAGCTCGTCTACGACGCGAGCGGCCAGCTCCTCACCGGCACGCTGATGGACTACGCGCTGCCGAGGGCGGATGGCCTGCCGTCGGCGATCGAGATCGTCCTGCTCGCCCACGCGCCCGGTCCCAACGCGCTGGGCGTGAAGGGCGCCGGGGAGACCGGGACCTCCGGCGTGGGCGCGGCGCTCGCCAACGCCGTGGCCAACGCGCTGGGCCCCGACGTGGTGATTCGCCGGCTCCCGCTCACGCCCTCGGCCCTGTTTCAGTAGAGGCGGCGAGCGCCGCCTACCCGACCGCGTTCAGCGTCTTGCCGCCCGCCTCCACCGGGTTGGCGTCGACGAGGACGACCGCGAGCACGCACGGCGCCGTCCCACGATTGACCCAGTTGTGGATCGTGCCCCGCTGCACCATGACGTCGCCGGCCTTGAGATGGACAAGAGAGTCGTCCAGCTCCATGTCGATCTCGCCGGAGATGATCACGATGTAGTCGATCGAGTCAGTCCGGTGATTGCGCGCCGCGACGCCAGGGGAGAACTCGATGATCCGGAACACGGTCCCGTTCTTCAACGTCGTGCCGACCTTGCGCAGCCCCTCGTCGTCGGCGCCGTCGTTGTTGGCGGGGAAGCCGTCGGTGGTCCAGACGACGCAGGCATTGGCGCCCGGCCGGCCGGAAACGACGTTCTTCGCGACCTCGTCGATCTTGACCACCGCGCGGCCGGTGGCATCGTGACCCGTGATCACCCGTCGCACCTGAAGCGCCATGTGGGTCCTCCTGATCTCGTAGGGGGCTTGTCCCCCGCCGGTCCACGGCCACGATGGCGGGGGACAAGCCCCGCCCTACACCTCGAGGCCGCCGGCGCGAGGGCGGGGGACAAGCCCCCCCGCCCTACGCCTCAAGCGTCGTTTACACTATCGCGACGAGCCGTGCACCCCCTGGCCGAAGGAGGCCCGCGATGCCCCAGACGATGAAGGCGTGGTTCACCGTTCCCGGCCCCGAGGGCGCCGTGTTCGAGCTCCGCGAGACCGCGGCGCCCTCGCCCGGTCCCGGTCAGGTCGTGGTGGCGGTTCGCGCGGCCGGCGTCAATCGCGGGGAGTTGATCCGCGGCGCGCAGGTCCGGTCGGCCAGCCCCGCGGCCCAACCCGCGCGGGCCGGCGGCGAGTTCGCCGGAGAGATCGTCGGACTCGGCGATGGGGTCAGCGGCTGGAAGGCGGGAGATCGGGTCATGGGCCGCACGGCGGGGAGCTACGCCCACTACGTGGCGGCGTCCCAGCGCGCCCTCATGCGGATCCCCCACGGCATGGCGTGGCCCGAGGCCGCGGCCGTGCCCAACGTCTTCGTCACCGCGCACGACGCGCTGGTGACCAACGCGGCGCCGGCCCCGGGCGAGTGCGTGATGGTGACGGCGGCGTCGTCGGGCGTCGGCACCGCCGCGCTCCAGATCGCGCGTCACATCGGCGCCAGCCCCGTGCTGGCGACCACGCGGTCTCAGGCCAAGGCCGCCGCGCTGCGGGCGCTGGGCGCGCACGAGGTCATCGACACGCACCAGGCGGGCTGGGTGGACTCCGTGATGCGGGCGACGGCCGGGAAGGGTGTCGACATCATCATCGACCACGTCGGTGGGCCGATGCTCGCGGGCAACATCGAGGTCCTGGCGCTCAAGGGGCGGCTCGTGAGCGTCGGCCGCACCGCGACCTGGGTGGGGGAGTGCAACCTCGACGAGATCGCGCGCAAGCGCGCGAAGATCATCGGCGTCACCTTCCGGACGCGCACCCCCGAGGAGTCCCTCGCCTGTAGCGAGCGGTTCACCGCCCATCTGCTCGGCGCCGTCACGTCCGGCGCGCTGAAACCGGTCCTCGATCGAGCGTTCCCCTTCGAGCGGCTGCTCGATGCGCACAAGTACATGCTCAGCGACGCGCAGACCGGAAAGATCGTGCTGACGATGGCCTGATGAGCGCGGCCGCCATATCCACGGTGACCACGAAGTTCGGCGCGCTGCACCATCGCGACTACCGCCGCTATTTCCTCGTGGCCCTCGTCGGGATGACCGCCGAGAGCATCGAGCACGTGATCAGCTACTGGGTCATCTTCCAGTCCTTCCACTCGCCCACACTCGCCGGCTTCGCCGTCATCAGCCACTGGGTGCCGTACCTGGTGTTCTCGGTGTACGCGGGGGTCCTCGCCGACCGCTTCGACTGCCGCAAGCTCATCCAGGTCGCCCAGGCGCTCTTGATGCTCGCGTCGCTGGCCTGGGCCGTCCTGTTCCTGATGGGAACGCTCCGGGTCTGGCACGCATGCGCGCTGCTGGTGATCCACGGGCTGGCGGGGGTGATCGCGTCGCCCCCGATCCAGCTCATCGTCCACGACATCGTCCGCGCCGAGCATCTGCAGAGCGGGATCCGTCTCAACGCCATCAGTCGCTACTTCGCCATGCTGCTCGGCCCCGCCGTCGGGGGCGGCCTCATGCTCGTCCTCGGGCCGGGTCCGGCGCTCCTCGTCAACGTCGTGCTGTATCTGCCGCTCACCCTCTTCCTCTTTCGCCTGCCCTACACGGGCCACCGGGGCGAACCCGCACAGCCGCGGCAGACGCCGCACTTCAGTCTCTGGGAGACGCGACGGCTCCTGGCCGAGGTCCGCTCCGAGCCCGCGATCATCCGGATGATCGTCCTCGCGGGCGCGACCTCGTTCTTCGTCGGCACCGCGTTCCAGGCGCAGATGCCGGAGTTCGCGCATCATCACGGCTCCGAAGAGGCGGACGTCTGGTACAGCGTGCTGTTCGGGGCCAACGCGGCCGGGGCCGTGATCGGGGCGCTGCTCCTGGAGAGCGTCACCGCCCTGCAGGGCGGCGCGCGCGCGGCGATCGTGTGCGCGGCGGTGTGGGGCACGGTGATGGCGATCTTCCCCCTCGTCCACGGGTACGCGGCGGCGGTGGTTCTGCTGGTGCTGGCCGGCATCTTCAACATCGCCTTCACGTCCATGGCGCAGGCGCTGGTGCAGATCCTGGCCCCGCCACGCCTCCGCGGCCGCGTCGTGGGGCTCTTCAACACCTCGATGCTCGGGCTCCGCGCGGGGAGCGGCGTCACCGTGGGCGTCCTGGGCAGCGTGATCGGCGTCGAGTGGTCGCTGGCGCTCAGCGCCGGCGCCGTGGTCGCGGTGGCCATGGGCCTGCTGATCGCGGACGTCCGCGGGCGGGCTCTCCTCGAGCCATCGCGGACTCCGCAAGCCAACATCCAGCCGAGAGGAGACTGAGATGGCTGACCAGGCGCGCGAGCTCCAGAAGAAGCGCACCGTTCTGAGCAATGGTCTGAGCCTGCACTACTACGAGTGGCCGGGGCCGCGACCCAATCTGGTGCTGCTGCATCCGTCCTCCGGGTACGGGCGGATGTGGGAGGCGACGGCGAATGCGCTCGGGGCGCGCTTTCACGTCTACGCCCTCGACCAGAGGGGCCACGGCGACAGCGGGCGGCCGGACGGCGACTACTCCGCGGAAGAGTACGCCGATGATCTCTATCTGTTCTTCCGTGAGGTCGGCCTCGACCGGGCGATCGTGGCCGGCCAATCCCTGGGCGGCCGGGTGGGCCAGGTGTTCGCGGCGAGGCACCCGGAGCACGTCCAGGGGCTTGGGCTCGTCGGGGGGCCGCACCTGAGCAACTTCTTCCCGACGCGCGAGGCGACGATCGGCGTGCTCGGCGCGGCGCAGCGGATGCTCGACTCGCAGACCGAGTTCCCGTCGCCGGACACCGCGCTCCAGTACCTGCGCACCAGTCGCCCCCGCGACCGGGAAGAGGCGCGACGCCACCGCGTCGAGCACAACATGATCGCGGCCGGTGGCGGCGTCGCCTTCAAGTACGACAAGGTGCGGGTGGCGATCGGCCTCGCCCACATGGCCGATGATCTGCGAAAATACGCCGCGCGGACCACCTGTCCCGTGGCGATCCTGAAAGGCACCGTGAGCTCGGAGCTGACGTCCGAGCAAGCCAAGGAGATCGCCGGCTGCTGGAAGAACGCCTTCGTGATCGAGGTCGAGGGCGACTACGCGCTGCAGATGGAGAACCCGGTCGGGCTCGCGCAGGCGCTCCTCGACTTCGCCGGGCAGACCGACAAAGACTGACGGAGGGACCGAGCTGAACGGCCGACCCGTCATGGAGGTCAAGCTCACCGAAGCCAAGGTCAACGCTTCCGTCGCCGCCGACCGGCTGGTGATTCCCGAGGCCTTCAAGGCCACCGCGTCGAAGCCGGCCACCGGCCCCGCGGTGCCGTACCAGTGGGTCATCCGGCGACCGTTCATCGGCACCTATCTCGACTCCGACGTCTATGCGCCGCTCGCGGCCCTGGAGGGCAAAGTAGCCCCCCGGGGGCGGGCGGAGCTTACTTCGGTACCAGCCCCTTGAACCGGGGCATCACCTCGCGGGCCAAGAGCTCCATCGAGTGCCGCCACGCCTTGGGGTTGTCCGCGTAGTCGAAGCAGAAGAGCAGGAGCGTGCCGAAGCCGCCGACCTCCTCGTAGATCGCGTGGAGCCGCTCGGACACGGTGGCGGGCGAGCCCACCAGCCAGTTGTGCCGCGCGCAGTACTCGGGGGTGACGTCGGAGTCGGGCACGTCCGGACGGTGCTTGAGGAACTCGGTGAACTGGAAGTACGCGAGCAGTGGCAGGAAGTACTCGCGCATCATGCGGCCCATCATGCCGCCGGCGGACAACCGCATCGCCTCGGCGTCTGTGTCGGCGATGAAGACCTCGCGGACCAGCCGCCAGTCCGCGCGCCTGGGGGTCCGCCCGCTCCGCGCCGCCCCCAGCTCCACCGATTCCCAGTGGCTGGCGACGTAGGCGGGGTTGAGGTTCAGGCTCATCGGCCAGAACCCGCGCTCGCCGGCGAGCTTCAGCGTGTCCGAGCCCTTGCTCACGCCGGCCACGCCGATCGGCGGGTGCGGCTTCTGCAGCGGCACGATGTGCGGCCGCAGGGTGTCGATCATCGTGCCGGTCTTGGTGATGTGCCAGTACTTGCCCCGGTGATCGAACTCCGGCTCGTCACCCCACAGGCGCAGGATGATCTCGAGGGCCTCGCGCGTCATCTCGCGGTGCTGTCCAGCGTTGCCGTCGACGTTGAACAGGGCCCAGTCGCTCGGCAGCCCGCTGGCGGCGACGCCGAAGTTGAGCCGGCCCTGGGCGAGATGGTCGAGCATGGCCACGCGGTTGGCGAGCTCGGCAGGGTGGTGGTAGGGCAGCAGGAAGCCGCCGGGGCCGATCCGCATGCGCTCGGTCTGGAGCAACGCCTGGGCCACGAGCAGATCGGGCGCCGGGTGCGGCTCCCAGGGCGCGGTGTGGTGCTCGCCGATCCAGGCCTCGCTGAAGCCGAGCTCGTCCGCCCAGCGCAGCTGCTGGAGATCCCACTGGTGGCCGTCGTAGAGGCTGCGCTCCGGCGGGTGGGAAGGCATCGTGAAGAGTCCGTACTCCATGTAGCTCGCCTCCTTTGCGACACGGTCGGCCGACCGCAGGCGCCAGTGTAGACCGGCTCGCCGATTCCCCCAAGGCCGCTTCGCCCGTCCCCGCGCGCTCGACGACCGTTCCGGAGTCGGCGGCACGGGCCGTGCGTCAGGGCAGCGATATGAATGATCGTGTGGCGGCGGTCCAGCAATGGTGGCGATCGAGCCGCACGAGTCTGATCGCCGGGCTGCTCATCGGCGGCCTGTCGGTGTCCGGTCTGCAGGCGGTGGCCAGCTCGCGCTCGCCTGGCGAGGCGGACAAGCGGATCCGGGAGCTGCATGCGACGCAAGCCCACCTGTACGCCGTGGTGGCCGCGGCCGAGGGCCAGCTCGAATCGCAGCGCCGCGTCTACATGGCCCGCATCAAGAAGGCCGAAGCTCTCCTGCGCGAGCGGGAGCGTGAGCTCCTTGCGCTCCGCCTCCAGCTGCTGAGCAGGGCCGAGGCCGAGGCGCCGCCCGACCTCCGCTGAGCCGCCGCCGGTCCGCCCGCCCGCTCTCTCCGGCACCGCACCCGTTTGTCTTGTCTCAGTTCGAAACTATGGCGACCCAATCGCCGCCGATCCACCGGGCGGGTGGGGCGGGTGGGGCCTTGGGAAACCCGATCGGACTGTCTGGCCCACCGCCCGCCTGTCGGTTGCCGGTACGCCTGTCCCGACGTAC
>WNGF01019726.1_pt1 | contig 12805 bp, 12 predicted proteins | sample 5400641 | NCBI WGS metagenome assembly WNGF01 (sample SAMN13153371, study PRJNA577476) | soil metagenome | isolation source: 80 cm soil or saprolite under grassland replicate 2 | place: USA:California | collected 2016-06-15
GTGGTAAGGCAAGCAGTCTGGTGCTTGGCCGGCGCGACGGTCTTCCTCTCCAACCGGGAAACCTGATACCCAGCCCTCTTTACCTTGCGAGCGAAGCGGACACTCCCTCTACAGGCAACAAAGTAACCGGTCAGGAGCTGCCCACGCGTTTCAGTCTTCTTGGGCCAAAAGATCGATTCTTGAATCGGTATAGTTTGTTGCCGAATGCTAAGTGTTCCCTATAGGGAGCGACCGAATTCCGATTCGGAGCAAACTCGAAGTTGACGCTGATCTCGATGATGTCCGAGTTTGTGACTGCTCAATATGTCAATCGAAGGAGAGCGCCACGGTCCGTGCTGCCCGGCCCTCTCCTGGATGGACTCCAGGCGTGTCACTGGTTTCACTTGTGGCGCGTTTCTGGGGATAACGTTTTGTTAGAACCTAGCCGATCTGCCAAACGCGCAGGAACGGTCGCGAAACCACAGCATTGAAAAAGCTCCAAGGTACTCGCAACAGATTCATCGACAAACCAGAGCTGGTAGCGACTCTGGAATAGGAATTTTCATGACCGTTGTTTCAAACGAAAGCCGAACCTTCATGATCAGCAGCCAGCTGTGGATAAGACCCAGGGGACTATGTCATCCATGAAGCAAAACAGCTTTAAACGTTCGGCTATTGGGTTGCGCGCTTTCTGATCGCGACGAGCCTTCGCGGGTGTTGCTCTGTTGGCGATGTTTGCTGAACCCGCCGACTCGCCTTTAACTCCCCGCATCGGTGCCGCCCTTGAACAGAGCACTCTAGACGAAGGCAAAGACGTACAGCCGACCGTCGCCTTTCGCAGCCACGACGATTGCGACTCGTCCGTAAGAAGGATGATTTTCTAAGTACCTGCAGCACATCCATCGTGCGGCACAAGTTTTGTGTCATACATCAGATTGTTTTGAAGGTCGCACGAAAGGGGCCATCATGGCCACTACAACTTATAAGGACTGGGTACTCGTAGTAACACCGCTGTGCGCTCAACACACCAGCGCTGGACAATAAGAGTCAGCATCATGTACATGCTGAATCCCGACAACAGCTTTAGGACCCAGGGAGAAGCCGAAGATTTCGGTTCTGCAGTTCGCTAAAGAATATACGTCGAAAGGTTATTCCCAAAACTCAGTTTAGCGTTATTTTTGTCTCGCGTGTGATTCCCATGAGGTCGATGGCCAAACTCCTGCGCGTCCAAGGTCAAGATATCCTGGAAATAGGCAGCCTGGCCACCGTGATGGTTAGACGAACCGTATGTGCTGATAACGGCAGTGACGCCTGAGCTTTCCGTTAGGGAGGGCAAACTCAAATGTCACGGCAGCAGACAGCCGATGAGTTTCTGGAGGAATTTCGAAAGACCTACCCCAGGTCAATCGCCGACCTTGCACATCAGCTCTGGAACGACATCTGCTTTCTGAATCTGAGCGTGTCTGCCTACTTGCAGCTGTATTCATCCCAGCAAACGGTCGAAATTCTCAACAGTTCTGCACCGCGTTTGTTTGCGTGGCTACAGAATTGGTTGCGCTTGACAATTTATCGCGAGATAGGGCGCTTGACCGATCCTGCACAAAGCGGAACTCGGTCCAACGCTTCGTTTGCGGGTTTTGCCAAACTTCTTCGTGAGGCTGGCGAAACAGCGGCGGCGGACGCGCTAGAGGAGGACTTAAAAGCGCTGAAACAAGCTTTGCAGAAGATTCGCACGATCCGACATAGTACGCCGGCTCATACAGATCTCAACACTGTCCTTCGTGAAGACTCACCACTTCCTGAGGTTCCGCGGAACGAACTAGAGACACTCGTCGATGCAATCGGTAGTACCTATTCCCGGACCGATGCTCGCTTCCGAAGAACGCAATCCCACTTCAAAGGAAAGGACATGTTTACGGGCGTCGATGTTCTGACTGCTTTTCTCGAACGCGGTGTCCCATCGTTGACTGAGAGAATCAGCGAATTATCCGGAGAGCTAGAGAATGAGGGAAGGCTGTCCAACGCATAATAAGGAGGGATGAACATGTTTGTTGAAAACTATCGTTTGGAGGCACCGCCGGTTGGCGGTGGAACCAGTCATAGTAATGAGGCCATTCCGTATCCGACGATCTCGGACGAGGATTGGAAGGTGTGGACCACATTTTTGCCGGTTCGAACGGAAATAGATGAAAAATTTCTGAGGGGCGCAAGCCCTCGGCTATATGCGCAAACACTTCCTCCCAAAGTCCGCAAGGAGCTCCAGAGAGCGAACAGGTTTTTCGATAGAGTAGAAGTTTGGGGCAAGCGCGAAATTGAAAAAGATCCGATCGCGGTAGGCTATCAGGGAAATGACCGTTATCTGATTGCCCGGTGGGGCATGGAAGAGCTGGTTCCTTTTGAAGCCGCTCTAGCGAAGCGCATCGCTGATCGCAGCATTATGCTCGCTGGTTATCGGCTGGCAAGCGTAGTGGAGCGGATCTCGAGCAGGTGAGCCTTCGTGGCACATTTTGCCGGGCAGAATCCTTTACCATCCAATGAAAAAACGTGAACCAATTTCTATTCGAAAATCCGAATAATACTTCCCCACGAGGATCGCATTAATATAATTATGCTCGCCATTATTACGAAGATTAACACCAGCATCGCATAATCTATAGCTAGTCTGACAATCTTTTTCAGCAATAACATTGCCGGATCGGCTACCTTCCCAACGCTTTCAGCGCGGCTCTACTTCGCTGCTTCGGGGTAGCCCACTCGCTGGGAAGCTTCTCGGCTCTTGTGATCCTGGAAAGCTCTTTCAGGTATCGCTCCGAGCGTCCGAGCTGCTTCATACCCGAGTTTGCCCTGCTTCTTACCAACAAGCTGGCCGTTGTGCTTGTGGACAGCTTTCCAGCCGAATACTTTCTCGGCAGTTGCGGTGGTCAGCGGCTCGCCGCTTAGCACTGGGCTAGGAGCCGTCTTTGGCATGTGATCGCAACTTACGCCCGCTGACGGATGAATCCTGTCTCCCTCGTACCACTATCCAAGCTAGTCGGTAGCCACACTCGAGGCAGTGACCGTTCACAGTCTGAAACCCCGTGCTATGTACCGGCTCACGGAGCACGACTCCGAGATAACCGTTACAGCGTGGGCAAGAGCGGCAGAGATATTTGGCCATCGTGTCACTCAGTTACTTCTTTGAAGCGCAATCCGTTTTGGCGCTCTCTTTGGTGGAGGATCTCCGATGGGTTTCTTCCGTCTCTTGGGCGGTTTTATAGGCGGTTTCTTCGGATTCGGTGGTTCCTTTCTCTCAACATCTGTAAAACCGATTAGGCGGAGGGTCGCGGTTTTCAAGTCCTCAATTTTCCCGCTGGGGCAGACACACGTCCACCGCCATCCGGGCGATCTCCAAGCCAAACCATTCGGCAAGTTCCTTAATGCTTACCGTAAACTGCTGAAGCTGAAAGCGCCCGATCTCGACGATTGAACTATAGCGTCCCGGCACCAAAATGCTGCCGCCAACGTACCAGTCCGGGCTAAACGGATGAACCAGCAAAGCAGTTCCTTCGATGAAGTATCCCTTGTACGGCTGCATTACTCTCGTTCGTGCTGGTTTACGAGCGTTCCTTCGGCTGTTCTAAACCATCCAATCTCTCATCAACCCGCTTCTTCGCCGCTCGTAAGACATACTCCCGAGCTTCCGCCTCGGACTTAAATCGATCTCCGGTGATGCCCGAGAATAGTGGTAGCAATGCCGAAAGTATCGGGCGGAGATACTATCCCGGCCTTTGCTTTCCAAAGATTTGCGTCGGGAGGAGACATGTGTCCCAATAAATCGTGTACTCACGGTATTCTTGTGTACCTGATGGCATACCCAAATGGGGGAGCAAGGCCGATGCCACGCTTTCTTTGAGTGAAAAGGCAAACAATGTCCGGAAATCGTGACAGAGTGAGAACATTGCTAACCCATAGCTGCAACAACAGCGCGGCTCGCGTGTCTAGTCAGCGGAAAGAATTTAGTGCAGTTTGTTCTTCCCGGCCTCCAGCAGAATATGCGTGAGATCGTCCACCAGCGGGATGAGGCGAGACGAGATTGCCGTGTCTCGCCGCTCGTTCAGCCATCTGCAGAACTGTAGCAGTTCGTCGTTAATCCGTAATAGCTGCTTCAGGGTATCGTCGTCGATCATCATGTGTGAACCTTTGTCTCAACTAGTTTTGCCGAGTCTTCGTTGCTTACGCGACCAATGAGGTGCCACGCTTCTTCGTAGCGGGTCCAATCTTTGCGGGGTTTGTAACTGTTGCCCACGGCGTATTTACCTTCAATGGGAAGATATACATACGAGACAGTTCGCAAATGCGTTAGTGGAACGACGTACAGTTTTATTCCGCCCCCGCTTCTCATCGCTCAGAGCGCAACCTTGGCTTTCTTGATCGTGTCATTAACATCAAAACGAGCGTATTCGCGACCGTTCGGTGACTTTGTGCCCCCCTTGCGCAATTGAATGGTGCAAAGCACTCCGTTCACAAACACCATTTTTTGCAACGTGAGAAAAAGGTTTGGCATACTTGGTTGAGCGACCCTGATTCCTATCTTAACGCGACGCCCGCATGGACGCCTGGCCCGCCGTTCACGACGACCGGCACCGTCACCGTGCCCGACCTCCTTCGGATCGCCGGAGTCGCCTGAGCCGAAAAGCCAGCCACCTGCTCGCGGCTACCGTCCTCGGGCTTTTAAGCGGGCCTCATCACGGTATGGCGGACTCGATGGTTGAGACAAATTGGAATGCGTAAGCAACGGTTTTGCCGAATTGTCATAGCGACTTTTGTGGTGCTCTGCTCCTGCCCCGCATTGCGCTTGCATCCAGCGATTGACAGATCGTAAAGCGGGAGGTGGATGGCGATACACTCGTGTTGGCAAGCCGCGTGAACGTGTCCGCCTCCATCATGCTGTCATGGTTATCCTTGATAAACCTGCTGCAGTAAGCTTCGCCATGAGAAGTATACTATAGACGCGTACTGGACTGACGCCAGGGTCACGCCGTTCCGACTGGGGTGAGGTCTATGAACATTCCTGTAGACGGCAAGAATAGCAAATCACGTGTCGGGTGGAAGCGCCGCCACAACGTGTGGCTGGGCTTTGTCGAAAGTTTGGTAAACAGCCTCAAGTGTGCGTCTGGCTTGCCACTTGGGCCGGTGAAATATTCGATTTCTGCACCAAAGTCGGAACGTCACGGTCGGCGTCGTGTCACGGTCCTATTATGTTCTCCCCATCCCGACGATGAAGCGCTCGTGGGAGGCTTTGCGCTACGTGCTTTGCAAGAATGTAACGCCCGGGTAGTCAATTGTGCGATTACGTTGGGCGCCGACCCAAAGCGAAAGAAGGGACGGCTGAATGAGTTAAGAGCATCTTGCGCTGTCCTGGGATTCGAACTGAAAATTCCTGGCTGGCCAAGGAAGCTTGGGCTCGAACATGCTGAGCCGCAGCTTGCCAAAAGTAATCCCCAACTATGGCGCTTAAATCAAGCCCTTCTGAAGTCAGTTTTCGAATACGCAAAACCCGACGTTGTTCTAATGCCCCATGCAGGCGATTTCCACAATACCCATAAAGGAACCCACCAGTTGGCTGTAGAAGTCACAGCTGAGTATTCAAGACGCATCCGTGACAAATGTGTGCTTCTGTTAGAAACAGAATACTGGCATCCTATGGAGAAGCCGAATCTAATGGTAGGAATTACATCACCCGATGTCGCAGCTCTCATAATGGCAGTCGCTGAACACGGAGGAGAAGTTCGCCGTAATCCATATCACCTTCGACATCCTGCCCGTATGATGGACAATGTGCGGCGTGGTTCCGAGATCATTAAGGGCGAGGGCGCTTCTGCTGAGGCGTTCATGTTTGCTGAGCTTTACTGTCTGTCATCTATAACTAATGGGGCAGAAAAGAATACCCCAAAGTGGAAGACCATACCCCCAGATCGACCTTTGAACATACGCGAGTTGTATCAGCTCTTCGATTGACAGGCAGGTTCCACTTGTTCTCGTTGTCTTGAATGATCTTTCCCGAAACTGATTTCCAGTCCATTTACTAGTCCTCCTTTTAAATTGGTCTGAGTAGAGGCTAGCAAGGGAGAGCAAAGTGGAGAGGCGGGGAAAGTTGACGTTGAGAACGGCGGCTACAGATTGTAGGAGAATTCAGTTCAATCCTGCATCGCCGCTTCGCTTTGTTCGCTCACCTGATCACCCTATCGGCCCGCGCCAGCACGTTGGGCGGAATCGTCAGGCCGATCTGCTTGGCAGCTTTCAGATTGATAATGAACTCGAACTTTTTTGGCTGCTCCACCGGCAGATCGGCGGGCTTGGTGCCTTTCAGAATCTTGTCAACGTAAGTGGCCGCGCGGCGGAACAAGTCGTTCCGGTTCACGCCGTAGGTCATAAGCCCGCCGTCTTCCACAAATTCTGGCCAGGGGTATATCGCCGGGAGTCGGCTCTTTACTGCAAGGTCTACAATCTCTTTTCGCTTAGGGCTGGCGACGCGGGGCGGCACTAGTATAAGGACAGCGTCAGCCCGCCCCTTGCCTGCAGCTCCGAATGCGGTCTCAATATCCTTGGGACCTAGTACATCCAGGTATTGAAGCTTCACTCCCAACGCCCCGGCAGCGAGTTCTGTCTCTCTTAACGCTTGCGCGTTACCCGGCTGGGTCGAAGTGCCCAAGACGGCCACGCGGGAGAGCCTAGGAATGATCTCCTTCAGAAGCTCCAGTTGCTTTCCGCTTATCCCCGGGGCAAGGGTTGACAATCCAGTAATGTTCCCTCCCGGTCGCGCCAGGCCGGCGACGAACCCGTTGCCAACAGGATCGTTATCAAACCATGACAATGGGAATTGTAGAAGTTGCTTCCTTGGCCGCACGGGTTGCTGACGGGCCACCCGTAACGATGAAATCAACCCTTAGACGAACCAGCTCGGCTGCGTGGTGGGAGATCCGATCGAGGTTCTCTTCCGCAAATCGCCACTCGATGACAATGTTCTGTCCTTCAACGTAACCCAATTCACGCAGCCCTTGGCGAAATGCCTCATGCGTGGGTTGGGGCCGGGAGGCGGACAGAAATCCAATCCGCGGGGTTTTTGCGGGCTGCTGCGCCGGTGCTATGACCGCAACAGCAAGCAGCATCGCTCCAACCATGATTGATGCCCAACCAGCTTTCTTCATTGCGCACCTCGTGACGGAGGCTATCACGCAGGCCGTAATTGCGAAATGTATATTTGCTGCAGAAGACGCGATGATTCGTCGAGGGGAAAAATGCTAATTTCGACCTAGGATTGAACTGAACGACGCTTCAGTTCGATCTAGTTAACTCTTCAGAGCAGCATCCGTATTTCAGTTGACTCGCCGGCTCACGGCGCGACAATCGCTCCCGTTCGCGCTGCCTGCCCTTGAAACCTAACTCATTCGCAAGCGAGCGCGCCAGATTTCCCTCGGAGGAGCCGTATGAAAATCTGGAGCCGCAAGATCAACGATAGAAGATTCCAACCGGACAGATTACCGGTCTGCAAGGTTATAGCGATCGGATTGGCTGTTAGCTGGGTCGCGGTATTGGTTCCATTGAATCCGCTTCTTGGGCAAACCACCGTAACACAATTGGTGGCCGGGCCGCGTGCCGCCATCGGGCTCTCCGACTCCTCTGCGCAGCTCGTGCAGACCAGCGACACCGCGTGGACCCTGACGAAGATCGGTTCAGTAAACAGAGCCGAGGTCGTCCACGAGAGGTATGAGGCGAGACGAAGCAATCCAGTCGTTCTTGCAATAGGGTAATAACCAGGGCGAGAACTTTGTATCATGCGTACTTCACGAAACCTTACGAGGTTCGTAACAGGTTTGTAACATCGCGCCGTCTAAAAAAAGCTCAGTTAGTAGTTCGGCGATGAAAGTGCAGTGCCTTTTGGGAAGACCGCCACCGCGTCGAGACTTTACGTTGTCAAGGTGGTGCGTGCAGGGAGGCAACTACGCGCAGGACGTGGGAGCACTGTTCGGGGCGCGCGAAGTATAAGATGAGCCACAAGATGCTAAGCGTCACTTTCGAGGACGACCGCGTCACGGACTTCATATACCACGAGACGAAGTAGCTCAGCCTCCATCCGATTGAACCATAGGCAGATAAGGAGGTGATTGCTTATGACCTGAAGGTTGAGTTTGGTAAGCAATGTGATCGCGGTGTTGGTTCTGCGGAAAAGGAGACAACAAATGAAAAAGATAATGATGACACTGTTGGCTATTGCCCTCCCGTTTTTTCCGATGTCAAGCGCTCTCAGCGCGGAAGCCATTCAGGCCTTTGGCTTCAGTGCCGCGAGCATCAAGGGCTTTCCCACTGGCGAGGCACGCCTGACGGGTGGTGGTGCGTACGACCTACCTGAGTTTGTGCAGTCAGCTGGCGGGTTCCGCTGTTTGGAGGACATCAAACAGGGACCACTCGAATCTTCCCCGCAATCCAACTGGGAGCGCGAGCGCCGTGGTGGGCGTACAGCAGGATATTATGATTGTGGCGGCGGGGCAGACACACACGCTTTAAAGGTGGTTTACATTTTAATGGCCACATCTCGGCCAATGTTATCTCACGTACCGGAGGCGAATAAAGCGAGATTCGGTTTGTGAAATCGGCCTTCGTTGAAACACTTCACTCCTGGCTTGTTCGAGCGTATCCGCGAAGCCCTGCCTGTTGCAGCGCTGTTTCTAACTGCAACAGCGTGTTGAACGCCATAAGGGTGTTCCTTTTGCGAAACACCGCTGTCAGTCACGACATCGCCTTCACGAGTGTGCTGCTGAGCGAATTACCGAAGAGCATGTTTATGCGGCTCACCTTGAGCTGATTGCCGGTAATGAACGTGGAGGGCACGACGCGCACGAACTTGCTCGAAAGCGCCACGCCGCGCCGTACGTAGTCGAAGCTCACAGTTGACTGGATGATCTGGCCCGCTGCCACCAGCTCCACGCCGCCGATGCCGGGCTTGACGTTGATTTTCAACTCGCCGCCCGCCGTCAGCGGAATGCTGTCGATTGAAATGCGCAGATGGTCTTTGCCAGCGCCAAGCTTGTTGTGCACCTGCAGGCTGAAGACTTTATCCCGATAGCCCTTTATCGTGATGGCATTGGTGTGCGTTCCCAGGTCCTTCACGTGAATGGTGTGAGTTTCGCCCGCCGCCGTCTCAGCGGTGAGCATGAGCTGCGTGAGACCCTGCTTAAGGCCGTACTCCAATCTACCGCCGCGAAGTCCGCGCGTGCTGTGAATGTAGTTCTTCGAAATGGCCGGGAATGAATCGACTGCGGTGGCCCCTTTACCAAAGGCGGATGAAAGGATTTCCTTCGTGACCGCCGCATTCATCAGATGCAGCATCAGCCGCCCCTGATTCGCTGCGACGTACTCGGGGTGACGTGCGAACTTCTCGCGAATGGCCGCCGGCGCCAACTGACAGAGATATTCCTTCAATGTGATTCGCGTCCAGTCATCTCCCGAACGTTTGTTTGGCGGCGCAGTGCGTGAGAAAGTCTTCATTTCCGAACGCATGTGCACTTCGGAGGTGAGCACGCCGTGCGGGCGCGGCCGCCTGTCTCCCTGCGGATCTTTCGGGCGCGGCCCCGACCGTTCCTTCGCGCAATCGCGTGTGTGGCTGTCGAACCCCTTCACGGACACGAATTTGTTCGTCAGAGATCTCCCCGCCTGCAACCGAGCCACGGAGTCCGACCCGAACGCATCGAGATCGATCCCGTTCTCATCGGTGAGGCTCGTCGTCTCGCTGTCCGAGCCGACGATCAGGATGACACCCGTGAGCAGCAGCATGATCGCATCGAAGATCGGCGTCCGCGGTCTCTCATTCACCAGATCGAACGGCATGTAGTGCAGGCGGCCGCCGCTCCATGTGCCGCCGCTGTATTTGTTGCTGCCGCCGTCGTAGCTGTACGTGTTGTTGCCGGGGTCGACGTAGAGGATCCGTGGCCCCGGGTCGCCGGAGCTCAGCGAAGGAAAGTTCGGGTCGTGAATGAGGATCTGCCAGGGCGTCACACTGTCGTTCCAGCCGATGGGCAGAATGCAGTGCGGCGCCCCGCTGAAATCGTAGTTCTGCGAGATGCAGAGCACCGGGTCGCATCCTGAATAGTAGGCGTCGCGCGTCGCGCGGAAGACGCTCACCGGATCGTGCGTCTTGCCGGACAGGAACTCGCCGACGAACCACCAAATCGCCGGCGCGCCGACCTGATACTGGTGCTTGATGTTGAACTCATTCCGTATGGGTTCCCAGTCGACGAACCGATCGATCGGCAGCCGCAGGAGGGCGCGATCCTTCTTGCTGTAAATGGCCTCCAGCGACATGCCGAAGCAGTTGCCATTCTTCGCCAGCCCCTCGACGACCGCCGAGTAGAACAGCTTGGCGAGCCAGTCCGTGATATCCCACCACTCGGTTTCACTGTCCACGTCGCTGAACGCGGAGGCGTACTGATTCCACGTGAGCGGGTCGGTGCCCCTGTTCGTCACTCCCCACCACTTCTGTTTTTCGGTCAGCAGTTTTTCATCGATGTGAGGCGACACCGCCCAGGTGATCGAGTTGATGTTGTCGAATGCGCCGCTGTTGAACAGGCCGGTGGGGTTGCCCCTGAAGCCCCACGCGTTCGCCATGCTGAGCGTGTAGTTGTATTCACCCAGATGATCGTCATCGTCGGGCCAGTCGCTGTCCCACACGTCCAGGCTGAATTTGATGACGCGATTTGGACTGTTCGGTACGATGCCCGCAGGTCCGAGGTCGAACGTCTTTTCGACGTCGTAGATGTTGTTGCCGTCCGAGTCGCCGCTCGTCGGAATCCGCTCGGAGTCGATGACATGGCCATTGTCTTCGATGGTGGCGTACATGTAGACGTCGTTTTGGCCGCGGAGCCACCCTTCCGATTCGACGGTGTCCACTCGCCCGAGCGTGATGTCGAACGCGAGGCAGACGTACGTTTCCGTCGTGCTGCCAAACCAGACGATGCTGCCGTGCTGGAAGGTGTTGTAGCGGGCGGGTGCGGATGCGCCCGGAACGTCCGATTCGTCCGATGTCGGAAAGCCGAGGTCTCCACCAGGTCCTCCGACCAGGCGGTACCTGTCGCGGATATCGCCGTGTACTTCGAAAGCCCCGGTATTCCCGCTCCAGTAAATGCTGCATCTCTCGAACTCGCTGATGCGCCCGATCGCGGCCGTGCCTGACATGACGTCCTGCTCGTTGCTCACCGGAAAGCCCCACACTGCCGGCCCACCGGATGAAAGGTATTTGGCGAGGATGGCGCCATGTACTTCGAAGGCTTTCGACGCCCCTGACTTGAAGTACATCTGCGCGCCCTGGAAGACTTGCTGTGTTCCGCCACCGATGGCAACGGCGGCCGCAACGGGAAGCCCGATGGCCCCGGATTCGCCCATGCCTTCGTAGTCCACCCAGATCTGGCCGATGACGGGAACGGCGCCCGTTTTGGGTGACCAGTAGATACCGCCTCGGTTGAAGAGACTCTTCCGGCTTCCGCCCTGGGCGGCGTTCATCTCATCGGAAATAACAAAGCCGATCTGCGCACGGATCGGTAGCGCCCAGTAGGCCTGCAGGATGGCGCCGTGCATTTCGAAGGCCTGTCCGTTCGAATCGTGATACATGATGATTCCGCCGGGGAACTGCTGTATCCACGACCCACTGGAAAGATCGAGATAGAACTCGCCGGAAGGCTCGCCAAAGGCAAGAGAGGATTTGATCTCCTCCTGCTTGTACGTGAGGTACCACTGTGGGTGCGAGCGGCGTTCATCGAGCGGGGCTTCCAGCTCGATAGGGATGTCGTCATGGAGCTGCAGCGCCGCCATGATGCCCTTGAACGGGTCCGCGCCACTGCTCGAGGTTCCGGCAAACAACTGGTCCGCTGTGCCGGCGGGGATCGTTCCATCTGGAAAAGCGTGCACGGAGATAGTACCGTTTACGAAGACGGCGAGCGTGTCCGTGTCGTACACCAGGTCCGCGGTGTACCAGGTGCCAAGGTGCAGATCGATGAAGAATTCGGTGGACGCTTTTCCGAAGCCGTACGCGGCGGTCCCGACGGCGGACACGAGATGGAAGTCGCTGGTGCCCGTGCCCGGCACCAGATAAAAGCTGAACGGAAGTGCGTTTGACTCCGTGAGCGTCTGACGTGCGGTGACGGCGTTGTCGACCTTGAAGACGAGTCGCACGCAAAACTTCTTGGCATTGAGGTTCGCGAGCGGAAGTGTCGCCTTCAGCTGCCCGTTCGCGCTGAAATCGAGCGCCTGCGGATACGTGCCAAGTGTGGTGGCTCCCGGGCCAGCCACTACTGTGCACCCGGTCACCGTTGCGGGACACGACGAGTCCGGATTGGAGGGAGTGAGGCTATTCAGCGTGTAGTCGATGATTTTCTGGCTCATGACATTGCTCCCTGTGCCGGCCACGGACCAAGAGTATATGAACCCGGATCGATCACTGACACTTAGCACTCCTTGGAATCTGGCTGAGTGAACTGCCAAGAGCCACATTGAGCGACTGACCTGTCACTACTGTTGGCGAGGAGGGCACAAGATCCAAGGAAATACTCAGGGTGGGGGTCGCCCATAGTAGCAGTCCGCTGAACCCCCCAATAATGCCTAATGAGATGAGTTTTCTCATAACTTCTCCCCCAGTCCACTTCAGCTATGGCACGCACCCGCTGACCTATCGGCGCCGGTTCGTTTCCAGGCCAATGCAACGAGTCCGACGAGGGTGAGCAGGAGGCTCGGCGGCTCGGGCACCACCTGCTGCGAGAACGACTCTACGAGGTAATCGAATTGCACCGTGGCCCCCACG
>WNGF01012467.1_pt1 | contig 12802 bp, 9 predicted proteins | sample 5400641 | NCBI WGS metagenome assembly WNGF01 (sample SAMN13153371, study PRJNA577476) | soil metagenome | isolation source: 80 cm soil or saprolite under grassland replicate 2 | place: USA:California | collected 2016-06-15
GAGGACTAAGCTTTGCGGGCCCAAGCGCCGACGACGGCCATCCAACTGGCAACGCCGTTCGATGCTACAACCTCGGCTTGAAGCCTCTTGAGCAGCGTATCGAAGTCGCCTAGCTTCTCCAGGGACAGGTTTAGCTGCTGAATTTGCGGTCGCAAGCTGCAGATAACATCGTACATCCAACGTATGAAGTCTGAATCATCCCCAAGCGGTACCTCCATCTGCATGGTTGGCGCGGGCAGTCCCGCCTCCTGAAACGTCCGATAGAGAGCAAGTCCCATCTCTGGGTTGGCCCCGGAGCGCCGGAACGTCTCGCACATCAGGGAAGCGGCGGCCGACCAAAGGCGCAAGTGCGTCGAAATCGCAAAAACAGGCGCCCAAGAGGGCTCCTGAAAGGCTAGGACTCCCCCAGGACGAACTAACTGAGACAGAGAGCGCAAAACAGCGATGGGATCGGGAACAAACATCAGAATGAAACGCCCCACCGCCGCATCGAACGGCCTAGTGCTCGCGATTTGTGACACATCGGATTGGGTGAAGCTCACATTGTGCAATCCAGCCTCGGCCACACGAGCCTTGGCGCGGGCGATCGAGCGCGTGTCACGTTCTACCCCTACCACTTCGCCCGAAGGACCAACCAACTGCGCCACGAGCATGGCTACGTCACCCACGCCGGAGCCAAGATCGAGGACACGTTGACCTGTGTTAATGCCTGCTTCACGGAGGAATCGCTCGGTGCAAGGAGCCAGACGCGCAGCCTGCCGAATCAAGCGCTCGTGTTCCGAGTCGGTGCTACCAAGCGCGTACGGAGAAGGAGAAGTGTTGGCTGTCATGTTAACGCTGGATTCTAACACGCACCGACGCCGGACAGCGCAACCATCGCCACATATCGCGACTCCAGCCTACTGCGATGATTTTTGTCGCGCCGAGCGTCGGCTCGCCCGTGTTGAGGTTGCGGTTGAAGCGCGGGAAGTTGCTGCTAGAGATGTAGACGCGAATCTTGTGTCCGGCCTTGAAGACGTTGCTCGTCGCCCACAGATCAATCATGTATTTGTAGACCTTGCCCGGTTCAACCGGCTCCGCGCGTTCGGTCGAATTGCGGTAGCGCGCGCGAACGACGCCGTCGGTCAGAAAGCGCGCGTAACCAGAAGAATCGACGTCTACGATCATCGCGGTGAAATCAGTGTCACGCGCTGAGGTCGAAGCGTAAAGCTCGGCGGTGATGTAACCGGTGACCTCGGTGTCGCGTTCGAGCGGCGGAGTGGAAAAGACTAGAACATCCTGGCGCGATTCGTTCGGGCGCTGATCGAAGGGACCTGGAGCAATGGCCGCGCCGCAGCACAACCGCCCGCCGATGGTCGGCGTCGGGTTCTGCGGATCGTATTCATAAGTGTCGACCTTCTCCTTCGCGGCCTCTTTGCTCAGAGGACTTGTCGAGAGTTCGCCGTCGCCGCTCGCTGAATTCGCGCCCTTGGTCGAGTGGAAGTAATACTTCGTATACTGCGTGCGGGCCGGCGGGAACTCCTTTTCGTCGCGCCAGACGTTGTCGCCCATCACGAAGATGCGAACGGGCGCCTCGCCCGCGAATTCGTTCTTGACGCCTTTCAGCGCGAAGTCGCCCCATTTGACTATCGTGGCGTTCATATCGAGCACAGCCTGTTTGCCGAAGACCACATCGCCGATCTTTCCTTCGGGTGAAGTCTCCGCGTGCGCCCAGGGGCCGACCAGCAGTCGCTGGCCGTCGCGCGCCTCCGGTGTGGCGGCGCTCTTGCGCATCTCGACGAAGTTCTTGATCGAGCCTTTCAGGAAGATGTCGTGCCATCCCCCGGCGTGCAGCGCCTTGACCTTCATCTCGCCGTAATGATCCGAGATTTTCCACCTGCGCCAGTATTCGTCGTTGCGCTCGTGCTCGACCCAGTCGCGGAAATAAGGCGCCACCTCCCGCGCCGTCGGAATATTGATCTCACGGTAATCTTCGACGGGAAGCTGCCAGACCCAATCTTTCGGGCGCTGTCGTGAAACGACCATTTTGCGCAATGTGTCTTCGGCCAACTCGGAAGACCACGAACTCGTGAACCACTGCATCAGCGCGCCGTCCTGATACGTCCATCCTTCGTAATATTCCGACGCCGTGACGTAAGGGAAGATCGCTTTCAGATGCGGAGGAGTTGAAACGCTCGCCAGCATCTGCGTCGCGCCGACATACGATCCGCCGAACATCCCGACGTCTCCGTTCGAGTATTCCAGGGCGGCGGCCCATTCGACACTGTCGTAGCCGTCATCGATCTCGTGCTTGAACGGATAGAACTCGCCTTCGGAATCGTACCGCCCGCGCGTGTCCTGCAGAATGGCCACGTAGCCGCGCGAGGCAAGGTACATCCCCGTATTGAAATCGCTGCGATTGTATGGCGTGCGCTTGAGCAGCGCGGGGAATTTGCCCGCGGCCCTCGGGCGGTAGACGTCGGCGACGAGCTGCACGCCGTCGCGCATCTTCACTCGTACGCCGGTCTCAACTGTTACCTGATAGGCCTCGGCGGGAGCGGGCGATTGGGACGTCGAGATCGAAGCGCAGAGTAACGTAATCAGCAGCGGCAGCGCGACGCGCGCGCTCTTTGCGGGAGAACAGGATGTTTTGTTCATAGAGTTTCCTTGGTTTCGGCCTTGGGGTACGGTACCGCGCGCGTAAGCAAGCGGTTGACCCTTGGCGGAACTGCGCAGCTAGCAAAGCGGTGCGCCATCATAAACTTCGCCCATTACCGCCCAGTTCACCTGCTCGACTCGGCCGACTACGAACACCCACGCCATTGCACCGACCGTCAACACTGCTGCTGTGATTACCATTGGGGCCACAAAGCTGCCGGTCCGCTCCACAGCGAATCCCGTCAGAGCAGGTGCGACCACACCTGCCAGGTTCGCGAAGCCATTTTGCAGGCCAGTCCATCGTCCAGCCGCTTGTGGACCAGCAAGCGTCTGGGAGAAAGCGAAAATGCCTGCACCGGATATTCCACTTCCTACACCAACCGCTATGAGCCACGGTAGGTATGTGTGCGGCCTTTCCGCGCAAGCAGCCATTGCGATCGCGGCCGTGGCAAAGCCGATTGCCATTGCCGTTTTGCGTACCAGAGTAGTCGTATAGCCTTTTCGGATCCAGAAATCCGAAAGCCGACCACTCGTGATCGCCGACACAGCATCCACCAGATAATAAACGCTTGCAGTCGTCGTCATGCCTTGCATGGAAAGATGGCGCTCCGAGACAAGATAGAACGGCAGCCAGGTAACCATGAAATAAAGCAGGTAGTTGCCACAAAAATGCCCTAAGGATGCGCCCCAGAAAGAACGCTGTCGCAAGATATCTACATACCCAGCAGTCTTTACGACTGAAGGGCCCATCGCGCTGCCACATGGCATCCACTTCATCCATGCTGGAAGCCATAGCAGACTTACCAACCCGACTCCGATGAACACCGGCCGCCAGCCATACATGGCCATCAGCAGTCCAGAGCCAAAAGTGCCTACCGCGTTGCCAAATTTAAGGGCAGACTGAATCGCACCGTTTGCAAATCCTCGGTGGTGCTCGGGCAAATGCAGCGCCAGGATTTTCGAACACGACGGGAAGGCAACGGATTCTCCTATCCCAAGCATCAAACGCATCGTCAACAGGATTGCGAACCCCTGCACGATGCCAGTGGTCGCCGTCGCGAGCGACCAAAGCAGGTAACCCGCTGCAATCACCAAATTCACGTCAAAGCGGTCCACGAGCCAGCCGCTGACAAACTGCATGGCCGTGTACGTCCAAAAAAATGCAGCGAGCAGAATGCCCAGCTGCGAGGCAGAAATGCCCAACTCGTCTTTCAGCAGCGGGGCGGCGATCGAGAGATTGCCGCGATCAACATAGTTGATTAAGATACAGATCGCGAGCAGGATCAGCGCAGGCGTGAAAGCACGTAAGCTCTGCGAATCATCTGCGGTCTCGGCCATAGTAAGCCGTCTTTCTTATTCTCCGCCAAGTATTGCACTCTGCTCACCTTGACGAGCTGCCTCGCCAGGCCCAGCCAAAAATTTCTTCGGCGTCACTTGTAAACCGTTTCCGGCTCGGGTTCGGAAATGAGTTTTTGAAAACCTGGATCATTGCGGATTGGATCCCAGACAGGGTCGATCTTCAGGCGCGCAATGGAAACGACTCCACCGGCAGGAGCCGTGATCAGCTGGCGAAGTATTTTGACCGCTTCCTTGGGCTGGCCGGTGCGCGCTTCGATTTCGGCGAGTCCGGCAAGAAAAAATGGGCCGGCAACTGCATCTTTTTCGATTGGCAGTAAATCTGCGGCTTGTCGCGCAACGCGGACTGCATCGGCGTTACGCCCGAGGCAAACGTAAACCCAAGCTAGCGCTGTCAACGAAGTCCGGTCTTCCGGCCGCTCGGCTAATCGGGACTCGAGCAAAGCGCGTGTTTGCTCGCATTCCGGTTTTGCTACCGCACCTTGGCCGGCGAGCACCCCAATCCCGACGCGTGCCTCAAGCTGGCGCAGATGCGCTTCGGGAGTATTGCTCGGCGGCGTATCCCAAGCTTTAAGAGCATCACTGAAATGCTTCTCGAGTACGTCGAGGTATACGCGTTCGTCGACCATCACCGCGATAGCGCCCCGCTCGTTAGGATTGACGTTTAGTCTGCTGTCTGCCGGCACTCCATCGAAGGTTCGTCTGGCGCTGCGAATATCGCCGGTGCTGTTGATGTAGGTACGAGCGAGGAACCGCGCGGCCAGTGCGCTATGAGGATCGAGAGCTAGCGCATGGGTAAGCTTGTGTTCAGCGTCACTCCAGCGGCGAAGTGCACCGTAGGTTGCGCCGATCTCGGCGGGATGCCCAGAATCGCGCGGATTGAGTTCCACCGCTCGGTCGAATTCAGCAAGCGCGCGCTGCCATTCACCACGGCGGCGATGAATCGCAGCGCGGATGTTCCAACCATCGGAGCTACTCGGTTGGAGTTCGATGGCCCGGTCGAGCTCCCTCAGCGCGGGATCATAGTCACGAGAGCCCCAGTAATAAAACAGCGCCAACGCCAGATGTGCATCCGGCGAAGCCGGAGCAATTGCTAATGCGCGGTCGATGTTAGCCTTTACCTTTGCCAGCTCTGGCGAGGTCGAATTACTAATAAACCAATGCCGAAATAGCTCGCTGTAAGCGAGTCGCGCATAGGCGAGCGCGAAACTCGGATCCCGCGCCAGCGCTTGTCGGTAAAACATTTCAGCGCGATCAAGGAGTTCCGGGGTTAGCGCACTTTCAGCCTGGCGTTGCTCATATTCCCCCTTTAGGAACAGATCATAGGCTTCCGTATCATGCGTGGGAGCTGCGGCTAGAGCATCGGACTGACCCGGAGAGAGCTTCGCCCGCAACGTATCGGCAATCTCCTGCGCAACCTCGCTTTCGACAGTGAAAACATCCTTTAAATCACGATCGTAGCTCTTTGCCCATAGGTGCGTGTCGATACGCGCGTCGAGCAGCTGAACGTTTACCCGCACCTTGTCTCCAGCCCTTTGCACGCTGCCTTCAAGCACAGTTGCCACGCCAAGTTCACGAGCCACTGTCTTCAAGTCTTCTGGCGTGCTTTTGTATTTGGCTGACGATTTTCGCGAGATCACCTTGAGGTCGCCGATGCCAGCGAGTTTGGTCAGGATCTCATCCTGAATGCCGTCGGAGAAGTAAGCGTTATCTGGGTCACGGCTCAGATTATCGAAGGGCAGAACCGCGATGCTTTTCTCCAGAGATAAAGAGACTGCCGGCGAGACAGTGGGATGAAGCCGCTGGAAGACGAGGATCCCAATGACGAGCAACAGGACTGCGATGATAAAAAAATCAAGTTTGCGACCGCTCTTGCGCGTAATCGATTTGCTGACATCGACATCTTCCGCGCGTTTGATTCCTTCCGGTGTGAGTTCAAACGCCCACGCCAGCACGAGCGCGATCGGAAAACCAAGCGCAATCAGGGCGACGAAAACTTTCATCGTCCATGGCGGCGCTTCAAAGGTCGGAAATAAGATCGACGCCGCTTGCAGCAACAACCACGCGACAACCGCGTAGGCAATCGCCACTTTGTAAACATTGCGCCGCTTTAACTCGGCGAAAAAGTTGCGCGCGTTCACAGCAGATTACTTATAAATGGTTGCCGGCTCGGGTTCGGAAATGAGTTTTTGAAAACCTGGATCATTGCGAATCGGATCCCAGACGGGGTCGACCTTCAGACGCGTAATGGAAACGACTCCACCGGCAGGAGCCGTGATCAGCTGGCGAAGTATTTTTACCGCATCCTCGGGTTTGCCGGTCCGCGCTTCTATCTCGGCGAGTCCGGCAAGAAACAGCGGGCCGGCAAGTGCATCTTTTTCGATTGGAAGTGAATCTGCGGCTTGTCGCGCAACGCGGAGTGCGTCGGCGTTACGTCCGAGGCAGACGTAAACCCAAGCCAACGCTGTCAACGAATTCCGGTCTTCTGGCCGCTCGGCCAAACGGGCTTCGAGCAAAGTGCGTGTTTGCTCGCACTCTAATTTTGCTACCGCACCCTGGCCAGCAAGTACTTGAATTCCAACTCGCGCCTCTAGTTGGCGCAAACGCACTTCGGGAATGTTGCTCGGCGGCGTATCCCAAGCTTTAAGAGCATCAGCGAAATGTTTCTCGAGTACGTCGAGGTATACGCGCTCGTCGTCCATCACCGCGATAATGCCCCAGTCGTTAGGGAGGTATAGTTTGCTTTCTGCTGGCACTCCCTCAAAGGCTTGTCTGGCGCGCCGGACATCTCCTATACTGTTGATGTAGGTACGGGCGAGGAACCGGCCAGCCAGTGTATTATGTGGGTCGAGAGCTAGTGCGCGGGTAAGCTCGTGTTCGGCGTCACTCCAGCGCCGAAGCACAAGGTACGTCAGACCGATGTTGGCAGGACTCAAAGCGTCGCGCGGATCGAGTTCCGCCGCTCGCTCGAACTCGACAAGCGCGCGTTGCCACTCACCGCGGCGACGGTAGATCGCAGCCCTCAAGTTCCGACTATTGGAACTACTCGGCTGGAGTTCGAGGGTCCGGTCGAATTCTCTCAACCCAGCATCGTAGTCAAGATAGCCCCAGTAATAAAATAGACCCTGCGCCAGATGCGCATCCGGCGAAGCCGGCGCAATTGCTAGGGCACGGTCGATGTTAGACTTCACCTCTGCTAGCTCTGCCGAACTCAGATTACTGATAAACCAATGCCGATATAACTCGCTGTAAGCCAGTCGGGCGTAGGCGAGCGCGAAATTTCGATCCCGGGCCAAGGCTTGCCGATAGAAGGTTTGGGCGCGATCAAAGGGTTCGGCGTTTAGCACACTTTCAGCCTGGTGTTCCTGGTATTCGCCCTTTAGAAACAGATCATAAGCTTCCGGGTCATGCGTCGGAACTGCGGCCAGAGTATCGGACTGGCTCGGAGAAAGCTTAGCCCGCAATGTATCGGCAATCTCCTGCGCGACCTCGCTTTCGACAGTGAAAACGTCCTTTAAGTCGCGATCGTAACTCTTTGCCCAGAGATGCGTGTCGGCGTGTGCGTCGAGCAGCTGGACGTTTACCCGCACCTTGTCTCCAGCCCTTTGCACGCTGCCTTCAAGCACAGTGCCCACGCTGAGTTCACGAGCCACTGTCTTCAAATCGTCCGGCATGCTTTTGTATTTGGCTGACGATTTTCGCGAGATCACCTTGAGGTCGCCGATGCCAGCGAGTTTGGTCAGGATCTCATCCTGAATACCGTCGGAAAAGTAGGCGTTGTCTGGGTCACGGCTCAGATTGTCGAATGGGAGAACCGCTATGCTTTTCGCCAGAGATGAAGAAACTGCCGGCGAAACACTGGGACGAAGGCGTTGGAAAATGAGAATTGCAATGACGAGTAGCAGGACAGCGATGATGAAAAAATCAAGTTTGCGACCGGTCTTGCGCCTAACCGATTTACTAAGATCGACATCTTCTGCGCGCTTAATTCCTTCCGGCGTGAGTTCAAACGCCCACGCCAGAATCATCGCCACGGGAAATCCGATAATGAGCAGCAATACCACAAGACGCACGGCCCAATTCGGAATTTCGAAGAACGGAAAAATCTGACTCGCGACCTGCATGAGCAGCCAAGCCACGACGCCGTAGGCAATCGCAACCTTGTAAACATTGCGTCGCTTCAGCTCGGCGAAGAAGTTCCGAAGATTCAATTCCTGTTACTTGTTAGGTCCAATCTGCTCTGGACTTGAGAGCAACTGCTGGAAATCTGGACGATTACGGATCGGATCCCAGACAGGGTCAATCTTCAAACGAGCTATGGAAGCTACCTCGCCGGCCGGGATGGAGAGCAAACGCCTAAGCCTTTTAATGGCTTCCTCAGGTGCGCCTGTGCGCGCCTCGATTTGCGCGAGCCCGTGCTGGAAAATTGGACCATCCATAGCATCTTTTTCGATGGAGATTGTATCTGCTGCTTGTCTAGAAAGGCGCAGCGCATCGGCATTGCGGCCGAGGGCGAGGTAAACCCAAGACAGCGCCGTCATCGCGGAAGTGTCATCGGGCCGCTCTCTGAGTCTGGCTTCGAGTAACGGCAGCGCTTCTTCTCCCATTGATTTGGCGGCCTCAATCTCTCCTGCCAGCACGCGAAGAGGGACGCGCCCGGCAAGCTGCTGGAGATGCCCAAGATCGTCGCTGAACTCCCCCTTCTCGAACTCTTGAAAAGCATCGGTGAAACGTCTTTCGATTACGTTGAGATAAGCCCAGATACCAGTGATAGATACCACATCGCCGCGTATACCACCGCCGCGAGTCAGCGATTTAATTGCATCTGGAAAACCATCGAAAACTCGTCGGGCCGAGTCGACGTCGCCCGTCTCGTTGAGGCGAGTCTCGAGAAGAAAAATCGCTGCCAGCGCGATGTGCGGATCGCTGGCAAGCGCTCGCAATTCAGCACGCTCCGCATCTTTCCACAGACGCAATGATAGATAAGTGGATCCGATTTCGGTCGGGATTTGGGCATCGCGCGGGTCGAGTTGCTCCGCTCGTTGAGAATCCGCCAGCGAGCGTTCCCATTCACCGCGGCGGCGGTAAACCCACCCGCAGTATTGTCGAGCCAAAGCATTGTTGGGTTGCAACTCCAGGGTGCGCTTGAACTCCGTCAATGCCATCTCATATTGGCGGTGACCGAAATAAAAGAATAAACCCAGCGCAAAGTGCGCTTTGGGCGAATTTGGAGCGAGCGCTAGAGCGCGGTCGATGAGCGACCTCACCTCCTCTAACTCCGCTGGCGCCAAAGGTGAGACCTGCCAGTGCCGCCATAGCCGGCTGCGTGCGAACTCCGCAGCGGCCTCGGCAAAATTTGGATCGCGCGCCAGCGCCTGCCGGTAAAACGCGTCGGCACGACCAAGGGCATCCGCTGTCTGACTGATCTCGGACTGGCGAAGCTCATACTCGCCTCGAAGGAAAAGATCGTAAGCTTCAGTGTCGCCCGTCCGGACTGAGGCCAGAACATGGGATTCGCTCGGCGAAAGGTTCGCTTGCAACGCGTCTGCAATTTCTTGTGAAACTTCGCTCTCAACTCCTAAGACATCCTTAAAGTCACGGTCGTAACTCTTTGCCCAAAGATGCGTATCAGCGCGGGCATCGATTAACTGCACGTTCACCCGAACCTTGTCGCCAGTCTTTTGCACCGCCCCTTCGAGGATGGTGGAAACGCCCAGCTCTTGCGCCACCGTCTTTAAGTTGTCCGGCTTACTCTGATACTTCGCCGTCGAAGTGCGCGAAATAACCTTGAGATCACGCACGGTCGCTAATCTTGTCAGAATCTCATTCTGGACACCCTCGGCAAAATACGCGTTTGCTTTTTCTTCGCTTAAGTTCTCGAATGGGAGAACCGCAATGCTTTTATCCAGAGTTGAAGAAACTGCTGGGGAAACATTGGGATGAAAGCGTTGGAAAAACAGCGATAATAAAGAAATCAAGTTTGCGACCGGTCTGGCGCCTAACCGATTTACTCAGATCGACATCTTCCGCGCGCTTGATTCCTTCCGGTGTTAGTTCAAACGCCCAGGCAAGAATCATCGCCACAGGAAATCCGATAATGAGCAGCAACACCACAAGACGCACGGCCCAATTCGGAATTTCGAAAAACGGAAAAATCTGACTCGCAACCTGCATCAGCAGCCATGCGACGACCGCGTAAGCGATCGCAACTTTGTAAACGTTGCGTCGCTTTAGCTCGCCGAAGAAGTTGCGCGGGTTCACGGCCTACCTCGCCGCGGATTTTCCAAGTTACCGGTAACAAATAGACCCGGTTAGGCGATTTCCAAAGTGGAAACTAGGGTGGGCTTCTAGCTGGAAAAGTGGAAACTAGGGTGGGCTTCTAGCTGGACTTTAATTCTAGGCGGATGCGATCGCGCGCAGGTAACGTTCAGCTGAGCATCGTACCGCGGCTTCGGCGTCTGAGAAAACGTTCGCTTGCTGCCAGCCGCCGTAGATGTGATCGAATGAGAATGGTTCGATTCTCTCAACGATGCGGCGTATTGCCGCGGGTCCAAGCGGAATAAGATTTGGATAACTTCGCATAAAGCTGACGTAACGGCGGTCCTGCACCACCGTAATAATGTCGCCCGTGAGCAATGCGCCTTTGCCATTGGCGCCCGCTGGCCAATGCAGCACCGTGCCGCCTTCAAAATGACCGCCGCAGTTGATCAGTGTGAGATCGTCCCAGAGCGAAAAGGTCACTCCTTCCCAAAACTGAATGCGCGGACTTTTGCGCATGACCCATTCGCGGTCAGCGGCATGTAAAAATATTTGCGCGTCGAATCGCTCAGCCCATTCAATCATCGACGAGTAAAAATGCGGATGCGAAATGGCAATGGCGCGGATGCCGCCGCGCGAGTTCACCTCGGCGATGGTTTCGTCGTCCAGCAATGAAATACAATCCCAGAGCACATTTCCGCCGCGCGATTGCAAGAGCAGAGCACGCTGGCCGATAGCAAATTCCGGCTCGGTGCCAATCCCAAGGAGTCGCGGCGCTTCTTCTTCGAAGCGGTTTTGATGATCGGCTGCGAGACGTTTAAGTGTGATCCACTCCTGGCCGCTATGGCGGACAAATTGCCGTCCATCCTCGCAAATCGGACAATGTAACGGCGGCTTGACCGTTTCGGAAAACTGCGTTCCGCATTGCACGCAGATGAAATTCTCCATCTCGGATATGAATTAACCTTGCCGACGCGATAGTCCAGCGCGGCTGGGGCGATGTAGAGGTGCTTATGTCAAGCACCTGACTAATTGGTTTCGGCGTTTGACACAAACGCCGCTACAACGATTCGAAGGCTATTCCTTGCGCCGAACCGAGCCGGCGCCGGTGATATGTTTTTCAATCGTTGGATTGCCGGAATAAGTAACCTTGCCCGCGCCGGTAATGGCGACTTTCAATTTTTCGGCGACCGCGACTTTCGCGTCCCCTGCGCCTGTCGTGGAGATTTCGGCGGTCTTGGTTTGGAGGCCGCTTGCGTTCAGCACACTAGCCCCAGTCATATCAGCAAGGAGTTCATCGATGTTTCCATCGAGCGAAACACGTGATGCGCCGCTACCTTCAAGAGCGAACTTGGGTCCGGTGAGCTGTTTTGCGGTGAGCTTTACCGCGCCGCGGATCCTTGCGCCTGCCCTTGTTGGGCTGGAGATAACGACCTTGATATCATGTGTTGGCCAGACTTGCTCGTGCGTGCGCAGGTGAAGCGTCTCGCTGGAGACGTCACTCTCGATATAGGGAAAAAGATTTTCGTCGGTCGTGATGTGGAGAGCAGGGGGCCCGCTTTGCCATTCGATTTCGAATGCTCCACCGGCGTCGATCTCGGTGAAGGCGCTAATCGTTCGGTCATCCGTTTCGATGTGGCCATTGCCTCGAACGCCAACCCATCGGCATCCAGCGGCCAAGGCGACGCAGACGGTCAGAAATACAATCGTGATCTTCTTCATGGGAAATATGATTTCTCTAGTTAGGATGCAGCAGCGCCTCGGTCCAGATTCAAGAAAATTCCTACCCCAAAAAAGGAATTGCGCTGCCATAGGCGTCCGTTACTCCACAATTTTTATCTTCGCTGTCTCCGCCAAAATGTCGTCGACGTAGAATTCGACGCGGTAATCTCCGACCGCCCAACCATCTTCCGGCCGCGCCAGCGTGAACGCTCCACGAGCATTTTGACTTTCGACCGTCGCTGACGCTTCGTCCACCTTGTAATCTTGTGGAAAATCTTCGCCGATGTTCTCCGCGATCCACACAGCTTTCAACTTTCCTCCCTTTCGCAGGCGCTGTCCCTGCCAACGCACGTAAATTTGGGGTGTATCGGATGAAAATGTCGTGCTTGCTTTCCCGAATTGATCTTTCGCGAAGCTCACGGACAGCCTTTTCGACGCCGTGTCCGATTTGACCTCGGGTCTGTTCTCAATCTTGGGTCGTTCAGCCAGTTCCAGGGAAATTCGCTCGAGTAAATCGCCGTCCGCGGCGCGCATCGTCGTAACATCTTTAACAATTCCGGTACCCGGCACGAACCAGCGATCAATTGTCATCCAGCTGGGTGAGCTTTGTTCTCCGTGAATATGGAACGCATGAAATTCGCCAGCCGGAACTTCGACATCTTCTTCTCCGGCCACGTTGTACTGCTGATGCACTTTTAAATCGCCGGCCTGACCATCGAAATTCCAGGTCGCATCCTGCTTTAGCGGTGCGGCAACCATAGTCTGCGGCGGGTTAAACTTGACCAGTTCGCCATCAAGATTAATTCGCGCCCAACAGGTTATTCCGTGT
>WNGF01007790.1_pt1 | contig 12801 bp, 17 predicted proteins | sample 5400641 | NCBI WGS metagenome assembly WNGF01 (sample SAMN13153371, study PRJNA577476) | soil metagenome | isolation source: 80 cm soil or saprolite under grassland replicate 2 | place: USA:California | collected 2016-06-15
CGGACTGCCTTTTTCGGGGCCACGTGCTGCTTCGTCGTCGGCTTAGCTGCCGCGCGCGGTGCCGCCACGGTCGTCGCGGGGGCGTGGTGCGTCGGGAGGGGAAGCGCGGGCGCCGGAGCCTGCTTCTGGCGGCCGAGCATGAACATGCCGGCGCCGACCACGATGACGAGCATGCCGAGAACGGCGACGAGACGGAACTGTGGACTCAGGGTCGTATTCATGCGGCCTCCTTCGGTGCATATCGGCGGTGGGACGAGAGGGCTGACCCCTCGAATCGGGGATAAAGAGAGGGCGCGGTTGCCCGCGCCCTCTCGCCTGCTTTGGTTCCTTCGGAACGGGCTACGTGCAGTTCGCAGGGGGAGTAGCGCCACTGCCGTCTGGGGTGACGTCGACGTCACCGCCCGGGCCGACGACCCAAGCCGTGTACTTATCGACGGTCTTCGACAGGCAGTACCCGGCACCGCTATTCTCCGCTACTGCGACGTCGAGCTTCAGCCCAGCGTCGATGGCCTTGAGCTTCGTTGCGTCGATCCCGGTATACGTGTTCGTCGGGATCTGGTCGGAGTAGAACGCCTCCGCCGACGGCATCGCGGTGCGGACGTCGGCCTGCGCCGCGCGCTTGTTCGCGCGATCCCGGAACCCGAGGTACGAGGGGACGGCGATCGCGAGCAGCACGCCGATGATGATCAGCACGACGAGCAGCTCGATCAGCGTGAAGCCGCCCTCGTCCCGGGCCGCCACGCGCTGTCTGAGGTTGGTAAGCATTGGCTCTCCTTGCGGTTGGAAACCTCGATGAAGCGCTCTATCGGCGCGGTGGCTGCGGAAGCGTCCACCCGAACGGGTGATTTCAGGGGTGGAGCGGCATGACCTACCCCTTAAAGGGAGCCCGCCGCTGATCGCTCACGCGAAGAAGAGCCTGCCCTAGAGCCGCGACAGGCCGGGTCGCGCTCATCGCCAGGCGCTCGCCACTGCCTGCTCGACTGTGTCCCGATCTGCGAAGCGCTCGAGCTGCGCGAAGATCCGGGCCGCGCGCGTGATCGCCAGCACTGCCGGCGCCTCGACGAGGCCCAGCTTCTTCAGGAGTGGCGCGCCGTTCGCCTGCCTGAACACGTTGAGCGAGACGAAGCCTGCGCGGAACGATCGACACCCGGCGTGACGAGCGAGACGACGCGGTACCGCTTGACGTTTTCGCGACCGCCAACGGCAACCCGTGGGTCGCAATCCGTGCGGGCTTGGTCGCCCGCGGCTTGCTCGCCGGGGTCGTCGAGCGCGAGCGCGCCGACGCATGCGGCGGCGCCTGTCGTCGCGGGCGCATGCTGGAAGAGAGGGGAGGTGCGGGCGCCGTCGTCTGATCCTGGCGGCCGAGCATGAACATGCCGGCGCCGAGCACGATGACGAGCATGCCGAAAACGGCGACCAGACGGAGCTGCGGACTCAGGTTCGTATCCATGCGGCCTCCTTCGCTCCTTATCCGGTGGGGCGAGAGGGTTGGCCCCTCGAATCGTGGATAAGAGAGGGCGCGGTTGCCCGCGCCCTCTCGTGAACGATCAGGAGGTTCTAGAGGCCGGCGCAGGGAGTAGTGCCGGCGCTACCGTCGGGCGTAACCTGGACGTCCCCGCCGGGGCCGACGACCCAAGCCGTGTACTTGTCGACGACCTTGGTGAGGCAGTAGTGGGTGCCATCGGCGCTCGCGGCGGCGGTGCTCAGCTTCAGCCCAGCATCGATGTCCGTGAGCTTCGGAACGGTGATCCCGGTGTAGGTGTTCGTCGGGACCTGATCGGAGTAGAACGCCTCCGCCGACGGCATCGCGGTGCGGACGTCGGCCTGCGCGGCGCGCTTGTTCGCGCGATCCCGGAACCCGAGGTAGGACGGGACGGCGATGGCGAGCAGCACGCCGATGATGATCAGGACGACGAGGAGCTCGATCAGCGTGAAGCCGCCCTCGTCCCGGGCCGCCACGCGCTGTCTGAGGTTGGTAAGCATTGGCTCTCCTTTGGGGTGGGAAACCTCGACGCAGCGCTCTATCGGCGCGGCGGCTGCGGAAACGTCCCCCTCGAAGGGGTGATCCACGGGTGAGGCGTCTCACCCAGCGTGGGGGAGCGTCCCTCTGCTCCGCTCAGACGAAAAGCACGCTCCCCCTGAGACGAGGGATGCGGGTGCTCCGGCCTCTCGCGCGCGCCCGGGACCAAGTAACCCGCAGGCCCACTCCGCCCCGGCCGCGACCGGCCGCAAGTGGAGGCTAAAGGAACGGGCAGGCAGCGCCGATAGGTCGGGCCGACGCCAATGCCGCACACGTCGTTCTCAATCGATACCTTGCTGGAGCAGGTCAGCGCGCGAAGCGCCTCCGACCTGCACCTGACGGCCTACACGCCGCCGGTGATCCGGGTGCGCGGCGAGCTCGAGCGCCTGAGCGAGTTCGAGTCTCTGACCCCGGAGCACACGCGCGAGCTGCTCTACCGGATGCTCTCGACGGAGCGGCAGAAGCAGCTCGAGATCAAGCGGCAGCTCGACTTCTCCTACGCGGTGCCGGGGCTGGCCCGCTTCCGCGTCAACGTCTACTTCCAGCGCGAGAGCCTCGGAGCCGCCTTCCGCCTGATCCCCGACGGGATCAAGTCCGCGGAGGAGCTCGGCCTGCCGGCCGTCCTGATCGAGCTGGCAACGCGTCCGCGCGGGCTCGTCCTCGTCACCGGCCCGACCGGCTCGGGTAAGTCGACGACCCTCGCAACGATGCTCGACGAGATCAACCGCACCCGCTCGCAGCACATCATGACGATCGAGGACCCGATCGAGTTCCTGCACGCGCACAAGCGCTGCATCGTCAACCAGCGCGAGATCGGGCCGGACGCGACCGGGTTCGCAGAGGCGCTGCGCGCCGCGCTCCGCCAGGACCCGGACGTGATCCTGGTCGGCGAGATGCGCGACCTGGAGACGATCGCGACCGCGTTGACGGCGGCCGAGACAGGACACCTGGTCCTCGCCACGCTGCACACGCAGAGCGCTCCCGGAACGATCGACCGGATCATCGACGTCTTTCCGGCTGAGCAGCAGGGGCAGATCCGGACGCAGCTCGCGGCTTCGCTCGAGGGCGTGGTCACGCAGACGCTGCTCCCGACGCTGGACGGCCACAGCCGCGTGCCGGCGCTCGAGGTCTTGCTGCCCGACGACGCCGTTCGGAACCTCATCCGCCAGGCCAAGGTCGAGCAGATCTACTCGGTGATGCAGACGAGCACCTCCCGGGGCATGCAGACGATGGAGCAGTCGCTCGCCGACCTCACGATCCGGCGCGTGATCGCGGAGAAGGTCGCGCTCGCCGCCAGCAGCCGGCCGGACGAGTTCAAGAGCGCGCTCGAGCGCAGCGGCTTCGAGAGCGGATCCGACGACCACCTGCCTCCGGCTCTCCGGGGATTGCAGGTCGCAGGAGCGCAGCGGTGAACGCGTCATCGTTTCTCAAACGGGACATCACGCTCGGGCGCCGCAAGGGGACCGGCAAGCGACGGCCGGGCGGGCTCGGCAGGAGCACTCAGCTCCTCGGCCTCAAGGTCGGGGCATCGCAGATCGCTGCCGCGGTCGTCGCAAACAACGGCGGCCCCCGCCTCGTCGGCGCCGCCCGCGAGGAGCTGGCTCCGGGGATCGTCGGCGGCGGCGAGGTGCGCGAGCCCGAAGCGCTGGCAGAGGCGCTCGACGCCTTCTTCCGCAAGCACGACCTCCCGCGCCGGAACGTCCGTCTCGGCGTCGGCAGCAACCGGGTCGGCGTCCGGATCTTCGAGCGCCCGGCGGTCGAAGATCCGCAGCAGCTCGCGAACGCGATCCGCTTCCGAGCGCACGAGACGCTGCCGATCCCAATCGAAGAGGCGATGCTCGACTACCACCTGCTCGACGATCCCGAAGGCCCCGGCCGGGTGCTCCTCGCGGTCAGCTACCGCGAGCTCGTCGACCGGTTCGCTCTCGCCTGCCGTGCCGCGAAGCTCCAGCTCGTCGGCATCGACCTCGAAGCCTTCGCCCTGTTGCGGGCGCTCTCTCACCCGCTGTCGGACGCCGCCGAGCGCCGCAAGGCCGCCGTCGTCGCCGCCTCGATCGGACACGAGCGCACGACCGTCGCCGTCTCGGACGGTCGCGTCTGCGAGTTCGCGCGCGTGCTCGACTGGGGCGGTGCGAAGCTGACGGCCGCGGTCGAGAGCGCTCTTCATGTGAGTCGTGACGAGGCGGAGAGGATCAAGCGCTCCATGTCGTTCTTGCCGGATTCGGGATCGACGCTGGAGCCCGAGGTCGCAAGCAAGGCCGGCGATGCCGTGCTGCGCGAGCTGAAGTCGCTCGCGCGTGAGCTGGTCTCGTCCCTCGAGTTCTACCAGGCACAGCCGGAAGCGCTGGCGATCGCCGAGATCACGCTTACGGGCGGCACGTCGCAGCTTCCGGGCCTGGACGACGAGCTCCAGCGCCTGATCGGCGTCCGCGTCCGGGTCGGCGACCCGTTCGCCCGCGTCGGGGCCTCGCGCGAGGTTGTCGTGAACGGAGCAACGGGCTCGCTCACCGTCCCGATCGGACTGGGGATCGAAGACTGATGCGCGCCGTCAACCTGCTTCCGCGAGAGGACTCGACCGGCAAGACGAGGAAGGGACCGAACGTCGTCGCCATCTTCGCCGGCGCGGGAGGTCTCGTGGTCGTGATCGCGCTCGCCGCGGCAGTCGCGATTGCGAACGGACAGGCCAATGACCAGCGTGCGGCCCTCGCTCGCGCGCGGACGCAGCTCGCAGAGACGCCCGCCCACAACGACGCCTCCCTGACGCGGAACAAGCTCCTGAGCGCCCGCGATCGACGCGCGGTCGCGCTGGCGGCTGCCCTCAGCCGTCGCGTCGCGTGGGACCGCATCCTCCGCCGGCTCGCGCTCGTCCTCCCGGGCGATGTCTGGCTGACCAACCTCTCGGGCGACACGCCGACGAGCACGACCGATGCCGCGACCACCGCCCCCGCGCCCGATGCGGCCCCGACGGGCTTGACGCTGGAGGGGTACTCGTACTCGCACGCGGCCGTCGCCCGACTCCTGTCGCGGCTCGCCCTCGTGCCCGACCTGAAGAACGTCCAGCTCCAGAAGAGCACCGCCGAGTTGCTCGGGGGTGCCCACGTGGTTCAGTTCACGATCGCGGCCGACGTTCGCCGGGAAGGTGACACACAGTGAGCGCGCGGCGCGCATTCGGCGGCCTCTCGCGCGAGCGGCAGGTTGCGCTCGTCTGCGCGGGCCTGCTCCTGGTCGCGATCCTGGGCTATCTCGTCCTCGTCTCGCCGAAGCGCTCGACCGCACACAAGCTCTCGGCGGAGAAGGCGCGAGTCGAAGCGCAGATCGCGCGCAACCGCGCCTCTGCCCTGGCGAGGAACCTCCCGACGATCAGGGCGGCCGATGTCTTCCGCCTGACGAAGGCGATGCCGGACGACACCGGCATGCCCGATCTGATCCTCGAGCTCAACCAGCTCGCCCTCGGATCGGGGATCTCCTTCGACGAGATCGCTCCCCAGCCGTCCACGAGCGACAACTCGTACGAGATTCACCCGATCTCGCTCACCTTCAGCGGCAACTTCTACAGCCTCGCGGACTTCCTCTTCCGTCTCCGGAACCTCGTCCGCGTCCACGACCAGAAGCTCGTTGCGAAGGGACGGATGCTCGCCGTCAGCGGATTGACCTTCTCGGAGGGAGAGCAGACGTTCCCGCAGATCCAGGCAGTGCTGACGGTCGATTCCTTCGTCCTCGGCGCCCCGACCGCCTCCCCTTCGACGAGCGCGGCGGCCGGTAGCAGCGACAGCACGACCTCCACCTCTACCTCGACCACCCCCCAATCCGCGTCGGCCAGCGCCGCGCCTTCCTCTACCCCGGGTCCATGATGAATACGAAGAATCGCAAGATCGGGAAGCTCAGGGCGGCGAAGGCCGGCCGGCAGAAGAAGCTCGCGCTCGTCCTCGGCGCGCTGCTCGTGATCATCCTCGTCGTACAGGTGCCTCGAACGCTGAAGAAGCTCCACGGCAGCTCGAGCCCGACGGCCGCGCCTGCGAGTAGCCACTCGCAGACGCCGGGGAGCACGACGCCGGGGAGCACGACGCCGGGGAGCACCAGTACGCCCGCAGCCACGTCGGGCTCGACCCAGCTTCCGGAGTCGGACCTTCCGCCGCGGCGGAGCAAGTCGCAGCTCTTCTCGTTCGAGCGCTTCGGCAGCAAGGATCCGTTCGTCCAGCAGGTCACCGATACAGCCGTCTCGACACCCGGCGCGGCGCCCGCGGCGACCGCCTCGAGCTCGACGGCAGGCACGGCGGCCTCGGGCTCGGCAGTTCCCGTGACGACTCAAAGCCAGCCGTCGCAGTCGACCGCCGCCGCCCCCGTCACGGCGCAGTCGCAGTCGAGCCAGAAGACGGCGGCCGCGGTGATCGAGGTGAACGGGCAGCGCCAGGCGATCGACGTCTCGCAGACGTTCCCGCAGGCACGCCCGACCTTCAGGCTCGTGTCGCTCCAGGGCCGGGTCGCGACGATCGGCATCGCGGGCGGCGCCTTCGCGGGCGGTAACCAGACCGTCGCCCTTCGGCTCGGCAAGACGCTGACGCTGATGAACACCACCGACGGCCAGCGCTACGAGCTCCGGCTCGTGTCGGTGCGGTGAGCGTTGCGGCGGGGATCTCGGTCGAGCGGCCGAGGCGCCGGCCCCGCGCCCTCCGGCGCTTGCTCGTCGACGCCGGCGGCTTCGGCATCGTCGAGCTGCTGATTGCGCTGATGGTGCTGAACATCGGCATCTTCGCCACGATCGCCGCCTTCAACTCCGGGATGGTGACGCTCCGGCGGGCAAGCCGGACCGCGACGGCGTCCTCGATTGCGGAGAGGCAGATGGAGCTCTACCGCGCGCTCAGCTACGACAGCATCGTTCTCAGTCCGCCGGGCGGCGGCGAGACACCGCTCGATGCGACCTACCAAGGCGATGCACAGTGGGCCGGCTCCATGGACATGGTGCCGTGCCCGCAGGGAACTCAGCTCGAGGCGTGCAAGCCGGTTCAGATCGTCCCGGGCGCGGACGGCAACGAGTACCGCCTGGACACGTACATGCACAAGCGTGTCGAGACGACGGGAACGTATTCAGGCCGCGAGGTGAAGATCGTCGCGGTCGTCGTGCGCGACACCCGGACGCCGGCGCTCGCTCCGATCGTCCGGATGGAATCCACCTTCGACCGATCGACGGGGGCGTAAATGGCTGCCTACGCGTACAGCGCAATCAACATCGACGGCATGGAGGCGGTCGGCGAGATCCACGCGCCGACGATCGAGGCGGCGCGTGAGCAGCTTCGCATCCGGGGCTTGCTCGCCCAGGGCGTCCGCGAGCTGCCGGCCAGCGGCGACGACAGCCTCCGCACCGTCTTCAAGAAGATCAAGTCCCGCTCGCTACAGGTGTTCTCGCGCCAGTTCGCGACGATGATCGAGGCAGGGCTGAACGTCGTCGCCGCGCTCGTGATCCTGGAGGAGCAGACGGACGATCAATACCTGGCGGCGGTGATCGGCGAGCTGCGCGCCGACGTCGAGGGCGGGCTTCTCCTGTCGCAGGCGATGGCTCGACACCCGAAGGTCTTCAGCTCGCTCTACGTGGCCATGGTCGAGGCGGGCGAGGCCTCCGGGATGCTCGACCAGGTGCTCGACCGCGTCGCCGTCCAGATCGAGAAGGAGGCGAAGATCAGGCGTCGCGTCAAGGGCGCGATGGTCTACCCGTCGGTCGTGTTCACGTTCGCGACCCTCGTGCTGACGGCGATGCTGATGTTCATCGTCCCGATCTTCTCGAAGATCTTCGACGAGCTCGGCGGCAACCTGCCCATGCTGACGCAGTGGGTGGTCAACGCCTCGGACCTCCTCCGCGCCCGGTGGTACGTCATCTTCCCGTTGCTGATCGGCGCGGTGTTGGCCGTGCGGCGCTACAAGCGGACCGAATCCGGGCGCCAGCTCTGGGACCGGATCAAGCTGCGGATCCCGATGAGGATCGGCGACGTCGTCATGAAGGTGACGATGGCCCGCCTTTCGCGAACGCTGGCGACGTTGGTCGCCTCCGGCGTCGACATCATCAAGGCGTTGGAGATCGCGGGAGCGACGGCCGGAAACTGGGTCGTGGAGGTAGCGCTCGCGGACGTGCGGGCACGCGTCCACGAGGGCGTGCCGATCGCGGAGCCGATGGCCGAGCATCCGGTTTTCCCGCCGATGGTCAGCCAGATGGTCAAGATCGGCGAGGAGACGGGCGAGCTCGAGCAGATGTTCGGAAAGATCGCCGACTTCTACGAAGACGAGGTCGACAGCGCCATCCAGTCCATCACCTCGATCATCGAGCCGCTGATGATGATCGGCGTGGGCGCGATGGTCGGCATCATCATCATCTCGATGTACCTGCCGATGTTCAAGATGCTCACCCTGATCAAGTAGCAGCAGCAGCGGCGTCAGCCTGTGGCATAACGCGTTCCCTCGCTGAGCTCGGCGTCAGTAGGCGTTGCCGGTCGCGAGCCAGGCAACCGTGAATGCAAGCGTGATGATGAGGCCGACGAGAAGCGTGACGGCTATGTAGAGGATCGCGACGAGCTGCCACAGCGGCCGCTCCGCATCGGCTCGGGGCGGCGGCGCGAGGCGCCAGGGACGAAGCGCGAGCCCCGCCCGCCGGAGCAGGCCCGGCGGGCGCGGGGGCTCGAGCGTCTCTCCGGTCGTCGCCCAGGAGGCGGAGACGATAGGCGCTCCGTCCATCGGCACGACCTCGACGCGGGGGACGTCCAGCTCGAGCAAGCGGCCGTTCGGTCGCATCACGAGCAGTCCGCTCTCCGGGATCACGGTCTCGACCTCGTAGGCGACGAGCAGGCCGCGGCGGCCGTCGACCGTTCGGATCGCGAGAGCCGACGGCTCGCGTCGCCCATCGAGCCAGGTCTCCTCGACCCAGCCAAGCAGACCGTCGGGCGACTCCACGCGGAAGCCGTCGCAGGTAGGCAGGCGATGCCGGATCACAGTGGCCATGCAGTCGCTATTCCCGATTTCCCGTAGTGGGAATCGTAGGCTAGGGGGCGAGCAGGGAATCCCTGCTCATCTCGGCGGCCGCACCCTCCGGTCGAAGCGCCATCCGCTCTCGAGCAACTCGCGCACCTCCTCGACCCCGGCGCGCCAGATCCGGAGCATCTCCTCGTCGGAGCGCTGGTAGAGCCCGCCGAAGGAGCCGTCGCCGATTAGCTCTCGCACCTCCTTCGGGCTCGCAACGCGGTAGGCGGCCTCGTCGAGCATCGGCTTCGGCTCCGACGGGAGCTCGACTCCCTCGAGCCGCGTCCACGGGAAGTTCTCGCCCCAGTTGGCGTGCGAGTACTCCGGGTCGATCGCCTCCGCCACCTCCAGCACCTTCGGCCCGTTGAACCAGCTGTGGAAGATCGCCTGCCCGTCCGGGTACGTCGCCGTCCACTCGCGCACGAGCGCGCCGGCGGGGATGTTCCCGCCGTGGCCGTTGACGAGCAGGAAGCGGCGGAAGCCCTGGCGGTGCAGCGAGCTCAGGATGTCGTGCAGGACCGCGACGAAGGTCTCCAGCCGCAGCGAGGGGCTGCCCGGATACGCCCCGAACGCGGGGGTCAGCCCGTACGGGAGGACGGGCAGCACGGGAACGCCGAGCGGCTCTGCGGCCTCTACGGCCACCCGCTCGGCGAGCACGTTGTCGGTCCCGAGCGAGAGGTAGCCGTGCTGCTCGGTCGATGCGAGGGGGAGCACGATCCGGTCGTCCTGCTCGAGGTAGGCCGCGAGCTGCATCCAGTTGAGCTCGTGGACGTGCACGCTCGAACGGTACTAGCGTGTCAGCCCGAAAGAATCGAAAGGGCGCTTGCTACACTCACCCGCGCGCGGCGGCGTAGCTCAGTTGGTTAGAGCAGCGGAATCATAATCCGCGTGTCGGAGGTTCGAGTCCTCCCGCCGCTACCTTTTCGCGTACTCGGAGCAGCAGAGAAGACAATGGCAACCGGAGTCAGAGTTGGGATCACGCTCGCGTGCACGGAGTGCAAGCGGCGCAACTACCAGACCATGAAATCGAAGCGGAACACGCCCGACCGCGTCGAGCTCAGCAAGTACTGCCGCTGGTGCGGTCGGCACACGCCCCACCGGGAGACGCGTTAGTGGCCAGGCAGACTCGTTCAGAGCGCAGGGCCCGTCGCGCGGCGCAGGCCGAGAGCCAGGCCGCGGTCGAGCGCTCCCGCTCGCGCCCGCAGGTCAGGCCGGCGGTCGAGCCGGCGAAGAGCGCCGACGGGGCGCCCCGCGTTCCGGGAAGCGGCGGCCGTCGTTTCGTCAGCGAGTCCTGGGCCGAGCTGCGGAAGGTCGAGTGGCCCGGGCAGGACCAGCTGATCCAGGGCACGGCGGTCGTCCTGATCGCCTGCGTGATCGTCGGTACCTACCTGTTCCTCGCCGACCAGGTGTTCAAGCGTTTCGTCCAACACGTCCTCATCGGCTAGGTGGCAGTCGGATGACCATTTGTGGATACAAGGACGCGTAGCGTGTTCCGCTGGTATGCGATCAACACCTACTCCGGGCACGAGAACAAGGTGAAGGCCAACCTCGAGCACCGGATCGATTCGATGAGCCAGCAGCCGCGCTTCCGCCGGGTGGTCGTCCCGACAGAGCAGGTCGTCGAGACGCGTGACGGGCAGAAGGTCCAGACCGAAAAGCGGATCCTGCCCGGCTACGTGCTCGTGAACATGGATCTGAACGACGACGCCTGGATGGTGGTCAAGAACACCCCGGGCGTGACCGGATTCGTCGGCGCCGGTTCGAAGCCCGTGCCGCTCTCGCAGGGCGAGGTCGACCGGATCCTGCGCACCGGCGCAGCGCTCGGCGAGCGCCCGCGCGCCCAGGTGGAGTTCTCGCTCGGCGAGTCGGTGAAGGTGACCTCCGGCCCGCTCTCCGATTTCGACGGCGAGATCGTCGACGTCAACCCCGACCAGCAGAAGCTGAAGGTGCTCGTGGACATCTTCGAGCGCCAGGTGCCCGTCGAGCTGGGCTTCGACCAGGTAAAGAAAATTGACTGACCGATACGTGAATGCGATCCGGTGCCTGACTTCAGTCTGGCACCGGCGTGCCTAGGAGACCCCGCCGGTGGCAAAGAAGGTTCTAACGTTGATCAAGCTCCAGATCCCTGGCGGGCAGGCGAATCCGGCGCCGCCGGTCGGCCCTGCGCTCGGCCAGCACGGGGTGAACATCATGGAGTTCTGCAAGGCGTTCAACGCGCAGACCGCGCAGGAGAACGGTCGCATCATCCCGGTCGAGATCACGGTCTACGAGGACCGCTCGTTCGACTTCATCACCAAGACGCCGCCGGCCGCCGTCCTGATCAAGGAGGCGCTGCGGATCGAGAAGGGCTCGGGGGAGCCGAACCGCGAGAAGGTCGGACGGCTCACGCGCAACCAGCTGCGCCAGATCGCCGAGACGAAGATGCCCGACCTGAACGCCAGAGATGTCGAGCACGCCATGCTCATCGTTGCGGGGACAGCTCGATCAATGGGAGTGGAGACGGATCTATGACGTGCCGCTCTCGCTCGGGCGTCATGTCTCGGGAAATCGCCGGACGCGCCGACATGCGCGGCGCGTCCGGCGCGTGCCTGCTGAAGAGGGGGGCTCACGGGGGAAGCATGTTTCCCGCGTGAAACGAGCGAGCCGGAGGCGAGTGACGTGAGGCACGGCAAGAACTACCGCAACGCGCGCGCACAGATCGACCGCGAGCAGCTCTACACCCCGGTCGAGGCCGTCCGGCTGATCAAGAGTGCCCAGACGGCGACGTTCGACGAGACCGTCGAGGCGCACTTCAACCTCGGCCTCAACGTCCGCCACGCCGAGCAGCAGCTGCGCGGAACGCTGATGCTGCCGCACGGCACCGGGCGCGAGACGCGGGTCGCCGTGTTCGCCGAGGGGGAGAAGGCTCGTGAGGCGGAGGAGGCCGGCGCGGACGTCGTCGGCACCGCCGATCTCGCCTCGAAGATCGAGGAGGGCTTCGACGACTTCGACGTTGCGATCGCGACGCCCGACCAGATGAGCGTCGTCGGCAAGCTCGGCCGGATCCTCGGCCCGCGCGGAAAGATGCCGAACCCGAAGACGGGGACGGTCACGATGGACGTCGGCAAGGCCGTCCAGGAGTCGAAGGCCGGCAAGCTCGAGTACCGCACCGATCGCGGCGCCAACGTTCACGTCACGGTCGGCAAGAAGAGCTTCGACGAGCGCCAGCTGCTCGAGAACTACGCCGCGCTGATCGACGAGATCATGCGCGCAAAGCCGGCCGCCGCCAAGGGCCGCTACATCAAGACGGTTACACTGACGAGCACGATGGGCCCCGGGATCCACGTCGATCCGGCGAAGACCCGGGGGATCGTGGAGGAGCTTGCAGATTCCGCCGACGCGGAATCCGCCAGGGAGGAAGCCGCAGCAACCACATAGGAAAAGACCGGACCGCCGGAGACCGCTGGCAGCCGAAAGGCAGAAGCCCAGCAGAGGCGAGCCTTCCGAGCGCTGTCGCGCTCGACGAAACGGCCCGCCTTCGGCGGGCTCGTCATTTCCGGAGGAAATGACATGTTGAGATCGGACAAGGAACGCGTCGTCGCGCAACTGGCGCAACGCCTGCGCGACACCGACACGCTGATGGTCGCGGACTACCGCGGCCTCTCGATGCCGGAGATCGACGAGCTGCGCAGCCGGCTGCTCGAGGCGGGCGCGCGCTTCACGGTCGTGAAGAACACGCTCACCAAGCTCGCCGCGGAGGAGGCGAGGACGAAGGACGTGCTCGAGCTGATCGAGGGCCC